>Ga0335081_10018931_pt1 | contig 11133 bp, 6 predicted proteins | sample Lox_Sample_35_FD_206713 | JGI IMG/M metagenome (GOLD analysis project Ga0335081, IMG submission 206713) | Soil microbial communities from Loxahatchee National Wildlife Refuge, Florida, United States - Lox_Sample_3.5 | ecosystem: Environmental > Terrestrial > Soil > Wetlands | place: USA: Florida...
GCAGGTGCGCGCCGTGGGTCACGTGTTCGGGCCCCATCAGGTGGGCGGGGGCGTGCTCCACGGGCGCATCGAGCAGCCCTGCCGGGGCGGCTTCGGTCCTGCGCGCGAAGAACGGCTTGAAGTAGAGGCGCGAGACGATCATCAGCGCCACGCCGAGCAGCATGCCGACCCCGCCGAGCCACAGCGGGAGCGTCAGGCCGAGGTACTCTTTGCCTTCGGCGTTGGCCTTGTGACCGTAGTATTTGAGCGCGTAGATCCCGATCGCGTACATGATCACGCCGCCCGCGAACGGGGCTAGCCCGACGAGCACGAACTTGCGGGCGCTGGTGAAGATCTCCCTGCGGTAGTACCAGGCGCACGCGAAGCCGGTCGAGCCGTAGTAGAAGCACACCGGGATGCCCAGCGCCACGACGGCGAGTTCGAGCACGGTTTCGGACGTCAGGATCAGCGGCACCGCCAGCGCGATCGACAGCAGCCCGAAGCCCCACGTCGAGACCGTCGGCGTCAGGAAGCGGGGGTGGATCCTCCCGATCACCGACGGGATCGATCCCCACTTGGCCATCGACAGCGTGGTGCGAGCCGTCGGCAGGATCGTGGTCTGCGTGGAGGCCGCCGCCGAGGTCAGCACGGCGACGATCAGGAACTTCACGCCCACTGCGCCGAGCACGCCCTTGCCGAGCGCGTTCAGCACGTCTTCTGCGTTTTCTTCGCTGGCGATGAAGGACGTCCCGTGGTAGGCCTGCGCGCCGGCTGAGACGACCAGGTAGATCGCCACCAGCAGCAGCGTCGAGACGACCGCCGCCCGCCCGGGCCCCTCGTTCGCGTCCTCGGACTCCTCGTTGACCGACACCCCCGAGTCCCAGCCCCAGTAGATGAAGATGCCGAGCAGCAACGCCACCAGCAGGTCGTGGAACGGCATCGCGAACGGGTTGAACCAGGACGCCTGCGGGTGGATCGAGTGTGACGCGGCGTTGCCGCCGTACACGTCCACGAGCGCCACCACGGCGAAGATCGCCAGCATCGCGACCTCGAAGCTCAGCAGCAGCTGCTGCACACGCGCGGACAGCTCGATCCCGCGGTGGCAGATCCACGTCATCAGCCAGATCCACAGGATGCAGCCCACGAGCCCGGCGCCCTTGTGCGCTTCGGCCCAGTGCCAGCCGACCAGCTTGAACGTGTAGGTGGACGCGATGAACCCGAGCGATGCCATCACGAGCACGTCGGCGAGGAAGATCGCCCAGCCGTTGACCCACCCCATCCCCGGGCCGAACGCGCGCGTCGTCCAGGCGAACGTCGTGCCCGCATCGGGGTCGGCCTTGTTGAGGTAGCGGTAGCCCGCCGCGATCAGCAGCATCGGGACGAACGAGGCGAGCAGGACGCCGGGAGCGTGGGTGCGCACCCCGGGGTCGGCGACGATGTACCCCAGCGTCGCCGCGAGCGAGTAGGCGGGCGCCGTCGAGGCGACCCCGATGACGATGTTCGAGACGTAGCCGATCGCGTTGCGCTTGAGGCCCTTGCTCTCGACCTTGCCGGTCGCCGGTGCTCCGTATACAACGGCGGTCTCAACTGCCATCGGACGCTCCTCTCCGGGCCGCGCCGGGGGTGGCGCGCGCTCGATACAAAGGCTACGAATCTCACGGACGGATGCACAATGGGCGCAATCCCCAAAAGGCACCGTCGTGCATGTACATCCTGTACATACCGCTCCTCAGGTGTTGACCTCCACCGTCATTGTCCCGAGCCCCGAAGCGGGATATCGTTGTTCAAGGTGTCTAGCGAGCGCGTTCCGGTAGCGGGAGGGAGAGACGAGATGGAAAGCCCCACTGCGGTCGACCCGGTGAGCCCCACGAGCCCCATGGACACGCGCGACGGCTCCACCGCCGCGCCCGGCGCACCGGGCCCGAGCGGCGTGCCGATCGCCGAGCAGCCCGACCGCCTGCAGCGCCTGGCGCGCCGCAACCTGTGGATGCACTTCACCCGCATGGGTTCCTACGACGAGCACCACGCGATCCCCGTGATCGCCCGTGGCGAGGGCTGCTACGTGTACGACGAGCACGGCAAGCGCTACCTCGACGCGCTGTCGGCGCTGTACTGCGTGAACGTCGGCTACGGTCGCGAGGAGCTCGTCAGCGCGGCGGCGGCACAGATGGGAGAGCTGCCGTTCTTCACCAACTGGAGCTACGCCCACCCGCCCTCGATCGAGCTGGCCGCCCGCGTGGCGGGCCTCGCCCCCGGCAACCTCAACCGCGTGTTCTTCACGTCCGGGGGCTCGGAGGCCGTCGAGTCGGCGTGGAAGCTCGCCAAGGCCTACCACCACCTGCGCGGAGACGACACCCGCCACAAGCTGATCTCGCGCAAGCTCGCCTACCACGGGACCTCGATGGGAGCGCTCGCCGCCACGGGGCTGACGCCGCTGCGGACCCCCTTCGAACCGCTCACGCCGGGCGGCATCCACGTGCCCAACACCAACTCCTACCGCTGGCCGGCCGGCCGCGATCAACTGTGGGCCGCCGACGCGATCGAGGAGGCGATCTCCTTCGAGGGACCCGAGACGGTCGCCGCGGTGATCCTCGAGCCCGTCCAGAACGGGGGCGGGTGCTTCGTCCCGCAGGACGGCTACTTCCAGCGTGTGCGCGAGATCTGCGACCGCCACGGGGTCCTGCTGATCTCCGACGAGGTGATCTGCTCGTGGGGGCGGCTGGGCCACTGGTTCGGTTGCGAACGCTACGCCTACCAGCCCGACATGATCACCACCGCCAAGGGCCTCAGCTCGGCCTACGCGCCGCTCGGCGCGGTGATCGCCGGCGACCACATCGCCGAGCCGTTCCTGGGCGACGGCCGCACCGCCTTCACCCACGGCTTCACCTTCGGCGGGCACCCCGTCGCGTGCGCCGTGGGGCTGGCCAACATCGGGATCCTCGAGCGGGAGGGGCTGTGCGAGAACGTCCGCGCCAACGAGCAGGCGCTGCGGGGGATGCTCGAGTCGCTCGGTGACCTGCCGATCGTGGGCGAGGTCCGCGGCGCCGGCTACTTCCAGGCGATCGAGCTGGTCAAGGACAAGGACACCAAGGAACGCTTCGACGCCGAGGAGGCCGAGCAGCTGCTGCGCGGCTTCCTCGCTCCCGAGATCTACGGTCGCGGGTTGATCTGCCGGACCGACGACCGCGGCGACCCGATCGTGCAGCTGTCCCCGCCGCTGATCGCGGGCCCCGGGCAGTTCGAGGAGATCGAGGCCGTGCTGCGGCCGGCGCTGAGCGTGGCCTCGGAGATGGTGCAAGGGTGGAGCTCACCGTCGAAGGCCTGATCGGCGAGCTCGGCCTGAAGCTCGTCTGCGGCCAACAGCACGGCGACGCGCATGTGCGGTGGGTGCACGCGACCGAGCTGGCCGACCCGACCCCGTGGCTGAAAGGCGGCGAGCTGCTGCTCAGCACGGGCCTGGCGCTGACGGACGCCGCCACCCAACGCAGGCTGATCGAGCGCCTCGTCGAGAAGCAGATCACGGGCCTCGGCTTCGGCACCGGCTTCACCCACAAGCGCATCCCGCCGGCGCTCGTGAAGGCGGCGCGCGCACACGAGTTCCCGCTGTTCGAGGTCCCCTACGAGCTGCCGTTCATCGCGATCACCGAGCGTGCCTTCGCGCGGCTGCTCGAGGAACGCTACGAGCTGCTGCAGCGAAACGTGGCCGGCGACGTGCTCGCGGAGGCCCTCACCGGGCACCTGTATCCGGAGGACGTGCAGGCGCGGCTGCGGCCGTTCGGCATCGGCGGGCAGGTGGCCGTGCTCGCCTTCCGCCCGCCCGACGCGGCGCTGGCGGCGGCGAGCGTGGAACGCATCCTCGAGCGCGAGGGCGTTCCCAGCCTGGTGGCGATCCGCGCGGGCCTGGTGTGCGCGGTCGTCGACGCCGCACCCGGCGGCGGCCAGGAGCTCGCGCCGATGGAGCTCGCCCGCACGATCCGGACCGAGCTGGTGGCGCGCTTCGGCGAGGTCGCCGCGGCGGCGAGTCGCATCGGTCCCACGCAGAGCCTGCGGATGAGCTTCCACGAGGCCCGCTGCGCGCTGGAGGCCGTGCGGCTGCGTAACGGCGACGCCCCCGAGGTGGCCGGCTACGAGGACCTCGGCGCGTTCCAGCTGTTGCTGTCCCTGCAGGACGACGACGCGCTCAGCTCGTACTGCCGCAGCGTGCTCGGGCCGCTGGAGGAGGGCGAGGGCGAGTACGGCGAAGAACTCGCCCGCTCGCTGGACCTGTTCATCGAGCACAACGGCCATTGGGAGAAGGCCGCGAGCGCGCTGTACTGCCACCGCCACACGCTCCGCTACCGGATCCGCAGGATCGAACAGCTGACGGGCCGCGATCTCTCAAACGCCCGCGACCGGATCGAGTTCTGGCTGGCCCTGCGCGGGCGTGAGCTGGCGCGGTGAGGATCGGGGTACCCACCGAGATCAAGGCGGACGAGTACCGCGTGGCGATCACGCCCGCCGGCGTGCGAGAGCTCACCTCCCGTGGGCACGAGGTGCTCGTGCAGGCGGGGGCGGGGGAGGGCAGCGCGATGCACGACGAGCAGTTCGTCGCCCAGGGGGCGGAGCTGCTCCCCCACGCCCAGAGCCTGTTCGCCGAGGCCGAGCTGGTGCTGAAGGTGAAGGAGCCCCAGCCCCCGGAGGTGGAGATGCTGCGTCCCGAGCAGACGCTGTTCACCTACCTGCACCTGGCGGCCGAGCCCGAGCTGGCGCGAGGGCTGATGCGGTCGGGCGCCACCTGCATCGCGTACGAGACGGTCACCGACGGCGAGGGGCATCTGCCGCTGCTGGCCCCGATGAGCGAGGTGGCGGGCAAGATCGCCACGCAGGCGGGGGCGTTCATGCTCGAGCGCCCGCTCGGCGGGCGGGGGATCCTGCTCGGCGGCGTCCCGGGGGTGGCGGCCGCGACCGTGCTCGTGATCGGGGGAGGCGTGGTCGGCATGAACGCGGCCTTCATCGCGATCGGGATGGAAGCCGACGTGTTCGTGTTCGACCGCTCGATCGACCGCCTGCGCGAGCTCGACGTGGCGTTCGCCGGGCGCGCCTCGACCGTCTTCTCCTCCTCGCTGGCGATCGAAGAGATGCTGCCCGCGGCGGACCTCGTGATCGGTGCCGTGCTCGTGCAGGGGGCCCGCGCCCCCCATGTCGTGACCCGCTCGCAGTTGGCGCTGATGAAGCGCCACGCCGTGCTCGTGGACGTGTCGATCGACCAGGGGGGCTGCTTCGAGACCTCCCGCCCGACCACCCACTCGAACCCGACCTTCGAGGTCGACGGGATCACCCACTACTGCGTGACGAACATGCCGGGGGCGGTCCCCATCACCTCCACCAACGCGCTCACGAACGCGACCCTGCCTTACGTGATCGAGCTGGCCGACCACGGCATCGACGCCGCGCTCGACCGAAGCCCGGGCCTGCGCATGGGCTTGAATGTGCGCGCCGGCGAGATCATCCATCCGGCCGTCGCCGAGGCCCTCCAGCTCAGCGGCGCCCACTCCTAGCGACCGACCAGCGACACCCGAACACCCAGCGACACCTGAGCACCCGAGACACCCCGACACCGAGAGGCGAGCACAATGGCGAGCACCGCAGAGACCCTCAGCAACTTCGTCGACGGCGAGCACGTGCCCGCCGGGGGGGACACCGAACCCGTGCTCAACCCCGCCACCGGCGAGGAGCTGGCGCGGGCCCCGGTGTCGAGCGCCGAGGACGTCGACCGCGCGGTTGCCGCCGCGCGGCGGGCCTTCGACGGCTGGGCGGCGACGACCCCCGCCGAGCGCGCCGAGGCCCTGCTGGCGCTCGCCGAGGCGATCGACGGGCACGCCGAGGAGATCGCCCGCCTGGAGGCGCTGAACGCCGGCAAGCCGATCGAGGCGGTCAAGAGCGACGAGCTGCCCGTGATGGCCGACAACCTGCGCTTCTTCGCGGGCGCCGCCCGCTGCCTGGAGGGCCGCGCGGCCGGCGAGTACATGGAGGGCTACACCTCCTTCACCCGCCGTGAAGCGGTCGGTGTGATCGGCCAGATCACACCCTGGAACTACCCGCTGATGATGGCGATCTGGAAGATCGGTCCGGCGCTGGCGGCCGGCAACACGGTCGTGCTGAAGCCCGCCGAGACGACCCCGATCACGACCGTGCGGATGGCCGAGCTGGCCGCCGACATCTTCCCGAAGGGGGTGCTGAACGTGGTCACGGGGCCGGGGCGCCCGACCGGGCAGGCGCTGCTGGAGCACCCGGACGTGGACATGGTCTCGCTGACCGGGTCGGTCGACACCGGCAAGCACGTCGCGCGCACCGCGGCGGACACGCTCAAGCGCGTGCACCTCGAGCTCGGGGGCAAGGCCCCGGTGGTGGTGTTCGACGACGTCGGCCTCGACAGCGCGCTCGAGACGATCGCCGGGACCGGCTACTACAACGCCGGCCAGGACTGCACGGCGGCCACCCGCGTGCTCGCCTCGGCCGGTGTCTACGACGACGTCGTGTCCGGGCTGGCGAACCAGGCGCGTGGCCTGGTGGTGGGCGACACGCTCTCGCCGCAGACGACCCTCGGCCCGGTCAACTCCGCGCGCCAGCGCGAGCGCGTGGAGGGCTTCCTCGAGCGCCGTCCCGGGCACGCCGAGGTCGTGACCGGGGGCGGCGAGCCCGACCGTCCCGGCTTCTTCCTGGAACCGACCGTCGTGGCGGGGCTGCGCCAGGACGACGAGATGATCCAGCGCGAGATCTTCGGGCCCGTGATCACCGTGCAGCGCTTCAGCGACGAGCAGGAGGCGATCGCGTGGGCCAACGCCACGCGCTACGGCCTGGCCTCGTCGGTGTGGACGCGCGACGTCGGTCGCGCGCTGCGGGTCTCCAAAGCGCTGCGCTTCGGGTGCGTGTGGATCAACGACCACATCCCGCTGGTCTCGGAGATGCCCCACGGAGGGTTCAAGGAGTCCGGCTACGGCAAGGACCTCAGCGTCTACTCGCTGGAGGACTACACGGTCGTCAAGCACGTGATGGCAAGCCTCGCGTGAGGGCAAGCCTCGCGTGAGCGACGTCGAAGAGGAGCTGCTCGCCGAGCGGGGGATCGGGCGCGTGCTCGCGCCGAACCCCAGCCCGATGACGCTCACCGGCACCAACACGTGGCTCGTGGGGCGCGGGCGCGCGTGGGTCGTGGATCCGGGCCCCGCGCACGAGCAGCACCTCGCGCGCGTGCGGGACGCGATCGATGAGCGTGGGGGCCTCGGCGGGGTCGTCCTGACGCACGGTCACGCCGACCACAGCGAGGCCGCGGCCGCACTCGCGGGCGCCTACGGGGCGCCGCTGGCGGCCGGCAGCGGCGAGGCCGACGTGAGGCTGGCCGAGGGGGAGCGCTTCGGCCCCTTCGAGGCCGTGCACACGCCCGGCCACGCCGCCGACCACTTCGCCCTGCTGGCCAGCGACGCGTGCTTCAGCGGCGACGCCGTGCTCGGTCAGGGGAGCGTGTTCATCACCCCCTACGAGGGCTCATTGATCGGTTACCTGGCGGCGCTGGAGCGCCTCGGGACGCGCTCGGACTTCACGATCATCTGCCCCGGCCACGGCCCCACGGTGCCCGACGGCCACGCCAAGCTGCGTGAATACGGGGAGCACCGCCTCGAGCGCGAGCGCGCGCTCGTCCACGCCCTCGACTCCGGGCGGCGCTCCACCGGGGACCTGCTCGACGCGGCCTGGGCCGACGCGCCGGCTGCGCTGCGGATCCCGGCCGCGGTCACGCTCGCCGCGCACCTGGACAAGCTCGACGAAGAAGGCCGGCTGCCGGAGGGCGTCGAGCGTCCCGACCTTGAGAGCCTGAGGCTCGGGTCGGTGGCCTGGTGAGCCGGCGCGGCGCAGGCGGGCGCACAGGCGCAGGCGGGCGCACAGGCGCAGGCGGGCGCACAGGCGCGGGCGGGCAGGGGCGGGGCCGGCGCCCCGCGGCGATGCCGATGATGGCCGCGCAGCCGACTGGATCTCCGTCGGACTCGCCGTTCCCGCCGATCGCCGACCTCGGCTTCCTGTCGGACTGTCACACGGGCGCGCTGGTCGCCTCCGACGGCTCGATCGAGTGGATGTGCGTGCCCCACTTCGACTCGCCGTCGGTGTTCGGCGCGCTGCTGGACCGCGGCGCCGGCGCTTGGCGTGTCGGCCCCTACGGCGTGTACGTGCCGGCCGGACGCCGCTACCTGCCGGGCACGAACCTCATCGAGACGACCTGGTCGACGGCCCAGGGATGGGTACGGGTAGTCGATGCACTCACGGTCGGGCTGTGGCACGACAACAAGCACGGCTCGAGCCACACGCGCCCTCCCACCGACTACGACGCCGACCACCTGCTGGTGCGCATGATCGAGTGCCTGCAGGGCCAGGTGCAGATGGAGATCGTGTGCGAGCCGATGCTCGCCTACGGCGAACGCGAAGCCACCTGGGAGGAGGTCACGGGCGGCCCGCCCGGACTGAGCGTGCTCGACGCCTCCGACGGCCAGGGGGAGGGCGAGGATGCGATGGGGGTGCGCCTGTTCAGCGACATCCGCATGGGCATCGAGGGCAACCGCTCGCACGGTCGCCACACGATGGTCCAGGGCGAGCGGCGCTACTGCGCGCTGTCGTGGACCGAGGAGCGGGGCGGACCGGAATCGGTCGAGCAGGCCGAGCTGCGGCTCGACACGACGGCCCAGTTCTGGCGCAGCTGGCTGGCGGAAGGCAGCTATCCCGAACACCCCTGGCGGGGTTACCTGCAGCGTTCGGCGCTGGCGCTGAAGGGCCTAACGTTCATGCCGACCGGTGCGCTGCTGGCGGCGGCCACCACGTCCCTGCCGGAGACGCCGGGGGGCGAACGCAACTGGGACTACCGCTACTGCTGGATGCGCGATGCATCGTTCGCGCTGTGGGGGCTGCACGCGCTCGGTCTCGACTGGGAGGCGGACGACTTCGTGGAGTACGTCGCCGACATGCAGCGCCGTGAGGACGGCGCGTTGCAGATCATGTACGGGATCAAGGGCGAGGTCGACCTCGCTGAGTCGACGCTGGGCCACCTCGGCGGCTACCAGGGGGCGCGCCCGGTGAGGATCGGCAACGGCGCATACAAGCAGCGCCAGAACGACGTGTACGGCGCGGTGCTCGACTCCGTGTACCTGCACGCCAAGCAGCGCGACCATATCCCCGAGCGGCTGTGGCCGGTGCTCACCGACCAGGTCCGCTGTGCGTCCGCGGTCTGGCGCGAGCCCGACCAGGGAATCTGGGAGGCCCGCGGCGAGCCCCACCACTACGTCTCCTCGAAGCTGATGTGCTGGGTGGCGATGGACCGCGGCGCGCGACTGGCCGAACGGCGGGGCATCGTCGAGGACGCCGAGCGCTGGCAGGCCGAGGCCGACGCGGTCCGCGAGGAGCTGCTGAAGAAGGGTGTCTCCGAGCGCGGCGTGTTCCGCCAGCACTACGACACCGAAGCGCTCGACGCCTCGACGCTGCTGGTGACGCTGTTCCGCTTCCTACCCCCGGAGGACGAGCGCGTGCGCGCCACCGTGACGGCGATCCGCGAGGAGCTGACGGAGGGGGGGCTGGTGCTGCGCTACCGCCCCGAGGAAACCGACGACGGCCTGCACGGGGACGAGGGCACGTTCCTGATCTGCTCCTTCTGGCTGGTCACGGCGCTGTCGGAAATCGGCGAGCACCGCGAGGCCGAACATCTCTGCGAGCGCCTGCTCGCCTACGCCTCTCCGCTCGGCCTGTACGGCGAGGAGCTCGAGGCCTCCTCGGGCCGCCACCTCGGCAACTACCCGCAGGCGTTCACCCACCTCGCGCTGATCAACGCGGTCACGCACGTGATCGAAGACGTGGGCGCCTAACAGCCAGTTCGTCCACTGGTACGGTCTGCCTCAACCAGCGGCGCGGGTGCTGCTTGCCGGGGGGCTCTCCTCAGGGGCCGGGATCGGCCTCGCCATCCGGGCGGCATCGACCGAGAGGGGAGGCCATGTTTGGCTCGACGCAAGGCAGGCTCACGCTTGGTGGAGGGCGTTTGGCCGTCGCGGGCCTCGTGCTCGCGACCGCGGCTCTGATGATGGCGGGCAGCGCGTGGTCTGCAACGGGGATCAAGCTGTGCCTTCCCAAGAAGGAAGGCAGCGCGACCGTGACCCCCAAGCACGGCAGGTGCCGGAAGGGCTACAAACTGACCAGCTTGGGTGTCGAAGGCAAAGAAGGCAAGCGGGGACCGGAAGGGAGGCAAGGCCCGGAAGGCAAGGTGGGACCCGAAGGCAAACCGGGGCTCGCCATCAGCGGGTTGACGGCGGAACAGTTGGCGACGTTGACGGAACTCGCGTCACACAGCAGGTTCCTGGCCTCGGGGGTCGGCGGCAAGCCGACGATCCAGTTCTCCGGCGTGAACGTCCAGGTCGTAAACGGAGAAGGCAAGACCGCCTCGACCAACGGCGAGGGCAATCTGGTGATCGGCTACGACGAGAACAAGGAAGGCATACATGCCCAGACGGGCTCGCACGATCTGATCCTCGGTGAAGAACAGCAGTTCACGAGCTACGGAGGTCTCGTGGCGGGCTACTTCAATTTCCTCACCGCGCCGTTCGCGACGGTCACCGGCGGAGAGTTCAACACTGCGAGTGGCGAGGACGGGTCGGTGAGCGGCGGGGAAAGCAATACCGCCAGCGGGCCTGCCGCGTGGGTCAGCGGCGGAGAAGCCAATGTTGCGAGCGGCGTCGATGCAGCGGCCAGCGGCGGGTTCGAGGGCCTCGCCGAAGCTACGTACTCATCGACCACCGGCGGGACAGAAAACGCCGCTAAAGGCCAGTACTCGTCCGTCAGCGGCGGCCGTCACAATACGAGCAGCGGCACGGCGTCTGCCGTCTCCGGCGGTGAGTACAACGTCGCGAGCGGTGGCTCCGCATCGGTCAGCGGCGGGCACCTGAACACAGCCTCAATGTCCTCGTCGTCAGTCAGTGGTGGCTTCGTCAACCAGGCCGCAGGCGACGGCGCGTCGATCGGTGGCGGAAGTGACAACACTGCAGAAGCCCTCTACTCGGCGGTCAGCGGCGGACAGGACAACTCGGTCAAGGCCGTTACTGGTTGGATCGGCGGCGGCTACCTGAACACCGTCGAAGGCGAAGCTGCGTCGAT
>Ga0335081_10018933_pt1 | contig 11133 bp, 10 predicted proteins | sample Lox_Sample_35_FD_206713 | JGI IMG/M metagenome (GOLD analysis project Ga0335081, IMG submission 206713) | Soil microbial communities from Loxahatchee National Wildlife Refuge, Florida, United States - Lox_Sample_3.5 | ecosystem: Environmental > Terrestrial > Soil > Wetlands | place: USA...
TGTGGAGGAAATGATGCCGGAACTTTGCGCCGCCGGTCTGAGTGCCATCGAAGCCTACCATAGCGACCACACGCCGGCGGAGACCGCGTATTTCGTCGAGCTGGCGCGGCGCTACGATCTGCTGGTCACGGGCGGCTCGGATTTCCACGGCGAGGCGATCAAGCCGGGGGTGAAGCTGGGCTCGGGGTATCAGGGCAACCTGAGCGTCCCGCCCGACGTGATGGAGCATCTCCGCAACGGCGCGGCGACAAGTTCGCGACCCTCGATGTAGGAGCTGCACGCGCGGCCAAAGGTGGGGCAGGTTTCAACCTGCCGTGCGGGTTCCCCTTTCAGCCGTGGCGCAGGCTGTCGAACCTGCAGAGCCGAGGTTCGCCTCGGCTTTCCGGCGACCCGTTAGCCCGATGGCGGCAATCACCGCGCCGAGGGCGCCAGGTGCAGGCTGTCGATAACCTCCAGCGCAAAGCGCGCGGAGACGGTGGCGCGGCCGCCACCCATTTCCATCGCGACTTCTACGGCCTCGAAGATTTCCTCAAACGACGCCCCGGCGGCCGCCGCCTGTTCGATGTGCCACTGCATACAGCTCTCGCAATCCGTCACCACGGAGATGCCGAGCGCAATCAGTTCCTTTTGCTTCTTCGGCAGGGCGCCGTCGGCATACGCCGCGCGCTCCATTTCCAGAAAACCGCGATAGACATCCGATTTCAGGGCCACGAATTTGGCGTGGGCGCGCTTGCGCCTGGCGGTGATTTCTTCGAGGTGGGTCATGAGGTGATACCTCCGTGTAACGGCGCAACTCCTGCAAGCGGGGCAGTCAGCCTCGGCTGGCCATTCGTTCTCACCGCGGCACGATCTTCACTTCGCTCGCCACGATTCTCGAGCCCTGGATGCGGCCGGTCACCGCGACTGCCGGTTTGAAACCCGGGCCCTGGCCGGCCAGCATGGCGCGGCCTTGCGCATCGGCTTTCACGGCGACGTCGGCGAAGGTGTTGCCGCCTTCATCGAGGTCGGCCACGCGGCCATCGGGGAGGAGCAGCGCATAGGCGCGCGTGTTGCCCTTGATGGCGCAGGTGGGATCGGACTGGCGGGCCAGCAGGTCGGCGAACTGGTGCGGCATCACGTCGGTCCGCTCGGCGTCGAGCGTGTGCGCGTCCACCGTAATGCCGGAAGCCGAGGTGCCGGCGGCCGCAGCAGTCTTGTTTTCCGATTCCTTCGGCGCGGCGGGCAGGGCCTGCGGCGCGAGGCGCAGGTTGTAGCGGGAGAGGTCGCGGCACCCGGCGTCGATCAGGATGCCGCGCAGGGTTGCCGGAGCCGGTGCGGAGGGCGCCTGCGCCAGCGCCGCCAGCGAGGCGGCGGCCGCGAGGGCCGGAATCTGTAAGCGAGTTTTCATCTCAGCCTTCCATTCTGCCACGTTATGATGGAGGCGTGAGGCCCCGAACGCCTGTGTGTGCCGGGAAGCAAGTTCCGATTCGCACAGCCGGCACTCCGCCGCGCTGACCGATTATGGTCTCTTTCGCCGCTACGCCTCCAGAACGGCGCGCGATACCCACCTGGCTGCCGCAGGCGGTGCTGTATTGCCTTTCCGCCGCGTGCCTGGTCTGGGTGCTGCACGGCTATCCGCTCCACGATTTGTTCACCGCAATCGCCACGCTGGACTTCCGCTGGGTCCTGCTGGCCGTCGCCTTCGATCTCTCCGTTTACGTCTGCCACGGGTGGCGCTGGAACACGCTGCTGGCGCCCGTGGTGCGGCTGCGCTTGTGGCGCACGGTGCAGGCGGTCTACATCGGCTTGTTTGCCAATGAGCTGCTGCCGCTGCGCTCCGGGGAAGTGATTCGCTGCTACCTGCTGGCGCACTGGAACAATTTCCGCATCTCGCTCAGCCTGTCGTCGGCCGTGGTGGAGAGGCTGATCGACGGCCTTTGGATGGTTGCCGCGTTCGCTGTGACGGCGGGCTTCGTCCGGGGCATACCGCACGACCTCACGCTGCTGGTGCGGGCTTTGAGCGCGCTGCTGGTGGTGGGCGGCGGCGTTTTCTGCTGGGTGGTGTGGCACAAGCAGGACGTTCACGCCATGATCGGCCATCGCCGCGGGGCATCCACGCTGCGCCACGTGGTGGAGGGGCTTCATCTGATGGGTGGGCTGCCCACGCTCGGCAAGACCATGGGGCTCAGCCTGCTGTACCTGGCGCTGCAGGTGGCCACGGTGTGGGCGCTGATGAAAGCCTACGGCCTCGACCTTTCGTTCTGGGCCGCCGGCGGGGTGCTCACCGTGGTGCGGCTGGGAACCGTGGTGCCCAACGCGCCGGGCAACCTCGGATTGTTCCAGGTGGCGTGCGTGGTGGCGCTGGGCCTGTTCGACGTGGAGAAGAACGACGCCAAAACATTTTCCTTCATCATGTTCTTTTCGCTCACCCTCCCGCTGCTGATCGGCGGCGCCGTGGCGACCGCGCTGGCCCGCCTGAACCTGGGCGAACTGCGCGAGCGGGCGGCGCGCACCGTGCAAGCCGCGCGGCACCACCGGCCCCATGCGTAGATCGGCGCACTGTGGGGCGTTGGGCGACGGGCCGATTGGCAATCGGCCGCAGGTTGCCTGAAGGCCAACTTGCCCCACGGCGCTTGCGCTGTTGAAACTGAATCGCTCCCGGAGCTGATTTCGGAATACGCGCTTAGCTGGTGTATTTCTGCTTCCAGGCGGTGTATTCGCCGCTTAGCGTGTTCTTCACGCTGATGTATTGTTCGTTGTCGATCTGGTTGGTGCGCTCGGCGGGATCGGCGGGCAGGTCGTACAACTCGTTGGGGCCCTTGCCGCCATCGCGCACGATCACCTTGTATCGCGGCGTGCGGGCCATGGCGGTGTTGCGGTACTGGGCGAATACGGTGTCGCGCCAGGTCTGCTTCTTGGGCAGGTGCTTGCCGGTGACAAGCAGGAGATAGCTGCGGCCGCACAGGTTGCGGTTGGGAACGGCCGCGTGGACCAGGTCGCAGATCGAGGGCAGCAGGTCGTAGGTGCTCACCGGCTCCATGCGCGTTTCCTGCGCCGGCACGCGGCCCGGCCAGGACCAGATCATGGGCACAGCGACGGATTCGTCGAACATGTTGACCGGCTCGGAAGCGTCGCCGGCGGCCCACAGGCCGTGGCGGCCGAGGAGCGCGCCGCAAGTGGCGGTGAACACGACCAGCGTGCGATCGAACAGTTGCTTGCGCGAAATCGCGGCGGTGAGCGCGCCCACGCCGTCGTCCAGCATCGAGATAACGGCCGCCACGCGGCGCAGGTTGGCAATGCGGTCGGCCAGCATTTCCTTGCCTTTCCGGGCGTTCTCCGCGGCCGGCTCCACGCTGTAATTCTCGAATTTCTGGTTGCGGTAGAGATCCAGGTACTTGGAAGGCACATCTCCGTAGGGCAGTTCGAGAGCCGTGTAGCGAACCGAGAGGAAGAACGGCGCGCCGTCCTTCGCCTGGTCGATCAGCGCCGGCGCGGCATCAAGCGCGGCGCCGTGGCACGTGTAGCCGGCCCCGGCCAGCACCTTCTCCAGCGTGATGTCCTCAGCCGCAATCGCGCCGGCATCGCCGAGTTGCATAGGGCTGCGGCCGGTCATGAGCGACGCGAAGCCCGGGGCGGCGGCGGGCGCAGCCGTGAAGTGATTCAGAAAGTGCGTGCCCATCTCTCCCAGCCGGTTCAGGTTGGGCGTCTTCACTTCCTTGTTGCCGTAAGTGCCCATCATCCACGAGGGCAGATCGTCGGCCACCAGCAGCACAATGTTGGGAGGCGGCTCGACGGCCTTCTTGGCGGCGAAGACCGGCAGCACAAGGCTGCTGCAGAGAAAGTGGCGGCGGGAGAGAGGCATTGTCACTAACAGTATAGTTGGGTGACGCGTTCAGCCGTTGCGATCCTGCTGGCGCGCTACCGCGACCAGCGACAGGCCGGGCCAGGGCAGCAGCGCGTCCAGCCGGCTCCAGATCCACACGGTCTTGTCGAAAATCTTCAACACGAGTTTGCTGATATTCCTGGACCGCAGAATCCGGCTGTAGATCCACCAGGGCAGGGTGCCCGCCTTGTCGAGCTGGTGAAACCGCTCCGGCGCAAACCCATGCGCTTCGAGCAGGCGCGCCATCTCGACCTTGCTGTAACGGCGATGATGCCCGAGGCTGGCGTCCAGGCTGCCAAACAGGACCGGCACGTTGGGCACCACCACCAGCAGTCTGCCGCCCGGTTGGAGGATGCCGCGCAGGTAATCGAGCAAAGTCCCCGGCTCCTCCATGTATTCGAGAACGTCGAGGCACAAAATCGTGTCGAACCCCTGTTCCACCCCGGTGAGGCCGCCCGGCTGGTCGGGATCGAAGCGCTGCACCACCACGTGGGGCGTCCTCAGGAAGCGGTTGTGGAGCGCGTGCAGGTGGAGAGGGTCCTTTTCGGCGGCCACGTAAAGAACGCGGCGCCCCATCAGCCGGCCCGTGATGTTGCCGATGCCGGCGCCGATTTCGAGCACCGTATCGCCCACGTACGGGCGCAATCTGCGCGCCAGCCAGGCGAGGTATTGCGGCGTGCCGGTCAGGTTATTCAGCACGCCCCGCCCGTACGGCGCCGCGTACAGGTCGTCGATCAGCCAGAACCGGAAGATCACCGCCAGCGCTTTGAGGCCGTCCTTCCAGCCGATCTTCTTGCCTTCCTCGTAGGTCCGCCCGTGGTAGCTGATGGGGACCTCATAAATGCGCAGCTTTCGCTTGGCGCACTTCATCACGATTTCCGGTTCGAAGCCGAAGCGGTCCGAGCGGATGGGGATGCTCTTTAAGAGGTCGGTGCGAAAGACCTTGTAGCAGGTCTCCATGTCGGTGAGGTTCAGGTTGCAGAACATGTTGGAGACCAGCGTGAGGCCCTTGTTGATCATGGAGTGCCAGAAAGGCAGCACGCGGCTCTGCTCGCCGGCCATGTAGCGCGAGCCGAAGACCGCGTCGGCGCGGCCGTCCAGCAGCGGCCGCAGCAGGCGCGAATACTCGGCGGGATCGTACTCGAGGTCGGCATCCTGAACGATGGCGAAGTCGCCGCCCGCCTTGCCGATCGCCGTCCGCACCGCCGCGCCTTTGCCCGCGTTGCGCTCGTGCCGGAAGAGGCGGATCTGGGGAAACTCCGCGGCCAGCCGCTCGAGGATCGGATAGGTTCCATCGGTGGAGCGGTCGTCGACAATCACCAGTTCGCGCTCCATGTCCTCCGGGATCGGCGCGGCCAGAACCTGGGAGATGCAGCGCTCCACCATGGTGCGCTCGTTGTAGACCGGCATCAGGATCGACAGCTTCATCGAGAATACAGAGTCTAGCAAAGGTTAAGGCGCGCTTCCTGCGATAATCGGGATGGGTGAACGGTTCCCGTGAAAGTAGCGCTGCTCCAGATCGACACAACCCCCGGCGACCTGGCCGGCAACGCCGGGCGAATCATCGAAGGCGCCGCCAACGCCCGGAAGCTCGACGCCGACCTGGTGGTCACCACCGAACTGGCGTTGATGGGATACCTGCCGCGCGACCTGCTGTTGAGCGCCGGGTTCGTGCGCCACAGCCGCGAAGTGCTGGAGCAGATTGCGTGCGCCATGGCCGGCGGGCCGGTCCTGCTGGTGGGACTGGCCACGCCGAACGACGCCGATAGCGGCCGCCCGCTGTTCAACAGCGCCGTGCTGCTGGAGAACGGCCAAATCGGGCCGGCGTTCCACAAGACGCTGCTGCCGACCTACGACGTGTTTGACGAAGACCGGTACTTCGAAGCCGCCACGGACGCGCAGATTCTCGATTGGCGCGGCCGCCGCCTCGGCATCAGCATCTGCGAAGACGTTTGGAACGACCGCAATTTCTGGCAGCGGCGGCGCTACCAGCGCGACCCGATTGAAACGCTGGTGGCCGCCGGCGCGCAGGCCATCCTCAACCTCTCCGCCTCGCCGTTCTGGGTGGGCAAGCAACTCCTGCGCCAGGACATGCTCAGCCACATGGCGAAGCGGCACGGGCTGCCGCTGGTCGCCGTGAACCAGGTGGGCGGCAACGACGACCTGCTGTTCGACGGACGCAGCTGCGCCTTCGACGCCGCCGGACGCCTGTTCGCCCGCGCCAAAGGGTTCGCGGAAGACCTCGTCGTCGTCGATCTGGATGCGGGCGAGGGCTCCATTGCGGAAGACGATTTCACGCCCGAGGCGGAAATCTGGAACGCGCTCGTGATGGGTGTGCGGGATTACGCGCGCAAGACGCATTTCCGCCAGGCGCTGCTCGGGCTTTCGGGCGGCATCGATTCCGCTCTCACGGCGGCGATTGCCGCTGAAGCGCTGGCTCCGGAAAACGTGCTCGGCGTGCTGATGCCGTCCGTCTACTCGAGCCAGGCCAGCATCGACGACGCGCTCGCGCTGGGCCGCAACCTGGGCATCCGCACCCTGACACTGCCCATCACCGGCATCATGCAGACCTACGACAGCGTGCTCGACAAACCGTTCCTTGGCCTGCCTCGCGACGTCACCGAGGAGAACATTCAATCGCGCATTCGCGGCAACCTGCTGATGGCGTTCTCGAACAAGTTCGGCTCATTGCTGCTCAGCACCGGCAACAAGTCGGAATTGGCGGTGGGCTACTGCACCTTGTACGGCGACATGAACGGCGGCCTGGCGGTGATCGCGGATCTTCCCAAGATGATGGTCTATCGCGTTGCCCGCTGGCGCAACCAGCGCCGGAGCGACATTCCGGAGAACATCTTCGAGAAGCCGCCCTCGGCGGAGCTGCGGCCCGATCAAACCGACCAGGATTCGCTGCCGCCGTACGAGCTGCTGGACCAGATCCTCGAGTTGCACGTCGAACAGTCGCAGTCCGCCGAGGAAATCGCGGCCCGAGGCTTCGCCAAAGCCGATGTGGAACGAGTCCTGCGGCTGGTGCGCAACGCCGAATTCAAGCGCAAGCAGGCCGCGCCGGTGCTGAAGGTGACTTCGCGAGCCTTTGGAACCGGCTGGCGGATGCCGATCGCGCGCGGCGACGGCTGAGCGTGGCGCAGGCCCCCGGCCTGCGATGGCAGCCCGCCGTCTCCACCATTGCTATGATGTGTTTTCATGTGCCTCTCCCATGGCTAACCAGCGATTGAACGAGTTGATCGAGCGCTTCTCCGGCGTTCGCATCCTGGTGATCGGCGACCTGATGCTGGACGAATTCGTCTGGGGCAGGGTGTCGCGCATATCGCCCGAAGCGCCGGTGCCGGTAGTGGAAGTGACCTCCGAATCGTGCTATCCCGGCGGCGCCGCCAATGTGGCGCGTAATGTCCGCGAGCTTGGCGCGGCGGTGCAAGTGGCTGGAATCGCCGGGGACGACGCGGCAGGCGCCCGGCTGCTCGTGTTGCTCGCCGCGGCCGGCATCGATGCCGCCGCCGTTCTGCGCGACACGTCCTTTTCCACCACGGTGAAGACACGCATCATCGCGCGCCATCAACAGGTGACGCGTGTGGACCGCGAGCGCCGCGCGACGCTCAACGCCGCGCAGACCGAACTCATCCTGGCGCGTATGGAACAAGCCATCGAGCAAGTGGACGCCGTCATCGTGGCGGATTACGGCAAGGGCTTCCTGACGCAGCCGATCGCCGATCACATCGGCCGCATGGTGCGCGCCGCGGGCAAGATCCTGGCGCTCGATCCGCATCCTCATACGTCGCTCCACTGGCCGGGCACGACCATTGTCAAGCCGAACCGCCGGGAGGCGTTCCTGGAGGCCGGAGTGGCGCCCAGCGCGCCGGCCGATCCGCCGCTCGAGGATCAGCCGCTGCTGGAGGCTGCGCGGCGCCTGCTCGAGCGCTGGCGGCCCAAGAGCCTGTTGATCACGCTGGGCGCGCAGGGGATGCTGCTGCTGGAAAAGGATGCTCCGCCGCGCCACCTGCCGGCGCACGCCAAAGACGTGTTCGATGTTTCCGGCGCCGGCGACACGGCGATTGCCGTGCTCGCCCTGGCGCTGGCCGCCGGCGCCACGCCCGGCGAAGCCGCCGAACTGGCCAACCGGGCGAGCGCCATCGTGGTGGGCAAATTGGGAACCGCAACTGCAACCGCCGCCGAGCTGGCGGCCAGCGTAGCGCGGTCATGAACTCGCCATCGCATCAACGCCGGGCGGTGTTCTTCGATCGCGACGGGACGCTGATGGAAGAAGTTGAATACTGCAGCGATCCGGCCAGGGTACGATTGATACCGGGAGTTCCGGAAGCGCTCGACCGACTGAAGGCCGCCGGGTACCTCGCGATCGTCGTCACCAACCAGGCCGGCATCGGCCGGGGCTATTTCACCGAAGCGCAGTACGACGCCGTGCAGGCGGAGTTGCTGCGCCAGATCGGTCCTCATCGCATCGACGCCTCATACTTCTGCCCCGACGCGCCCGGCACTCCAACGTCGCGACGCAAGCCGGAGCCGGGCATGACCCTGGAAGCGGCGGCCGATTTCGGCATCGACCTGGCGGCGTCGTTCACCGTGGGCGACAAAGCGTCCGACATCGAATCCGGCCGCCGCGCCGGCACGCGCACGATCCTTGTGCGGACAGGCTACGGCGCGGCTGTTGAGCGGGACCCGCATCTCAAACGGCCGGATTTTGTCGCGGACGACATCGGCGATGCGGCCCGCTGGATTCTGCGGCAGTAGCGAAGCGGCGCGCGCCGCTTCGTTCCCCAACCTGCCGCGCCGCCGGCCCGGTCACGGCTTGCCAAGCGAGCAAAGAGGATCGCCGAGCACTACGCCCTGCCAGCTGAGGAACGGCATTCCGAGGTAATAACTCTCCGCCAGGTTGCGGCCCTCGGCGTAGGCCGGCAGCGTGTACTCGGGCCGCACGCATCCGTGCAGGTACGGTTCGTACACGTTTCCCGAGGCACCGGTAGCCCCTTCGTGAATGTAGTCCGCGCTCAGCGTCTGCGGCGAGCCTGCGAACCAGTGCTCGGCGTCCCTGTAGGTCGTGATGTTCCAGCCGGGCGGCGGCGGCTTCAGCGTCCGGGCGTCGGTGGACACGAATTCGGTCACGATGGCGCCGGGCAGCCATTCGAATCCCAGCCAGCGCTGCTTGCGGCCCGCGTCGTTCGATCCCCAGGATGCGTAACTGATCACGTTGCGCTGTCCATAGAGCACGTTCGGCGAATCGTCGAGCACAACCCGCCCGCGCGGCAGGAGCAGGGCCGCCATGCGAAGCCAGTTGTTGCCGTCGCCGCTCGCCGGCGAACTGGTGTCGATCACGAACGTGCCGCGGTTCCGGGCGGCCAGCGAGCGGTCGATCATCGCCTTCACGTCCGCCAGGTCGTTGGCCGCGAGGCGCGTTACCAGATAAATAGGAAACTGCGCGTGCCGAAAAGGGCTGTCGCGCCGGCCGTAGAACGGGTTGGGAACCGCGCCGGCGCGGGCGTAGCGGGCTCCGTGCAACTTCGCGTAGAGCAGCGTCAGCTCGGAGTCTACCGACGACTGCTCGGATTTTTCGATCGATCCTGCCATCCCGTCTATCCGCAGAGGCACGCCGATGGTCGTCACGATGTACAGCACCGTCTCCTCGAGATGCTCCCGCTTCAGGCATTCCGCGACTGGGGCTTCGATCTGCGCGGTGTAAGTCCGCCAGTCGATGGTTTCCTTTGCGGCGGTTTCGATGCGGCAGATGTGGCTGGCCGGAACCGCGCGGCGTTTCGCGTAGTAGTCCGCAACGGCCTGCGAGACGGGATCGCCGCGATTGACTACCACGAGCACGTTGCCGGCGCCTTGCGCGCGCAGCCCGAGGACCAGCGCGGCGGCGGGGGCGATCCAAAGCGCGGCGAGCGCCGCTTGCTGCAGCCTGCGGAAAAGCGTCCGGGCATGAAACGGAGCGGGCCGGTTCATGAGATCTCGTTGCGCGCGGATGCGCTACGGCTGCCCGCCCCAGAGCAGGAGGATTTTCAGCGCCTGGGCGACGACGAGGATATCCAACATCAGCGAGAAGTTCTTGATGTAGTACAAATCGTATTCCAACTCCATCATGGAGTCCCGCGGACCCGGCAGGTGCCACATGTGAATGTGGCTCCAGCCTGTGATGCCCGGCCGCACGTTGAGCCGGTGCGGATAGAACGGGATCCGCTGCGCCAGTTCGCGCTCGAACTCCGGGCGTTCCGGCCTGGGTCCGACGATCGACATCTGACCGCGGAGGACGTGCACGAATTCCGGCAGCGCGTACAGGCCGCTGCGGGTGAGCAACCGGCCGAACCGGTTCTCGCAAACCCGGAAGCGGTAGAGCGTGAACGGCCCCTTGCGGCCGACGCTCCGCTTGCGTTCGAACACCCCCTCGCGGGAAAAAAGCCACAGCCACGCCGCAGCGAGCGCCAGAACGGGCGCCAGCAGCCCAAGCAGCGCGGCGGCGATCAGGAAGTTGGAGATTGCCTGGAAGAACAAGGGCCGCGTGCCCGGCTCGAATTCCTTCGAATACAGCAGGCGCGCCGCGTTCAGTCCGCTGAGTCCCTCGCGATCGCAGATCGTCTCGTAGGTGGCGGCCGCGCGTTCGACCGCGCGTCCGGAGAACCGCATCTCGAGCAGCTCATGAGCCAGGCGCTGGCTCAATCCGCCATCGAAGCCCACCACGACGCGGCTCGGGTTGAGCGCCTCGATCGCTTTTTGCAGGCTGCCGGCGTCGGCGCCCTCTTCTTCCGGGCCGCTCCCTTCTGCGCCGCACTTTCCGATGTGCCCGGCCACCTGGATCCCCGATTGCGGGAAGCGCGCCAGTTGACGGGTGAGGTCGTCCAGCAAGCGGCTGTTGCCGACCAGCAACAATCTCTCGCCGGCCACTCGGGGCAGTATGTACGCGACGAAAAGCAGGCGGCCGGCGAAAATGCCCGCGATCGACAGCAGGCTGCCCAGGGCCATTACCCGCAACGGCATCTGCAGGTCCGGCGCGACGGCGCTGACCAGCGCCTGAATCAGAAAAGCGACCCCAGCCACGATCAGCAATTGCTGCAGCAACTGCAAACGCGAAGGGACGCGGATCTGCGAGTAGAGGTTCTGAAAATGGATCGCGAGCAGCAGGCTGATCCAGACCAGGGCCACGCCTGCCGCACCCGGCAGGTTCAACAGGTAATCCGTGGGGTCCACTTCGAGCAGCATGTAGGCGGAGTATATGAATGAAGCAAGGATCAACAGGGCTTCGAAGAGAA
>Ga0335081_10018934_pt1 | contig 11133 bp, 7 predicted proteins | sample Lox_Sample_35_FD_206713 | JGI IMG/M metagenome (GOLD analysis project Ga0335081, IMG submission 206713) | Soil microbial communities from Loxahatchee National Wildlife Refuge, Florida, United States - Lox_Sample_3.5 | ecosystem: Environmental > Terrestrial > Soil > Wetlands | place: USA: Florida...
CAGAATCGGGTCCAGGAGCTCGCGCAGGTTGAACTCGATGGATTCCAGATCGAGCTTGCCGGCCTCGATCTTGGAGAAGTCCAGAACGTCGCCGATGACGCTGAGCAAGGCATCGCCCGAGCTTTTGACCATCTCCAGGTATTCCCGCTGCTCCGGCGTCAGGTCGGTGTCAAGGGCCAGCGCGGTCATCCCGAGGATGCCATTCATCGGTGTCCGGATTTCGTGACTCATGTTGGCCAGAAACTCGCTTTTGGCGCGGCTGGCGGCTTCCGCAGCTTCCTTGGCCTTGCTCAATTCATGCTCCGCGCGCCTTCGCTCCGTAATGTCCTGATAAAGACCATACACTCCGGCGATGCGATCGCCGACCTTCAACGGAACGCCATACAGCTCCACCTCCACCAGCGTCCCATCCTTGCGGCGGCGCCACGCCGTGCCGTGCACGACGTCTCCGGCCTCAGTTCGTTGGCTGAAGTCGTTTGCCGCGGGCAGCAGGGCGGGCGGCGCAATCAAGCGGTCGATGTCGGATCCTGCGATTTCCTCCCGGCCATACTGGAACATCCTCTCGAAAGCGGGGTTGCAGAGTTCGACCCTGTTCTGCGGGTCGACGGCGACGATGGCCAAAGGGCTGTTTTCGATGAGTGCGTTCAGGTAGGCCGTGCGTTCTTTCAAGTGTTTTTCAGCCCGCCTGCGCCCGGTATCGTCGCGGAACCCCCACACCCTTCCGGCGTACTTGCCCTTGACATTCTGGGGCTCCGAATGCAACTCGAAGATCCGTCCATCTTTCAGTTCGATCACCTCGTCGAATTTGGCTTCGGGGTCTGCATCCGATTGCCGGATGCTTTGGAGAAAGGCCTCGGGCGCTCGCGTCTGCTGCGCGATGAAGGCGAGCCGCGCTTCCATGACGCGGGATCCGAGAACGGATCCCGGGATTCGCCACATTTCGACGAACTTGCGATTGCAGGTCACCATTTTGTGCGCCGAGTCCACCACCACAATGCCGTCGGCCGTGGACTCGAGCGCAGCGCGAATCGTCTCCGTTTTCTCGTCAACCCGCCTGCGCAGGACGTTCAGCCATACCGCGGCCATCAGGATGATTCCCGCGGCCATGGCGAGCAGACTGAAAATCCGGTTCACCGTCCAGCCCGACGGACGCCGCAGCAGTGTGATCGAGGCGGGGGAGCTCAGGATCAGCTTGAGCCTGGTGGGCTGACCGTATGCGCCCGCCTGGACAACGCAGACTCCCAGCAGACGGAGCTGGCTGCCGATGGCGATCGCGGGCCACGCCTTCGCTTTTCCGGAGACGGCGTTCTCCACGACGGCGTTGAAGATCACATTGCCCGAACGCAGCGTCAGCGTGTGCCCATTGGCATCGGCGGTCTCGCCCTGCAGCCAGCCCTCGAGCTCGACGGGTTCGTCGTCAAAGGCTCCGGCCGATGCCTGCTCGGCGGTGACCTTGGCAGGGACCGGCGCCGGACCGCTCCCGACCTTCCGGAAGATGGCGTCTTTGAGGACCGGCGTGTAGCCACCCGTCGAGGGAAAGCCTGCCGCCTCCACCTCGTCCCCAGGGCGCAGGAAAGCCGGGTCTGGGGCTTCCACGCGCAGCGCTCCTGTCGCGTCCCTGATGTAAAGCGCTTGTCCGGGCAACTGCAGCGATACGGTGCCCCGCACCTTCACGCGATGGCCCTCGGTGCCCTGTGCCGAGAATCTCGCCAGACGGGCAATCGGTAAGGACGGCAGCGTAAAGGGGTCGGCCTTGGCGGGTTCAACCACGCGCACCTGCGCCACGCTGGGTACGTAGAGATGAACGGAGATAAGCTGATTCCGCGAGTTGAAGGACGCCCCGCAGATCCCGTGAACGCGCACCTTGGCATCCACCAGCGCGGGTGGCCATGGGCCTTGCCGGGCCGGGACGTACACCAGGAATTGGCCGCCCGTGGCCTCGACGGACATCATCGGCATCTGCGCGTATGGATCAAAACCCACGGCCCGCACGATGCCTTCGGCTTCCACCCACAAGCTGTCGTCCCGGCTGCTGACCATTTCCGCGTAACTGACGCGCCGGACCGCAGGAATGGGCGCTTCCCCAACCACCCGCCAGCGCGGTTTGCCCACATACGGTGCAAATCCCTCGGCTGCCACGCCGTAAAGATCGAGCAGTTGCCCGGGCCGAACTGAACCGTGCGTTTCCCGCACGTCCACCCAAATTCCGGCGGTCGAATCCTGGACGAAAAGGTCGGTGCCCGGTTCGAAGTAGGTGACCACTGCCCGCAGGTGGACCGGGTATCCCCGGGCGGCTTCATCCACGCTGAGATCGCGTATTTGGGCTGCGTGGGTCAACGCGGGATGGGCTCGCAGGGCGCCGGGCTGGGAAGAACTACGAAGGATGCCGCTCACCAGCATCAGAGCTGCGAGCAGGGTGGGATTCGCCGGCGCGCGCTCGATCCTCGCGGGCTGCAGAGGCGGGGCGGAGGTCACGATCGCGGCTGCCCTTCTCACCGCCGCCATCAACGGGTTCGCTCCCCGGTGCAGCGGGCGTGCAGCCTCCGGCCGGCGGGCAAGCCAGGCGGCCAGCCGCCCAGACAACCCGAGGCGGAGAATGCCGATACCGCAAATCGCCGCAAAGGCCAGCATCATCGAAGTCTTCGACCAAGCTTCTCTCTGCTGGGACTCCCCCAACATCAAATCAACTATCGGCATGGCGTTGCATCTGCTTGAATAGGCTGCGGGACGCCCGCGGCGTCGATTATCAATCAGCAATCGCCCATCGGCAATCGCCGGTTGTCATTCGTCCGTGAGCGTCCTGAGCGCCCGATGCAAAGCATCGGCACGCGGCCGGGCGCACAGGTTTTCCGTCTGCCTGCCGATATAGAGGTAGGAGAACGGATCTCTATGCCGTCGCGAGTCGACGAAATCCTGATACAGACCCACCTGGTCACCGACGAGCAGCTTCGACAGGCGGTCGAGCATCAGCGTGTTCACGGTGGGCGCCTGGCCGCTTCGGTGGTGAAGCTCGGGTTCGCGGAGGAAGACAAGCTTGCCAAGGTTCTCGCCGATCGCATGGGGGTTCCGACGATCGACCTCACCGACATGCACATCGATCCGGCGGTCGCCAAGCTGGTGCCGCTCGACGCCGCCCGCAAGCACATGCTGATGCCCTTTCGGCGCCTGGGCGCCACGTTGAAAGTGGCCATGACGGATCCCGCCAACATGCTGGCGCTGGACGAGATCCGGTTCATGACGGGGCTGAATGTCGAGCCCGCGCTGGCGTCGGAGCAGGGGATCCAGGACGCGATTGACCGCAGTTACGGCACGGTAGAGGACGATCAGCGCAAGAAGCAGATTGAGGATCTGGTTGGCTTCATCGACGAGGAGAACGCGGAGAGTGTCGAGCTGGAAGACATCGAGGAAAGGACGATCAACCTCGCCGCTCTGGAGCGGTCTGCCGAAGAGGCGCCGGTCATCCGCCTGGTGAACTACGTCCTGAGCGACGCGGTGAAGCGCGGGGCCAGCGACGTCCACCTTGAGCCCTACGAGCATGCCTATCGCGTGCGCTTCCGGGTGGACGGGATCCTTCAGGAAGTCATGAGCCCTCCGCTGCGCCTGCGAGACGCGATTACGAGCCGGGTGAAGATCATGGCCAAGCTCGACATCGCCGAAAAGAGGCTGCCGCAAGACGGCCGCATCATGCTCAAGCTGCAGCACGAGGGGAAGAAGAAGCAGATCGATCTGCGCGTTTCGGTGCTGCCCACGCTGTACGGCGAAAAGATCGTCATGCGCCTGCTCGATAAAGAGAGCCTGCAGCTCGACATGACCAAGCTGGGTTTCGAGGAGGAGCCGCTGGTGAAGTTTAAGCGCGCGATCCTCAAACCGTACGGCATGGTGCTGGTGACCGGACCGACGGGCAGCGGCAAGACCAATACGCTTTATTCTGCCATCTCGCAGCTCAACAAGCCCGAGACCAACATCCTGACCGCGGAAGATCCGGTGGAATTCCAGCTGGCGGGCATCAATCAGGTGCAGATGAAGGAGCAGATCGGCCTGAACTTCGCCGCCGCGCTGCGCTCATTCCTGCGGCAGGACCCGAACATTATTCTGGTCGGCGAGATCCGCGACTTCGAGACGGCCGAGATCGCCGTCAAGGCGGCGCTCACGGGCCACATGGTGCTTTCCACGCTGCACACGAACGACGCGCCCTCCACCATCTCGCGTTTGATGAACATGGGGATCGAGCCGTTTCTGGTGGCCACCTCGGTGCACCTCATTTGCGCCCAGCGGCTGGTGCGGCGGCTCTGCCGGGAATGCAAGGTGCCCGAAAACCCGGGCTACAAAGCGCTGGTGAATGCGGGCTTCACGCCGGACGAAGCGCGAACGGCCAAGGTGTATGTCGCCAAAGGCTGCCCCGCCTGCCTGGAGCGCGGCTACCGGGGCCGTGTGGGGCTCTACGAGGTGATGGAAATGACCGATGAACTGCGCGAGATGGTCCTCACCGGCACGTCGGCGCTCGATTTGCGCCGCAAGGCCATCGAGCAGGGCATGGTCACTCTCCGGCGCAGCGGGTTGATCAAGACGATGAGCGGTTTGACCACCCTAGAAGAAGTCATTCGGGAGACGGTGCTCTAAATTCGAATCCGACAACTGCCGATGAAAGACAAGCGGAAGCCGGACGCGAAACGTTGCCCGGACTTCAGCCGCGGTGGCGAGTTCTAAGTCCGCCCCGGGCGGAGATGCGAAAGAGCGATAAACATGCCAGTGCCTTCATTGACCGAACTGCTGAAGCGGCTCGTCGAAGTCAAGGGTTCCGACCTGCACATCACTGCGGGGACGCCGCCGCGCATTCGCGTGCACGGCGAGTTGGCTGCCTGCGACGATATTCCCGTGCTGGCCGCGGGCGACACCAAAGCACTGGCCTACAGCGTATTGACCGATACCCAGAAGCACCGCTTCGAGGAGGATCTCGAACTCGATTTCTCCTTCGGCGTGAAAAGCGTGGCACGCTTCCGCGCCAACCTGTTCAATCAGCGCGGGGCCGTGGGAGCGGTTTTCCGGGTGGTTCCCTGGGGGGCGAAGAGCTTTGAGGAGCTCGGCCTGCCTCCCGTGGTGCGCAAGCTTTGCGACAAGCCGCGCGGGTTGATCCTGGTGACCGGGCCGACCGGCAGCGGAAAGTCCACCACGCTGGCGACGATGATCGACCTCATCAACCAGTCGCTCGCCGGGCACATTATCACCATCGAGGATCCCATCGAATTCGTCCACGAGCACAAGAAATGCGTGGTGAACCAGCGCGAAGTGGGTTCCGACACCGCTTCATTCGCCGGCGCGCTGCGGGCGGCCCTCCGTGAGGATCCGGACGTGGTGTTGATTGGCGAAATGCGCGACCTCGAGACGGTGGAGTCGGCGCTGCGCATCGCGGAAACGGGCCACCTGACCTTCGGAACCTTGCACACGAACTCCGCGCCGTCCACCATCAATCGCATCATCGACGTCTTTCCGTCCCATCAGCAGTCTCAGATTCGCACCCAGCTTTCGCTGGTCCTGGAAGGCGTGCTCTGCCAGTCGTTGTTGCCCCGGAGCGACGGCCAGGGGCGGGTGATGGCCATGGAAATCCTGATTCCGAACCCGGCCGTTCGGAACTTGATTCGTGAGGACAAAGTCCACCAGATCTATTCCGCGATGCAATCGGGCCAGGACAAGTACGGTATGCAAACGTTTAACCAGTCGCTGTTCTGGCTCGAGCAGAAGGGGCTGATCACGCTGGAGCTGGCGCGCCAGCGGTCGCACAACGTTGACGAGCTCGACGCGATGGTGCGTCGTGCCGTGCCGGGCCACGCGCACCGGCACCCCGAGGCGGAGCGCTCGTCCGCCAGGCCGTAAACAGCACCACCGGCTGAACCCAGGAGGTTGTAAACCATGGCGAGTCTGAAGGTACAAGCACCGGAGTTCACTTTGCCGAGGCGGGCCCCGCGGCGAAGCCCCGCAGGCCGGGCCTCGAGTGTGGCACCCGCCGCCGGGAGCGACGCTCCGTCCGCGGGTTGGTTTGCCGGGCTGCGGAAGGCCGGCGGCGTCAAAGCAAAGCCCAAGGAACTCGCGATTTTCACCCGCCAGTTCGCCGTGATGATCGGGGCCGGACTGCCGCTGGTGCAGGCGCTGGATATTCTGGCGGGCCAGCAGGACAACAAGGGCTTTGGCGACGTGCTGGCCAAGGTGCGGAGCTCGGTGGAAGGCGGCGCAACCCTCTCCAGCTCCACTCAGCGGCACCCCAAAATATTCGACACGCTCTACACCAATATGCTGGAAGCCGGGGAGGCGGGCGGGGTGCTGGAAGGCGTGCTGAAGCGGCTCTCCTCCTATATCGAGAAAGCCGTGAAGCTGCGCGCGGCGGTGAAGTCGGCGCTGATTTACCCCGTCGCCGTGCTGGTGATCGCCGGCGGCGTTATCACGCTGCTGCTGTGGAAGGTCGTGCCCATCTTCGCCACCCTCTTTGCCGGCCTCGACGCCACCATGCCGTTGCCCACCCGCTTCGTGATCGCCCTCAGCCGCTTTGTCGGGGAGTTCGCGTGGGTGATGATTGGAGGCTCGGTGGTGGCGGTGATTGCTCTGAAGCGTTACTACGCCACGCCCGCCGGCCGCGGCAATGTCGACGCCTTCATCCTTCGCATCCCGGTGCTGGGCCCGCTCATGCGCAAGATCTCGGTGGCGCGCTTCGCGCGCACGCTCTCCACGCTGATCACCAGCGGCGTGCCGATGCTTGAATCGCTCGATATCACGGCGCGCACGGCCGGTAACGCCGTGGTGGAAAAGGCCATCATCGGCGTCCGCGCCGAGGTGGAGGCGGGGCACAATATCGCGGACCCGATGCGGCGCAGCGGCGTGTTTCCCAGTGTCGTCGTGCAAATGGTCGCGGTGGGTGAGCAGACCGGTGCGCTGGACTCGATGCTGGAGAAGATTGCCGACTTCTTCGAGGACGAGGTCGACGTGGCGGTGGCAGACTTGCTGGCGGCCATGGAGCCGGCCATCATTGTGCTGCTGGGCGGGGTAGTGGGCGGTATTGTGATTTCGATGTACCTGCCGCTCTTCAGCCTGATTGGCAAACTGGCCGGTTAAGATCTTATCCGCGCCACCCGAGCGCGCCAGACTTAATCTCTCGCTCGCTGTGCCTCGGGCCCTTATCGCTGTGGTTCCACAGTCCCGGTGAAATGGACACCCACGAGTCCCCTCGCGCCCTGAGTGTCGGGACGGCGCCAGGCCACTCGGGCCTTTTGCCTCACGGGCGCCGCCACGACGCCATAGCCGACGACCACCTCGATGGAATCGCCTTTGCTGAGATCGAGGCTGGTGGGAAAGCTCAACCCCGTCTTGGAGACGTCCCGCGTGGTGGTTTCCTCCGTCGTTCCGTTCGGGGCCTGGACGAGGATAGGAACTCGAACCGGCACGCGCCGCAACACGCGCCGCTCAGATCCCGTTGACGTCACGTCCGGGTTGACCTCATCCAAAGCCGGCTGATGAGCCGCGTCGCCCGCGGCGCCATCGCGCAAAGAGTCTGTTTGGCTTGCGAAGTCGTTTTGCGCTGCCGAACGCCGTTCGCCTTCTTCGGTCTTTGGTTCTCGCCCAGTCGCAGTTCGATGTGAGACCTCGGGCCGGGCAAGCTCAGGGGTTCCGTTACGGGGAACTTCGGAACCGAGAGTTGGCGAACCGGATTTGCCACCCGCGGGACGTTCCTCGACCTGAACCCCCCGATGAATGCCTGCCGAACTCGCTCTGCCCGCGGCGCTATCGTGGGGCCCAGGCCGGTCGGGGCCTCGTTCCGCCGCGCCGGCCGAGGTTTCGGGCGTCGAGTCGATCCTCGATGCTGGTTCCGTCAGACGGCCCTCATCGCCCTGCGGCCCGGGAGTGGCTCCGGAGCCACTGCGGCGGCCAGCGCTCGAGGACCCGCTCCCGGGTGGCATGGATTCAGGCTCTCCGGCGCCACCGTGCCGCGATGGATCCTCGCCGGGCGGCGGGGGCCACGGGCGCGTGAGGTCCACAGGTTCCCAATCGGTGGCCGTCCGGCACGTCTGGCACACTCGCGGAAGCACGAGGTCCTCGCGCAGAACGTCATACTCGACATGCGAGATGGTCACCAACTCCCGGCGGCCGCATCCGGTGCAACTGAGCAACGCAGAGATGTGAGGCTGCGGCTCCTCCGGCAAATCCTCGAACGTGATTCCCCAGAAGTCGGCCACGACGTCGGACATCGAGGTCGACAACGCTATACCCCACTCCGGCAACTCGCCGTAACTCTGGAGGCACTCCACCGTCACCCGGCACAGCGCCGTCGCGCCTGTAATCAGGTTCGTCACCCGGAGCTCATCTCCCATCCGCAGCGGGCTCTTGAGCTCGATGCGAGCGCCATCCCGATTGACTTCCACCGTGGTCGTTCGCTCGCTGAAGTACTCGCCGCGCAGGTCCAGACCCTGGACTCGGGTGGGAATTCGCAGGAATACTCGGTCCGTTCGGCGTCGCTCCGTCATGGTCTGCTCCCGCGGGGCATGGCGAAAAGCGCCATGCACACTGGGCTTGTTTACGTTTACGCTATTTCGCCAGGACTTGCAAGTCAGGCCGCTTTCAGATCGCCCGCCGGCCTTCCAGCGCCTTCAGCAGTGTGACCTCGTCCGCAAAACTCGAGCTCGGATCCCACGGGAATCCCCATGGCGGTTGGTGTCACCTTCACGCCCAGCGGCCGGATGAGCTTCGAAAGATAAACGGCCGCCGCCCGCCATGCCGTATGGGGATCTGTTCGCAAGCGCCCGCCGGTGCCCTCTTGCGCCGCCTGCCGCGAGGGGGCCGGCTTGCGGCCCGTTTCCCCTCCGGAGTGGACGTTTCGGAAGGCTCGGGCCCGATGAACTGGACTCCGATCAGCGCTTTGACGCCCGGAGTTTCGGGGCGGCGCCAAGCCACCTTGGCCTTTTGCGCTGGGGGCGAGGCCACCACACCGTAACCCACCACCACTTCGACGACATCGTCCCGGTTGAGCGGGAGCGTGGTCGGCATGCTGAGCCCGGTTCTGGAAACGTCCCGGCTCCTGGTCTCTTCGCTGTTCCCGTCGGGCGCGCGCACCAGGATGGGCACGTGCACGGCCACCCGCCGGGCTCCGCGGCGCTGGGCTTCGTCCGCAGCCGCACCTTCCCGAGCCTCAGCCGCTGCGGTCGCGCTGTCGTCGGAAACTTCCCGGAACGGAGCCGTGCGGGAACGCTCCGGCCCCGAGGGCTCCCACTCCGTGGCCCTTTGGCAGTGCGGGCACACGCGCGGCAGCCGCAGCTTCTGGCGCAGCACTTCGTACTCGGGCCGCGAAATGGCTACCAGCTCGTGGCTCCCGCAAATCTTGCACAGGAGCAGCGCGCTAATATGCGGTTTGGGCTCGTCGCTCGCTACTTCGAATGCAAAGCCCCAGAAGTCGGACATCAGGTCGGGCATGGCGGCCGAGGCGGCCACGCCCCACTCGGGCGCTCCGCCGTAACTCTGCGGACATTTCATCGCGATCCGGAACAAGGCGGTGAACTGGGTCGATTCGTTGGCGATGCGGATCTCGGCGCCGAGCCGCGGTGTATTCTTCAAGGCAATTCGCGCACCGTCGCGGTTGACCTCGATGGTGGTCGTCTCCTCGGAGAACGGCTTACCGTTGAGGTCCACGCCTTGCACCGCGATCGGTATCCGCACGAAGATGCGCGCTGTCCGACGCCGTTCTTCCATGGGCTGCCGCACCCGTCGACACCGGGCGCATCGTTATCCCCTGTTGAACTCCGGCAGGCTTAAATCTCGCGCCGGCCCTCCAGGGCTTTCAACATGGTGACCTCGTCGGCAAATTCGAGCTCGGATCCCACGGGAATCCCCATGGCGATTCGTGTCACCTTCACGCCCAGCGGCCGGATGAGCTTCGAAAGATAAACGGCCGTCGCCTCGCCCTCCACGTTCGGGTTGGTGGCCACGATCAACTCGCGGACCTTGCCGTCTTTGAGCCGCTCGATCAGGCTCTTGAGCTTGAGCTGCTCGGGCCCGATGCCCTGGAGGGGCGAGAGGCTGCCGTGCAGCACGTGATACAGGCCGTGAAACTCGCGCGTCCTTTCCACCGACAGCGCGTTGGTGGGGGTCTCCACCACGCACACCACGGAGGCGTCGCGGCTCGAGTCGGAACAAAACCCGCAAGGGTCGCCCTCGGCGAGGTTGTTGCAGATGCTGCACAGCCGCACCTTGTCCTTCGCCTCCACCAGCGCGTGGGCCAGGCGTTCCACGTCCGGGCGCGGCGCGCGCTCCAGATGAAAGGCAATCCGCTGGGCGGATTTCTGCCCGATGCCGGGCAGGCGCTTGAGTTCGTCGATCAACCGGGCCAGGGGCTCGGGGAAGTCCTTCATGCTGCACCTCGCGGCGAGACGAAGGGCCGCCGCCCGCCATGCCGTATGGGGATCTGTTCGGAAGCGCCCGCCGGTGCGGGACGGGCGGCAGGTGGGCGGGGGCGGCGGGACGGGGCCGCGCCCGGAGCTCCGCCTGGAGCTAGCCTATCGTCTAGGCTAGACCCGGAAGATTCAAGCCGCCGGCGATATTGCCCACCCGGCTCGACAGTTGCTCGTCCACCCGGCGCGCGGCCTCATTGGCGGCGGTCAGAACCAGGTCTTGCAGCATCTCCGCGTCCCGGCCGGCGAACACCTCAGGGTCGATGTGCACGGCCACCAGGTGCTTTTGACCGTTCATCTTCACCACCACCATGCCGCCGCCCGCCGAGGCTTCCACCAGCAGGTCGTCGAGTTGCTTCTGCAACTGCTCCTGCATCTGCTGGACCTGTTTCATGATCTGCTGCATCTGTTGCAGATTCTTCATGCTTCAGCTCCCCCTGAGATCGTCAACCTCCACCCAGACGCCTTCGAACCGGCGTTCAAAGGCCTGGACACCGGCGTCGCCGCGCGCGCGTTCGCGCGCTCCCAAGGCCACCGAAGGCGTTTCCGCCGCCTTCTCCAGGAGTGTAACACGGATACTTACGGGTTCGCCGAGCACCTGGGAACAAGCCAGGCGAAGGGCCTCGTGGTTTTCCTTGCTGCTGAGCACGTCCGCCCAGAAGCTGCCGGAATTCTGTTTGGAGTAGACGAACTGCACCACCCCGTTCTC
>Ga0335081_10018935_pt1 | contig 11133 bp, 16 predicted proteins | sample Lox_Sample_35_FD_206713 | JGI IMG/M metagenome (GOLD analysis project Ga0335081, IMG submission 206713) | Soil microbial communities from Loxahatchee National Wildlife Refuge, Florida, United States - Lox_Sample_3.5 | ecosystem: Environmental > Terrestrial > Soil > Wetlands | place: USA...
GATGGGAAGTGGCCTGAATTGGAGTTCTTTTGTCAGCAGGCTTCGACTTCGCAACGAGCTTCTGATCGGGAGATTGGGCTATATGTTATTTATTCGATTTTTGAGACCGAGCCGGATTTTTTTGAGGCGAAACTTTCGGATCTTTTGCTGTTGTTTTCACATACGATTCATGATCGCGAGAGTCGCCACGTCCGCCAAACTACTTTACTCTGTCTCGGAGAGATGTCTGCCCGGATCTACGAGAAGGACAGGGCCTTGTATAGTGTCTAGATGCTCCGAGCTAATCGTCAGAATTAAGGCGTTCAGCGAAGTTCTGCCGGCTATGACGGTCGTCGTCAAGGAAGCCATTGAAGTTGATGATGAGCAAGATGCCCGAGATGCGTTCGAAGTATTTGAAAATCTGCTGGTCGCCGTATGGTCAACAGTGTAACTCGATCTAATGAGAACAGGAGGCTGCCATCTTATCTAAAAACCTTCGATATGTACTGGAATTCTTCGCGACCATTGCGGCAAACTCAGACATTGATGCAGTCTATCGCGAAATGGCTCTTTCTTTCCTCGCAACCGCGATCAGATAGTTTGACCCCTTGTTTGACGTGACTGACATTGCAGCAAACGGCAGCGAATCCAATCTCTCAAGCTTGGGGGGGATCTCATGTTAAGCATGATCCGGATCGCGGCGGAGCCGGAAGAAAATGATCCCCAAGAGGACAGTCCTGTGAAATTGGCCGTCATCAACATCAATATCCTTTCTACAAGCCTACCGCCCACTCATGTCATCCCTCAGTTCCTCGAAAACTTCCCCAAGCTCGCCGGTTCATCAAATCCATATGAACGTCGGGCGGCAATGGCTTCTCTAGGTGCTGTAATGGAGGGGTCTCTTGAGTTTATGGCGCCGTATATCGACGAGTTACTTCCTCACGTCTTCAATGCCCTTCAAGACCCAAAGACCATTGTTGTCCATGCTGCCCTTATCGCACTTGGCCAAATTACCGACGAGTTGGGAAGTGATGTTGTTCAGCATCATGCGACTATGATCCCCGTCGTGTTTGATCTTCTCGGATCTCGGGATTTGGAGATTATGAAGGCTGCTTGTAACACACTTGACTCACTTCTCGAATGGATTCCACAAGACACGATTACGGGATACCTTCCCAAGCTCATGGAAGCTCTTCTGTTCATCACGACCACACACGTCGACTCTGAGGTCAAAATCATTGTTGTCTGTACTAATCCGCTTACTCTAAATACCTGATCTGTGTAGCGGCTATTGGAACAGCAGCGCACTCCTCCAAGGAAGCCTTTTATCCTTATCTTGATTCCGCTGTGAACGCATTCTTCTCCATCAAAGACCTTACAACAGAAGAAAGCCAAGATCTCCGAGCCTGCGTTACCGATACCCTCGGCACCATTGCATCCGCGGTCCGCAAAGAGAAATTCCTCCCTTACATGGATCGATCCTTCAAACTCGCTCTCGACGGCCTAAAAACCGACTCTTCCCGTGTTCGCGAAAGTGTATTTTGCTTTTTCGCCGGTATGGCCGATGTGCTCAAGGAAGAACTTAATCCTGCTCTCGAGCAAATTGTGCCTGCGTTGTTTGAAACGTTGGCACAGGAAGACATTGATTTCGGTGATAAGATTACGGAGGAAGAAGCCAAGGCCCTCCTGAATGGGGAATCGACGGATGATATGTCGGATGACGATGACGAGTCGATTGCATTGAAAGTGAACTCTGCGCTGCAATTGGAGAAGGAGATTGCAGCGGATGCGTTGAGGGAGATTTTCGTTAACGTCAAGTCTGCGTTTCTGCCGTACTTGGCGACTGCGACGACGTACTTGGTTGAGTTGGCTGAAGCATTCTACGATGGGGCGAGAAAGGCTGCTTTGAGTGCATTGTGGCGGTTTGTGATTACGCTTGGGGAGTTGCAGGTTACGGAGCCGTGGGTTCCTGGACTACCTGTCGTATCACATCCTTCGTGTGTTCCGTTCTGATTTACTTAGGGGGTTCCTTTACCACCCGATTTGGTCAAGTTAACCGACATTGTGAGGAAGCGTACCATGGAGACCCTCAAAGAGGAGAATGACAGGTATGACCACGCCGCCGTCAATATTGTTTTCCGTGATGAACAACTCTTGTGTTATCTCAGCTCACTCGGATGTCATTTGACACTGTCGAGAAAGCAATTTTTTTCTGATCGATCCGCATTCAATCATTTTTGCATTATTTCTTATTGAATTGACCTAATCGAAAGGGAGGTGATGGCAGAGATTTTTCGTAGTGTCAGCGATGCCCTCATTGCTCTAGGTCCTGGCATTCTCGAAGATGGTGACTCTATTTTAAATGTTGAAATCTAACAGCAGACGCAAATGAACTTGCTGCAATCACCCTCCTCGTCCTTCACCGAGAACATCCCTGTCAACACGAAGATGACGAAGATGATTGCCATTCACCCGACGAGGAAGACATGGCGGAAGTTGAAACGGTATTGCTTGATGGTGCTGTCGACCTCGTCATTGCCTTCGCCAAGACTCTCCAAGATCAATTTGCACAAGAATTTGATCCTTTCTATCGCCGTTTGATTAAATTCTCAGTAGTCCCTGTCATCACGGCTCCGGGTTAATTTGTAGAAAAGTAAAACTGTGAGTGAGAGGTCGATGGCTGTTGCTGGTCTTGGTGAGATTACAAAGGCTCTCAAGGCTGGTGTTGCCAAGTACACGGGCGAATTGCTGGCGACGTTTATGACATGTCTTGATGACGAATCCGTTGAAGTCAGTTCAAACACCATCTATGGATTAGGATTAGTCCTTGAGAATACGACTGAGGATCTCTCTGGGTACGCTCCGTCTAAGCTCCGAATACGCTAATGGTCAGTCAATATACTGCCATCCTCACCAAGTTGCAACGATTCTTCAGTGACGATGCTCCTCGAAACGCAAAAGATAATGCCGTTGGGTGCGTTTCAAGAATGATCATGCGTCATCCCAACGCTGTTCCTCTTAACCTCGTATTTCCCCTTTCCCCCAGACCATTCTCTGATATCCTTTCAGGTCCTTCCCGCCATCGTCGGCGCCCTTCCACTGAAAGATTTCATTGAAAACGAGCCAACGTATTCAATGATAATCCAACTGTATCACGCGCATAATCCAATCATGTTGTCTCTTACAGAACGATTGTTACCTGCATTAGCGCATGTGTTGACGGACGCTGAAGATATCGAGGAACAAGTCTCGGCGACAATTAGAAGGCAATTAGTAGAGTTGGTGACGGTTCTGAGACAGCAGTATCCGCAATTGTTTTGAGCTGGTAAGCGGCCGAATCCAGGAGAATAATGCTGTACGAATTCTGTTGAGATGAGGTTGTAAGGCTTTTAGTATATCCTTGTGGTGCATTGGGAGCGGTCGTTACTTTCCGTATTCGTAGTTTATTAACACAACCCGTCATTTATTTGGAGGATTTGCGAATTTTCAGCTCCATTTCGCTAAAAATAAATAAATAAATAAATAAATAAAAATAAAAATAAAGCGTGAGTTGGGGCTGCGTTTGCTTTTACCAGCACTCCAGCATGCACTTTGAGACTAGACGCTTGTTCAACCCCCAATCTGACCGAGAATGTTGTTGGAATATCATTTTGTGACCCATTTAGTTACAACCCCGGGTTCCCATTAATGTCCTCAACGGATTCGTTGTTCCAAGGGTCCGTCGTCCCCGACCCTTTGTCCCGTTCATTCACGTTCTTTGGGACATTTCACGACTATGTTGAGGAGGACGATTGGAGTTGAAGGTCAAGTAATCTGGCTTCCCATCTTCTGGCACTTTATAGTGCCCTCTACAGTATAGATGTCAATGCTATCAATGCATTCATTAATTTTAGGCATACTTCCTTCGGACGGGACATTACCTTCCGGCTACGTGACAAAGCACCGAAATTGAGAGTTCATGCAGAGAGGTTTGGGAGATATAATGATGGGCGCTTGGCGTTTGCCCAACGAAGCACTACACAGCATTGTCCCGTATTTGAAAGATAGCCAAGATGATCCTTACATACATGAGATCCGGCCTAATAATACAAATTCATCTGGTCTCAACTCCTTATCCATGTGTTTGAATATCGAATGACATGCAATTAGATCAAACGAGAAGGAAACGTCAAAAGTGAAGAGCTCCAGCCATAAGAGCTAGGCGAGATGCTCGTGATTGGATACACCAAATATTCCCATTGTGGGGTGGACCGACCGTGGTTGAGAAGTAGGGTTCACCAATCTCCAATGCCATCATGCTAATCATCGCCAAGGTCTACCCTGATTGTCGTTCATTTGAAGCAGTTATATACGACATGCGAGATTCCCGACGGCTATTTTGTGTGGGTGGCATATGAGCTTGTACCTAAAGGACAATGTTCGGTTCTAAGCCGCTCAAAGGTATTTTGATTTTGAGCCAACGTGAAAGCAGGAGGGAGACTTGCAAGCTTATCTACGGCGCAATCAATCACATCGGCTGCATGAGCCGTATCTAGCGAGCCATGTAATCTACTGTTTCATATTGACGGAGAATGAGAATGGAAATTTAATAAATTTAACCCATCTCTGGAGGGAACTTGAACAAAGGCATCTAAGCCCGTTACAATGCGAGAACATTTTAATCAGCGACCCGTCCTCAAAAGAACAAAATAGACTCCATTCTCTCGGATCCCAATGCGTGCCTCGAGCTTGAAAATATTAATACCACGTGTGCGCCGTAGTCGTCTGAACCTCCTCTTCTCTATGAGGAATGACAGACTCAGTGATATGAAACGCACGGGTCAATTGCTACAAAACACACCGTTAGTCCCCACCAACAAACGAGACGAGGGGCTGTACCTCCCACTGATACATAGTCATTTCCAGCACACATTGCTTATTCTCTATCTCCGTTTCGGCTTTGTTAAGAGTCTCGATGAAGGACACCATGGGTATTCCACGGCCATCAACCTCGATTTTCGCTCTTGCATCTCGGATGTTGAAACTAAGGTAAAAGATATTCTCGATGGTTTGGCCGAAACTCCGTGGATTAATGACGAATTCAAAAAGGTTGATAGGGGAATGTTGACGGAGGAGTTGACCGACGGATCGGACCATTTTATCGGTCGCATTTTCTTGGCGCGGAATATCGCCCTCTTTCAACTGCAAGACGAAATCAGCATTATACCCAAAACGGCAAAGTAACGGTCGGGAAGTGGTGAGTGTACCTCTTGGGGACGAACAACTGCCAAATTGGTTAATTTCTGAGCTTGTCGTCTGGCAACTTTCCTCACTTTCGTTTCCACACTCAAGGGCCCAAGGATAAACCCCATGGTCGGAGGACGTTGACAAATCCCCATGGCCAATCTCCCAAGTTTAGCCCAGTCCATAGAGTCGTCATGATCACGATCAGACAGGTCATCAAGGAGATGTCGTCCGCCCATGAAGTCGACAAGTTTGGTGATGTATTCCTCGACGTTAAAGGCTGCGTCACCGAGCGAAATGTTTCGGGCTTTTTGTTTGGCGAGGTCAGAGGCTGTGACAAGTAAGCGTGAGTCCAAGTTTGCTACGCCTGTTGTACGGACTGTAATGTGTGGATTAGCGGAGAATTCGCGAAATTGACGCAAAGCGGGGTGAAGAGTACCATCTCGTTCGAAAATAGCGTCCGCTTTTTCGACGGTGTTTAAGATCCCATTGTTGCCAGGCTTGATATATTCATTTCGACATTCTATCCAGGTTAGTCAGTAAGTAGGGTTTCGGGATGATGAGCAGACCATTTGTATCCTGTATCAACCGACGATACTGCTGTGTGACTTCCTTGACTTTTGCCTTGGACTGGAATGGATCATAATATTGCGAGTTGGCATTTTCCCCCAGCTTCTCTCGCAGGGCAACTTGAGTCGCTACAACCCGCTGTGTAGCTTCTGGCTGCTGAGCCGGACTTGAATTTTCCTTATCGGAAGAGGACATGGGACTTGAGGGAGTCGATGGGCGCTGGCCACGGCGTTGGTATGGCGTGGCGAGTTTGTGTGCGGCATGCACGTGGGGATTGGAGAAGGGCGTGTGAGCACGAGGCATCTCGATCGCTGGTGAACTGGGCTACGTCAGCGGTCTTGAGCACCCTTTGTATGTTTTGTTCGTGTGGGGTCTGTGTCCCGCGTATCGTGTTTCGCGTTTTGTGTTTATATTATTAGCCTTGCCGTTATGGCCGTGGTCGTATCAGCGGCGCAGCGGAGGGGGGTTCCCAGAAATTAAATTTCTGCTTATGAATATATTTAAGGTTTGAGTGCTTCCGTGCCACCTAGTCGGGGTCGAAATTTTACGCTTCTGTATTGAATCGCTATGCGGGCTCATTAGATGTTTCGAAAGAACAAAAAAGTCCTACACTTCTACTAATACTGATGCATAGCGTAGTGCTGTTGCGGCGTTGCTGTACGTATAGGGTAACAACTGTCTGTACTGCAATCCATAGGAAAGGCTTTCGCGAATTCCCTAAACCGCCTGTTCACTTTATCGAGATACATAAGATGACCAATGATCTCTTCCCTCGTCATCTCTTTTGTATCTCTCAATTCAAACGCGTTATCAAATTCATCCGTATTTTTCAGCTGTTCCCAATACCGACAGAAGGGTTTACTGTACGCCTCGAAAAGTTCGTCGTAAATCAATGCATTCTCTCCAAAGAACCGAGAAAGGATGTTGTGCTCATTACACGTGCCGGCGAGAAATGCTGCCGCCTTTCGTTTGAGAGAGGAAATATCGTAAAAGTGGGCCGCGGCAAAAATTGCTTCTGCATCGGCAACGGGCATGTCCAGGTGTTCGTCGATTGTCAACGAAGTCGTGAAGAGAACATTGCCCGAATAGAGGTAGTACAGAATGACGTGCAGGGGCTCGTATTTTAGCGTGCTTTGGATTATTCGTCGAGGGCATTGGTTGGGAAGGACAACGACGGGATCAACGCCTTCCTTGAAGCCAGATTCAAATTCTTCCAGGTTAAGGAGTGTGGAATTTGGTGGGGAGGATGGTCACCTTGTTTGAAAACATCACTCTTGAAGGTTAAGACCGATCGATGGGCAAAAAGGCTCTTCACGCTTCCATCGACGGAAAAGGCTTGGAATTCGAGATTTCCATCTTCCGGCGACGTCAATCCCTGCGCCAATGTTGTCACGACCTTCGCTTGGGGCTTTTCCAATGTGCCCTTTGTGTTAACCCTGATCGGCAAGTGTACTTATACAAATTGGATGCGAATCAAGAAAAAGTCTTGATCCGCTATACCGGGATGGTTAAGGATCTTATTTACCATCAATTTCGCCTTCCTGTACATAGGTGTTAGTTAATGCGAAAGAAGTAATAGGCACCAAATCTCCTCGGGACGGGTCTGGCGAGAAAATGAAGACGCTGACATGAGAGATGGTCCACCGATCTGTTGAGGAATCAGCGGTGGGATGGGGAGCGCTGGCGGAGCTTGCACTGATGCGTCAGCTAGAGGGAACAGTAGATTGCCGGGAAGAAATGGAGTTGGGCCATCGATGGGTCGAAGGCCATCATCAATAGCCGTCCCATCCATTGTCTTGACAAGTTCCGTGGCGCTGTCGGACACACCGATATCCCCCCTTCGAATTAAAGTGATGTCCTGGCTCCTTTCCGTTTCGTTGTATGCCTATCGGTTAACATGCCTTTTATTTGAGCTTCTCACTGGGTTCGCGAGTTTCACCGCAAACTGCGCTTCGTCGTCTTCCCATTCTTGATATTCCTGAGAAACTATCCAAGTCTTAAGGTGATAGGTTGAAACTTTCATCTCGACGACCACAATGTTTTTGACAGAATGTCCGGAACAAAACTGGGATTGAACAAATGTAACTTCCATCGTCTGTAGGTTCGTAGGCATTGATGTGGATTGTGGTGATACAAGTCGGGCCTATGTCGCCCGCCCTATTTTCGAAATTGGGTTCGATGCGCCGATCCCACGGGTGATCCCGCACTTTGTAAATTACGGATAAAGGCGGAAGAATTATACAACAGAATTTTTGGAAGTATCAGAGAAAAGGGGATAAAGCGTGGTAGAGTATACTGGGGTATGGTATTGCGATTGATTCATCGGCATTATGTTCAGAACAAATCTTCAAGAGCAAAGAGACATACGCAGATATCTCAAATGCATTCAAGTATACGGCCACGCGCCCTTGCCGCTTGGCACTGTACAAACTGTACGCCTAAAGGAGGAGGAACAGTAGTCACATCTCCGCCCCCAGAGCTAATCTCTAATCCTCATCCAACTTCTTAAACTTATGTTTAACTCGCGACGCATGTTCCGTCATCCCCTTCCCGCTCCCGACAACCCCGACTAGAACACAAAACGTTAGCCATACTCCCACAAACAGACCAAAAAAAAAATAAAAAAAAAAAAATGGGTGAGGGGGAATTTACCTCGTCCCTGATGCGACTCAGGTGTCTTAAACATAGAATTACTCCCAATAGGAACGCTCTTCCCCACCGTCCCACTCCGTTTCTTGGGGCCTCTCGCCGCAAAATTCTGCCAATTCCGCTGTTGTCGCTCCAACTCCTGTTTCTCCACTAACCGTCGCCTCTTCTTTTCCTCCGCCGCCTCCCTGGCCTGCGGGTCCATCACCTTCTTCGGCTGCATGTCGTGATGCGACCGTTCCACGGCGGCGACCTTGCGTTTCTTGTCATCAGCAAGAAGTCTTACATTGTAGGCCGGGAGGATCTGTATTGTGTCTTCCCACTTTATGAATTGAACTGTGTAGTACGGGAGAGCAGACGAGCCGGTAACTTCGGTTATTTTGGCGGGGTAGTAGGCACCGTCGCCGGAGGCCCATTTCGCGGAGACAATGTCGCCGACTTTGAAGATTGGGTGGTCTGTTGTCTTTGCTGCGGTGGTGGCGGTCGGTGGTTCGGGCGTGTTTTCGTCACCGCTGGTGGTGCCACTTTGGGTGAAGCCAGGGGCTGGGGATGCCGTTTGTGAATGCGGTGAGGAGGTTGCTGTCGTTGATGCCACTGAGGCGAATTTCCTTTGCTGCCATTTGCGTTGTTTTGCTTCTTGCTCCTGTTCTTCCTGTTTTATTTGGTCTTTGAGGAGGGTGATGAGGTCGGTGAGTTCTGCTTTCAGGTCAAGCAGTTCTTGGTCATCGGGGGCGAGGGACAGGCCGTCATTTACCTGATCCAGCTGCAGTTGGAAGCTCCGTAGATCGTCTTTGGAACTCATCGTCCAGGACGAAGATGCGACGTGGACTCGAAGCGGCGGTCTGGCGCGGGGCGGAGAAGAAATATGGATGATGAATAAGGATATTTCAATCTCGACTGGGCGTACATCACCGAGTGAATGGTCATCGGGAAACAAGTCGGGTCCTCAGACGATGCTCCGGCCGAGAGGGACGCCGTTGCAATGCATCCGGACCTTCCATCGACATACACAGCACAGACACATCCTCCCGCGGCAATGCACCGCCTATGCCCTCTTCCACACCACAATTGTCCCCCTCCAATCCAATGAACCCCACGGTCCCGACATGAACGACCTCCCCAAAGTCGCCATCGTCAATCCAGCCGACAAGTATAAACAAGACGGCGAAAAACTCCATGAATATGGAACCTATCTCATGGCCTGTCTCCCCAAATTCGTCCAGAAATTCAGGTATCAATGTTTGGATTCCCTTTGTATTGACGGGAAGTGTGTGGAAAGACGAGTTGTCGTTGATGTGTGCCCCCTCGGCTGTTCCTCCGATCATGGAGTTTCTTCGGGATCATTCAAATGCGCAATTTAAGGGTGTTATGGATATTACGGCGGTAGATTGGCCGAGTAAAGCGAATCGGTTTGAGGTTGTGTATAATCTCCTTTCTGTGAAGCATAATGCGCGTATTCGGGTGAAAACTTATACCGATGAAGTTAATCCCGTGCCATCCATCGTTTCAATCTTTGGTGGAGCAAACTGGTGCGCTACAGTGAGCGGAAGCATGCTAACTGGGCAGGTATGAGAGGGAAACGTATGATATGTTTGGTGTCTTTTTCATTGGACATCCTGATTTACGACGGATTCTCACAGATTATGGATTTCAGGGGGTATTCACCTCGACACCTGTTTTTGGCTTATTGGTAGCATCCACTGCGGAAAGACTTCCCGTTGACAGGGTACACGGAGGTCCGTTATGATGTAGAAAAGGGCCGTGTCGTCGTCGAACCTCTCGAATTGACTCAAGGTTACCCCCCTCCCTTAGGAGGACGTTATTAACGATCTCTAGCCTTCCGAAATTTCGATACTTCGACACCATGGGAGGCCCTTGGAGAAGGCCGTATCGACAGACCTGAAACGTTTAAACTACCAACTCCCGCCCCTGAGCCAAAGGAACAAGAATCCCAAGATCAAAAAAAGAAGTGAAGCAATCACAATGGCATCATGTAGAGCAACCACAAGATAGGGTGTTGTGGTGCGAAAGTGTATATTAAATTCTTCATTCAAATGTCATTCCCAACACCTGTGACCCCAACATTATCGCTTCCGTTTATTCGTTACCTTGGTCGATCCTACAGCCCTTCGGGTCGCATCGATAATCCTATCAATCTTGGCGCCAATCGCGTCCCTATGCGGTCCATTCCTCCCCGGTCCAAAGCCCTTGAGCACCAATTCAAATACATTGTCATGCCCCACACAATGGTTTTCCAAGAGGTGTTTCGGAGCTTCAGGTGTGGTTGCTGTTCCAGCCTCACGTGTTGGCCGTTGTCTATGTTTGAGGTCTAAGGTCTCGGCGGAGACGACGACAATGGATAGATGCCCTATCAAAAATAGAAATAAACTAAAAATAAAGTCCTCATTAATAATGCTCTCTCTAAATATAATAAACTTCGACTCCAGGCTGACCAGGCATGAAGAACGAAGAAGAGTCTCTTTAATGCACCCTTATAAATCGAACCCAACAACAATTTCACCAACATCTTTAACCTTCATACTCCCAAAAGCATTCTTGACATCAGTCCCAACCTGCTTCATCAACTGCCTTTCCTCATCTGTTATCGACACGGCTTCAGGTAAAACAACGGGACTTGGAGCCTGAAGTGTTTTCACGAATTGTTGATACTTTAACGAACGCTCGCCAAAGTCAAAATTCATAACGGAAGCATTC
>Ga0335081_10018936_pt1 | contig 11132 bp, 9 predicted proteins | sample Lox_Sample_35_FD_206713 | JGI IMG/M metagenome (GOLD analysis project Ga0335081, IMG submission 206713) | Soil microbial communities from Loxahatchee National Wildlife Refuge, Florida, United States - Lox_Sample_3.5 | ecosystem: Environmental > Terrestrial > Soil > Wetlands | place: USA: Florida...
TGACATGATCACCCAGGCGCGAAGCTCGTACAGCTTGAGAGCGGATTCACCGTAATGAAGAGCGGAAACGATGCACGCCGCCACGCTTGGATCCTTCAGCCAGGTGGGACCTGTGGCGGCTGCATGCAATGCCCGGTCCCAGCGGAGGAACCTCCGGCTGGAGGGCTCCTGATCGAGACGCTGTTCGAGGACTTCCTTTGGCAGCGAACCATGCAGGCGCCATGTCAGGAATATCGCTGCGCCGTCGGGCTGCCAGTGGGGCAGTTTGCGCTCGTAATAGGCCACGTCTGGTATCGCTACTTAGTGCGCCGATGAAGGCGACGTTCTCAGGAATTTGGGAGTCTGACTTCCACAGGGCTAGCGTTGTGTCCAACAAATAACTAGACAATAGTGCGGATTTCGGTTATGCCGGTTCCGTGCCGCGATCCCACCCTGCTTTAGCCCTGAGGGAAGCCGACGAGCAGCAATTGCGCCAGTGGGTGGCGGCCTTCGGAACCCCGCAGCAAGTCGCTCTGCGCAGCCGCATCGTGTTGGCCGCTGCCAGCGGGCAGTCCGACAGCGCCATCGCCCGCGAGTTGGACGTAAATCGCAATACGGTGATTTTGTGGCGTGGCCGGTTCCAGCAGGAAGGCCTGGATGGCTTGTGGGAAGTGGCGCCGGGGCGCGGTCGTAAACCCACCTATGGCCCACAGAAGGTGGAGGCGATCATCGACGCGACGCTGCACACGAAGCCGAATGGAATGACCCAGTGGAGTTGCCGGCGGATGGCCGATAGTCAGGGCGTCAGCAAGTCGACCATCAACAATATCTGGCAAAGTCACAATCTGAAGCCGCACCGTGTAAAGACATTCAAGCTATCGCGGGATGCCAGGTTCTTGGAGAAGTTGACCGATGTGGTGGGCCTATACTTGAACCCGCCGCAGCAGGCGATGGTGCTGTGCGTCGATGAGAAGAGCCAAATCCAGGCGCTCGACCGCACGCAACCGGGCTTGCCGATCAAGAAGGGCCGCTGCGGCACGATGACGCACGACTACAAGCGGAATGGAACGACGACCTTGTTCGCAGCTTGGGAGGTGCTGCAAGGGCGGGTGGTCGGCGAGTGCTTCGAACGGCACCGCCACCAGGAGTTTTTGAAATTCCTGCGGCATCTGGATCAAGAATTTCCCGGCACCGTTCCCCTGCACTTGGTGATGGACAATTATGGCACCCACAAGCATCCGCGGGTGCGAACCTGGCTGCAGCGACATCCCCGCTTCGTCCCCCATTTCGTGCCGACCAGTTCCAGTTGGCTGAATCTGATCGAGCGGTGGTTTGGTGAGTTGACCAGGAAGAGAATCCGCCGCGGATCATTCGGCAGTGTGGAGGATTTGGAGAAAGCCATCGAGGAATTTCTAGCAGCCTGGAACGAAAAGCCAAAGCCCTTCGTGTGGACGGCCACCGTCGAATCGATCATGGAGAAACTCTCGCGCTGCCGCCAGACCCTTGAGAAGATTCAGCCGGGCTGCACGCAGCCGCGCAAGAGAAACGCGAAAAAATGAATTGTATAGTTATTTCGCGGACACAACACTAGGTAGCAGGGCAAGCCAGGAGGCTTACCCCACTACTCCCAACTCAGCACCACTTTGCCCGAATTTCCGGAAACCATGGCTTCGAACCCCTTTTCGAATTCGGTGTAGTGGTAGCGATGCGTGATCACCGGGCTGATGTCCAGGCCCGATTGCAGCATCACGGTCATCTTGTACCACGTCTCATACATCTCGCGGCCGTAGATGCCCTTGATGGTGAGCATGTTGAAAATCACGGTGCGCCAGTCGATGGACATGTCTTCGGACGGGATGCCGAGCATGGCGATCTTGGCCCCGTGACACATGTTGGCCAGCATGTCGCGAAAGCCGGCGGAACTCCCGGACATCTCCAGTCCGACATCGAAGCCCTCAGTCATGCCAAGTTCCTTCTGCACGTCGGCCAACTGAGTCTCGCGCACATCGACAGCGCGTGTCACGCCCATTTTGCGGGCGAGGTCTAGGCGGTAGGGGTTGACGTCGGTGATCACAGTGAAGCGTGCGCCGGCGTGCACGGAAACACCCGCGGCCATGATGCCGATGGGGCCGGCTCCGGTGATCAGCACATCCTCGCCAAGGACGGGGAAGGAAAGCGCTGTGTGCACGGCGTTGCCGAAAGGATCGAAGATGGCGGCGACATCCAGCGAAATGCCTTCATGATGCCGCCAGATGTTGGTCATCGGCAGTGCGATGTATTCCGCAAACGCACCGGGACGGTTCACGCCCACGCCCAAAGTGTGGGCGCAGAGGTGGCGGCGTCCGGCGAGGCAGTTGCGGCAGCGGCCGCAAATCACGTGGCCCTCGCCGCTCACAATGTCGCCGGGGGAAAAATCCATTACGTTGGATCCAACCTCGACGATTTTCCCGACGAACTCATGGCCGATGGCCATCGGCACCGGGATCGTCTGCTGCGCCCAGGCGTCCCATTTATAAATGTGGACATCCGTGCCGCAGATCCCCGTCCGCAGCACCTTGATCAGCACGTCGTTGATCCCGATTTTCGGCGTGTCCACTTCTTCGAGCCATAAGCCCTGCTCGCGTCTGCTCTTTACCAGTGCTTTCACATAGATTACGATAGCCCAAATCGCTCGCGCGAGAATGGAAGAAGTGAGCAAACGCCTCATCCTGTTCGCCTCGACGACTGGCTATCAGATTCGCGTCTTCGCCGACGCGGCGCGCCGACTGGGAATCGACCTGACGCTGGCTACCGACCATTGCCATCAACTGGACGATCCCTGGGGAGATGGCGCGCTGGCGGTGAAGTTCGACCATCGAATGGCGCAATCTCTCGAGGGACTGCGCGGACTGGAGTTTGACGCCGTGGCGGCCGTAGGCGACCTGCCGGCCGTGGCGGCAGCCGAAGCGGCGGAGATGCTGGGCATCCCGTTTCATCCGGCGGCGGCAGCGCGCGGCTGTCGCGACAAGTACCTGGCGCGGCAACTCTACCGGGCTGCGGGAATGCCCACGCCTTGGTTCTTTCGTGCGCCGCTGGATGCGGATCCGCACGAGCTCGCCCGTCGCGCCAGCTACCCGTGCGTGCTCAAACCGCTGGGACTTTCGGGAAGCCGCGGCGTCATTCGCGCCAACGGCGACGAGGAATTCGTGGCCGCCTTCCGGCGGATCGGGAAGATCGGCGAGCGGCAACTTCAAGTGGAGCATTACATCGAGGGCCGCGAGTTCGCAGTAGAAGGCCTGGTTACCGCGGGGCGATTCGAGGCGCTGGCGATCTTCGACAAGCCCGATCCGCTCGACGGTCCATTCTTCGAAGAGACCATCTACGTGACGCCATCGCGCGAGCCGCAGGCCGTACAAACCGAACTGCTGGAAACCGCCGCGCGCGCGGTGCGGGCACTGGGATTGCGTCACGGACCTGTGCACGCGGAGCTGCGGTACAACCAGGAGGGCGCTTGGATGCTGGAGATGCACGCCCGGCCGATCGGCGGGCTGTGCGCCCAGGCGCTGCGTTTCAATGGCGGCGTGCCGCTGGAAGAGTTGGTGTTGCGGCACGCTCTTGGCGAAGACGTTCCCAGCGCGCGTTTGGACGGGCCGGCATCGGGCGTGATGATGATCCCGATTCCCAAGGGCGGCATTTACGAGAGCGTGGAAGGCGCCGAGCGCGCCGCAGCCGTTCCCGGAATCGAAGATGTGATCATCACTGCGAAACAAGGGCAGCGCTTGGTCCCGTTGCCGGACGGATCCAGTTACCTGGGATTTCTGTTCGCGCGGGGCGAATCGCCAGAAGCGGTGGAAGAAGCATTACGGCGGTCGCACGCCGAACTGCGGTTCCATATCGCAACCGCATTGGAAACGTTCAAGCCTTAGCCCGCGGCGGAACGTAGTCGGGCGGGAGGGCCGCGCCTTCTCCGAAGAAATAGGCGTCCATCTGCTGAATCAGGAATTCCTGCGCTTCCTTGGTGCCGAGGTTGAGCCGGTACTCGTTCATGATCATCTTCATGTGCTCGACCCACATCTTCCATGCGTCCTTGGAAACGTTTTCGAAAATCTTCTGTCCCAGCGGATGGCCTTCGAACGGCACTTCATCCAAACCCTCCATTTCTCGCTGGAATTTCACGCAGAACACCTTGCGCGCTCCGGGCGGAATGGCGTTTTGAATGTTGTCGAAACCACCGCTACCGCAGGACATGAGTTTGAAATCTCCTTTGTTCAGGATACTACGCCAACGCTCAGCTACCGCGCGGCTGGAACGAAGCCGAGTCCCTGAACCACCGCTCCCAATTCGCGCCGGTCGGCGTCGCCCGGCGGGATCGCGCGGTTCAACCGGATGGTGACGAGCGTGGCAGGCGCGGCCAGCAGATTGGGCCGTATCGGCTTCAGTAAGTGGTAGCCGCCAGGTTGAGGATAAGTCTCCTGAGCAAAAGGCCTGCCATCTAGCAGGACTGAGACGGTCACAGGGCCACCGGCCCGTTGCATGAAATCCGGTGGAAAAAAAAGCTGCATCTCGAACATGGGCGGCGGGCCCGCCGGAACGCGCAACACCGCTTCGGCCTCTTTTGCCATCCAGCGCCAGGCGCCATCCTCGATGCCGTACCAGCCGGATCGGAGTTGCGGCCGGCTCCGCAGGTCTCCCAGGTTCAGAAAAGAGAGCCTTGGCACTGCTTGCGGCTGCGCGTTCTCAAACCGTGCGCTGGGTAGATTGGAATCGCAGACCATTTCGCCCCAGCCAGCTTGCAGCCCGGGTGCGGGGCTCACCTGGAAGACGGCTTCGTGAATGTCGGCCAACGGCAACGAGTAGGGTTCCCACAAGCTCCCGTCGACCTGCACGTCGCGGGCGAAGATCACCGCGCCGGATGGAGTGGAGATTCGGAACTCCGCCGCCCCGCGGCCGTGTCCAAAGAGAGCGAAATGCAGCGCACCCTGCGCGTCTAGGGGAAGGCGGATCTCCGCGCCAGGGGCTGGCACGTAAACCAGGCGGCCGGAGAACTGGGTGGGCGTCCACGAGGCTGGCGTTTCCAGGAAGGAAGAAATTCGGGAATAGGTAATCCGGTCGAGCGGCCGCGTGGAGAAGGAGACAGGAAGTAAGCCGGCAGAATCGGCGGAGAAGCCGGAGTGCGCATAGCGGTCGATGAGCCGCAGCGGCGTGCGGACCCGCAGATCGCTCGTGCGCAGCGGAACCGCGGCCTCTTCGGCGAGGCTGTCGTAGTTGCCGGCCAATGAAAGCTCCGATGAGACGATCCACTCTCCCGGTAAGGGCACGCTGTTCTCTTCGAGAGTACGGCCTCCCTTGGCCAACATGTAGTAGCGGAATCCCCATTCGCCGTTCACCAGAAATGTTGGCCCGGGCGGTGGTGGGACCTCGGCGTACACTCGCGCAAACTCGTAAGCGGCAAACGAAACGTTCAAGCCGACGATCAGATTTACCGCAAGGGCTAGGGTTAGCGGCTTGACGCGGTGCGTGAACTGAAGCACGAAGAGCAGTACCATCGGAGCAACAAGCGCCAGCAGATATCGGGAGGCGCCGGCGAAGAAGACCAGTACCGCGAAGGCGAAATAGAACAGGCACCAGCCGGCCAATACCGGCTCGGTGCCGCGGGCTTCCCACAGCCAGAGCAGCACATTCACGCCCAACGCAACGAACAGGACTAACAGGGCGCGTTCCCACCAGGGATAGTCACGAACCAGCAGGCACACCAAAACGCCGGGCACTATCCCCCACAGCCGCCGCCAAGCCAAAGGCACCGGGGTCACGAGAACGCCGAGGTGCTGGAGCAGAGCCAGCGCGCTAGCGCCCTTCAGGGCCAGGCGGCTGAACCGCGGAGATTGCGCGTACGCAAGCAGCACGGCGCCAGGCAGCCGATGCGTCAGGCCCCATTGCAGCGCCTGCCAACCGGCCAATCCCACGTACGGTGCCCCAAGGGCCACCCATGCCGCGCGCGAAGGCCGCTTGCGGCGCATCGCGTATTCAAACAACAGGATGGGCGGCACCGCCAGTGCCTGCAAGTCTGTGAGGCCCGCCAACGTCAGCGCGATGCCGCTGATCCAGAACCGCCTCCAAAAGAAAGCCGCGGCGCCGATCAGCAGGAATGCCAGCGCGGGCGATTCCGGCCCTGCCAACGTGTTGGTGTTGACCTGGACCAACGGAGAGGCCGCCACCAACAGCGCCGCCCACAGCGGCTGCGCCGTGAACCGCGCCGCCAGCGCATAAGCCGCGAAGCTGATTCCGAGCGCGAAGAGAAGGTAGAATGCGTGGAAGAAGGGTGCCGAAAAGCCGCCGTGCACAATCCACGCCAGCGCCAGCAGATAACCGTTCAAAGGCGGATGGGGATGGCCCGAAGCGTCCACCACGTGGCCTTGAAAGACGTATTGGAAGTTCAGGGGCGTGAGTGGCTGGCTGAGAACATGCCGCCCGATGTCGAGGTAAGTGATTTCGTCGCCCTGGACGGGCTGCCACAGGAATGGCAGGTGCAGCAGTACAGTAAAGGCGGCGAGCAGTAGAAGGTCGCGCCGCCGGCTTAGGCCGGCTTCCATCGCAGTATCGGCTTGCGAGCGGCAGTGACCTCATCCACGCGGCTGGTCCGGGTTCCATGAGGCGCGGTCTTGACCAACTGCGGATCGCTCTCGACCTCTTTAGCGATCGAGATCATGGCGTCGATGAAGTGATCGAGCTCGCGCTTGCCCTCGGTTTCGGTAGGCTCGATCATCAGCGCGCCGTGTACGATCAGCGGAAAGCTCACGGTGTACGGATGAAAGCCGTAGTCGATCAGCCGCTTGGCGATGTCTCCAGTATGGACGCCCGCCTGCGTTTGCCGGTGATCGCTGAACACTACCTCGTGCATGTTGAGTTGCGAATAGGGCAGCTCATAGTAGGGTTCCAGATGCTTGCGAATGTAGACGGCATTGAGCACGGCGTCAACCGTGGCGTTGCGCAGGCCGGGTCCACCGTGAGCCAGGATGTAGGCCAGCGCGCGCACCAACACGCCGAAATTTCCATAAAACGCTTTGACGCGGCCGATCGAGTGTTTGCGTTTATAGTCGTACGCCCACTTCTTGCCGGCGCGCCTCAGTCGCGGGACTGGCAGAAAGGGCTCCAGGGCCTTCTTCACCGCGACCGGGCCCGCGCCCGGACCACCTCCGCCGTGCGGCGTGGAAAAGGTCTTGTGCAGGTTCAGGTGCATCACGTCCACGCCGAAATCGCCAGGGCGGGCGATGCCCACCAGCGCGTTCATGTTGGCGCCGTCCATGTACAACATGGCGCCTTTGTTATGCAAAATCTCGGACGCCTGCATGATGTTGTCCTCAAACACGCCCAGCGTGTTGGGATTGGTCACCATGAGCGCGGCCACGTCGCGATCCACCGATCTTTCGAGAACGCCCAGATCCAGCACGCCGGTGCTGCTTGAGGGGATGTTTTCGACGGTATACCCGGCGATGGCGGCGGTGGCCGGATTCGTGCCGTGGGCCGAGTCGGGGATCAGGATCTTCTTGCGCGGATTGCCGCGCTTCTGAAGGAAGGCGCGGATCAGGAGAATGCCGGTGAGCTCTCCGTGCGCGCCGGCGGCAGGTTGCAGGGTGACCGCATCCATGCCGGTGATTTCGATCAGCGCGGCTTCGACACACGCCATCACTTCCATGCAGCCTTGGGCCAAGGCGTCGGGTTGGTAGGGATGAGCCCAGGCGAGACCTTCGGTGCGCGCCACCAGCTCGTTGATCCGCGGGTTGTACTTCATCGTGCACGAGCCCAACGGGTACATCCCATAGTCAATGGCGTAATTCCACGTGGAGAGCCGGGTGAAATGGCGGATGGCCTCGACTTCGCTGACCTCGGGGAAACCCGGGATCTCCGAGCGTACGTTGCCGGTGCCGAGCGCTTCGGCGGGGTCCACGGCCGGCACGTCGAGTTCCGGAAGCTGGTAGGCCTTCTTGCCGGGGGAACTGCGTTCGAAGAGCAGAACCTCGTTCTGCGAAAGGTGGGGGGTGACTTTCGTGATCACAGCGCCACCTCCTCCGCCGGGACTCGCCCTGACGCAGCGGGCACGAGCGCCTGCGCCACAAGGTCCATATCCGCCCGCTTCGACATCTCCGTCGCGCACAGAAGCATGCAATCCGCGAGCTCGGGATAGAACCGGCCCAACGGCAGGCCACCTATGATCTTCTTCTTCAGCAGGAACTTGTTCACTTCGTCAGGTGGCCGCCCCTCGACTGTCGTTACGAATTCGTTGAAGAACGGGCCGCTGAAGCGCGGCGTGATGGTTGCCGCCAGATAGTGAGCCTTCGCCAGGTTCTGCGCCGCCAACTCACGCAGGCCCTGCTTTCCGTAGACGGTCATGAAAACCGTGGCCATCAGTGCGATCAGCGCCTGGTTCGTGCAGATGTTGGAGGTGGCCTTCTCGCGGCGGATGTGCTGCTCGCGCGTGGAGAGCGTCAGGCAGAACGCGCGTTTCCCGCGCGAATCCACGGTCTGGCCCACCAGACGGCCCGGCACCTGGCGCATGAACTTCTCCCTGGTGGCGATGATGCCGGCGTAGGGTCCGCCGTAACTCGGCGAGATGGCGAAGGATTGTAGCTCGCCGGCGACGATATCGGCGTCCGCGGGCGGTTCCAGGATGCCCAGCGAGACGGCTTCAGTGAAAACCACGATGAGCAGCGCCCCGCGCCGGTGGGCAATTTCGGCGGCGGCTTTCACCTGGTCGACAATGCCAAAGAAGTTGGGCGACTGCACGATGACCGCGGCCGTTAGATCATCCAGCTTGCGTTCGAGATCCTCCAGATCGATAGTTCCAGTCTCCGGGAGGTAGCCGAACTCCTCCACCGGCATCCCTTGGTGCCTGGCGTAGGTATGGAGCACCTCGCGATACTCGGGATGCACCGTGCGCGCGATCACCACGCGGTTTCTTCCGGTAGCGCGCCCGGCCATCATGGCGGCCTCGGGCACGGCGGTCGAGCCGTCGTACATGGAAGCGTTGGCCACGTCCATGCCCGTGAGCTGGCAGATCATGGTCTGGAATTCGAAAATCGAAGTAAGGGTGCCCTGCGCGATCTCCGCCTGGTATGGCGTGTACGAGGTGAGAAACTCACCGCGTGAAACCACCGTATCCACCAGCACGGGGCGGTAGTGGTTGTACACCCCGGCTCCCAGGAAGCAGGCGTGGCCATTCGCATTCTCCGCGGCGCGGTCGCGAAAATACTGAACGATTTCGTACTCGGAAATCCCCGGCGCCAGCTCCAGCGGCCGCTTGAGCCGGACCGCTTCGGGCAGATGCGAGAAAAGCTCCTCCGGCGACGACACGCCGCAGGCTTCCAGCATCTGGCGGCGCTCGGAATCAGACTTCGGTAAGTAGCGCAACTACTTTTCAGCTCCTATATAAGCTTCGTATTCGGCGGCGTTCATGAGGCTCTGAACCTCCCCGGGCGCGCTGAGGCGGACTTTGACCAGCCATGCCGCCCCGTGCGGGTCGGAATTGAGGGCTTCCGGCTTGTCCGCCAGCGCCTGGTTGATTTCCGTGATCTCGCCGCTCACCGGCGAGTAGATGTCGGAAACCGCCTTCACGGATTCCACCGAACCGATCGATTTCCCCTGCTCCACGCGGGCGCCCACTTTCGGCAGGTCCACGTAGACGATATCGCCCAACTCCTGCTGTGCGTGATCGGTGATGCCGACCGTACCCGTGTCGCCTTCCACGTTCACCCACTCGTGTTCTTTCGTGTACCGGAAGTTTTCTGGATACATTTCTATTTCGCTCGTTTATAGAACGGTGTCTCTACTGTCACCGCATCCACGGGCTGGTTGCGGATCATGATCTGGATAGTTTTTCCGACCTGCGCCTGTTCGATTGGAAGATAGCATAGGCCGATGTTCTTGTTGAGGGTCGGCGACGGCGAGCCGCTGGTCACCCAACCGGCGGGTGCGCCGTCGAGGCACACCTCGTAGCCTTCACGGGCAATGCCGCGGCCCACCATCTGGAAGCCGATCACTTTGCGACTGATGCCGTGTTCCTTCTGTTTGAGCAGCGCAGCCCGGCCCACGAACTCACCTTTTTCGAGCTTGACGATCCAGGCGAGGTCCGCCTCGAACGGCGTAATGGACGCGTCGATCTCGTGGCCGTAGAGCGCCATCTTGGCCTCCAGGCGGAGCGTGTTGCGAGCACCCAAGCCGCACGGCTTGATGCCGAACTCGGCGCCGGCGCGCATCACCTCACTCCACATGCGCTGCGCTTCCGATGGCGCCACATAGATTTCGAACCCATCCTCGCCGGTGTAGCCGGTGTGCGCGATGCGCGCCGGCGTTCCCGCAACCGGGCCGTCCGTGAACCAGTAATATTTGATCGTGGCGAGATCAACAGGGGTCAGCTTCTGCAAAGTAGCCTGCGCCTTCGGGCCCTGGATAGCCAGTTGCGTGTAGCGATCGCTCGCAAACTCCACCTTCGCCTGGAAACGGTTCAGGGAGCGGATGTGCTCGAAATCCTTCTCCTGGTTGGAGGCATTGACGCACAGGAAGAAGTGGTCGTCGGCCACCTTATGGACCAGGATGTCGTCGACAAACCCGCCGTGCTCGTACAGCAGGCCGGAATAGTGGGCCTGTCCGAGTTGGAGTTTCTGGACGTTGTTGGTGGTGACGAAATCGGTGAATAGAGCAGCCTCGGGGCCGCGGATTTCGATTTCGCCCATGTGGCTCACGTCGAAGACGCCGACCGCGGTGCGCACCGCGCGGTGTTCCTCGATGATCCCTGAGTATTGGACGGGCATATCCCACCCGCCGAAGTCGACCATTTTAGCCCCGAGACCGCGATGGACGGAATTCAGCGGCGTGGCGCGCAGCGAAGGTGTCGCCGACATGAAAATTCAGGCTAGCAGCACCAAAATGAGGGTGTCAAACCAAAGGTGGGCCTTTGTGGCGCGAACCATCCGTTTCTGTGGTCCGCGAGGCGCGGGCGCACTCTGGAATGTACCGTAGCGGTCGTCTTTCAGGCGCGTCGTGGCGGACGACGAAAGGCGACCGTCCGCCCAACTTCCGGCGGAGGTATGGTGGGGGAAGTGCATTGATATGGGCAAGCGAATCATGGTCGCGGTGGTGGGAGCGGGGATCGGATCGCTGGTCGGCTTGCTGCTCTCGTT
>Ga0335081_10018937_pt1 | contig 11132 bp, 7 predicted proteins | sample Lox_Sample_35_FD_206713 | JGI IMG/M metagenome (GOLD analysis project Ga0335081, IMG submission 206713) | Soil microbial communities from Loxahatchee National Wildlife Refuge, Florida, United States - Lox_Sample_3.5 | ecosystem: Environmental > Terrestrial > Soil > Wetlands | place: USA: Florida...
ATCGCTGATGACCGGACGCTATCCCATCCGCGCCGGTGTCCCGGTCAATGGGCGAAGTCTGCCGCCAGGCGAGAAGACGATCGCCGCGTTGCTGAAGGATGCCGGGTATAAGACCGCGCTCACCGGCAAATGGCACCTGGGATCCGACGCCGGCGCCGTCCCGAACGCGCACGGTTTCGACTATTTCTATGGCTTCCATGAGGGTTGCGTGGATTATTACTCGCATCGTTATTACTGGGGCGAGCCGAAACGCGTCAATTTTCACGACCTGTGGAGGAACCGGGAAGAGATTTTCGAAGACGGCCGGTACCTGACGGAACGAATCGCCGAAGAAGCCGTGCAGTTCATTGAATCCGCCGGCGCCCAACCCTTCTTTCTCTACTGCCCGTTCAACGCGCCCCATTACCCGATGCACGCCCCGCGGAAGTACGTGGAACTCTTCCCCGCTCTCGACCGCGAACGCCGGATCTATGCCGCGATGATTGCGGCCGCCGATGAGGGCATGGGCCAGATCCTGCACGCTCTCGACCGGCTCGGAAAGCGGGAGCACACGCTGATTTTCTTCGCCGGCGATAACGGAGCCACCAGAGAAACGCGGGCGGGGCTGAATCAGCGTCCTCCAACGGCGGGAAGCAACGCCCCGTACCGCGGCTTCAAGTTCAGCCTGTTTGACGGCGGCATGCACGTTCCAGCCGCCATGAGCTGGCCTGCCGTCATTCCGGCGAGGCAGACGATCCACGAAATCGGCATGACCATGGACATTCTCCCGACCGTCTGCCTGGCCGCCGGCGCAACCCTGCCTGCCGACCGAACCATCGATGGCCGGGACATCCTGCCTGTGGCCGCTGCGCGCGCCCCGTCGCCGCACGACACCATCTACTGGGCCAGCGGGGAACAATTGGCCGCGCGCCGGGGCAAATGGAAACTCGTGCTCCAGGGAATGGATTACGACGGCACGCCGGCCGGCGAGAAGCCGCTTCAGGGGGATGACGCGACATTCCTGTCCGATCTGGAGGAAAATCGAGGGGAAAGCCGGAATCTCAGACATCAGCATCCGGATATCGCCGATGCGCTGGCGACGGAAGCTCATCGCTGGCTCGAGAGCGTCAAACAGTATTAGTTCCCGGGCTGATCACCGGCTTGGAGGGTGCACATGATCCATTCTCTCTTCCTAATCGCGGCCGCGGGCGCCAGTCTGGTGGCCCATGCGGATAAAGTTGTACCCGCAATCAATGAGATTGAGCCGTGGCAGCAGGTGGGGCAGCAGCCGTATGAGATGACGTGGGTCCAGCGGCAGGAGAACCCGCATACGCTGGTGGATTTCGAGGATCTGCGCGGATGGGCGCTCGAGTTGTACGATGGCGCCACGGGTGAGTTCCGCCGCAGCCGCGAACAGCAGATGTGGGGGCACTACGTGGGGAAGTTCGTGTTTTCCGGAAGCGGTCAGGAAAGCCGCGTGGTTGCGCGGCCCCCGAAGCCCATGCCGATTCCCGAGAAATTCGATTCCATCGAGTTGTGGGGCTACGGAAATCGCTGGGGCTGGGAAGACGATAAGACGACACCTCCTGCGGAAGTCGCGGTTCTGGTAACTGACTCGAGGGGCCACGAGCTGCGCATTCCGCTCTCCGAGATCCGCTGGAAGCAATGGTGGCTGATCCACCGGCGGGTCAGCGCTGACATGCTGAAGCAAATCGCGCTGCCCGCGGCGCTTTCCGGCGTTGAGATCTCGAAGATCCGGAACAGCGAACCACGATACTTTTTCTGCGACTCGCTGGCGTTCTACACGGAAGAGATCAAACCGCTGCACTTTGCGGCTCAGCCGAAGCGCAACCTCAAGCCGTGGCCCGGCCAGATTGTGGGCCTCAATACAGGTATCGGCACACTCCCGTTCCCGACGCGGGAGGAGACGATCTTGCCGCTGAATCTGGAGAAAAAGTTCCAGACCAGCGTGCGGCAGACAGCGCCGGGCCGCTTCGCGCTGCGCTACGAAGGCCGCGATGGGATTGTGCTTTATGAATACCGGCCGCGCGCGGGCAACCTGGGCGAGATCACGGCCAGCGTCAATAACGGCACGCCGTTCCACCCGCTGGACGGCGGCGGTGTGCGGTTCGCGGAAACGGCGGCGGACACGGTCTCGGAAGGCTTGCTGAGCTCGACTTCCATCGTGGACAACGTCGTAAAGGCCGCATTTCGCCATGGTTCCAGACGGGTCGAGTACGAATTGCGGCTATGGCAGAAATCGCTGGTGCTCGACGTGAAGTGCGATGGAGGCGAAGCCGCTGCGCTCTCGTTTGGAAGCGTTAGCGGGGTCTCGTCGCCGAAGCTCATCACGGTTCCGTACCTCACGTACGGCGGCACCAATCCGCGGGTGCTCATGTGGGGAGACGCCGCCAGCCCGGCCTTTACCTCCGTGTGGTTCGACTGGTATCGAACCAATGCTTCCGAACCGTACTTCGTCAAAGAGCCGAGGGTCTCCGCCGACGGCGCGCAGATCAACGGCGGTCTCCGATACACAGCGAATACCGACGGGCGCCGGAATCCGATGTACGAGCGCGTGTTCGTTACCGTGTCCCCCGTATACGAAGAAACGCTGCCGTCAATTGCGAATCCGCCGTCGCTGCGGCAGCCGGAGGGCAAGTCGGTGGTCTGGACGGTCGCCGAGGAACTGGAGACTTTCCAGAGCGATAACCAACGGTCTCACAAAATCCGGTCCTTCGGCCTGGACAAGATCATGCAGCACAGCCATGAGACAACCTGGCGGGACGAAGGCGAAAGTTTCACCTTGCGCCTGCGACCGGCGCCGCAAAAAGGCGGTGAGGCGGGTCTGAAATGGTACGTGGCCGCGCAAAACTCGCTCGGCTGGCTTCAGGGTGTATACACCAACTACACCGATTTCGCTCCGACCAACATGAATTGGAGTCCCGATTGGGTGCAGCGGGAACCCGCGGGAGAATGGCGCCGGGCCTGGATGCGCTGCTATGGACTGAAGCCGGCCAAAGCCGTGGAATTCGACCAATACCACGCGCAGCGGATTAAGGAAAGCTTCGGCGTGAAGATGTCGTACACCGACGTGCACACCGCCGTTGCGCCCTGGGACTACACCGATTTCGATGCCCGCGTGCCCGGCGCCGGCACCATGGCCGCAACTTTCTACGCGTATGGCCAGCTCCTGCTGAACGACCAGCGCGTTTACGGTCCCACGCAATCGGAGGGCACGTATCAGTGGCTGTACGCGGGTCTCGAGTCCGGCAGCTACGGTTGGGTCTATACGGACCTGAACCTCTTGACTCACCCTCTCGACGTGGCCTTCCACCTCATGGCTATTCATCCGCTGCAATGCGACTACGGCATGGGTTACACGCCTTACTATCTCGAAAAGGTAGACCCCGAGTTCAAGAAATCGCCCAAGCGCCGGGAATACGTCGATCGTTTCCTGGCCACAACGATCGGCTACGGCAACATGGGATGGCTGGTGAACGATTTTGACGACGAACCGTTCCACACGGAAGCCATGGCGCGCTCGTACTACATGATGCAGCAGTTGCAGCAGCAATATGCTTTCGTCCGTCCCGCCAGGATCGAGTATGCGGACCAGGCTGGAAAGCTGTTGACGCCCGCCGCGGCACATGCCACCGGCGCCATAGAGGGTTCGCGGCTGCACGTGACGTATGAAAACAGCACCGAGGTTTTCGTGAACCGTGGTTCCTGGGGCGGCTGGACAGTAAAAGGTCCTGGCGGCGAGACCATCGATCTGTCGGAATGCGGCTGGCTGGCATTCAATCGGTCGAACGGTTTCTATGAACTCTCCGGAAACGTCGGCGGCCAGCGGGTCGACTACGTTAATGCGCCCGAATTCGAATTTCTCGATGGACGCGGCCAGTGGACCAAGCGGGGCAATCTTGGCGCTTCGGGGAGTGTGGCACTCCGCCAGAAGGGGCGGGCCTTGGAACTCATCGATATTTACGGGAACGAGCGCATCGCGTTTCGCACGGATCGTGTTGGCGCGCTCACCGCCTATGATCCCGATGGCAGGCCTCTCGGGCGCGTGGAGACGACGGCGTCCGAAGGCTGGCGCGAGTTCCGTCCTCTCGCGGGCGCGCGCAGTTACCGTTTTGAAAGGACTGCCGCGGCCGCCGCGCCGCAGAAGCCGTAAGACCAGCCGCATGAAACTCCCGCATCTGTTCTTGCTGCTGGCCGCCGTGACGCCTTGGGCCGCCGGGGGCACGCAGCCGTTCTACGACCGCAAGCATTTCTCGAAGATTCTTGGCGAAGAGCGCAACTATCGCATTCTGCTGCCCCCGGATTATGAGACCAGCGCAAAGCGCTACCCCGTCGTTTACTACTTCCACGGGCACAGCGACCGTTACACGCTCGAAAAATACGACGGCGGCAAAGACACGATTCCCCAGATGGCGGACTTCGTGGCCCATCACGACGTGATTGTCGTTTCCGTGGACGGTTACGTAGCGCGCGATTACACCGGTTTTTACGGCGGCACCCCGTGGGACGTCATGCGCGAGGGCGGCGACTACGATTTCGGGGAATATTTCAAAGAACTGGCAGCGCACATTGATGCCTCCTACCGCACGCTGACCGACCGGCGCCATCGCGCGACATCGGGATTGAGTATGGGCGGTTTCATGAGCCTGTGGCTGAGCGCGCGTTACCCGCAATGGATCGGCAGCGCATCGTCCTTCAACCCGGGCCCGGAGTTCTACGTTGGCGACAAGGGCCGCCGCGTGCTGTGGCGGCCCAAAGACCACGTCGAGAACCACACCCGGACCATGGTGCGCTTGATTCGCGCCAGCGGCGACTACATCAGCCAGTATCACGAAGAAACGCGCGACGCCTACGCGCGGGCCCACGATGTGGACTTCGAATTCCGTCAGGACGAATACCACCGGCATTGGGCGACGTCCATCGGCGAGACCCTGGAATTCCACATGCGGGCTTTCGCCGACCCGGCGCTGGACAACGCTCCGGAGACCTGGAGTCATGACGACCCGTACCGTTCGTTCGAGGTATGGGGGTATAAGGTCGAAACGGCGGGCGACGATCCGGGCTTCACGTGTCTCAGTGACGTCTCGCAAGCCGGTCTGCGCGTGGCGACGCGGCGCTGGGCGCCGGACGGTCCGCCGGTCAAGAACCGCCGTATTTCGATCACTACCGCGGCGCTGTATCAGCCGGGCGCGAGCTATCAATGGATCGATTACAACTTCGCGACCGGCGACACACGACGCGAGGCGATCCGCGCGGGTGCGGACGGCAAGCTCGTGGTCACCGTGGATGGCGGCGGCCACCAGATCAGCTTCAGCGGGCCGGGCGCGGGCGAACAGCCGCCGGTGCTGTTGCCGGTCACATCCAAAGACAGACTGCGCGTCGAACCTGCCCGCGATGTGGCGCTGCCGGTTCGCATCTACAATCCGCGTGTACAGGCCATGACCAACGTGCACGTGGCCCTTTCCAGCGCGTATCCGACGGTCGACATCGTCGCAGGCTCGAGCGACATTCCCAAAATCGATTCAGGAACTGCAATTGAGGTGCCGCTGCGGGCTCGATTCGCGGCCGGAGCCGGCTATTTCGCGCCGGCCCGCCTCGAACTCGCCATGACCTATGACGGTTGGCACACGGTGTCGGCGGACGTCGACGTGCTCATCGTTCCCGAAATCGTGCCTGCGCCCGTGGCCGTGGAAGTGGTGGATGGCCGGACACTCACGCTTCCGGTATTCCGGCAGAAGGGCAACCAGGGCGGCGGCGGCTCGGTCCAGCGAACGATTACTGAGGGTAAGGGAAACGGGAACGGCGCGCTCGAGCCAGGCGAGGAGGCGACCGTCTGGGTGAAGATGCCGCAGGGCATGGACCCTTTCGACAAGAACAACTGGTATCGCGCCAAGATCTACACCGATTCACCGTGGGTCACCGAGGTGGCGGATCTGGAGGAACAAAAACAGCTCGAATGGACCAGCGGCATGGAGCGCACCAGCGTGATCCGTTTATCGCCGGACGCGCCACATGGCGCCGTCATTCCGCTGCTGCTCGACAACGAAAGCTGGAGCTTCTGCTACACTCCCGACGTACGCTACGGCAAAGAGGATTTGTATCAGGCGTTCCAGTTGCACACGCATCACTTGCACCGGTGGGAACTGAAAGTGCGCTAGCTTAGGCTGTCGCGCTCTTTTCCGGATGCGCGGCTGCCAGGTGCTGGCTGTACAGCTCCTGCGCCTGGTCCAGGGCGGCTTTGCTGGCGCGCAGCGTCTGCGCGACGGATGCCGGTTCCAATGCGGAATCTTCCGTGCCGCGATGGCGGTGGATCATGTCCCAATGCTCGCGAGCCGTTTTCTCCAGTAACTGTTCGATTTCGGCGCAACGAGCGCAGCCCCGCATCGCCCTCTCACTCGAGACATGCGAAAAAATCATATCATTCCCGCGATACCGGAGGAAGGCGCAACCGGACTACGCCATAGACGGCTCAGCCGCCGCTGCGAGCGATTCCAGTTGGGTGCGCATCCGCTGCAACGATCGCAGCAACCCGGATACATCCACGCCGCTCCAACCCAGCTCGTACGGAATCAGCTTGATCTCCACCGACATCATGACAACGCTGAACAGCAGTTGCTGCTTCATCAGGAAACCCGCCAGATCCGGCCGGTCCACTTCCGAAGCCACCATCAGGGCTTTGAGCGCCTTCGAGATGCGCTCGAAATCATCGGACAACTGCTGCGTGTAGCTGCGGAAAATATGGACGCGAACTTTGCGCAGCTTCTTTTCTGCGTCACGTCCTTGGGCCGCCGCGAGGTTTTGGTCGGCCTCCTCCAGCAATTGTTCCATGGCGCGATACCGCGTGGGGGAGAAGATGGCGTCGGTCTCATCTTCAGGCAGGGTAATGCGATCCCGCGAGATCAAGCGGGCGAAGACCACGCCGAAGCCCATCGCAAGAAGGATGAAGCCGCCGGCGACTGCCACGATCACGAGATCCATATACTGCTCCGATTCTCGATGGCAGAATAACATCCACCTTTGGTAGGAACAAGATTCGCTTTGTGGATATCGCCGCAGTAGATACCATTGTCCTAACCCTGGAACTACAGGCCCATAAGCCCGGGGTGAAAGTAATACTATCGGGAGTTATGAAACCACCTGCTCCGCAGATTGCCTGGAGGACGGCCAGGCCGTTCGTGCCTTTTTGGCGATCAAGATCCCTTCGATTCTGGTGCGCGTCACTCACGATGGTTTTGAGCGCCCTGGCGCAAACCTATGACCGGCGGATCGAGGACGCCATGAAGCGCGTGGACAACGCCATCGGGCAAGGCCCCTTCCAGGCGTCCTGGAGTTCGCTCGAAAGCTACAAAGTGCCCGCATGGTATCGGGACGCCAAATTCGGCATCTTCATTCACTGGGGTGTCTATTCGGTCCCGGCTTTTGACAGCGAATGGTATCCGCGCAACATGTACCAGCAAGGCAGCGTGGTTTTCAAGCACCATGTCGCCACGTACGGCTCGCAGGCTCAGTTCGGCTACAAGGACTTCATTCCGCGATTCACGGCGGAGCATTTTGATCCGCAACACTGGGCCGATGTTTTCCGAAAATCCGGCGCGCGGTATGTGGTCCCGGTGGCCGAGCATCACGATGGTTTCCCCATGTACGACTGTAGCTTCACGGATTGGAGCGCCGCCAAAATGGGCCCCAAGCGCGACATCGTTGGCGAGCTGGCCAAGGCGGTACGCGAGGCCGGGCTGCATTTCGGAGCCTCTTCCCATCGAGCCGAGCACTGGTGGTTCTACGACGGCGGGATCAAGTTCGACTCCGACGTCCGCGATCCTCGCAGCGCCGGACTCTACGGCCCGGCCAAGCCCGAAAAATCACAGCCGGATGAGCCATATTTGAAGGATTGGCTCGCCCGCACAGCAGAAATCGTGGACCAGTACCAGCCCGAGCTGATCTGGTTCGACTGGTGGATCGAGCAGCCGGTTTTTCAGCCCTACCTGCAAAAGTTCGCAGCCTTCTATTACAACCGCGGCGCGGAGTGGAAGCGGGGCGTGGCCATCAATTACAAGAAAAAATCTTTCCCGGAGCGCGCCGCGGTGCTGGACATCGAGCGCGGACAGCTCGACACCCTGCGCCCGCTGTTCTGGCAGACGGACACATCCGTGGGCAAGAAATCGTGGGGCTACATCGAGGGCGAGGAATTCCGATCGGCGGGCTCGCTGATAGACGAGCTGGTGGACATCGTCAGCAAGAACGGCACTTTGCTGCTGAATATCGGTCCGAAGCCCGACGGAACCATTCCCGAGCAGGCCGAGAAGATTCTGCTGGAAATGGGACAGTGGCTCGATGTGAACGGCGAAGCCGTCTACGGCACGCGGCCGTGGAAGATCTTCGGCGAGGGCCCGACACGAGTGGTGGGCGGATCGTTCCACGACACCGCCGGCAGGCCTTTCACGCCGCAGGACATCCGGTTTACCACCAGAGGCAATACGCTTTACGCCACTGTGCTGGCGTGGCCGCCCGGCGGGCACCTGGTAATCAAATCGCTGGCCGGCTCGTCGCCGCTCACACAAACCCAAGTGAAAACGGTGGAACTTGTCGGCTCGAACGCCAAGCTGGCCTGGAGCCGCGGAAAAGACGGCTTGCACGTCGAACTGCCGGCGCAGAAGCCCTCCGACTATGCGTTTGCGTTAAAGATCGGACCGGTAGACTCGGCACCAGCGGCCGGCGAGTAGAACGACGCCGGCGGAAACCTTCCCGGGGCGAAAGTCTTACCCGCGCGGCTTGTGCTTCTGGTCTCGAGCCTGCCAGACGGGATGGGAGTCCACCACGTGATAAACGGGCTTCTGGGTGCGCAGGAAACCATAAATGGCTTTGAGATCGTCGGGCTCCAACTGTGCAAAATTGAGCCAGGGCATCAATGTGAAGCTCTCCGGGCCCGCCTGCGGCGCGTCTTTTTCTACGTACTCCTTGTATTGATAGAAACGATCGAGGAAATCCAGCTCGCTCCAACGTCCGATCCCCGTCTGCGGATCGGGAGTAATGTTCGCGCTCACCACCACGGCTCCCGGGAACCGGAACTCCCGGCCGCCTGCGAGGGTCAGAGCCGCCACCGGTTTCCCCTGCTTGGCCGGCGTATGGCATTCTACGCACCCCGCCAGCGTGGCCAGGTACTCGCCATACTCCAGCTTGTTGGAACGGTCCGGCTCCGGCACGTGGCCGGCCGGCCGCGGCGCGCCCTTAATCAGCATCGAGACCGGAAACGCGATTTGGCTGCGCGGCACCGCGTTTCTCACCGGCGTGAGCCTGTTCAGATACGCGACCAGGCTATACACGTCCTCATCGCTCATGAAGCGATACTGTTCGTAGCCCATCATCGGAAACAGCATCGTTCCGTCGCGGCTGATGCCCTCGCGAATGGCGCGGATCTTTTCGCCGTCGCTCCAGTTGCCGATCCCGGTTTCTCGATCGGGCGTGATGTTGCGCGCGGCTACCAGGCCGGGAAGTCCCATCTCCGCGGGGAAAATGTTGCCCTGGCCGCGGCCGGATTCGATCACGGGGCTATCGAACCGGGAAAAGTCGCGCTGCGAATGGCAACCGTCGCAATCCGCGAGGTTGAACAGGTACTTCCCGCGAGCCAGACGCGCCGGCGTAATCTCCACCTTCACGGACGACGCGGGCGCCATTGCCGGTTTGCGAAAGTACAAGTAGCTGAACGTGCCGGTCCCGGCAATCATGATCGCGACCACCAGAAAACCCAGCACTCTGAACCCGGTCTTTATCATCGGCTCCTCCGCTTGGATCCGTCCATAAAGAGGAACGCGGGAATAACGGCTAAAAAGGCTCACACCACCGAATTCCGGGGATCAGCGACTTAGCGCCGGGCGCCGTGTCATAATTTTCTCGATATTCTCTGACATCCGGTGACCCTTGAATACTTCTCCACAGGCCCTCACGCAGTTGCTCGTGGAATGGGGTAACGGCGATCATCAGGCTCTCGAAAAACTCACGCCACTGGTTTATCAGGAGCTTAAGCGCTTGGCATCCAGCTATTTACGGCGCGAACGCCGGGATCACACGCTGGAAAGCACGGCTCTCGTGCACGAAGCCTGGTTGCGCCTGTTCGATCAGCGGCAGGTGCGCTGGCAGAACCGGGCCCAGTTCTTCGGGATCGCCGCCGAGATGATCCGGCGCATCCTGATCGACCATGCCCGCAGCCGGCAGGCAGCTAAACGCGGCGACGGCGCGCTGAAGCTGTCGCTCGATGAGGCCCTGGGCACACCCGACCGCCGCGACTTTGATCTCATGGCGCTGGACGACGCGCTCCAGGATCTGGCAAAGCTAGACCCGCAACAGGGCCGCCTGGTCGAACTGCGTTATTTCGCCGGACTCTCCATCGAGGAGAGCGCGGAAGTGCTGGGCATCTCGCCGGCTACCGTCAAACGCGAATGGACGGCTGCAAAAGCCTGGCTCTATCGCGAACTGAGTGCCAGGGCTCACGGTTCATGACGTCCGAGCGTTGGATCGCAGTGAAAGAAATCTTCGCCTCGGCGCTCGAGCGGCCGCCGGAAATGCGCGCTGCCTATCTGGACGAGGTCTGCACCGGTGATGCGGTTCTGCGCCAGGAGGTGGAATCCCTGCTGGCCGCCCATGGACAGGCCGGTGAGTTCATCGAAACACCCGCACTCAGCACCAATTCCACGATGTCCCGTACAGGCGCGATCGTCGAAGCCGAAGACGCCTGTCTGGGGCGGCGCATCGGCGCCTACCGGACGGTGAGCGAGATCGGGCGCGGAGGCATGGGCTCGGTATTTCTGGCGGTTCGGGCCGACGACGAATTCGAAAAACGCGCGGCGATCAAACTGATCCGGCGCGGGATGGAGATCGATTTCATCATCCGGCGGTTCCGCAACGAGCGGCAGATTCTCGCAAATCTCGACCATCCGTATATCGCGCGCCTTCTCGACGGCGGCACAACCGAAGATGGCTTGCCGTATTTCGTGATGGAGTACGTGGACGGTCTGCCCCTTCACAAATATTGCGAGGAGCACAACCTGACCCGCAGCGAGCGGCTGCGATTGTTCGAAAAAACTTGCGCGGCCGTCGAGTACGCGCACGCACACCAGGTGATTCATCGGGACCTCAAG
>Ga0335081_10018938_pt1 | contig 11132 bp, 7 predicted proteins | sample Lox_Sample_35_FD_206713 | JGI IMG/M metagenome (GOLD analysis project Ga0335081, IMG submission 206713) | Soil microbial communities from Loxahatchee National Wildlife Refuge, Florida, United States - Lox_Sample_3.5 | ecosystem: Environmental > Terrestrial > Soil > Wetlands | place: USA: Florida...
TGCTGCCGAAGCAAGTCGCGCTGGCGCATGGCCCGGGCTGTCCGGTGTGCGTCACGCCGGTCGAACTGATCGACAAGGCCCTGCGGATCGCAGCTCAGCCCAACGTAATCTTCTGCTCCTTCGGCGACATGCTGCGCGTGCCCGGCTCTTCCACGCCAACGGATGGCGGCGCCGGCGGCGATCTATTCGGCGTCAAGGCCGGCGGCGGCGATGTGCGTATCGTCTACTCGCCAATCGATGCAGTACAGATTGCGTGTCAAAACCCGAACGAGCAAGTTGTGTTCTTCGCCGTGGGATTCGAAACCACCGCTCCGGCGAATGCGATGTCGGTCTATCGCGCCAAGCAGATGGGCCTGTCGAACTACTCGGTACTGGTTTCCCATGTGCTGGTGCCGCCGGCGATGGAAGCCATTCTGAGCTCGTCCACAAATTGCGTGCAGGGATTTTTGGCTGCCGGCCACGTGTGCACCGTGATGGGCTACACGGAATACGCTCCCATCGCAGCGAAGTACCGTGTGCCTATTGTGGTGACGGGCTTCGAGCCGCTCGATCTGCTGCAAGGCATTTACATGTGCCTGGTGCAGCTGGAGCAGGGGCGCTTCGAAGTCGAGAACCAATACGCGCGCTCGGTTCGCCGCGAGGGAAATATGCCGGCTCAGGAGCTGGTGGCGAAGGTGTTTCGCGTGGTCGATCGCAAGTGGCGGGGGATTGGCGAGATCGCGCAAAGCGGCCTGGGGTTGGCTGAGGACTACGCGGAGTTCGATGCGGAGACGCGGTTTGGTTTGTCGGGTTACACCGCGCAGGAAGATTCGCAATGCATCAGCGGCTTGATCATGCAGGGGGCAAAGAAGCCGGAGGACTGCCCGGTCTACGGGGGCCGCTGCACCCCCGATCATCCTTTGGGCGCCCCGATGGTTTCCTCGGAAGGAGCATGCGCGGCGTACTATCGCTACCGGCGGATCAGAGGTGTGGATTGCTCGCCGGTTGGAGGCGACAGCCGTGGCTGAGGTAAAGGAGTTCCGGATGCAATGCCCCGCGCCGTTGAATGACGCCGACCGCGTGCAGCTGGCTCATGGCGGCGGCGGGCGGCGCATGCGCGAGCTGCTGGAAGAGTTGATTCTTCCCAGCTTCGGCAATGCCATGCTGCTGCAACGGCACGACGGCGCCACATTCCAGATCGCGAACGCAAAGCTGGCTTTTACTACCGACTCCTACGTTGTCAGACCTCTGTTCTTCCCGGGCGGTGACATCGGCACGCTCGCGGTCAACGGCACGGTCAACGATCTGGCCATGTGCGGCGCGCGGCCGCTCTATCTGAGCACGGCATTGATCCTGGAAGAAGGCCTCTCCATGGAAGTGTTGCGCCGTGTCGTGGAATCGATGCGGGCTTCGGCAGAGATGGCGAATGTTCAGCTTGTCACCGGCGACACGAAAGTTGTCGACAAAGGCAAGGGGGACGGCATCTTCGTCAATACCGCCGGCATTGGCGTGGTCGAGCACGACTTTGCTATCGCGCCGCAGAAGGTGCGTGAAGGCGATGCCATTCTTCTCAGCGGCGACATCGGACGACATGGCATCGCGATCATGGCAACGCGCGAGGGACTGTCGTTCGAGAATTCCGTGGAGTCGGACTGTGCCCCATTGTGGGAGCCGGTGGAAGCGTTGCTGGCGGCGGGAGTCGAGATTCACTGCCTGCGGGATTTAACGCGCGGCGGGTTGAGCAGCGGCTTGATCGAGATTGCTGAAGCTGCCGGCGTGCGCAACAGGATTGAGGAAACCTGCATTCCTGTACGCGAGGAAATTGCGGGCGCGTGCGAGATCCTGGGACTCGATCCCCTTTACCTGGCCAATGAAGGACGTTTTGTGGCCTTTGTTCCGCGGAGCGAGGCGGCCCGCGCGGTTGAGATCCTGCGAAAGTTCCCCATCAGCGCCAACGCCGTTGAAATTGGCCACGTGCTTGCCGGTCCGGCGGGATTGGTCACGATGAAAACCGCCCTGGGCACGGAGCGCGTCGTCGACATGCTCAGCGGCGAACAGCTGCCGCGGATCTGCTAGGCGGCGAACACGATATGCATAAGTAGCGACGATTCTTCGCGCGGGTTGAGAGGCTACTGTGTCCAGAGCGTTGATCATCGGCTATGGAAATTTGCTGCGCGGCGACGATGCTGTGGGATGTCATGCAGCCCACGAACTGGAGCAGCATTACCGCGACATCTCGGATGTGGAGGTAATCGCCTCGCAGCAGCTTACGCCGGAGATGGCCGATGATGTTGCCCGCAGCAAGTTTGTGCTGTTTCTGGATGCTTGCAGCGGCGAGGTGCCGGGAACCATTCGCCGTGCCCGCGTCGCACCCGATACGGCGCCCAACGGATTCACCCACAGCCTGACACCGGCTTCGCTGCTCACCGCCGCGGAGCAGCTCTACGGCGACGCTCCCGAAGCCATGAGCATCACGCTGGCGGGCTGGTCGTTCGAGCTGGGAAACAGGCTTTCCCCGGGCGCAAAACAGCTGTTGCCGGAACTGGTCCGTCAGGCACGAGAGACCGTGCAGAATTATCGCCGCCAGAAATCCAGCGCGGGCGAGTTCGTCCAGAGCCGGTAACACTCCGCGAGCGAATCAGGCAGCGTTGGCGTAGTCGCCGGCGCCGGGTCGGAGCGTGCGGTCAACGGCTTCCAGCAACGATTGAAGATCGCCACCGAGCGCATACTCCCGGTCTGAGGGAACGCCGGATGTCATAAGCAGGTACTGCTTCGGGCACTGCTTTCGAATCGCGTCGCAAAATTGCAAGGCACGTTCCTGCTCCTCGCCAGCAGCGACCACAATCAAGTCATAGTTGCCGCGGAAGCACCGGCTGCGGGCGTCTTCCATCTTCAGCGCCGGAAAAACAGCATAGCCGCGGTTCTTGAGGGCCCGAATGCGGTCCTTGCGATCCGCCGCGTTGTCAATGAGAAGAATTTTCGGTGGCGAATTCATACGGTAAACCCTTTAACCCCAGGATTGAAGTATCAGTTGGAGAGAAGCTGTCTGCGCAAGGCGGGTTGCCCCACACAGGTTCGCGCCGAGGAAACTCGTCTGCGGGCTGTAGATGGGTGAAGTTTGAGGGCTTCAGGCGCCGACTAGTTTTTCCAGGACGGACTTATTGCGAATGGTGAGTGTGGAACCCTTGAGCACGGCGACTTGGCGCTTGCGGAAATCGGCCAGGACACGGGTAACCGTCTCGCGTGAGGTGCCGATGATTTGCGCAATCTCTTCGTGGGTGAGGGCCAGCTTCACTTTGGGTTCCTGCTGATCATGGCTGGTTGCGGTCCACTCCAGCAGCAGGCGCGCCAGCCGCTCGGGCGCAGAGTGCGACAGCCCGAGGCTGCGGATCTGCTGATAGGCGCTCTGGCAATCCTTGCTCAGATGTTGCGCCGCCTTCAGACAAGCATCCCCGTGCTTCTGAAGGAAGTTCAGAAAATCGTCGCGTTTGACGAAATTCAGCTGGCAGGGCTGACCGGTCTCCGCCGTGATCTCGTAGGGAGTTCCTGAAACGGTGGCGTGCATGCCCAGCACTTCACCCGGTTGGGCAATCTTCAGGATGAGAGTTTTGCCTTCGGCGGATGTGGTGGAGAGCTTCACCCTACCCTTGCACAGCATGTAAATGCCGCGGGGAGACTGGCCTTCGACAAACAGGACCGCACCGGCGGGATAGGCGGCGGAATACTTGATCTTGTCGAAAGCTTCCAGCGCCAGCTTAGGCAGAGAGCAGAAGAAACTGTCACTCCGCAACTTACAGATGACACAGTTTTCGACCAGCTCAAAGCCGTATGGTGATCCCACATGCCCTCCCAACGTTACCTATATGCTATCACCCTATAAGTCTTGCACATCCCCAATAAGTAGGATACGAAGTATTCGCCCAGGTGCGGTAGGCTGTGATGGGTGGTTTGCCACATATCCGGCGACAACCCGATGTGCAAGCCTCATTGGCTGGACAGCGAGCGAGGCGGCGGAGGGCGGACAACCGATGACGGCAGAGCCGTTTGCAACCCCGGAACTGGTGACCTAGGTCACACGGGCTGGTATTCCAAATCACAGACCTCGGCCCGTCCGCCGAAGGACAATCCGGCCCACAACGGCTCAAAGAGGCGGGAAGCGAGGTCTCACAGCTTCCTTCTGCAGGGTCTGGCTGGCGAGCGTATCGCTCCCCAGCCGGGAGGCGGGAACCACCGGTTCCGGTTGGCAAATCGCACCGTGCAGCGGAAGAACAGACCACTCTCCTCTACCCCACATCGCTTCCCGCCGACGGTTGTTGATTCGTCCCGGTCCCGCCCAGGCCAGGCGGGGCATGGTTCGTAACGCGAAACCGCGTGGGAGGTCAGTTCGAAGGATGTCGTAGCAGGTTCACCGGCGAATTGCGCACTCCCATACGCAGTTTGTTCCACTGTCCTCGGCCCTGAATTCTTTCATTGATCATGAGAGCGCAACAATTATAACGAACGTTCGATAAGAAGGAGATTTGAAATGGCGACAGCAGAGGTAGTTCAAGCGCCGGAATCGATTGAAATCGGCAGCCCCGGTTTGAACCGTTGGTGGCGCGTCGTGGGCGGCCTGATGATGAACCTCGCCCTCGGCACCCTGTATGCATGGAGCGTGTTCGTGGCTCCGTTGGAGAAGGAGTTTCATTGGAAGCGCGCCGATACCTCGACCGTCTTCACCATCGCGGTGGTCGTGTTCGCCCTCACGTTTATCGTTGCCGGGCGGCTGCAGGATAAGCTTGGGCCCTTCTGGATATCGCTCAGCGGCGCAATTTTGGTGAGCCTGGGCTTCTTTCTCTGTTCCTACACCAGCAGCCTGACCTATCTATTCGTCTGCTTCGGCGTGATCGGCGGGCTGGGTAACGGCTTCGGTTATGCGACGCCTATCCCGGTGATGTCGAAGTGGTTCCCGGACAAGCGCGGTCTGGCTGTGGGCCTTGCGGTCGGCGGTTATGGCGGAGGTTCGGCCATCTTCGGCCCTTTGTCCGCCAGCTACCTGATCCCGCACTTTGGCTGGCGCGTCACCTTCCAGGTCCTGGGCGCGATCTTCCTAATGATGACCGTGATCGGCGCCTTCCTGCTGAAGAATCCTCCCGCTGGATATAAGCCCGAGGGATGGACGCCGGCTCCGAGCTCGAAAGCTGCCGCGACCACCTATGACTTTTCCCCTGGGGAAACGCTGCGCACTCCGACCTTCTACTTCATGTGGATTGCGTACGCGTTTGGCTGCGCGGCCGGTCTCATGGTCATCAGCCAGTTGGTACCTTTCGCCAAGAGCGTCGGTATACCCAGCACCACCCTGGCTTCGGTCGGGCTGATCGTGGGCGCGACGGGAAATGCCCTGGGCCGCATCCTCTCGGGTTGGATGTCGGACCACTTGGGCCGCATCAACGTCTTGCGCTTGATGATCGGCATCTCCATGGTGGCTATGCCTATTCTGTACCAGGTGGGCGGCAGCGTGGTAGGCCTGTTCATCATGCTGTTCATCGTTTACTGGTGCTACGGCACGCAGCTTTCGGTCAACGCCGCGACCGCAGCCGACTTCTGGGGTACGAAGAACGTGGGCATCAACTACGGCTTGCTATTCACTGCCTGGGGCGTGGCCGGCCTCCTCGGTGGCCGCATCGGCGGCAAGCTGTTTGACAAGTATCACAATTACCAGGCGGCGTTCTACACGGCGGCAGTTCTGGCCTTGGTGGCGCTGATCGCCGAGTTCATGGCTCGCCGTCCCAAGCATGTCTGAGGGGTTGTTGCTGGCCGGGCCCACGAGGGCCCGGCATGATTGCTTAAGGGCGCGTGTAGGCTTTGACTTGTTTTGTAGCTTTGCAAGGAGCTTCTAACTATGAGTAGCGCAACTAAGTTTGCGGCAGCGCCGGACATTGACGAACACGCTCTTCATGCCATATCCCACGAACTGATAACTCCGGTGGTGCAGAAGTGGATCGATCAAGGCGAACAGGATCCGGAAGGCTTCTGGGGACGTGCCGCCGACCAGCTGCCGTGGTTTCGCAAGTGGGACCGCGTCCTGGACTGGACTCCGCCAACGTTTAAGTGGTTTGTCGGCGCGCAGACCAACCTGGCCTACAACGCGCTGGATTATCACGTCAAACGCGGCTGGGGTGGGCACACCGCGCTGATTTATTTGAACGAGCGCGGCGAGCGCCGCGTCTACACTTACGCCCACCTGCTGCATGAAGTGGAAACCGTGGCGGCGGCGTTGCGCGGCATGGGCCTCAACAAGGGCGATCGCCTCACGGTGTACATGCCCATCACGCCCGAGGCCATCATCCTGATGCTGGCGACGGTCCGCATTGGGGCTATTCACTCCGTCGTGTTCGCCGGATTTGGCGCCAAGGCCCTGGGCGATCGTATTCAGGCCAGCGGCTCGCGTTTGGTATTTACCGCCGACGTGACCTATCGCAAGGGCAAGGACACTCGCCTGAAGGAGATCGTCGACGAGGCCTTGGAAAACGCCGGAGACCAAGTTGAGCACGTGGTGCTCCTGAAACGCAGCGCGGGTGAAACTCCCATGCGTCCGGGACGTGACATTTATTGGGACGAGTTCCTGGCGCGCGCTCCTGGCCACAGCGGTGACTATGTCAGCATGGAAGCCAACGAACCAGCCTTCATCCTGGCGACTTCCGGCACCACCGCAACCCCCAAGCTCGCCATTCACACGCATGGTGGTTATCAGGTCCACATCGCCGCCATGGGCAAGTGGCTGTTCGGGCTGAAGGAGTCGGATGTCTGGTGGTCAACTTCCGATATCGGTTGGGTGGTCGGTCACAGTTACATCGTGTACGCGCCGCTGATTGCAGGAGCGGCTACCATCGCTTTTGAGGGCGCGCTGGATTATCCCGCTCCGGAGAGCAATTGGAAGGCGCTGATCGAAGAATACCGCGTCACCGGTATCTTCACCTCACCCACCGCAGTGCGGCTGCTGATGAAATATGGTGATGGTCCCTTCGGCAAAATCGACTACAGCTGCCTGGAGCGGGTGTTTTGTGCCGGCGAAGTGTTGAACGCGCCGGCCTGGGAGTGGTTGCAGAAGAAGATCTTCCAGAACCGCATTCCGGTTATCGATCACATGTGGCAGACCGAAACCAGCGGCCCGGTCTTCGGCAATCCGTATGGCATCGGTATGCTGCCGATCAAGCCAGGCAGTGCGACCATTCCGATGCCGGGCATTCAGGCCGAGGTCGTCATGATGGACGGTACGCCGTGCGGTGTGAACGAAAAGGGCATCATGGTGATCAAACGTCCGTTTCCAGGATTGACTCCCGCGTTGTGGGGAGAACAGGAACGCTACGGCCGCGATTATTGGCAGATCATTCCCGGTGTGTACTACACGGGCGATTCGGCGCAGATCGATCAGGATGGTTACGTCTGGTTTGCCGGCCGCGCCGACGAGATCATCAAGATTGCCGGCCATCGTATCGGCACCATCGAAGTGGAGACTGCACTGTTAGGCCATCCCGCCGTGGCGGAGTCGGGCGTCATTGGCCGCCCCGACGAGCTGCGCGGCGAAGTCATCTCCGCTTTCGTGGTACTGAAACAAGGCTTCATCCCGTCCGACGAACTGAAGCGAACGCTGCTCGACCAGGTACGTCACCAGTTGGGCCCTGTGGCGGTCATCGGCGACTTGAACTTTGTCGACATGTTGCCGAAGACGCGCAGCGGCAAGATTATGCGGCGCGTACTCAAGGCGGTCACGCAGGAGAAGAATCCCGGCGACATTACCACCATCGAAGACGAAGGCTCGGTGGAAGAGGCTAAGCACGCATGGCACCAGATGAGGGCATCGCTCGACGCACAATCCGGAGCCGGACAGTCTCCCGCCCCTGCCAAGGTCGAAGTGAAGTGAAATAGGGAGGCGGGGAATGTCCGGCCCATTATAAGGGCGGGCGGGCCGGAGCAGGTCAGGAAGTAGTTCAGAAGTCCGGGCTCAGCAGTAAAATACTGCGCAGCGGCCGGCTTAACGCGGTACAGTATTGACGAAAATTGCGATCAAATTAGAAATCTTAAGGAGTGACTTGATATGGCTCGAACTCTTCAGCAGCAGAATCCGGTGGCCCAAACCAGCGAAGCTCAGATCGCGGTCCATTGGCGGGAGGAAGAATACTATTATCCCTCCGCGAAATTTATCGGCCAGGCAAATCTAACCGATCCCGACATCAACGAACGCTTCAGCGAGAAAAATTTCCCGGAGTGCTTCCGCGAATACGCCGATCTCTTGAGCTGGGACCAGTACTGGCACACCACGCTTGACACCAGCGATCCGCCGTTCTGGAAATGGTTCGTGGGCGGCAAGATCAATGCCTCGTACAACTGCGTGGACCGGCATCTCGACAAGTACAAGAACAAAGCGGCGCTGATCTTCGTCCCGGAGCCGGAAGAGGAGGCGCCGGTATCGGTCACCTACCGCGAGCTCTACGTTAGAGTGAATGAATTCGCAGCGCTGCTGCGCGACTTCTGCGGTCTGAAGAGCGGAGATCGGGTGACCATCCATATGCCGATGGTTCCCGAGTTGCCGATTACGATGCTGGCCTGCGCCCGCCTGGGAGTGATCCATTCGGTGGTGTTTGGCGGCTTCAGCGGCGAGGCTTGCGGCACCCGCGCCGCGGATTCCGGCAGCCAGGTGCTGATCACCATGGATGGCTACTATCGCAATGGCAAGCTGCTCGACCACAAAGCGGGCGCCGATATAGCCATAGACTCAGCCAAGAAGGAAGGCACGACCGTAGAGAAGGTCCTGGTGTGGAGGCGTCATCCCGGCAAGAATGCCTCCGCTTCTCCGTTCGTGGAAGGACGCGATTTCTGGGTCGACGAAATCCTCCCGCGCTACTCGGGTGAAATCGTCGCGCCGGTTCCTATGGATGCGGAGGCGCCGCTGTTTCTGATGTACACCAGCGGCAGCACGGGAAAGCCGAAAGGCTGTCAACACCGCACCGGCGGCTACCTCGCCTATGTGACCGGCTGCTCCAAGTACATCCAGGACATCCACCCCGAAGATGTGTACTGGTGCATGGCTGACATCGGCTGGATTACGGGCCACTCATTCATCGTTTATGGACCTCTGGCGTTGGCCGCGACCAGCGTCATCTACGAAGGTGTTCCTAGCTACCCCGACGCCGGAAGGGTATGGAGAATCGCCGAGCGCCTGGATGTGAACATCTTCCACACTTCGCCCACGGCCATCCGCATGTTGCGCAAGGCCGGTCACGATGAACCCCCCAAGTACAACTACCATTTCAAGCACATGACTACGGTGGGAGAACCGATCGAGCCTGAGGTTTGGCGCTGGTATTACGAGACGGTGGGCAAGGGTGAGGCGGTCATTGTGGATACGTGGTGGCAAACCGAAAACGGAGGATTCCTGTGCACCACCAAGCCGGCGCTGGATCCCATGAAGCCGGGAAGCGCAGGCCCAGGTATGCCGGGCATCTATCCCATGATCCTCGACGAAATGGGAGAGGAAGTACACGCCGGTTCCGGTAAGGCGGGGAATATCTGCATTCGAAATCCCTGGCCCGGAATCATGCAGACCATTTGGGGCGATCGCGAGCGCTTCGTCACCCAGTACTACGCCAAATACTGCAAGGATCCCAACAGCAAGAACTGGCAGGATTGGCCGTACTTCGCAGCGGATGGAGCGGTGCTGGCTGTGGACGGGTATTTCCGGATCCTGGGACGCGTGGACGACGTCATTAACGTGGCCGGCCATCGCCTGGGCACCAAGGAAATCGAGTCGGCGTGCCTGACCGTTGCCGAGGTGGCGGAAGCGGCGGTGGTACCGGTGGTGGACGAGATCAAAGGCCGCGTGCCTGAGGTCTATATCGTGGTACAGCCAGATGTCCTGTCGACTCAGCATCAGGAGATCCTGGCAAAGGTCAATCATGTCATTGAAACGATGATCGGCAAGATCGCCCGCCCGCGCCGGATCCTCATCGTCCCGGATATGCCAAAAACACGATCCGGCAAACTTATGCGGCGTGTTCTCGCGGCCCTCTCCAACAACATGGCCACCGGAGATATCACGACCCTGGCCAATCCCGACGTGGTAGAAAACGTCCGGGTAATGGTTCAGGGCAAAGAACCGGTGGCAGTGATGGATGGACCGGAAGACCTGAAATCGTTCGGAGCGAACGAGTAGGCTGACCTCGGCAAGCGATTGCTGCGGAATGAAAGGGGGCGCGCCATGCGCCCCTTTTTGCTGGCCAAGCGGGCACAGTTCCCGGCGTGATCTCGCGCTGGCAACAGGACGAGGAGTAGACGGGGAGCACCCTCGATCTGGGGAGAGCCTGAGGGCTCAGGCTCTCCACACTCTTGTAATCACACTGCGTCCGTTGTGAAAGATCGCCGGAAGGCGCCGTACATTGCGACGGTAGGTAATCTCTACGCTCAACGCCCAGAGAGCTGAGGCGGCGATCGCCGCCAGCAACGCCCATCCGACCGGCCTGGCAAGTTTCACGCGAACCACGTTCTGTCCCCAGTAACCATTACTTCGAGTTGATGAGGTCGAAATCGACCATCATCTTGACTGCGTCGTATTCGTTGCTGGCGTTGGAAAAGCCGACCACCCGGCGTCCGTTGATGAAGAACGTGGGCGTGCTGGTGACATCCAGCGCCTGCGCCAGGGCGATGGAATCGCGCACGCGCTTCTCAGTCTCCGGCTTGGCTACGCATGCAGCCACGGCGTCGGGATCGCCGCCGGAACTTTTCACGTAGCCTTTCAGCATGGTTTCGACATTCTGCTCGTTAATCTCGCCCTGATGCTCGTAAACCGTGGCGATGAACTTCCATACCGCGGTGTTGTTCTCGCGGCCCATGCAGTCCAGATACTTCGCCGCCACCAGCGCCCACTTGTGGATCTGCTCCAGCGGATAATTCTGGTAGATCAGTTTGACCCTGGGCTCGTCTTCCATCAGCCGGGTGATGTTCGGTTGCGCGGCTTTGCAGGCCGGACACTCCAGGTCACCGAACTCGACAATCGTGACCGGCGCGTCCTGCGGGCCGTGCACCGGCCCATTAGCGGCCTTCAATTGCTGGCGCATGGGCGCGAAGGGATCGGCGCCGAAGGGCAGCGGTTCGGCCATAAACGCATACTTCTGATC
>Ga0335081_10018939_pt1 | contig 11132 bp, 9 predicted proteins | sample Lox_Sample_35_FD_206713 | JGI IMG/M metagenome (GOLD analysis project Ga0335081, IMG submission 206713) | Soil microbial communities from Loxahatchee National Wildlife Refuge, Florida, United States - Lox_Sample_3.5 | ecosystem: Environmental > Terrestrial > Soil > Wetlands | place: USA: Florida...
CAGGCTTTGCTGGAACGAAGCCTCCATGTAAAGCCGTTCGCGGTCGGTGATGCGCCTCCGCCCGGGATCAGGGGAGCATTCGTCCGGCCCGGCCGGCGTCGTCTGCAGTGCAAAGGGGGGGCGACATAGGAGGCGTTTTCACTCTTGCCGCAGGGCCGTGGTGGGGTCGATCCGGGTGGCGCGGCGGGCGGGGATCATGGTTGCGGCCAGGGCCACAACGGATAGCACCAGCGTCACGGCGCAGAATGTGGCGGGGTCGCTGGCCTTCACGCCGTAAAGCATGTTGGCCATCAGACGGGTAAGGCCGAACGAGGCGGCCAGTCCGATCCCCACTCCCGCCAGAACCGGTGTCATGCTCTGCGCGACAACCACTCGCAGCACGTCGCCCGGTTTTGCGCCCAGCGCCATCCTGATGCCGATCTCGTGCGTCCGCTGCGCCACGGTGTAGGAGATCACCCCATAGATCCCCACCGCGGCCAGGACTAGCGCGAGCGCCGCGAAGATCCCGAGCAGCAGCATCGAGAACCGCCGGCCGGCTATGGATGCTGAGACGATCTCGCCCATGCTCCGAACGCTGTAAACGGGCTGTTCGTTGCCGGCCTCGGCGACGGCGCGCCGCGCGGCGGCCGCTATGGCCAGCGTATCGGTGCCCGCGCGCACCACGAAGTAACTGCCTGTGGCCATTCCCTTCATGAACGGCTCAGGAATCTGGGCCATCGGGACGTACAGCTCGCTGCGGACTCTGGCGCCGGCGTCGGTGTCCAATCCCCAGTGATTCACGTGGCCGACAACCCCCACGATTTCCATGGGCGGCGTTAGGTCCGGGCCCATGCCGGGCACCACGATGCTCTTTCCGATCGGGTCTTCCTTGGGAAAAATGCTCCGCGACAGCACCTCGTCGATCACCACGACCGGCGCGGCGCGGCGGGAATCCTGCGGCGCGAGGTAGCGTCCGCGCAGCAGCGGGATGCCCATGGATTGAAGGTAGTCCGGGTCGGTCGCATACACCAGAGCCCAGTTCATATCGCCCTGCGAGGCCGGACGAAGCCGCCCCTCGACGTAGAACGGGATCTCACTGTCGCTACCGGCCAGGGGGATCAGCGTCGATACGGATGCGCTCGTGACGCCGGGTAGCGCGCGGATCCCCGCCAGGGTCCGGCCGAAGGTCTGAAGAATGCGGTCGGATGTGACCGTGTCGGCTGGCGAGAGCCCCACGGAAAACGTCAGAACGCGGGCGGGATCGAACCCTGGGTTCACGCTGTTGAGTTGCCGCATGGTGCGGAGCATCAGGCCCGCTCCGACCAGCAGAACCAGCGCCGCCGAGACTTCGCAGACCACAAGCAGGCTGCGAAGCCGATGGGGACCCCCGGTGGACCCGCGGCTTCCCTCTTTGAGCGTTTCGTGAACGTCGGAGACCGAGCTTTCGAGAGCTGGCGCCAGCCCGAACACTACTCCGGTTATCAGCGAGACGCCCAGCGTGAAGGCGAGCACCCAAGTGTCCACGGTGATGTTTTCCATCCGGGGGAGTCCGCCCGGGACCGCGGCCACCACGGCTTTGGCACCCCATGCCGCCAGCGCCAGTCCGACCGCTCCGCCGGACAGCGACAGCACCACGCTTTCAGTGAGCAACTGGCGGATCACACGGGCGCGGCTGGCTCCCATGGCCGAGCGGATGGCCATTTCCTTCCGGCGCCCGGTCGAACGCGCCAGCAAAAGATTGGCTACATTGGCGCAGGCGATCAGCAGAACAAATCCAACCGCGCCCAGAAGGACCAGCAGCGTGGAACCGACGTCGCCCACAATCACGTCGGTCAGCGGCTTTACGTTGATACCATGCTTGGCGTTGGATTTCGGGTACGCTTCGGCCAGCCGGACCGCGATCGCCGTCATTTCCGATTGCGCGCGCGCCAACCCGATTCCCGGCTTGAGACGGGCCACGATGTAAATGCCGGGGTGCATGTCGCGCGACCGGACCACAATGTCGTCCCACTGCCCGATGAGCGTGTAGAGGTCGTATTTTCCCTGAAACTGAAAGTCCGCAGGCGTGACACCGGTAATCGTGTAGTCTTCGCCGTTCAACTTCAGCTTCCGTCCGATCACACCGGGATCAGAGCCGTACCGGCGGTTCCAGAGGCCGCCGCTGATCATTACGACGGGAGTCGTTCCAGGGCGGTCTTCGTTGAAATCGAAATCGCGGCCCAGGAGCGGATGAACGCCGAGCACGCGGAAAAATCCGGCGGATACCATACGGCCGCTCAAGTGCTCGGGCTGGCCGCCGCCGGTAACATCGTAATCCTCCCACCGAATGGCGGCCATGGAGGAAAAACAGCGGCTCTGGTCGCGCCAGTCCCGAAAATTCAGGTAGGCGACCGACATGGTATTGAAAGCGGGGCTTCGCTCGCTGAGTTGAACGAGGCGGGTGGGGTCCTGGTACGGCAGCGGCGCGAGCAGCACGCCGTTCATTACGCTGAAAATGGCGGTGTTCGCACCGATGCCTAGCGCGAGCGCAAGCACTGCAATCGAGGTTAACCCGGGATTGTGCGCCAGGGATCTGAACGCAAACCGCAAATCGGTCGCCACCTTTTCTCATACGCATGCACCGCGAAAAAGTTCCGGCGACAATGGGGGCGATGTAGCCGGAGATGCCAAGCGTCGAGGGCATCATTGATAGAGTGAAACAACCGGCCGAAATCACGATGAGACCGGCGATGGTCATGCGTGTTGCGCCAAAGCGGTCCGGCACGAGCGGCCCACGATCAGCAACCACTATGCGACTGGTCACGAATCTGCCGGTTCACATCCGCGTCGGCCTCTCAAGGCGTTTCTCTTGCTAGCCGTTTTCGACGCGCCCCTTTATATCCGAGTACGCCGTATCGATGAGCCTGCTTAGCGCTGCGGCGTTTGTGGCCGTTCCCGGTCTTAGTTTGACATGGCGCATGAACTTGCCGTTGCCTTGCAACAAGCGGGCCGGATCCGGCAGCGCTGCGCCGTGAAAGAACCCCACGTTTACGTGCGAAGTGAATACATTGACGTAGCCGAAGGGCGCATCTCCCAAACATGCAACCGGACAGCCGTCATGCAAAAGCTCCCTTACTTCGTCCCCGCATCTTCGCATCACCTCAAACCACTGAAGCGCGATGGCTCCCAATTCACCGGCATGCTCTTTCATCCACGCATCGATGGCCGGATCCCGCTCGACAGCGCCGTTGAATCGCAGCAGTTCCGTTCTCATCGCCGCTCCACTTTCCGCTTTCGAAATTTGTGGTTACGTAGCACGCCTATTTTTCCTCCGGCGAAATCCCTCGCCTGGAACAGTCCTTCTTGTCCTATGAGTGTCGCTCCCGGCTAACGCCACAGTCTTTTATACCCCGGACCGGCCGTGACCGGCTTGCCGGCATCCGGAAGTTGCCACGCATAGTACGCCGGCGTCGATTCGTTTGGGGGATGCTGGTCGGATAAAGAGTTCAGATCCCTGCCGGGGTCACATGTCTCCCGAACAGACGCAAGGCAAGCACGTCGACGCGCGCTCGAACATTTTTTCTTTTGGGGCTGTGCTGTACGAGATGGCGACCGGTCGGCGAGCGTTTCAGGCGGAGTCGAAGCTGTCCACATTCTCGGCGATCCTGACCCAGGAACCGCTGCCTCCTCCAGAAGGTACCCCGCCCGACCTGACAAGGATCATTTTTCGCTGTTTGCGCAAGGATTCCGAGCGCCGCCTGCGCGACTTCAATGACGTGAAGCTGGCTTTAGAGGAACTCAAGGAAGAATCCGACTGTGGCCGGCCGGCGGCAGTGATCTCCTCTCCGCGTCGCCACATCCTGGCCGTGGTCGTGGCGGCAGTGGTCCTGTTGCTTGTGACTGCTGCTCTTGTAGCGCGGATCGCCGGCCACCGCAATCGGCCTATTGACTCGCTGGCCGTCCTGCCCTTCGTCAACGCGGGCGGTGATCCCGAAACCGAGTACCTCAGCGAGGGAATCAGCGAGAGCCTTATCACAGGTCTCTCCCGTGTATCCCGCCTGAAGGTGAAGTCGCGCGACACCGTGTTTCGGTACAAGGCACAAGGCAAAGTAGCGGTTGAAGTTGTCCGGGACAGATCGCCAGCGCCTCGCCGCCCCCTCCATCCGGAACCCCGAGGCCTACCGGCTTTATCTCCAGGGTCGATACTATTGGAACCGCCGGACGGAGGAAAGTCTGAAGAAGGGCATCAAATATTATCAGCAGGTGATCGAGAAGGACCCGGGCTATGCACGCGCCTGGATCGGACTGGCGGATTCCCTCCTGGTGCTCGGGAACTACAGCATCGTGCCGCCCGGGGACGCGTTCCCGCGGGCCGGGGCCGCCGCGAGGAGGGCCATCGAGCTGGATCCTGGGCTGGCCGAAGCGCACACCTCGCCGGCGTGGCTGAAATCGACGTATGAATGGGACTGGCCGGCCGCAGAAAAGGAGTTTCGCCTGGCGCTCGAGATCAACACCGAGTACGGAACCGCTCACCACTGGTACGCGTGGCATTTGGTTGCCGGGGGCCGGGCGGCCGAGGCCGTTGCGGAAATCAGACGCGCACGGGAACTGGAGCCACAGAAACCTAGCAGCTCATTTAATGAGCATGCTATGCTCAAACTATGAGCAAGCGCCTGCAAGTCCTGTTACCCGATCAGGAGATGACAGAGATTCAGCGTCTCGCACGGCGCGAGCGGCTCACGGTTGGGGAGTGGGTCCGGCGTGTCCTGCGTGAAGCACGAGAGCAGAAACCGTCGAACGACCCCGAAGCCAAACTCAAGGCCATACGGCGCGGCGTCGAATTCTCGTTCCCTACGGCGGACGTTGAGCAGATGAACGGTGAGATCGAGCGGGGCTATCAAGCTTGATCTTTATCGATTCCAATATTCCGATGTACCTCATCGGTGCGCCGCACCCGCACAAGAGCGAGGCACAACTTCTCTTGGAGGGCCTAATCGCATCGGGACAACGCCTCGTCACCGACGCCGAAGTGCTTCAGGAAATCGTGCATCGGTATGCCGCGATAGGCAAACGAGAAGCGATTGGGCCGGCATTCCAACTGCTGTTGGACATCGTGGACGATGTTCTCGCGATCGAGAAGGCCGACGTCTTGAGGGCGGGCGAGATCGTTCAGAATCGGGCTTTGCTGTCCGGCCGTGACAGCCTGCACATCGCGGTCATGGAGCGGCATGGGATCCGGTCGATCCTGAGCTTTGACGGGGACTTTGACCGTTGGCCGGGGCTGAAGAGGATTTACAGAATCTGACAGATATTCTCCAGTTGGAAAAAGCTGTCAACTGAAATTGGCTCCCCAGTCTGGACGCGTCCTTCCAGGGCCGCAAAGACCTCTTCGTGGCTCGACGGCCGCGCTTGTGCGATGTTGCGCAAGGCGCCATCGATGGCCTCGTATCGGGGATCCCTCCTCGCCGCCTTCCGCCCCAGCCCGCCGGATGCCAGTTTCGAGGAGATCGGAGACTTAGTTCAAGGCGGTATTTTGTCCACAACGCCCCGTGGCTCCCAAGAGAACTCGAGACGGTGGTTAACGTTCCTCGTTGATCGAGAGATTGTATCCACGCTGTTGTCGGCCAGCGATGCAGGCGTTTCCAGTCCCCATCACGGCTCCAAACCATATAAGATAGCGGACTTGGGAAGTCCGGACGGAAATCAGAATCCCTCGCCGGCCGCGAGCCGGATGCTGCCGCAGATTTATGAGGAACTGCGCCGTCTTGCGCGATCCTATTTTCGCCAGGAGCGAAGTGATCACACGCTCCAGCCGACGGCGCTCGTCCATGAGGCCTATATCCGCCTCGCCGGGCAGCACAACCTCGATTGGGAGAATCGCGTCCAGGTGATGGCTCTGGCGGCATCCATGATGCGCCGCGTTCTGGTGGATCACGCCAATGGGCGAAACGCGGCGAAACGCCCGGAAAGCGGAGTTCGCATTACTCTCTACGAAGCCGACGCGCAACCCTCCGACGACGTCGATCTTGTGGATCTGAACGCCGCGCTGGATGATTTGGCGCGCGTGGATGAGCGCCAGGCGCGTGTGGTGGAAATGCGTTTTTTCGGGGGCATGTCGATCGAAGAAATCGCCTTCGCAGCGCGGATTTCGACGGCCACCGTGGAGCGCGAGCTGCGCACATCGCGTCTCTGGCTGATGCGGCGGCTGGCGGGGTAGCGAGGCGACTCAGAGGGAGTTGCGAGATTCTTCAATCCGCTTGCTTACGCGCGCGGCTCTGAAAACAGTTACAGAGATGGAAGCCGCGACCGTGAGGGCCACGGTAGTGAATTCATGCGATTGCTACCGTGTTGCCCGGCTAAGCTCCTGCGCCTTCTCCAAGAGGGCTGCGAGCACTCGGCTTTGGGGCGACCGCGCGGCCAAACCTTGGAAACTCCGCAAAGCCTCTGCCGCGGCGCTCGCGGCGCCGTCGATCTGCAATTGCTTCCGCAGCTTCGCTAGTTCCATGAGGCTCTGCGCGTTTTCCACTCCCAGATCCGTCGCATCCGGATCTCTGCTCAGCGCTATACCAAACAACTGGCGCGCCTTCTGCTGGTGCTCGAACGCCTCTTTTGGGTAGTGTGCCAGGTCCAAGGCAACGCTGGTTTCGGATTCGCTGTCAGCCAGGTCCTCGGACGCTTGAACGTCCTTGGGATCTGCCGCCACCATTGCGCTATCGATTGCAACAGCAGCTTCGCAGTGCCCCACTGCTTCCTGGGGCGATCCGCCAAGCGCCAGCGAATCACAGATATTCTCCTGTGATACGGCTGTGTTCCGCTGTAAGTCCCGGTTATGGCGGTCGGCCCCGGCAAGCGGTTCGAACATCGCCAGCGCCCTGCGCTGTTCTTCGGCGGCTCCGGCGTAATTGTGTTGGGAGGCGAGCGTGTAACCGATGAACGCGTGCGATAACCCCACCGCGCGTTGGGCCCGCGCACTGGCCGGGTCAGCTTTTAGCAACCCTTCCCGCACTGCCAGTCCGCGCCTTTGATAATCCAGGGCCAAGTCGTAATAGCCCAGTTCCCGCTCCAGGAAGCCGTTGGACGTGAAGGAGGTTCCGAGGTGATAACGTTCGTCGACGGAATCCGAGTGCCGCAAAGCGGTTTCGCACATGTCCAGGTGTTCGCGGAAAAGCTCCCGCGCGTGATGGAGGTCGCCTACGGCGGAGTATCGCTGGGCGGTGCTCCAGACGGTGGCCTCGAGGTTGCTCCGCGCCTTCGCGTCGCCGGGATTCAGAGCCGCGAGACGCCTGCGGATGGCCAGCGCCTTCACCGCGCTTTCCAAGGCATTGCGGGGCGAACTGTCGCCGCGAGCCGTGCGGAACGCGCCCGTGAGATCGGCGACGTGACCATAAGCGTCGGCGAGGTCGTTGAGCAGCGCGGGATCGTCGCCGGCTTCCGACGCCAGCTTGTCGAGATACTCCACGGCGCGGCGCACCACCAGTTCCCGCGCCGCGGAGGAGCCGGGAAGATTCTTGATGGCGTCGTCGAATTCGAAAAGAAATGACTGCATCCATTTGCGTAACGCAGCCAGTTCCCGCTGCGCGCGCACCTGCTCCACATGCGCGCGATGCGCGTAAATGGACGTAGCAACGAAAGCGCCCGCGAAAGTCAAGCCGACCAGAACCGCGGCAGTGACGGACAGGCGATTGCGGCGGATGAACTTCGCAGCCCGATACGGGAGAGAAGCCGGGCGCGCTTCGACGGGCAGCCCCCTCAAGTGGCGCTCGATGTCTTCCGCGAACTGGTGGACTGTCAGATAGCGCTTTCGCGGATCCTTCTCCAGCGCCTTGCGCAGGATGTTGTCCAGGTCGCCTTCGAGCTGCGCGCGTTCCCGCCGCGAAAGTCCGCCGGCCGTACTGGCAAGCGGGGGTTCGAATTCGCGGATCACCCGTACGGGGTCGGTGCGAAAGTCCGGCGCTCCGGCATAGGGCGAGACGCCGGTCAGCAAGCGGTACAGGAGCACGCCGAGCGAATACACATCGGATGCCATGGTGACGGGTTCGCCGCTCGCTTGTTCGGGGCTGGCGCCGACGGGAGTCAGAAGCCGCTCCAGCGGCTGCGTCACTTCCAGGCCGGCAGTGGTATCGTCCGCGGCGAGCAGCTTGGCGATGCCAAAGTCGAGCAGCCGCGGTTCGCCGCTGGCCGTTACCAGGATGTTGCTGGGCTTGAGGTCGCGATGGATCACCAGGTTCTGGTGAGCGAACTCGACCGCCGAACAAACTTTGAGGAACAGTTCGAGAACCGGCGGGTGATGCTCGGCCACGTACTCGTCGATTGTCTGCCCGTCCACGTACTCCATCACGAAGTATGGCCGGCCGTCGTCCAGCTTGCCCGCGTCCAGCAAGCGCGCAATGTAGGGGTGAATCAAGCCGGCGAGGATGCGCCGTTCGCGGCGGAAGCGTTCCGCGAAGGCTTCGCTGGTCCCCGACTGGATGATCTTCAACGCCACGCAGGCGGGCAATTCTTCGTCGTCGCGGACACCCAGGTAGACTGTCCCCATTCCGCCGGTCCCCAGCATACGCTCCACGCGGTACGGTCCGATGCTTGAGGGCGCCTCGGTGCTCGAATAGAAGCTGCGGACGCTTTCTCGCAGGCAGAGGTCCAATTTGCCGGTGTGGCTGGTATACGCGAGCAGCGACTCGACGTCACTTTCCAGAGCCGAATCTCCTTCGCAGGCTTGCCTGACGATGTTCGGGCGTTCCGCGGGGCTGGCGTCCAGAGCCAGATTGAGCACCTCTTTCACACGAGCCCAATGTTGCGGCACGTCCGGCATGCCACATAGCATACCAAGGGAAGAAAACTCGTGGGCCGGCCTGACAGGACACGGCTTTACGGCCGACGCCTTCACGGTCTTTCGTAAATCGGCTTGGGGCGGGCAATTCTGCCTGCAGCCAAGATTGGCTGCCCCCATGCGTCAGTATGTCGGCTGGAAATCCGCAGCAGGCATACTGCCTTATTTGGTGCCGCTCTTGCGAGCCAGTTCGGCATCGATCAACATCTTGAACTGCGCGAAAGTAATTACGCCTCCCTGCCGGATGCCGTCGATAACGAAGCCGGGCGTCGCTGCCATCCCCAGCTTCTTGGCGAGCGCAAGATCCTTGTCCACCTGTCCCTCGCCGCCTTGCGCAATGCAGGCCTTCAGCTTACCCTGATTCGCGCCTTCCCTGGCATTTTTCGCGGCGCCGGAGAGGAATGCATCGTGGGCCTCCCAAAACTTGCCTTGGGCTCCCATGCACTCCGCCACCACCGCTTTCTGTTTCGCCCCGGAGTGAATGTCCAGGGGAAGGTTCTTGAACACCAGCTTTACCAGGGTCGGGTAGGCGGCCAAGACCTTCTTAAGGATAGGTTCTTCTGAGGCGCAGTAGGGACAGTCATAGTCTGCAAACTCCACAATGGTGACCTGCGCATCCTCGGGGCCGCGGACGGGCGACGTGCCTGGGGGGCACGGATACCTCTCTTTCTTGAGCTCCTTGTCGAGCCAGGGGTGGGAATCCTGTGCGCTGGCCGGCTCGACAGAAGTGAGCATCGCTACGCTGAGCATTACCAAAAGAAGACCGGAGGGGCAGAGCCCCGCGGCAGTGGTTATTGGGCGAAAAAACATAGATCCTCCTAAGCTGGAATTTCGATTCGGATTTGCGAACAGATCTTTTCCGCATGGGTCGTGATTCAGGAGCGGGTCAATTTTCTGAAGGGAACTTGCCGGATTTGACCCAGAGCCAATCGGTGCCATCGGTAATTTTCCCGGGATTTTTCACCACCAGCAGCAACACTGACGGCGATCCGAAACACTGCCGATGGATGAGCGCGCCGCCCGATCCGCCCTTTCCGAACCCGATCTCCAGGTAGAATTGCGCGGGTGGACCCGGCAAATGCAGCGCGCCGTTTTGCAACTGGCCGGTAACCTCGCGCATACCGCCTCCCGCCAACGTCATGTGGCCATCGGCGGTGGACGCGAACCTATACTGGCCAACGCTGTTATCGTCTGCCGTCCGGTCGATCCCCAATTGAAACCCGCTGGTGATGGGTGTCATCGTGCCGGCATGGACCACGCGGAACACCACGGGGCAGGTATTCGGGGACGACTGTGCCCGGATGGCGTCCACGAAGCCGCCCTCCTTGCCGCCGGTCTCCGCGGCGATCTGTTCGTCGTGTGTCGGCGGCCCGGCGCCGCACTTTTCAGGCACAACGAAGAGGGCCGCGGGCGGCTTGGCCAGGCTGAGCCGCTTGATCTCAAGGACGGTCTGGGAACTCACCAGCAATTTGACGACGAGGCCGTAGGTTGTATCCACCCAAGCTTTGGTCTGGTCGGGGCCCGCGGCGGTCTCGATCACTTTGGTGGCGAAGCCGTTGACAGTCTCAGAGCCGGTCTGCCGCGGATTTTGCGGAGCCAGTTCCTTCATCAGCTTCGCCAAGGTTTCGAACGGATCGTCCCAGCCGCCGGAAAAATCCCCGCGGCTGCAAACCGCCGCAGCGTTATCCAGATCCAAGGTAAAGCTCTTGTGCTTCTGGAGATCGTAGTAGCTGCGCGTGTGGGATGCCGGTGCAGGCGCCGCACCCGGTTGCGTAGCCATAGTGGTTTCGACAACCACCTGCAGGCCATCGCGATCGATCTTCATGGTCATGCTGGGGCCCATCATGGCGTTGACTTCCGTCAACGAATAAGCCTGCGGCGGCTGGGCGGTTTGTGCCCGCGCCCCCGGAACAACGAAACTCCCAAGGAGAGCGAGGCTCCCCACCCAAGCAGAGGTCAACGACGGCTTTCCCATTTCCGAGATCCCTCCCCGGGACGGTTGCACGCTACGCAAATCGGAGCGTTCTAATCAATACGCGGGAAATGTGGGGAGAATCCATCACGTGTGAGAGAGAATCGGTTGGACAAAGACAGCACGTCGCCGGCTCATTTTGTCCGAAAGGGGGGATGTTTTTCGGGCCGACAGCATTCTCTGCGGTGAGGTGATGGACTCCGACCAAATTTCCCGCGTATTGATTAGAACCCTCCGAGTTGAATTGGATGCGGGCGTTGCGGGATACATCGAAGGCAATCAGCCGGTGCAGGTCGCCAGGTCTGCCCACGAGCTGCGAAAGAGGGCTGATCTGATGATTCGCGGAAGCGTAATACGGCGATGCGGAGACGTGCT
>Ga0335081_10018940_pt1 | contig 11132 bp, 8 predicted proteins | sample Lox_Sample_35_FD_206713 | JGI IMG/M metagenome (GOLD analysis project Ga0335081, IMG submission 206713) | Soil microbial communities from Loxahatchee National Wildlife Refuge, Florida, United States - Lox_Sample_3.5 | ecosystem: Environmental > Terrestrial > Soil > Wetlands | place: USA: Florida...
GCCAAGCCGCCCAGGTAGCGCTTGGGCATCTTGGCCATCGAGGTGTAGTTGGTGTCGCACACGTTGGCCAAGGGCGACTCCACCGCCTGGGTGACCAGCTGGTAGGCGTCCAGCAGGTCCAGCCCGCACAGCGAGGCCACCCACGTCACCATGTCGTGCTGGGCGATGCGGAACGCGTCCTCCAGCGGCCGCGCCGAGCCGGCCGACATGATGTGCGTGTCGGACTCCAGCCGCGGCCACGGGCACGGCACCCCCTTGATGAGGTCCACCACCAGGACCGTGTTCATCGCGCATTCCACCGCCACGCCGCAGGTCTCGCCCTCGCCCTGCCGGGCGTGCCCGTCACCGAGGGACAGCAGGGCTCCGGAAACGTTGACGCCGAGGTAGCAGGTGACCCCGGCCCGCATCTCCGGGGTGTCCATGTTCCCGCCGAACGCGTCGGGCACCAGCGCGCTGCGAACCTCCAGATTCGAAGGCGCCACGCCCACCGTGCCGTGCATCGGTGACATCGGCAGGTCGACCGAGAAAGAACCACGCCGTGCGGTGAACCGGCAGGTCCGCGCGGCGGTATCCAGCTCCCACAGCCACACCACCTCGGGCAGCGGGTCCTGCAGCAGAGCGGTCAGGTGGGTGCCGGTCAGCGCGCCGAACAGCGGCACCGTGGTCGAGGCCGCCCAGGACCGGGCCGGCTCGATCGACACGAAGTGCACCGCCACCGTGTCCCCAGGCTCAGCGCCCTCGATGTAGAACGGCCCGGTCTGCGGGTTCAGGAACGGGAACTCGCATACCTGCGAGACCAGATCGGTCTGCGCGCGCACCCGCCCGGCGAAGCAGTCCTCGGTGTACACCTCCAGCACCGCGGGCGGCCGGATCCGCTGCACCGGCGCGGCCCCGCCGAACGTCCACGCGTACTGCTCAGGCGACGGCCGAAACGTGATCACCTCGAGATCACTCATGGCGTCATGATCGCATGGACAATTCCCCGCGCACAGGTGTGAGCTCGGGGCTCCGGGCAGACGTGCCGGGCCGTAGCCGCCGCATCAGGCGCTGCGCGGCCAGCGCCGCCACGACCAGCAGGCCCGCGGCGACCCCGTCCAGCCAGAAGTGGTTGGCCGTCACCACCACGACCAGCAGCGTGAGCAGCGGGTAGCCCGCGGCCAGCCAGCGCCACCGGCTCCGCGATACCGTGATCACCGCAAAGGCCACGATCAGCGCCCAGCCCACGTGCACCGAGGGCATGGCCGACAGCTCATCTGGATCGAAACCGCCATGCCAGGAGTACACGGACTGGCCGTACTTCACCGCGGTGTCGACCAGCCCGGTGCCGGGCAGCAGCCGCGGCGGGGCCACCGGGATGAACTGGATGAGCAGGCTGGCCCCGGTGAACAGGGCCACGGTGGTCCGGATCGACGGGTACCGGTCGCGGTGCCAGACGTACAGCCAGACCAGGCAGGCGCCCAGGACGGGGAAGTGCAAGATGTCGTAGTACAGGTTGAACGCCTGGATCAGCAGCGGGTGCGGCAGGAACAGCCGCTGCACGCTGGTCTCGCTGGGCAGGTGCAGCAGCCGCTCGGCGTGCCAGAGCCAGCGGGCCCTGGGCAGCGCCCCGTCCGGGCTCATCACCGTGAACGACCCGGCGAACTGCCACAGTCCGTACAGCGTGAACAGCAGCCCGGCCTCCCAGGCCACCCCGCCCCACAGGCCCCACCCGGTCCACGTCCGGGCCACCCGCGGTACCCGGCTGACCGCCGCGACGGTTACCAGGCAGCCCGCGATGATCAGCGCGTACTGCCAGGACAGCATGACATGCGGCATGGCCGAGCCCCCGGAACGTCAGCGATCACCCAGCGACAAACCCACCGTTAACACCGACAACCGGAGGCGGTCCCCGTTTAGTCCCCGTTCGGCTCTGTGCCATTCCCCGTTCAGGCACGCGAGAGGCTACAGGCACGCGAGAGGCTACAGGCACGCGAGAGGCTAACGGCCGTAGCGGCTCAGCCCCGAGGGGTCGGGCTCGCCCTGCGGCAGGGACACATCGCCGCTGACGTCCGCGGCCAGCCGGACCCGGTCGCCGTCCACCAGCCGGACCTCTACCCCGGGCAGCACCCGGTCGTCGTTGACGTAGGTGCCGTTGGTGGAGTTCTCGTCCCTGATCGAGGCGTGCCCCGAATCGTCCACCTGGACCGTGGCGTGCCGCCTGGACACGTTGTCGAACTGGGCGAACGCCGCGGCGACGAGTGACTCGGCGGGGTCACGCCCGAGCAGGACGGACGTTCCGGCCGGGATGTCCACATTGCCGGTGGGGAAGGTGATCCGCATGACGACGGGCGAGATGCGGCGGCGGCGGCCGGTGGGCAGCGGCTCGCCGCAGGTGGTGCAGACCACGTCGGCCGCGTCTGACACCGGGGTGCCGCAGCGCGGGCAGCTCGCCGCGGGGTCGCTCGCCGCGATGAACTTCTGCGAAATGGTCGGCGTCAGCATGTCGTCGTCGGGACCGGTGGCGTGCGGCAGGTTCGCGCCGCACCGGAAGCAGATCAGATCCTCCGGCTGGACCTTCACGCCGCAGTCGGGGCAGCTCAGGCTGGCCATGGCCTCACTCTCGGGTAGGAATACGCGCCCACGTTAGATTACCGCCGCCGCCGAGCCCTTTGCAGGGCTTCGCCCCGGGGGGTCCGAGCCGGCCCGCGCGTGCGAAGGTGATGTCATGGTCAGTTACCAGCTCACGCCGGAGCAGCAGGACCTGCGGGACTCCGTCGCCCAGTTCGCCCGCGAGGTGGTCGCGCCGGTCATCGGCGGCTACTACGAGCGCGGCGAGTTCCCCTACGACATCGTGGCCCGGATGGGCAAGCTCGGCCTGTTCGGCCTGCCGTTCCCCGAGGAGTACGGCGGCATGGGCGGCGACTACTTCGCGCTCTGCCTGGCCCTGGAGGAACTAGCCCGGATCGACTCCTCGGTCGCGATCACGCTGGAGGCCGGGGTGTCGCTCGGCGCCATGCCGATCTACCGGTTCGGCACCGAGGAGCAGCGCCGCCGGTGGCTGCCCGAGCTGTGCGCGGGGGAGCGGCTGGCCGCCTTCGGCCTGACCGAGCCGGGCGGGGGATCGGACATCCCCGGCGGCATGCGGACCACGGCCAGGCTCGAGGAGGGGCAGTGGGTGGTGGACGGCAGCAAGGCCTTCATCACCAACGCGGGCACCTCGATCTCCTCGGTGGTGACGGTCCTGGCCATCACCGGCCGCGACGAGCGGGGCCGCAAGGAGATCAGTTCAATAATAATTCCGAACGGAACGGCCGGATTTGCGCCCGGTCAGGAGTACTCCAAGGTCGGGTGGTGCGCCTCCGACACCCGGGAGTTGTCCTTCGACAACGTGCGCGTCCCCGCCGAGAACCTGCTCGGCGAGCGCGGCCGCGGCTACGCCCAGTTCCTGCAGATCCTGGACGCGGGCCGGGTGGCGATCGCCGCGCTGGCCGTCGGCCTGGCGCAGGGCTGCGTGGATGAGTGCGTCAGGTACGCCCGGCAGCGGGAGGCGTTCGGCCAGCGACTGGAGGCGCACCAGGCGATCCAGTTCGCCATCGCCGATATGGAGGCACGGGCCCACACCGCCCGGCTGGCCTGGTACGACGCGGCCGCCCGGCTGGTGGCCGGCGTTTCGATCAAGAAGGAGTCCTCGATCGCCAAGCTGACCGCCTCGAACGCCGCCATGGACAACGCGCGCGCCGCCACCCAGGTGTTCGGCGGCTACGGCTTCATGAACTCCTCGGCGGTCGGGCGCTTCTACCGGGACGCCAAGGTGCTGGAAATCGGCGAGGGCACCTCAGAGGTACAGCGCATGCTCATCGCCCGCGAGCTAGGTCTCGGCGCCGCGAGCTAGACCGCCGAGACGCGCCTGGACCGCGGCGCGGCCCGGTAATCCCAAATGACGTGAAAATTGGGGGCAATTTACGTCATTACGGACTGATTAATGGACACTATGGCCGAGGCTGCTTCCATAGAGTGTTTACCGCCCCGCAAGCGCACGCGCACCGAGGAGAACCAAGGTTCTGAGAATACTCTGGCCAGCCCGATCGTTACCACGGGGAGTCACCATGATGTCACCCATAGGTCAAGAGCCGCGCTCCAGCGCGACCCCCGCGACCGTGACGGTAACCTACTTCGTGAAGTTCTCGACCCGTTTACTGGCGAATGCCCCGTGGCGCCCACCCAGAAGATGATTATATGTCCTTACCCGTTTTGTAACGCGAGAGTGTGGCCTCGGCTGCCCTGTTAACCCAGGCCGTGGCGATCGTTGACGGGGCGATCGCCGGCGGCGGGAGAGAGGGGTGCGTATGTCGTGCGGCTTCTGCGGTCGCCGCCCGATATGCGCCCAGGCGAGTCCAGCTGATGCGAGGTGCGAGCGTAGTGCGTAGACGATCGGTGACGAATCCCGGCGACACCGCTGGGTCCGTCAACGGAGGGCAGCCAGACGGGGGAGGTCCAGGGCTTCTAGCCGGCGGCAGTACCGACGGCCCGGCCACGGCCAGACGCGACGGCGCCCAGACCGACCCGCCCTCCGCCACAGGCGGCCACGCCGCCACAGGCGGCAAAGGCAGCAGGGCCAGCAGGTCCGCCAAGGGGACCGCCGACCAGGCCGCGCCCGCCACCCAGCCCGGCACCGCCTTGGCCCCTGTCACCCCGTCCACCGGCTCCCGGGGGACGGGTTCCGCCGCCCGCCCGGCGACGGCCCGCTCGCGGCGGCAGGGTTCCGGACAGTCCCGTTTCGCGCTGTCGAACTGGCGCGTGCGCTGGCGCCTGGCCGCCGTCATCGCGCTCCCCACGCTGATCGCGGCCGCCCTGGGCGCGCTGCTGATTTACGGCGATGCCAGTACCTGGGTCGCCAGCGGGCGCATCCAGCACCTGGCCGAGCTCAACGCCTCGGTGGTCAAGCTCACCCAGGCGCTGGAAGACGAGCGTGACCTGTCCGCCGGGTACGCGGCGGACCGGACGGCCAACGCGGATCTCATCGACCCGCTGAAGCAGGCGCAGAACGCGACCAGCGCCGCCGCCCAGATGGTGCTGGCCGAGGCGGCCGACGTCACTCCCAGCGCGGGCTACCAGCAGGCCATCGTCACCAACCTCGGCGCGCTGATCGACAACCTCAACGACCTGAAGTACATCCGCCAGAACGTGACCTCCTCGTCGTTCCCGGCGTCGCAGATCATCCGGGTCTACACCGGCAACGTCATCGCCGCCGCGAACACGTTCAGCGCCTCGGTCGGCACCGGCGCCAACGACGCCGACCTGCAGGGCAACGTCGCCACCCTCGGCGCGCTGCTGCGCGTGGAGAACGAGATGTCGGTCCAGCGGGCCGTCCTGTACTCGGCGCTGAGCTCGCCGGCCAAGACGTTCGGGCCGGGCGATCTGAACACGCTGAACCAGGCCTTCGAGTCGCAGACGGCGGACCAGTCCGACTTCGCCGCGTCCACGAACGAGGCCGAGCTGGAGTACTTCAACAACACGGTCAGCGGCACCCAGGTGGACGTGGCCTCCTCGCAGGAGACGCTGGCCGAAGAGATCGGCGCGGAGTCGCCCGGCACGGCGCTGACCTTGCACGGCCTGACCGCCCAGAGCTGGTACGCCAACATGGCGGCCACCATCGGCGGAGCCCGCAAGGTGGCCGACGGCCTGGTCACCAGCATCACCGAACGGGCCAATACGCTGCGGTCCCAGGCCACTCAGAACCTGCTGATCACGAGCATCGTGGCCCTGGTCCTGCTGCTCCTGGTGCTGCTCATCTCCACCATCGTGGCCCGCTCGCTGACCCGCCCGCTGCGCAAGCTGCGCACCGACGCGCTCGACGTGGCCGGTCACCGGCTGCCGGAGATGGTGCGCAGGCTCAGCCAGAGCGAGGGCACCGACGAGAACGTCGAGATCGAGCCGATCGGGGTCACCTCCACCGACGAGATCGGTGAGGTCGCGCGGGCCTTCGACCAGGTTCACCGCGAGGCGGTCCGGCTGGCCGCCGACGAGGCCATGCTGCGCGGCAACCTGAACGCCATGTTCATCAACCTGTCCCGGCGCAGTCAGTCGCTGATCGAGCGGCAGCTGTCGCTGATCGACTCGCTGGAGCAGAGCGAGCAGGACCCGGGCCGGCTGTCCAGCCTGTTCCGGCTGGACCACCTGGCCACCCGCATGCGCCGCAACTCCGAGAACCTGCTGGTCCTGGCCGGCCACGAGGTGACCAGGCGGTGGAGCCAGCCGGTGCCGCTGGTCGACGTGCTGCGCGCGGCGATCTCCGAGATCGAGCAGTACGAGCGCGTCGTCCTCAACGTGCAGCCCGGGATCGTGGTCGTCGGGCAGGCCGTCAACGACGTCGTGCACCTGGTCGCGGAGATCGTGGAGAACGCGACCACGTTCTCGCCCGAAGACACTCAGGTGTACGTCTCCGGCCAGCCGCTGAGCAGCGGCGGGGTGCTCCTCGACATCACCGACAACGGCGTGGGCATCTCGGACCAGGAGATGTCGCACGCCAACTGGCGGCTGGACAACCCGCCCGTGGTCGACGTCGCCGTGTCCCGCCGGATGGGCCTGTTCGTGGTCGGCCGCCTGGCCGCCAGGCACGGCGTCCGGGTGAGGCTGCGGCATGCTCAGGCCGGCGGCCTGACCGCGCTGATCTGGCTGCCTGACACGGTGGCCGCCCCCGAGGTCGCCCCGCCGCTGGGTCGGCTGCGCCGCTTCGAGGCCGACGACTACGGACCGGTGCCGTCCCTGTCCGCCCCGCCCCAGACGTCCGGCACCGGCGCACAGGCCACGACGGCCGCGCGCATCCCGCGGTTCTCGCCCATGTCGCCGTCAGAGCCGTCGTCACCGTCCTTCACCCCGGCCGCGGACCTCGGCACGCCGGGCGCTGGCACGCCAGGTTCGGGCCTGCCGGGCGCTGGCACACCGGGCTCTGGTCCGCCAGACCAGGCCGCCGGGAACAGCTGGGATGCCGGGAACGGCTGGGACGGCGGCGAGTCGGACCAGGCGCTCCCGGTACGCAAGGCCAGTGGCAACGGCACCGGCGGGCCGGCGAACGGCTCGGCCGACGACGGCGCGGACCACACGATCCCGCGGGCCCCGGCGGCATCGGCCGGCTCAGCGAGCCCCAGCAGGCTGCCCACGTTCGGCGGAGGCGGGCAGGCCTCCCCGGCGTCGCAGCCGCCCAAGATTCCCCCGATCGGCAGCCAGAACGTCCGTGGCGGCGACGGTCCCAGCGCCGGTGACTCCGGACCGAACGGCGCCCAGAAGAGCGACGGCGGAGCCGATCCGGGCAAGGTGACGGTCCCGCCGCCCGCCACCCATGATCAGCGGCTGCCGATCTTCGACTCGCTCGAGTCCGACTGGTTCCGCCGCAGCGGCAAGACGGTCAGTACGACCCGGCCCTCCGCGGGCAGCCAGGGGGTCCAGGCCGGCCAGCCGGCCGCGCAGTCGTCGTGGACCTCGCCCGCCGACGAAGGCTGGCGCGCGGCCCAGGCGCTCGCGGTACCGGCAGCGGGAGATACTACGCAGGCGGGCCTCCCGAGACGGGTGCCGAGGGCTAATCTCGTACCTGGCTCGGTTGGCGGCGGCGACGACGCCGAAGCCGACGCGCTCGCCCGATCGCCGGATGCGGCCAGGACCCGCATGGCCAGCTTCCAGCGAGGCGTGCGCGAGGGCCGCGCCGCCGCACCCCAGATCGAGGAGCCGTAGGACCGATGAACCTTGAAGTCCCAGGCACATCCAGACCAGGAGGAGGAACCTGTATGAACGGGCGACGAGGGGAGTGCCCATGAGCACGCCAGGGCGCCCCGCGCAGGACCTTAACTGGCTGATCACCAACTTCGTGGAGCGGGTCCCCGATGTTGCCCACGCGGTGGTAGTGTCCTCCGACGGCCTGCCGCTCGCGTTCAGCGCCGGATTCCCGCAAGAACGGGCCGACCAGCTGGCGGCCGTGACCTCAGGGCTGACCAGCCTGACTCAGGGCGCCTCGCGCGTGTTTGAGGGCGGCGCAGTCGTCCAGACTGTGGTAGAGATGCAGCGAGGTGTGCTGGTGATCATGGCGATAAGCAACGGCTCGAGCCTGGCCGTGCTAGCCGCGTCCACCTGCGATCTCGGTCTCGTAGCCTACGAGATGACCCTGCTAGTTGAGCGGGCCGGGAGAGTACTGACGCCCGCCACCCGCGGTGTCATGCAAGCAGCCATCCCCGGTGACGGGCGAAGGTGACCGGAGGTTTAAGTGGCGGGCCAAGGGCGTGGTGACGACCGGTCACCATTCGGCTTGCCTGGGTCCTGGCAGGGTGCAGGGGCGCGGGCCGGCCTGTGGGATGAGGGGCCGGGGCCGGCGCGATCCGGCTTCGGCTTCGCGACCGAAGAGGATGGTGCCACCAGGCTCGTCCGGCCGTATACGGTTACCGGCGGGCGCACGCAGCCCCGGTACCAGCTCGCCATCGAGGCTCTCGTGACCGCCACCGTCCTGGAGCCTCGTGACCTATCCGTGCTGGCACCCGAATGCCAGGCGATCCTGCAGTTCTGCCGGGACTGGAGGTCGGTGGCGGAGGTGTCGGCGGTGCTGCGGTTGCCGCTCGGCGTGGCCAGGATTCTCATCGCGGATATGAGCGCGGACGGGCTCGTCCGCATCCACCAGCGCGATGACTCGGAGGGCCGTCCGGACCTCCATCTGCTCGAAAGGGTGCTCAGTGGACTCCGTAAGATCTAGCGTCGCCCAGCCCCGGTCCGACGCTCCCGCCATGACGTCGGTGAAGATCGTCGTGGCTGGCGGATTCGGTGTAGGCAAGACGACATTCGTGGGCTCGGTATCGGAAATCACGCCGCTGACCACTGAAGCCGTGATGACCGTGGCCAGCACCGACGTCGACGATCTGTCGCATGTGCCGGACAAGTCCACGACCACGGTGGCGATGGACTTCGGGCGGATCACGCTGGACAAGGACCTGGTGCTGTACATGTTCGGCACGCCGGGCCAGCACCGGTTCTGGTTCATGTGGGACGACCTGATCCAGGGCGCCATCGGCGCGGTCGTGCTGGTGGACACCCGGCGCCTGGCCGACTCCTTCCCCGCGGTGGACTACTTCGAGGCGTCCGGGCTTCCGTTCGTGATCGGGATCAACGGGTTCCACGGGCAGTTCCCGCACCGGTCCCGGGACGTCAGCGAGGCGCTGGCCATCTCGCCCGACGTGCCGGTGATCCCGTGCGACGCGAGGAACCGGGAATCGACCAAGGCGACCCTGGTCACCCTGGTCGAGCACGCCATGTCGATGCAGACGGCCGGACGGTACTGATACGTGCCCGCCGCCGCAGGCGGCCCCGTCGGCGCAGCCGACCAGGACAACAGGGCCAGCACCGCTGGTTACTACTCGACCAGCACGGCATTTCTCGAGGCCCTCGCCGAGGCGGGCGTCAGCTATATCTTCGCCAACCTCGGTAGCGACCACCCGGGCCTGATCGAGGCGTACGCGCAAGCCAGGGCCGAAGGCCGGGAAGACGCGTTCCCCCGCCTCATCATCTGCCCGCACGAGACGGTGGCGCTGTCCGCCGCGCACGCCTATGCCAGCGTGACCCGGCAGCCGCAAGCCGTCATCGTCCATGTCGGCGACGGTACCCAGAACCTCGGCGGCGAGGTCAACAACGCGATGCGCGGCCACATCCCGGTGCTCATCTTCGCCGGCGCCTCCCCGTACACGCAGGAAGGCGAGCTGCCCGGCGGCCGCACCGAGTTCATCCACTGGATCCAGGACGCCCGCGACCAGCGTGGCATCCTGCGCGGCTTCGTCAAGTACGACAACGAGATCCGTACCGGGCGTAACGTCAAGCAACTCGTCCACCGGGCCCTGCAGATCGCGCGCAGCGACCCGGCCGGCCCGGTCTACCTGGTCGGCGCGCGTGAGGTGATGGAGGAGCCGCTCGAGCCGTACACCGTGGACCCGGCCCAGTTCCGGCCGGTCGAGCCCGCCGCGCTGACCGCCGGGGTGACCAGGGAGATCGCCACCGCGCTGGCCCGCGCCCGGCACCCGCTCATCGTCACGTCCTACCTCGGCCGGGACCCGGACGCGGTCCCGGTGCTGGTCGACCTGGCCGAGCAACTCGCCATCGGCGTGCTGGAGTCGGCCGCCTTCTGCGTCAACTTCCCCGGCGACCACCCGCTGCACTGCGGCTACCAGTTCACCACCACCGGGCAGAACCCGGCGCTGGCCCAGGCCGACGTCATCCTGGTCGTGGACAGCCACGTGCCGTGGATCCCGGCCACCAACCGGCCCGCGCCGGACGCGGCCATTTACGTCATCGACATCGACCCGCTGCGGCCCACGATGCCCCTGTGGCAGGTTGCCGCGCGCCGCTTCGCCGCGGCCGACTCCAAGGTGGCCCTGGAGCAGATCGCCCGGCTCGTTCGGGCTGAAAACCTGGCCGAAGCCCAGGTGGTGGAGCGCCGGCGGGCCGAGATCGCCGCCGCGAACCAGGCCCGCATCACCGCGCTCGACGCGCTCGAGCAGCCCGAGGCCGGGGTGATCACGCCCCGGTACCTGACCGCGTGCGTCCGCGACCTGCTGGCCGGCACCGATTCGCTCGTGCTCACCGAGACGATCACCAACTACCAGATCGTGGCCGAGCACTTGCGGCCGAGCATCCCCGGGTCATACCTGGGGTCCGGCGGCGGTTCCCTGGGCTGGACCGGTGGCGGCGCCGTCGGGGCTAAGCTCGCTTCTTCTGCCGAACGGGCCGTGGTATCCCTGGTCGGCGATGGTTCCTACCTGTTCGGGGTGCCAGCCTCCGCGCAGTGGGTCGCACGCAGGTATAACGCCCCGTCGCTGACCGTCATCTACGACAACCGCGGCTGGGCCGCGCCCAAGTTCTCCACGCTCCGGGTGCACGGCCACGGGGCCGCCGCGGCGGCGGACGACTTCCACGTCTCGTTCGAGCCCGAGGCCGACCTGCCCGCCATCGCGGCCGCGGCCGGCGGCGCCTACGCCGTGACCGCCGCCGACCCCGACGAACTGCCGCAGGTCCTCAAGGACGCCCTAGCCGTCGTCCGCGGCGGCCGCTCCGCCGTCGTCAGCGTCCACCTCGCGCCCGTCTGATATCCCAGTCTCCCCGGGCACTCCTTCCTTTCCAGCCTCCTG
>Ga0335081_10018941_pt1 | contig 11131 bp, 7 predicted proteins | sample Lox_Sample_35_FD_206713 | JGI IMG/M metagenome (GOLD analysis project Ga0335081, IMG submission 206713) | Soil microbial communities from Loxahatchee National Wildlife Refuge, Florida, United States - Lox_Sample_3.5 | ecosystem: Environmental > Terrestrial > Soil > Wetlands | place: USA: Florida...
CTCGAAAAACTGGAGAGCCGTGATCGCCACGAAATTTCAAGACTCGCTATCCCTCGCAACGCGCGACTGTTCGAACGCCTACGCCAAGGGGGGTCGTTCGAAGTCCTGGGCAAGCCCGATCCCGACACTGTAGCGCGCCATCTCCCCAGTTTCGCCAGTGTCGGACGCATCCTCGACGAACGACTGTAGCCGATTCCGCCCTACCTCCCAGCTCCGATCTTCTGTCAGAATCGAGACTGTATGGAGCGTCCCGATCCCTCGTTCGCCGAGACGGTAGCCGCCGATCCAACAGACCTCGCTCAGCCGCCCCGGCCCGCCTCCGCACCTCGGGATCCCGAAGTGTCGCGCCTCACCTCGACTTCCAGTTCGGTCGAAGACGATGGGCGATTCGTGCCGGGCACACTGCTGGCCGGACGTTACCGCATCATCGGCTTGTTGGGCCGCGGCGGCATGGGCGAGGTCTACCGCGCCACCGATCTGACGTTGGGCCAATCCGTCGCTTTGAAATTCCTCCCGGAAGAGGCATCCCGCAATCCCCGGCTCCTCGAGCGCTTTCACGGCGAAGTCCGCGTGGCGCGGCTCGTGTCCCATCCGAACGTCTGCCGTGTTTACGACATCGGCGAAGTCGAAGGCATGCCGTACATCTCGATGGAGTATGTGGACGGCGAGGACCTCGCCACACTGCTCACCCGCATCGGCCGTCTACCCGCCGACAAGGCTCTGGAAACCGCGCGCAAGCTCTGTTCCGGCCTCGCGGCCGCCCATGATCGCGGCGTGATCCACCGCGACCTCAAGCCGCAAAACATCATGATCAACAAACGCGGCGAGGTGGTGATCATGGACTTCGGCCTGGCCGCGATTGCCGACCAGCTCTCGGGCGCCGAAGTGCGCAACGGCACCCCTGCCTACATGGCTCCCGAGCAGCTCAAGGGCACGGGGGTCAGTGCCCGCAGCGACATCTACGCATTGGGGCTGGTGATCTACGAGTTGTTCACGGGACGCAAGCCCTTCGAGGCGGAAACGCTCCAGAACCTGATGGAGCTGCAGGAATCGATTCATCTCACGCAGATGACCTCAGTCGCATCCGATATCGACCCGGCAGTGGAGAAGGCCATACGGCGATGTCTCGATCCGGATCCCTTAAAGCGGCCGGCGAGCGCGGTTGTCGTCATGACGTTGTTGCCGGGAGGGGACCGGCTGTCCGCAGCGTTGGCTGCCGGCGAAACCCCGTCGCCCGAAATGGTCGCCTCGCACGGCGATACCGAAGGTTTGCCGCGCGGATACTCCGTACCTTGCCTGCTGACGGTGATCCTGGTGCTCTTTGGATCCACACTGGCCAATCAGCGCCGCTCGGCAGTGATGCACGGCTCGCTCGAAGACTCGCCGGATGTGCTGGCTCACCAGTCGCGCGAGGTCGCCGCGTCCTTTGGATACCCCCGCAAGCCTGCCGATTCCGCCGTCTGGATCGAACCGCGCACCGAGCTGATTCGCTACCTGCGAGCCTTCCCCAAGCCTCGGCCCTTCGACGAGTGGTTCGCGTTCGAGGCCCCCATCCTCGCCGTATATCGAGAGAGTCCCAAGCCTCTGTTCGCCAATCCGACCGGCACCGTGGATAACGACAACCCGCCTCCCACGCAGCCCGGAATGGTGAGGGTGGTGTTGGACGGTCACGGGCGCCTGCTCGATTTCTCCGCTATTCCGTACAGCGATGCTCCCAACCTGCCGCAGGAGGTTGCACCCGAGATCGTCTTCCGGGCTGCGGGGCTCGACATTGCGACCTTCACGGAAACCTCTCCTACCCTCCTGCCGATCGGCCCGGCCGACCAGGTCCGCGCCTGGAAAGGGGTCCACCCCAAGATCCCCAATACCGAGCTGAGTGTCCAGATGGCCTCCTGGCGCGGTAGGGTGACCAGGGTTGAGTTGGGCTATCCGTGGTACAGGCCTGCGGGTTCGAGCATCGCAGAGACGCCTCTACTCTCGCGTGCCCGCGAGACGTTCATGATGGTGCTCACCGGAGTGGGAATTCTGTTTGTGGCGTTGCTGGCGCGCCGGAATTGGAGGCTGGGAAGGTCCGACCGGAAGGGAGCCTTGCGGGTCGCGATCGCCGAGTTCCTGCTGGCCATGCTGGCCTGGATCGGTTCCGTGCACCCGGTTCCCAACAGTGATCTTCTGACCCTCGCGGAAACGGGCGCGGCGGATTGGCTGATGGCGGCGGCGGTGATCTGGGTCCTATACCTGGCGCTCGAGCCCGTGGCCCGGGCTCGCTGGCCCCACGCGATGGTCACCTGGAATCGCGTGCTGTCGGGCCGCTGGCTGGATGCCCAGGTCGGTGCCCACGTGTTGATCGGAGCGGCAGTGGGCTGCGCGCTGTGGCTGGTCATCACGCTCACGACGCTGATGCTGTACCGCGACGACCTGTTTGCCTCCGGCAGGCTTTCGGTCATCTTAGGTCCCAGGCAATGGATGGGCGGTCACGCGGAGGTGCTTGGTCTGGCCTTGCGGTCGGGGCTGTTGGCCTTCCTGGGAATCTTCGGCTTGCGGATGCTGTTGCGCAAAGACGTGCTCGCGGCGGTGGCCGCGGCGATCCTGTTCACCATGTCGGAGGGCGAGGTGATCAATGACCCGGACTGGAAGGCAGCGGCGACGATCTACGTCGTGCTGTTCTCGGTCCTGATCTTCGCCCTGCTGCGTTTCGGGCTGGTGGCGACGATTTCAGCGGTCTACTTCATCAACAGCTTCAGTGCCATCATCCTCGGTACTGACTGGAAAACCTGGTTCGCTCCTGCAGGGCTGGCAACACTCCTCCTGCTGCTGGGAATCGCGCTCTTCGCCTTCTGGCGATCGCTGGGTTCACGCGAACTACTGGGCAATGCCGACAGCGCGGGCTAGTCCACCCTGCCATTTCGGATATTAAGACCTCACTTTGGGACCGTTCGCTCCAGCACAACGTACGAGTGAATGCAAGTGTAAGCGCATCCACCGCTTCCTTCTATCCCCTCGCAAAAAAATTGTACACTAGTACCCTATAATTGGCTAAACTGTTCGTGATTTGGGATACTGATCCGGTCGGCAGGGGAACCGCATGGCAAAGGATGTAATCCTGCAAGCGGATCTGGGGGGCACGATCCTCTCAACCGAGGAACTGGCTGCCATTCCGGATTTCGCCGGGATTCGTAAAGAAATCTGGGACAAGTTTCCGGGGGCCATCGTGCGCAAGACGTACGCGCCTGGCCAGATTCTGATGCGTGAGGGGGATAACGGGACCACTGCGTTCTACATTCTCTCGGGCACCGTTGAAATCTTCATCAATAATCCGGTTTCGCGTGTCGAGAGCCGGCGTAAGAAGAGTGGCGGCGGCTTTGCCGGCCTCACGAAGATCACGAACTACATCAAGGGAATTCCAGAATCCCGCGAGGCGAACCCCAACCGACCGACGCATATTTGCGTGGATGCGTCGGTCGATTTGCCGATGGACAACCCCATCGCAACCGTAACCGCAGGTGATCTGATCGGAGAGCTCGCCGCGCTCGCCGCTTTGAAACAGGAACGGCTGAAGCGGCCCAAGTTTTATCCTCGCTCCGCCACGGCACGCGCCAAGACCGAAGCCATCGTGCTCGAGATGCTGCCGAACATTCTGAATAATGTTCTGTATAATGCGCCGCAATTCAAAGACAAACTCAATAAGAATTATCGTTATCGCGCGCTCGATACCCACCTTCGGTCCGTCCCTACCTTTCGCAATCTAAGTCCGGAGTTCTTAAATCATCTGCGCGACCGCGTGGAACTGGTGGATTTCCAGCCGGGCCAGGTGATTTGCCGCCAGGGCGATGTGGCGGACTGTTTCTATCTCATCCGCATGGGGTTCGTGAAGGTCTCCCAGATCTTCCCGGGCGGCGAGTTGGTACTGACGTACCTTTCCCGTGGTTCGTATTTCGGCGAGATGGGACTGCTGCCTCCTGTGTTTCGGGTTCGTGCCAAGGGATTGAAGCCCGGCCAGGTAGTGGAGGGCGCCGTGTCGGCCTCGCCGGTAAAGATCGGACGCGCGGGCGGCGCTACGGACGTGATCGCTGTGCCGTGGGACGAGTACATGTCGCGCGAGCACGCCACCGTGCGGGTGGACGGAAAGCAGCTCCGCGTCACCCGCCTCCCCACCGGCAAGAATCCCATCATGTTCCGTGAAAAGCCGGTGGAAACGGCGCTGGTCTCTCCCAAGGAGACCTTTACCATTGGCGAGACCACCTTCGAAGTGGTGGAGGACGCGCTCCAGGCGGGACGCCGCACCGCCACCTGCGCCGCAGTGGATTTCGTGCAGTTGGTGCGCATTAAGGCCGAGGATTTCGCCAAGATGCTGGCGGAGTTCCCCGCGGTTTCCGACAGCATCACGGAAGTGGCCAGGGCCCGCCGCCAGATGGATCTGGAGTTGCTTGGGCGGGTGCAGCAGGCCTCCCTCTCCAGCTTCCTGGAGCAGGAGTTGATGCAGGGGCAGAATCTGCTGCTCCTGGATCTCAACAAGTGTACCCGCTGCGACGAGTGCGTCAAGGCCTGCGTGGCCACCCACGAGGACGGCGTCACTCGCCTGATCCGCGACGGCCTGCGCTTTGAGAACTTTCTCGTGGCCACCAGTTGCCGGGCTTGCATGGATCCGCTCTGCATGACGCGCTGCCCGGTGGGTTCGATCCGCCGCAAGGATACTCTCGACATCGTGATCGAGGACTGGTGCATCGGCTGTTCGAACTGCGCTACCGATTGCCCTTACGGCAACATCAACATCGTCCAGATCGACTCGTCCAACGGTAAGCAGAAGGCCGAACCGCGTCCCAAGGCGGTAGTCTGCGATCTTTGCCATGAGTTTCCCGAGCCCAACTGTGTGCGTGCATGCCCCCACGATGCGGCCATCCGGGTGGAGCCAAAAAGCTTCTTCGCCCGCGACCTGGCAGGAATGCAATTGAGCGTGACGGTGAAGTCCGCCGCTCCGCTTGCACCGCAGGGCGGTCCCGCCGCCCCGCCGGAAGGGCTCGAAACCAAAATCTATTCCAACGTCGGCGAACTGCTCGACATGCTGCCGCGGTTGAAGATCATTTCCGGGTCCCGCGCCGGTTCGTTCCTGCAACTGCGCTTTCCGTCCACCACGTTCGGGCGGGGGGCCGATAACGACTATCGCTTCGCTGACGATACCGTCATGTCGCGTGCACAGGCCGTGATCGTGGCCGAAGGCGCCCGATTCATCCTGCGCGACCTGAACTCGACCAACGGCACTCTGGTGAATGGCAATCCCGTGGTGGAGATGGCATTGCACCCGGGCGACATCATCGAGATGGGAGAGATGCAGATGGAGTTTCTGGGGGGCCAGGTGCAATGATCCTGAACCACCAACAGACCAGGTGGATGGCCGGATCAGGCATGGGCTCGTTAGCCGCCCTGGTGATCTATGCGGCGTACGCCGTGCTGACTCCGGCCGGTCCGAGCGGCGGAACGTTCATGGGACTGGTGTACGGTTCGGTAGGCACCGCGATCATCATCTTTGAATGCCTGCTGAGCTTGCGCAAGAAATACCCGGCCTCTCCCCTTGGACAGGTGAAGACTTGGCTTCGCGCCCACGTGTGGCTGGGCCTGGCGAGCTTTCTGGCCATTCTGATGCATTCGGGTTTCCGCTGGGGCCATGGGCTGGCCGCGATCCTGATGTGGACTTTCGCGTTGATCGTGGTCAGCGGCATCTACGGTGTCATCCTGCAGAACTACATTCCCAAGCGAATGACGGAACTGGTTACGCGGGAGACGATCTTTCAGGAGATTCCGACCGTGGTCCGAGGTCTTCGCCTGGAAGCCGACGAGAGAGTGGAGTTCATCACCGCCGACCTGTCAACCGGCGAGGACGAAGAGGAGTATGTCCGTGCCGGCGGCGTGAAGCGGCACTTCGACCCCGCGCAGAAGAAAAGCGCCCAGGAAAAGATCGACGCCGAAATCGCGCGGCGCAAAGGCTCGCCCCAGATCGAGATTCCCGCCGAAGCGCGGGAAGCGCTGCGGGCGCACTACCTGCAGGAAATGCGGCCGTTTCTGGTGGACAAGCCCTCCGGGCTGTCGCGCCGGCTGTTCGGCAGCAAGGAGCAGGTGGCGGCCTACTTCGCCCACTTGCGGACCATTATGCCGGTGGCCGCTCATGACCTGCTGCGAGACATGGAGGGAGTCTGCGAGGAGCGCCGCCAGTTGATGGTACAGAAACGCCTTCACCTGTGGCTGCACACCTGGTTGATCATCCACGTTCCCATCTCTTACGCCATGCTGATTCTGATTGCCGTCCATGCAGTGCTTGCGCTGAGGTACTGAGATGCCCAAGGAAGAGAAACCGCTCGAGTACCAACGCCGTATTCGCGACACCAAGGGAGTGGCGCAGCGCCTCAACCTGGAGTATCTGAAGCAGCAGCCGTTGCTGCTGGTTTTCCGCAAACAGATTACCTGGATCCTGTTGGGCTTGGCGGTGGTGGCCTGCGTGCCGCTCGTGCTGGGACTGACCGGAAGCGCACGCCACGCGCTCTCCACCGGCCCGCTTTCCTCTACCCACGCCGTCTTCGAAGCGCGCTGCGAAGTATGCCACTCCCAGGCATTCTCCCGCGTCAAGGACGAGGCCTGCGAGAGGTGCCACAACGGGGCTCCCCATCCGGCGAAGTCGATCGACAACGCGAAGGCACGAGTCAATCCGCTGTGCGCCGAATGCCACGTGGAGCATCGCGGGGAGGTACGGCTCACCGCGGTCACTACTCAAAACTGCACCCGCTGCCACGCCAATTTGAAAGAGCACGTCGAAGACGTCAAAACGCTCAGCATCAAGGACACCGAGATCTCGGCCTTCCGGGAAAAGGACCATCCCGAGTTTTCCACCGCCGCTCTGAAGGACGACCGTCCCTTCAAGCTCAACCACCTGAAGCACATGAAGGCCGACCCCAAGAAGTTCCCGACGATGAAACTGCCCATGAAGTGCGTGGACTGCCACAAGACGGACACCAGTTCCCCGACGTACAACCTGCTCCCCATGACCTTCGAAGCGAGTTGCAAGTCGTGTCACAGGAGAGAACTGGAGTTCGACCGGTACCTGTTGCTGGGCAGCCCCGCGCCGATGGCGCCCCATACCCGGGACCAGAATAGTATCCGCGAGTTTATCCGCAATTCGTATGAGGCGGCGCTCAAGGCCGATCCTTCACTTACCCAAAGGTCGCTCGGCCGTAACCTGGTGATTAGTAACCCAGCCGAATGGCTGAAGACTCTGACGGAGGAGACTTATGATTTCGTATTCAGCGATAAGTGCACTTACTGCCACGTCATGGAATCGCAGTATGAAGTCAAGAAAGTCGATCCCCGGCCGCCGCAGTCACCCACCGCGCCCGTGCAGGCGCCCCTGGGGATCCTGGGCCGCTATCCCGAAGGCCGTCCGTGGCTGCAGAGAGCCGAGTTCTCTCATCGCGCCCATCGCGAACTGGAGTGCGAATCCTGCCATAGTGCCGCACCCGACAGCCAAAAGACCGAAGATGTGCTGATACCGGTGATGAAATCGTGCCTGCCTTGTCACGGAAAGGGCGAAGCGCGCGCGGATCTGGATCGCTGCTCGGAATGCCACGTGTACCATAACCGTTCGAAAGAGGAAGAACGCGAACGCCGTCCCACCAAGGAGATCATCGGCAGCGCGGGAGCTCCGGGCCAGCCGTTTCCGGGTGCCTTCCAGGGAGTCTCGTTCCTGGCACATGCCTTCACCGCGCCGCGGATTCGCCCGGCCGGATTCCTCTCGGGAGGCCCGCGGTGAAATGGTTCGGTGCGACCGACACCGGGCGCAGACGTACGAACAACGAGGATGCTTTTCAGGTGGAAGAGTCGTTACAGGCCGCCATCCTCGCCGACGGTATGGGCGGGGAAAACTGCGGGGAGGTCGGCTCCGCGGTCACAGTTGAGGCCATCGCGGATTATTTGAAGAACCCCGAACCGGATCTCACCATGGAGGAGACGGCCAAGGAGGCGATCCGCTCCGCCAACAAGCGGGTGCTCGATACCGCCGGCGCGCGTAATGAATGCGACGGCATGGGGTCCACCGTCGTTCTGGCGATGTGGCGGCCTCCCGAAATGGTGATCGCCAATGTCGGGGACAGCCGCGCCTACCTGTTTCGGGACCACGAGCTGAAACAGCTCTCTTATGACCAGAACTTCGCAAACGAACTGCGTCACCAGCTTGGCTTGAGTGAAGAGCGGGTTCGCACGATGCCCAACCGCAATGTACTCACTATGGCGGTAGGAACTTATGAGCATGTTTTGATCCGGATTCACGCCTTTAAGATGGAGCCGGGCGACCAGATACTAATGTGTTCGGACGGCTTGCATGGTCCAGTCGATCATGATACTATCTCGCAAATCTTGAATGAGACCGTAAGCCTACAGGAAAAAGTCGAAAGACTGATTCAGTGCGCCAATGAGAATGGAGGTCCGGATAACGTGACTGCAGTCCTATTGGAGTGGGCGGATGGATAAGATCGGGACGTACCAGATCGTGGAGATCCTGCATCGCGGTACTCAACCCTTATATCGGGCTAAAGGCAAGGACGGCAAGGAAGTGGCCCTCAAGGCGCTTCCCATCGCGAGCCTGACGCCGGAAATGCGCGAGCGGTTCACGCGCGAGGCCGAGACGGCAAAGAAATTGGATCATCCCAATCTGGTTCGTGTGTTCGACGCGGGCGAGGCCGACGGCATGCTCTACCAGGCAATGGAACTGCTCGTGGGTGCGGACTTGGGCCATGTCATGGCCGAAGGCCGGAAGTTTTCCTGGGAAGACAAGCTTTCCGTCATGGAGCAGGTGTGCGACGGCTTGCAGTATGCGCACGAGCACAACCTGGTTCATCGCGACATCAAGCCCGCTAACCTGTTCCTGGAAGATTCCGGAAAGGTTCGGGTGCTCGACTTCGGCATGGTCCGGGTGGCCGAGTCGGAACTGACGAAAGTGGGCTCGGCGGTCGGCACCTTGAATTACATGTCCCCGGAACAGATCCGCGGCGATCGTTGTACTCCCGCTTCGGATGTCTTCTCGATCGGGATGGTCTTCTACCAGTTGGCCACCGGACGGCACCCGTTTTCCACCAAGGACCGCAGCCTGGCGAAAGTAGTCAGCGCGATTGTTTTCGAGGCTCCGCCGAAACTCAGCGAGATCTGCCCGGATGCGCCGGAGGGCCTCGAGTTCATTCTCAACAAGGCGCTCGAGAAGGACCCGGCCAACCGGATTCAGAACGCCGGCGATTTGAAGCAGGCGCTGTCGCTGTGCCGCATTACCATGAAGCTGGGAATCGCCCAGAACCAGCCGAAGCTTGCGGAAACTAAAGCGTATGGAACGCCTCCCTCGCCCGAGGTTATTGGGAGGCCACCTTCCGGAACGGCCGCGCCCGCCGCGCCGGACGATTCCGAAAAAACCCAGGTAATCAAACGCGACAAAGTCATCCCTCCCGCAGTGAAGCCGCCCACAGCATCTCCCCGGACGCCGGCTCCGCCGGCTCCCCCGCCATCTCCGCCACAGCAGGAGAGGCCGGTTGCCCCAGGTTTCCGCTATTGTTCTACCTGCACCACGCCCAATCCGCCAGGGGCCACCGTGTGCAGAGGGTGCGGCACACCCTTGGCCGGGCTGGGGAATCTATCGGAGCCGGATCCGCCCAGGCCCTCCCAGATGGGGCTCTATATCGCGATTGGCGCGGCCGCCTTGCTGGCCGTTGTGCTGATCGTAGTCTTGGTCGTCAAGTGACGTTAGTAGCATAGGGATCGTTCCTGGTTGCCCGTCGAACGCTGAGTGATGGAGTTATGAGAGAACTACTGATCCTTCTCGCCGTTGCAGGGGCCGCTCTGGCCCAGACGCCTTCCTACGTGGGGGCCGCCGGCTGTAAATCTTCGAATTGTCACGGCGGCACCGCGCCTCTTCCGCTCACCGAGAATAGCCGCGTGCAGCAAAACGAGTTCACCTTGTGGTCGTCGTTCGACAAACACAAGGATGCCTACAAGGTCCTCACTGAGCCGCGCGGTAAGCGCATGGCGGAAATTCTCCGCATCTCCGACCCGACCCGCGACAAGCGGTGCGCGGTGTGCCACGTGGACGGCTCGCCCGACAATCTGCGTTCTGACGGTGTGTCGTGCGAAGCTTGCCATGGCCCCGCCAGCCTCTGGAAAGACACTCACGAGGCGAAGAATTCGCATGCCGACAGTTTGAAAAAAGGGATGGTGGATATCCAGAGCCCCGTGGTGAGATCCACCAAGTGCCTGAGCTGCCACCTGGGCACAGGCGACCGGATCGTGGACCACGAGCTGATCGCCGCGGGGCATCCGGACCTCGCCTTCGAGATGGGCACTTTTGATTTCGCCATGCCGGCGCATCACCGCCTGCGCGATACCAAAATGCGTATTCAAGCCTGGGCTGTGGGGCAGGCCAACGGTCTGGCGGAAGGCATGCGTTTGTTGACCACGCACGCGGAAAAGGGCTGGCCGGAGTTCTCCGACCTGGAATGCTACCAGTGCCACCACGATCTCCGCAAGGAGAGCTGGCGCATTAACCTCGGGTATGCCGGCCGGAGACCCGGCAGCTTGCGCGTCAACCTGGCGCGGTACGAGGTGACTCGTGTCATGGTGGCGACTGCGGCGCCCGATCAGAGCGCGGCACTGCAAGGTGCTTGGGCTCGTCTGGGAGAAGCTGTTGGCAATCGCTTTTCCGACGGGGCGGCGATTGCGCAGGCTGCGCGCGGAGTCGAGAGAACTGCTGACGAACTGACCAAGTTCTTCATGAGCCCTAACTCCAACGTCGATGCGCGGGGAATGGTACAGGCAATTACTTCCAACATTCAGACGATCGCAAATGCCGGCGTGAATTCGGCCGAGGAGGCCGCCATGAGTCTGGATGCTTTGACCTTGGCAATGAATCCGAACCGCGCAAAAGACGCATTGGCCCCGCTGTACGATTACCTGGAACACCCGTCGGCCTACACGCCCAGTGGTTTTGCCGACCGGTTCAAGCAGGTGGCCGTCCGTGTCCAATAGCGATGTCCCTGTGGCGCAGGCACTCTTGCCTGTACCCATGGGCCCCCGCCGGCCCACAGAACTCCATGAAACCCCTTGCGCCATCGGC
>Ga0335081_10018942_pt1 | contig 11131 bp, 7 predicted proteins | sample Lox_Sample_35_FD_206713 | JGI IMG/M metagenome (GOLD analysis project Ga0335081, IMG submission 206713) | Soil microbial communities from Loxahatchee National Wildlife Refuge, Florida, United States - Lox_Sample_3.5 | ecosystem: Environmental > Terrestrial > Soil > Wetlands | place: USA: Florida...
CCACCATGACGCTCGAAAACCCGACCGGCTACGGACGAGTGGTACACGCTCCGCACGGCCGCCCGGCGCTGGTGGTGGAGGAGAAGGACGCCACGCCCGAGGAGCGCACCATCAGGGAGGTAAATGCCGGGCTCTACTGCGTCGAGGCCGGCTTTCTGTGGAAGACCTTGGCCCGGGTGAACTCCAAGAACGCCCAACGCGAGTTCTACCTCACCGATCTCGTCGCGCTTGCTGCCGAGGGTCCGGGCGCAGTGGCTGCGCGCGTTTCGCCCATCGAGGCGGCGGGTGTCAACGACCTGGAAGAGCTTTCTCTGGCCGCACGAGCGCTCACCCGCCACATCGGCCAGGCGCTCATGAAGTCAGGCGTCACGATCGAGGATCCCGAGCGCTTCGACTGCGACGACGGGGTGGAGGTTGGACCGGACACCATCCTGGAGCCATCGGTTCGCCTGCGCGGGAGGACGCGCATCGGGGCGGGCTGCCATATCGGGCAGGGTGCGATCCTCATCGATTCCACGGTGGCGCCGGGCGCCATCGTGAAGCCCTATTGCGTACTCGAGCAGGCCGTGGTCGGTCCCGCGGCCATCGTGGGTCCGTTTGCGCGGTTGCGCCCGGGGGCCGACGTGGGCGCGGAGTCCCACGTGGGCAACTTCGTCGAGCTCAAGAAGACGCGGCTCGGCAAGGGCTCGAAGGCGAATCACCTCACCTACCTCGGGGACGCCACCATCGGCGAACGCGTCAACGTGGGCTGCGGGACGATCACCTGCAACTACGACGGACAGAAGAAGAACCCCACCATCATCGGAGACGGCGCATTCATCGGCTCCGACTCGATCCTCGTCGCGCCCATCACGGTAGGCGAGGGAGCCTACGTCGCAGCGGGCTCGACGCTAACCGCAGACGTGCCGCCGAACGCCCTGGCGGTCGCTCGCTCGCGGCAGGTGACCAAGGAAGGCTGGGTGCTCGCGCGCAGGACTGGCCTGCCACGCGGCAAGGTGCGCTCGGCCGCTCGCCGGGCCGGCTGAACCCACCCTCCACTTCTTCTCAAGGTCGTTTCGACGTGGTCCGGGCGCATCGACGTTTCGCCGAGCCGCCAGGTGGCGTGTGCCGTCTTCTACCGGCAGTTTTACTCGGACCGAGCGTCTTGCGGCCTCCGGTCTGCCATCACATACTGAACATGTTAGCAGGAAATGGGTATTTTGACAAGGGAATCTAACGTATCCTCCGGGATTACCGGTGACGAGGCAACTCCTTTCCGGTGGTTCCACAATCTGCGGATCGTCGCGCGCGGCAATGAATTACGGGACACCTCCTAGGCTCACCGGGCAAGCCCGTGCTATTAGCCCCTTCATGTGCGGAATCGTAGGTTACGTGGGACCCCGCGCCTGCGTCGACATCATCACGGCGGGCCTGAAGAAGCTCGAATATCGTGGATACGACTCGGCCGGGGTGGCCGTGGTCAGTGGCAGCGGGCTTGCTGTCGCGCGCTCGAAGGGCAAGTTGAAGAATCTCGTCAGCCTGCTCGCCGAAAAGCCGCTCGTGGGCTGCACCGGGATCGGCCACACGCGATGGGCCACGCACGGCAAGCCCTCGGACGAGAACGCGCACCCGCACAGCTACGGCGGCGTGGCGGTGGTTCACAACGGCATCATCGAAAACCACCTGGAGCTCAAGGCCTCGCTGACTGCCAAGGGACACCGGTTCGCGAGCGAGACCGACACCGAGATCTTCGCGCACCTCATCGCCGACTCCCTCGCCGCGGGCGCGCAGGATCTGGCCGCCGCCGTGCGAACCGCCCTCGCCCAGGTGAACGGGACCTACGCCATCGCGGTGGTCTCGGCCAAGCGGCCAGAGGAGATCGTCGCCGCCAAGAACGCCAGTCCGCTCGTGGTGGGGTTCGGCATTGGCGAAAACTTCCTGGCCTCGGACGTGCCCGCGATCCTCGAGCACACCCGCGAGGTGGTCTACCTGGAGGAAGGGGAGCTGGCGCTCCTCACGCCCGCGGAAGTCCGGATCGAAGGTCGCGACGGGCAGCCGCACAATCGCCCTCCACGGCGCATCGAATGGAGCGCGGTGGCCGCCGAGAAGGAAGGCCACAAGCACTTCATGCACAAGGAAATCTTCGAGCAGCCCAGGGCCGTCGCCGACACCATCCGCGGCCGCGTCTCGCTCGAGCAGGGAGACGTGATCCTGGACGGGATCGAGCTCCCGGAGGACTTCGCCCGCTCGCTGGAGCGGCTCATCATCGTGGCCTGCGGGACGAGCTGGCACGCCGGACTGTGCGGGCGCCAGATGGTCGAGTCGCTGGCGCGGTTGCCGACCGAGGTCGAACTGGCGAGCGAGTTCCGCTACCGCGACCCCATCGTGAGCTCACGCACGCTCTGCCTCGCCGTCTCGCAGTCGGGCGAAACTGCCGACACCCTCGCGGCCGTGCGGGAGGCGAAACGGCGCGGGGCGTCGTGCATCAGCATCTGCAACGTGGTCGGCTCCGCCCTCCCGCGCGAGTGCGCGGAACGGGAGGGCCACCCCGCCACCGAAGCGCCCCCCGGCGCGTCGGGTACCCTCTACACGCATGCCGGCCCCGAGATCGGCGTGGCTTCCACCAAGGCCTTCACGACCCAGCTCGCTGCGCTCTTCTTGCTGGCGGTGAGGCTTGGCCGGCTACGTGGCGTCCTCTCGACCGAGACGGCGCGCACGCACCTCGAGGCACTGCGACAGGTGCCCCTGCTCATGGACCAGGTCGTGCGCCTGGAACCCTCGGTGATGCCGGTCGCGAAGCGGTGCACACTGGCGCGCGACGTCTTGTTCCTCGGCCGCGGGGCGCAGTTCCCGGTTGCGCTGGAGGGCGCGCTCAAGCTGAAGGAGATCTCGTACATCCACGCGGAGGGGTACGCCGCCGGCGAGATGAAGCACGGCCCCATCGCGCTCATCGACGAGGCGTTGCCCGTCGTCGTCCTCGCCACGAAGGAGCCAGCCTACGAGAAGACGCTCGGCAACATGGAGGAGGTCCGCGCCCGCGGAGGCCACGTGTTCGCCGTGGTCTCGGAGGGCGACACCGCCGCCGCCAGCCTGGCAGAGATCGCCCTCACGGTTCCTCAAACGACACCGCTCCTCGAGCCCATCCTCTCCATCCTGCCCCTGCAGTTCCTCGCCTACCATGTGGCCGATCTCAAGGGCACGGACGTTGACCAGCCGAGGAACCTCGCGAAGAGCGTCACGGTGGAGTGACAGCCCCGCGCCGGCCGGGGGAATCCACGCTCGCATCGGCCGAGGCGACCGCACCGCCCGGGTGAACAGGGGGACGCGCGACGGGGTGGCGCCAACCGGGGGCCAAGCCCAGGCGCCAGGGACGCTGGCGGATGCGCATCGCCTTGAGCGCAAGGCTGGAGGATAATGCTCGCGAGTTGAATCGCGGTTCTCCCGCGCCACTCATGGCATGGTGCCGCAGTGAACTTGCGCCTCTTCGTCGCCCTCGAGCCCCCGGATCTGGTTCGCCGCCGGTTGGCGGCGATCCAGGCCGATCTGAAGCGGGCCGCCGGACGCGCCCTCGCCGAGATCAGGTGGATCCCGCCCGAGAACGTGCACCTGACGCTCCAGTTCTTGGGGGCCGTGCTCGATGATCGGCTCGAGGACGTGAAGACGGCCGTCGCGGGGGCCGCGCTGGCGGCCGTGCCCTTCCACCTCGAGGTGGGTGGCGCGGGGGGCTTTCCTTCTGCACGACGCGCCCGGGTGCTGTGGGCTGCCGTGGGCGGCGACGTCGCGCCCCTGCGCGAGCTGGTCTCGGCGCTGGGGAGCCGCCTGGCGCCCATCGGCTTTTCGCCCGAGGAGCGCCCTTTCAGCCCGCATCTGACCCTCGGCCGAGCCCGGGACTCGCGTGGCGTGCCAGGCCTCGCCGCACATCTGGCGCAGATCGGCGAGGCACCCGGCGTGTCATGGAGGGCCACCGAGGTGGTCCTTTTCCAGTCCCATCTCGGGCCAGGCGGGGCGCGCTACGAGGCTCTCGCGAGAGCTCCGCTGGGAAGGGCCGGCTGACCGCGGGGAACGCCCATTCACCCTCCCAGGTGGAACTGGCATCTCGGCGAACCGCGGCGCCGTCGCGCGCGCGCAGGCCATCAATTGAGGAGCGTCAGCTCTGCTCCATTCGAAAGGGAAGGGCGTTCTGGAGCTGAGGGGAAGGAATCATTGCCTTCGACGGTGCGCGAACCTGCGGCGTCGGACCACGACTGGCGCACAAGCCCCTGCATTCACAGAAGAAGAACGGACGGTCTCGTCCTGATTGTATCGGCGTTGGCTGGCCGCTGCTGCGAATGGGAATTTGAGGATCGCCTGGCTCAATCCAGACGCTCTTGTCTGGGGCAGCGGAACCGCTGACGGTCAAGGGCGTGCTGGATGTTTTGAACCCCTGATCTTCGCGCACACGAACCAGGCCGGAGAGCAGTTCGGCGAGACGCGTCCCCGGCACCGATCGATCTCGGCTGTTGATACAGTCAGGACCGGAGAGGTCTCAGATGCATCGTGGGGGCACTTGCTCTCTGTTGATGAATCGTCCCGGGCGCGCGAGCGTTGTCTGTGGCGGCTCGCTCGACGCCCCTGCCGCGGCCCTTGCTCGCCTCGATGCTGGTCATCGTGACCGGTCGCTCCCAGCGGCGCCCAGGCCGACGGGCCAGCCAGAACCAATCACGTCGTCGATGAACACAATTGATCGGCGGCTTGTGCGCACAGGAGACCACATCATGCTGCCCGCAGGTCGCTCCAAACGCAGGTGGTGATCGGCTCCACGACGCTCAGCTGTGCTCCATTTCCTGGTGAGCTGTGTCCGGCAACCGTCGTTGGACGCCGTGGAGCGCGGACCCCTCGCCTGGCGCGCCGATATTGCTCGACGGCGAGCGGGCTGCCGCCTACTGTGCGGAGGTATTCGACTCGTCAGGGATCCCATGAACACGCCACGCCTCGCCCTCCTCATCGCCCTTGCATCGCTGCCCATCGCCGTCCGCGCCGACGTCATCATCACGCTCGAGGAGCCGCAGGGTCACTCGATTCTCTCCTTCGAGGGAACGAAGGTACGCATCGACCATTTCTCCGGCTCGGGTCCAGCCAAGGTGAGCGTGATCTTCGACGGAAGCGCGCGCGTCCTCTACCAGCTCGATCCCGCGAACAAGGTCGCCACGCGGCTCGACGAGGCATCGGGCAAGCAGGTGGCGGCCCGCATGCGCGAGGCCATGGAGCGCGCCGAGGCCGGCATGACGCCGGAGCAGCGCACCCGCTTCGAGGCGGCGATGGGGCACGGCCAGGGAGACGCCCAGTCGAACAAACCGCACGTCTGGAAGTTCGAGCGTGCCTCCGGCAGTGAGACGGTGGCCGGCTACCGTTGCGATCGTTTCCGGGTGATCGACAACGGCAACCCCACCGAGGAGGGGTGCTTCATCCCTTGGAGTGCGGGCGCGGTTCAGAAGCCCGACCTGGTCGCCTTCCAGGAGATGGGGAAGTTCGTCGAGAACATCATGAGCTCGCTGCGCAGCTCGGCCACGCGGGGGCCACAGGAGAGCTCCAATGAGCGCATCGCCATGTGGTTCGACCAGGCACCCGGATTCCCGGCAGTGATCGCGCACCTCAACCCGGACGGCAAGTCTACACGCATTGTAAAGCTGCAGAAGATCGAGCGCGCCACCGTGCCGGCCGATCGCTTCCGGGTCCCCCCGGGCTATCGCGAGGAAAGTGCGGCGGAGAAGATGGGGACCCACCAATAGTTCGCGCGGCAAGCCTCGCGAGCGAGCCCAGTCAGACGCTTGGGAGTCGTTCGCGTTAGTGACCTGCCGCACGGGTGGGCCTCGCCGATGTCCAGACCTGCCTGGGGCCGCGCTCGGGAGCCACCTGACTCGAGCACGCGGCCCGACAGCCGAACCAGCCGGCCACCTCCCGGGCCCCAAGGCCCTGGAGGAGAGGGCGAACCCGTGCGGGTCCCGCCCCGGCTGGATCAGGCCTCCAGGCCCTTCAGCCGCTTGACCTGTACTCTAAACCTTTGTACAGGTATCATCCGTTCAGTATTGGAGTGGACGGCGACCATGGCCTGGACGTCGCGCATTGTCAGGGGTCGCTGTTACAGACACTGGCACACGATGCCGAGAGCAGCGCGGGGATCGCGCTGGAAAGGGATGGACACATGCCCGTGGGACCGGAAAAAGAGAAAGCGATCGAGCTGGCCGTATCGTCCATCGAGAAGGCCTTCGGCAAGGGTTCGATCATGCGCCTCGGCAACGAGGAAGCGCTCGTGAAGGATGTCCAGGCGGTCTCGTCTGGTTCCATCTCGCTCGACATCGCGCTCGGCGTGGGCGGTTTCCCGCGCGGCCGCGTCATCGAGATCTACGGTCCGGAATCGTCAGGCAAGACCACCCTCGCCTTGCACGCCATTGCCGAGGCGCAGCGGGCAGGCGGAATCTGCGCCTTCATCGACGCCGAACACGCGCTCGACGTGGGCTACGCCCGCAAGCTGGGCGTGCGCACGGACGACCTGCTCATCTCGCAACCCGACACGGGAGAGCAGGCGCTCGAGATCACCGAGACGCTCGTGCGCTCGGGCGCCGTCGACGTTCTGGTGGTCGATTCGGTGGCAGCGCTCGTGCCGCGCGCCGAGCTCGAGGGCGAGATGGGGGACGCTCACATGGGCGTGCAGGCGCGACTGATGAGTCAGGCACTGCGCAAGCTCACGGGGACCATCGCCAAGTCCCAGACCATCGTCATCTTCATCAATCAGATTCGCATGAAGATTGGAGTCATGTTCGGCAATCCCGAGACGACCACCGGCGGCAACGCGCTCAAGTTCTACGCCAGCCAGCGACTCGACATCCGCCGCATCGGCGCCATCAAGGATGGCGAACAGGTCATCGGCAACCGAACGCGCGTCAAGGTGGTGAAGAACAAGGTGTCTCCTCCGTTCAAGGAAGTCGAGTTCGACATCATGTACGGCCAGGGCATCAGCCGCGAAGGCGATGCCCTCGACCTCGCCGCGAATGAGAACATCGTCGAGAAGAGCGGCGCCTGGTTCAGCTTTGGCGGCGAGCGCTTCGGGCAGGGTCGGGAGCAGGCAAAGGGCTTCCTCCGCGAACACCCGGCGGTGTTGTTGCAGATCGAGGCAAAGCTGTGCGAGCGCTTCGGGGTGAAGAGAGCAGCTCTTCCCACCGCTTCGCCCGTGCCTGAGACACCCGAGGCAGAAAAGAGGCCCCGCGTCAAAGCGGTGAAGTAGCGCGTTTCTCCTCGGGGCCGGATCTGAAGGGCGGACCGGCCCTTCCCTTTCATCGCTTGCCTTCTCCGACCCTGTGCGTTGACCCTGGCTCGCGCGCCGCGGTGGGCGGAACTTCGCGCCTTCCCATGCTTCTCGCGGATTCAGGGCCGCGGTTCCGCGATCAAGCTCGCCCGTGAGCGCCCATTTGGGTTAGGATGCAGGCGCACGTGCCCGTTGAACTCGCGAAGAAGACTTGGCTCGCCGATCTGATCGATACCACGCTACAGGGCTATGATCCGACGGTCGCGCTGTTGCGGCTCCCCACCGAACTGCGGGGAGCCGATCCTGATGGGCCCTCGCTCGAGGGACGGGCGCGGGCTCTGCTCGTCCGCTCGCTACACCGCAAGCTCCTCAATCCCGCTCAGAGGAAGAGCGAGGACATCTTCCTGAGCCCGCTGGAGGGGCACGTCTGCCTCGCGCTCGACATCGCGCTCGTGCACGGCTCCCCTTTCGACGCGCGCATCCGCCGCGCCGAGCTCGCCATCTTCTTCGGCTCGCTCATCGGAGCCTTCGACCTCGTGCGCACCATCGACCCGCGCCGCGCACTGGATGGAGCTGTAGTGCCCGTGCAGCGGGCGCTCGTGCGCGCAGGTATCTTCCTCAAGGCGACCGGCTATCCGCCCGGCGATCCCAGGGATGGCCTGCCGCTGCGCGCCGGTCTGCTCTGCATTCAGCGGCGCCAGCTCGCCCGGCTCGCCATCTCCTACTACGGCGACGGTCGGCTTTCGGTGGAGATCGCCCGCAAGCTCTTCGCGCAGGCCCGCCTCGATGCCTTGCTGCTCGTCGAGGCGCTGGCGGCAATCGCCGCCGCCGGCGGACCGGCTGACGCCGGCGGCGGATCATTCTTTCCCAGGTGGCGCATCTCGGACTCGGGCGGGATCTTGCTCGCCGAGCGCGCGCCGCCGTGCAATCGCCGCGCGGGCCAATCGATCTGGCGCTGGCTACTCCAGACCGCTTGCGCGCCTTCTTGCTCGAACAGCTCCTGCTCTCCGAAGTTGCAAGTGCCCAGAGCTCTCCGAGCCGAGCCGATTTCGTGCGGGCGTTCGCCGGGGCAGCGGAGATCCCACCCGAAAAAGTGGCTGCCCTTCACTCCGACGCCGGGCTGCTCTGCGCCGACCAGCAGCATTGGCTCGAGAGCTCTCCCGCCGAGGAGGAAGACTGGGTAAAGGAATGGAACGGGGTGACCGACCACCTGATGGACCGGGTCGCGAGCTTGGTGACCGATAACCTCGAGGCGATCGTCACCGAGTTCAAGAAGACCGGCGAGCTGGGTGAGCTCCTCGCCAAGGCGGCGGCGGGTCACGGGCTTTCCCCCGAGGAGAAGATCAAGGTGAAGTCGCAGCTCCTCGACCTCGCGAAGGCCGTGCCGGCCCTCGCCCTCTTCGCGGCCCCGGGCGGAATGCTGCTCTTGCCTCTCCTCGCCAAGTTGCTCCCCTTCAGCGTCCTGCCCTCGGCCTGGAACGGCAAGCGCAAAGCGGGTCGATCCCGCCTGCTGTCCGGTTAAGCTGAAGCCCTGTCACCATTGGTATGCCTCGTTTCGCGATCCTTGAAACTGTTGCATTTCTGCTGAGGAACGGCGTGCAAGCCGTGGCCATGCAAAAGTGCTAAGCTTGTCGATGTCCGAAGAGCAGACTGGCATCGCGCTCTTGGGGGAACCCCGGTCGACATCAGCACGCTACGGCACAGACTCCTGCTCTCAGCAGAAGGCCTCCCGGGGAAGTGGGGCTCGGATGCGTCGCTCGCGCGTGCTGGTCAGGGGGAAGCCCCGGCCCACCACACCCGCTTCGAGAGCGCTGGCAATGTAGTAGCGAGCCACGCCGCTCCTGCTCTATCGAAAGCTCGGCTCGTGGCCCTTCGCAAGAGAGCACATCGCGATGAGAATCGCCTTCCTTGGCACACCGGAGTTCGCAGTTCCCCCACTCGACGCTCTGGCCCGGGCGGGGCATGAGGTCGTCTGCGTGGTGGCGCAACCCGACCGGCCCGCGGGACGCGGGCAGCTGCCGCGCCCACCCGCCACCAAGATGTGGGCGCAAGCCCACGGCGTCTCGCTCCTGCAGCCGGAGAAGATCCGCGATGGTCGCCTGCTTGCCGAGCTCGCCGCCTTGGTGCCCGACATCCTGGTCGTGGTCGCCTACGGACGGATCCTGGGCGAGGATCTCCTGGGGCTGCCACCGTTTGGCGCCCTCAACGTGCACGCCTCGCTCTTGCCCCGCTGGCGCGGTGCCGCCCCCATCAACTGGGCCCTCGCGGAAGGGGACCGCGAGACGGGCGTGACCATCATGCGCATGGACGCGGGGCTCGATACGGGCCCTATCCTGCTGCAGCGCGTGGTCGCCATCGCGCCCGCGGATACCTCCGAGACCTTGCACGACAAGCTGGCTGGCCTGGGCGCCGAGGCCATCGTCGAGGCGTTACCGTTGCTGGCGAAGGGGCGCCTCATGCCGGTGGCGCAAGACGGCTCGGTGGCCACCTTGGCGCGCCTCCTCCGGAAGGAGGATGGTCGCCTCGACTTCACGCTTCCCCCGGAGAAGCTGGAAGCGCGGGTGCGCGCCTTCGCCCCGTGGCCGGGCACGTTCACATCGCTCGCTGGCAAGCTGCTCAAGATTCATTCGGCGCGGGCTGCCGAGGCCGAGGGGCTTGCCCCGGGAGAGGCGCGAGCGACCGGGCATGGAATTCTGGTTGGTTGCGGCGCCGGGGGCTCACTTCTCTTGGCCGAGGTCCAGCTCGAAGGCAAGCGGCGCGTCGACGCCGCCGAATTCGTGAAGGGTCAGCCCCTTGCTGCGGGGACGGTACTCGGTTCATGACTGGCCGCCTCATCGCCTTTGAGGTGCTCCGCCGGGTGGAGGAAGGGGGCGCCTTCGCCTCCCGTACGCTCGACGCGGCGCTTGCCGGCGCCGGGACCCTCGATCCGCGCGAAGCTGGCATCGCAACCGAGCTCACCTACGGTACGCTCCGCAGAACGCTTTCGCTCGATGATCTGCTGGCGGGGCACATGAGCCGCCCGCTGTCGGATGTCGACCCAGCTGCGCGGGTGGCGCTTAGATTGGGAGCGTACCAGATGCTCCATCTCAAGACCCCGCCTTACGCTGCCGTGAGCGAGGCGGTCGCGCTCGCCAGGACAGTGCAGCACGGCCGCGCCGCCGGCTTCGTGAACGCCGTGCTGCGTTCCCTGGCCCGCGATCCGCGACCGCTCGAACCGCCCCCCTTGAGCGAGGATCCGGTTGGCCACATCTCGAAGGCGGAGGCACTTCCCCGCTGGCTCGCCGAGGAGTGGGTGACCTGGTTGGGCGCAGCCGAGGCACTCGCCCTGGCGAGGGCCATGAACGAGCCCGCGCTGCTCACGCTGCGCTCTTCGAGGCGGGATGCACTCATCGCGCGGCTCGTCGCCGCCGGCGTCAGGGCATCGCCCGCGCCTCGCTCGCCCGAGGGCATCCTGGTACGGAACGCGAACGTGGCAGCCGTGTCGCGGGCCGCCGGCCCAATCAGCTTCCAGGTGCAGGACGAGGGTGCCCAGCTCGTCGCACTGTACGCAGCCGCTCCGCTTCGCGGCCGCAACGCGCGGATCCTCGATGCCTGCGCGGCACCGGGGGGAAAGACCTTTCAGCTGGCGGACCTCCTTGGTCCGGGGGGCGAGGTGGTGGCAGTGGAGGTTCACCCCGGCAAGGCGGAGAGATTGCGCCTCGAGGTGCAGCGGCGCGGGCTGGCCTCGCGGATTCGCGTGCTGTGCGCCGACGCTTCGCAGCCCATCGAGGGCCTGCAGGCAGCCAGCTTCGATGCAGTGCTGCTCGACGCGCCCTGCTCCGGGCTCGGGACGCTGCGGCGCCATCCCGAGCTGAAGCTGCGCCGCAGCGC
>Ga0335081_10018943_pt1 | contig 11130 bp, 7 predicted proteins | sample Lox_Sample_35_FD_206713 | JGI IMG/M metagenome (GOLD analysis project Ga0335081, IMG submission 206713) | Soil microbial communities from Loxahatchee National Wildlife Refuge, Florida, United States - Lox_Sample_3.5 | ecosystem: Environmental > Terrestrial > Soil > Wetlands | place: USA: Florida...
GCCTTCCTCCATCGACCCGTTATGCCCCGGTTTTTACGCTCCCACGAGCGCTGCACCGGGGTTAGGGTCCAAGGACCCACCGCATCAGGGAGGAAAGGCTCTTGCTGCGGTCAGGTCAGCTGGGGTAGTTGCCCGCAGGCTGCCTGCACGCGCGCCCCGCCTGACCAGGGCCGCCTGCCCTCGGCCGCGACGTACCCGTCGTGCTGGCTCCGGCCATGATCAGCAGGCCAGCCTTGTCGTATACGTCGGCGTCGGCGGCCTGCAGGCTAGCCTGGCTGACCCTGAAGTGGTGACCGCACAGCAGCAGGTCAACAGGGTGCGGTCGGCTATCGGTCGGCGGCATCACTACGGTGACCACAGGCTTTGCCGGGCAGCAGCAGGCCCGCGCAGTTATGTCCAGCGGTACGGCTCGCTCCAGCTCCGTAATGAGCTGCTCGCGCGCGGCGGCCGCCCGGTGAGGCCACCACCTCTTCACGCGCTAACCATCGCACCGGCGTGGACGGGCCGTCAGGGTCATTGTTCCTGCGCGGCACGGTAACCGGGATCTCGCCATCGGCGTCCAGCCGGTAGATAACCTCATCGATGACCGCTACCAGCAGGTCCGCATCCGAGCCCGCGATGAAGCGCCGCTCGGCTGTGCGCCGGGGCCGGGTGGCCGCGACGACCGCGAAACTGTCCACCAGTCCTCATGCCGCCTCGGCCGGGCACTCCTCCCGTGTCGGCGCCCATGCCCTCCACGCGCAGGTCGGCGGTATGACGAACGGACCGGTGCCCCGGGCGGGCGCCGGAGGCGAGCCGTTCAGAGAGCCGGGTCAGTTCCTTGTCCACCTCCGCGCGCATGCTGATCTGATCCAGCTGTGCCTGGAGTTGCTCGTCGCTCAGCGTCGGCGCGACGATGGCCCGGGCATCGGCCGTCAGCAGGTCATCGCGCGCGGCGGCCCGTGCCTGCAGGTCAGCCTCCTCATCCTCCGCGCGGCGGGCGGCCGTGCCGACGTCCGCCACCTCACCGGAGATCCCGGCGAAGGCCTCGGTGATGCTGGGCCGGATCGACGCGTTCGGACGTGGCCGCGTCCACACGTCGCACCGGCATTCCTTACAGGAGCGGCCTCTGCCGGTTTCCGGCATCCTCTTCGCGGGCCCGGCATCAGGGGAAGCCCGCCGCGCCCGATGCTGGAATCCGCTGCGGTCGGCGCGTATTGAAGCGCCTCCACCTATCCGTTCCGTCTGGGAATGGCGCGGAGATCGACGGGCCCAACCGCCCTGCCGGGCGTGGTGTCCTGCGCTGCCCGATGCCGCTATTCCTGCCAGGCAGGCCTTTGGCTTAGACAGCGTGCCCAGGTTGGCCGCGTCTTCCGGAGCTGGCGTACGCTCAGCTAGCTCACAGGAAGCCCCGGGCTCAGTCGTGCTGCCGCTTGGCCGCAGGCAGCACGAATAGCGCGACGAGGGCGCCGCCGAGCACGACGAGAGCACCGGTGACCAGCCCCAGATCCATGCCGCTGACGAACGCCTCCCTGGCCAGGTGCGCCAGCCCGGCGCCGAGCGCGCCGCCGATGCGGTCCGCGACCTCGAGGGCGCCGCCGAGAGAACCCCGCACGGCTGCCATGACCGCGGCGGGCGGATGATAGGGGGCCAGCACGGCGGTGATGTGGTCCTGGTACCTGGTGGTCAGCAGGCTGCCGATCACCGCCACCCCAAGGGCGCCGCCGACCTGCATGAACGTGTTGTTGATCGCCGACCCGACTCCGGTGTCCCCGCTGGGCAGCGACCCCATGACCGATTCGGTGGCCGCCGGGAGCACCAGTCCGACTCCGGCGCCGGCCAGGACGATCCCGAACATGATGCCGCCGTAACCTGAGATAGCGGTCGCGCCGGAGATCTGCCAGAACCCGCCCGCCACGATCGCCAGTCCTGCCGCGACGGTGTACCTGATGCTGATCCTCCGGATGATCAGCGCTGACAGTGGTGCGACCAGCGCGAGCGCGCCCGCCGCCGGAAGTATGCAGACCCCCGCCCGCAGCGCCGAATAGCCCACGCTGAACTGGAGGAACTGGGTCAGCAGGAAAAGCGCCCCGTAAAAGCCGAAGACGGCCAGCGCTTGCGACGTGACGGCACCGGAGAGCTCCCGCTTCCTGAACAGGTCCATGTTCAGCATGGGGTGCGCCGACCGCCGCTCCCACAGGATGAACACCGCCAGCACGGCCAGGCCGCCGATCCCGGCAGCGAGCACTCGCGCCGATGTCCAGCCCCGGGCCGGAGCCTCGATCAGCGACCAGACCAGCAGGCCCAGGCCCGCGATCGACAGCACCGCGCCTGCCAGGTCAGGAGACTTCGCGTCCGGGTTCTTCGACTCGCCGATCAGCGGGATCGCGAAGGCGAATCCGAGCACCGCGACCGGCACGTTGAGCAGGAAAACCGACCCCCACCAGAAGTGCGCGAGCAGCAGGCCGCCGACGATCGGGCCGATCGCGGCCCCGATGCCGGTCGTGGCCGCCCACAGGCTGATCGCCCGCCGGCGCTCGGCCGTGTCGGTAAAGATAGCGGTGATCAACGACAACGTGGACGGCATCATGAACGCTCCGCCGATGCCCATGCCGGCACGTGCCGCGATCAGCATTGCCACCGATCCGGAGTAGGCGGCCCACACCGACCCGGCGGCGAATATCACCAGGCCAGCCAGGAACACCTTCTTCCGGCCGATACGGTCGGCGAGGCTGCCCACGGCCAGCAGCAGCCCGGCGTAGACCACGACGTAGGCGTCGACGATCCACTGCAGTCCGGTCGTCGAGGCGTTCAGGTCGCGCACGATGGTGGGCAGCGCGACGTTTAGCACCGTGACGTCCAGCGTGACCATCAGCAGCGTCACGCAGAGAACCGCGAGCGCGAACCACCGGGTCAGCGGCGATCCCGGCCTGCCCGTGGAGCCGGCCGGAATCCGGTGGAGCCGGGTCGTCATGTGTCCCACGCCATACCCCGCAGTTACCCACCGGTAGAGGAGAAGGTCCTGCGGGTCGCGTTCTGCTAGCCTGACAGGCCGCTTCGCCGGCCTCCTGGGCATCCTCTGCCCGCAACTGCTCGTAGAGCCGAGGGCTGAGCCGCCGCAGGATGTCCACGATCACGGTGATTTTGAGGCTGCCCCGGCCGTGGCCATGGTAGCGGGGCAGGTCCTTGCTTAAATGGCGAGCACAGCGCCGGACCGGGATCCCGGCGGCGAGCCAGCTATCCGTGCCCAGCGCGTACTCGCTGCCGTCACGTCCGGCGTGGGCGGCGGGGCGAGCCGACAGACTGGTAGCTGCGGACCGCGTGTTCAGTCTGCTCATGGTGTGTCTCCCTTGCTGACATCGCCGTGACGAGGTCACGGTGAGCCGAGCAGATGACATCCCGGGCCTGTTCGCGCAGCCTGGCAACGTCGTGCTCAGTCAGGCCGCTGGTCGGCAGCGGGCTTCCCGCGAAGACGCGCACCTGGCCACCGTGGATTGCGGCTCGTCCTGGTGGCCAGATCCGGCGGGTGCCTGCGATGGCGACCGGCACGACCGGTACTTGGCTGGCGATGGCGATGACGAAGGCGCCGTCCATGAACTCGCCGATGGCGCCATCCGGCGAGATTTTCCCCTCCGGGTAGGCCAGCAGCGAGTGCCCGATTTGCAGTCCCCGGGGCGCGCGGTCAGCATGCACGCGTCCAGGATGATCACACCGCCCGCCTGCAACGTATACGGCCGACGGCAAAGTGATGTTCCCGTAGACAAGCGAACTCGAGCAGGGACCTTCGCCTCGTGGGCCTGGGCCCTTCGCCGGTGTCTCGTGATGCCTGCCGCGGGTGGACTGGTGTTGAACTGGGAGGCCCGGATACTCATGACTGAGCAAGCCAGCGTGTACGCGCTGCTGGTTAACGGGAGCACGGCGGAGATCCGCCCGGCCCGGGCCGGTGACTACGACGCGGTCAAGGCCATGCACGAGGCGATGTCGCCGGACAACGCCTACCTCCGCTTCTTCGGCCTCAGCCGGACGGCGGCCGAGGCCGAGGCGCGGCGGATCTGCCGGCAGCCCCGGCCCGGCCGGGTGGCGCTGCTCGCACTGGAGGGCGGCGAGGTGGTCGGCGTCGCCAGCTACGAGGTGCTGGACGGGCACGGCACAAACCATAAGGAAGCCGAGATCGCGTTCGCGGTGGCCGACCGGATGCACCACAGGGGAATCGCGACGCTGCTGCTGGAGCACCTGGTCTGGTACGCCAGGAGCCACGGGGTCACCACGTTCACCGGACAGACGCTGGCCGAGAACGCGGCAATGTTGAAGGTCATCGCGGACGCCGGCCTGCCGGTGCACCGTCAGATCTCTCACGGGGTGGTCGACCTGACCATCCCGCTGCCCGGCCTGGTCGACGGCACGGACCTGGACAGTTACCTGAACGCGGTGGGCGAGCGGGAGCGCGAGGCGGACGTCGCCAGCCTGCGGCACGTGTTCGCACCCGAGTCCATCGCGGTGATCGGCGCCAGCCGGCGGCCGGGCACGATCGGCCGGGCGATCTGGGACAACATCCGCGGCGCCGGGTACGTCGGGACAGTGTACCCGGTCAACCCGCACGCCGATGAGATCGGCGGCGAGCCTGCCCTGGCCTCGCCGGCCGACCTGCCCCGGCAGGTCGACCTGGCGGTGATCGCCGTGCCTGCGGCGGCCGTGCTCGATACCGCGGAGCAGTGCGGCCAGCGGGGCGTACGCGCGTGCGTGGTGATCACCTCCGGGCTGGACGACGCCACCCGCGCCGACCTGCTCGCGACATGCCGCCGGCACGGCATGCGGCTGATCGGCCCGAACTGCTTCGGGGTGGCGGTGCCCGGCATCGGCCTGGACGCCACCTTCGCCGCCGCGCACCCCAAGCCGGGGGTGGCCGGGCTGGTCATGCAGTCCGGCGGGCTGGGCTTCGCCACCGCGGATCAGCTGTCCCGGCTCGGCATCGGCATCTCCTCGTTCGCGTCGGTGGGGGACAAGCTCGACGTGTCCAGCAACGACATGCTGATGTGGTGGGAGCAGGACGGCGTCACCAGGCTCGCCGTGCTGTACATCGAGTCGTTCGGCAACCCGCGCAAGTTCGCCCGCACCACGCGCCGGGTCGCCGCGAGCATGCCGGTGCTCGCCGTGCAGGCCGGGCGCTCGGCCGCCGGCCAGCGGGCGGCCGCCTCGCACACCGCCGCGGTCGCGACGCCGCTGGTCACCAGGGAGGCCCTGTTCGACCAGGCCGGCATCATCGCGGTGCCCGGCTTCGGCGACCTGATCCAGGCCGCCGCGCTGCTAGCCACCCAGCCGGTCCCGAAGGGAACCACGGTTGCGATCGTGTCCAACATCGGCGGCGCGGGAGTCCTGGCCGCCGACGCCTGCACCGACCTCGGCCTGACCGTACATCGGCCGCACCGGCTGACCCGGCACCGGCTGCGCGCGCTCATCCCGCCCGGCGGCGCAGCCGACGGCCCGATCGACACCACCGCCGCGGTCTCCGCCGGCCAGTTCCGGGAGTGCCTGGAACTCGCGGCCGTGGACGAGGAAGTCAGTACCGTGATCGCACTCGTGCTGTCCACCGGCGCGACCGGCGACATGGTCGCGGCCATCCAGCAGGCCGACATCCGCGTGCCGCTGGCCGTCGTGCTGCTCGACCAGACCGAGACCGTGCGGCTGCTCCCCAAGACCGGTGACGGCAGGCAGATACCCGCCTACGCGTACCCGGAGGCGGCCGCGGCCGCCGTGGCCCGCGCCGCCCGCTACGGAGCGCGGCGAACAGCCCCGCGCGGGGTAGTACCCAAGCTCGCCGACATCAGAGACGACGACGCCCGCGCGCTGGTGCACGAATTCCTCGGGACCGGCGACGGCGGCTGGCTTCCGCCGCAGGTGACCGCGGCGCTGCTGCGCTGCTACCGGATCCCGCTGGCCGAACTGGTCCCGGCCCGCAGCGAGGACGAGGCCGTCGCCGCCTTCGCTGCCGACGGCGGGGTCCCGGTGGTGCTCAAAGCCGACGTCCCCGGACTTGTGCACAAGACCGACGCGGGTGGAGTCGAGCTAGACCGGCGCACCGAAGCCGACGTCCGCGCCGCCTACCAGAGGATGGAAGAACGGTTCGGCCAGAAGCTCCGCACGATCCTTGTCCAGCCCATGATCGGCGACGGCACCGAGGTGATCGTCGGCGTTGCCGACGACCACCTGTTCGGCCCGCTGGTGGTGTTCGGGCTCGGCGGGGTGGCCACCGAGGTGCTGGCCGATCACGCAGCGCGGCTGACGCCGCTGACCGATGTCGACGCGGACATGCTGATCCGGTCTATCCGCTCGGCGCCGCTGCTGCTCGGGCACAGGGGCAGCCCCGCCGCCGACCTCGGCGCGCTGCGTGACCTGCTGCTACGAGTCTCCCGGCTCGCCGACGACCTGCCGGAGGTCACCGACCTCGACCTCAACCCGGTCATCGCCCGGCCGGACGGGGTCTTCGTCGTAGACGCACGGGTCAAGGTCGCGCCATACGCGCCCCAGGACCCGTTCCTCCGCAGGCTGCGCTAGCCACTGCGGCCAAGCCGCGGGCCCGGGGACAAGCACCACCATTCGTTCTCAATACGCAGACAGCTGACTGGAGGGCCACCCCACCCGCTCTACACTCGACTGCCTGCCTGTATCCGGGGCGCGGAGCACGGGTTGAACAGCGCGGTCTCGTCGGGGAAGTGCCCGTGGTCGGCAGCCTGCCTGGTTGTATGGTCAGGGACGGAGGGAGGCGCCATGGCGGTATCGCTCGATGTGGTCGCGCTGGACAAGCCGGACGACGTGAACGTCATCGTCGGGCAGGCGCATTTCATCAAGACGGTCGAGGACCTGCACGAGGCGCTGGCTGGGGTGAGCTCCCATCTTCACTTCGGTATCGCATTTTGCGAGGCCTCGGCCGCCCGCCTGATCCGCAAGTCGGGCAATGACGCGGAGCTGACCGGCCTGGCGGTGGCTGCTGCCAGAGCGATCAGCGCCGGGCATGCGTTCGTGATCATGCTCAGCGGCGGCTTCCCGGTGAACGTACTGAACCCGATCAAGGCGGTCCCGGAGGTCTGCACGATCTTTTGCGCCACCGCCAACCCGGTCCAGATCCTTATCGCGATCACCGACCGCGGCCGCGGCGTAGCCGGGGTGATCGATGGATCACCGCCTGTCGGCGTGGAGACCGATGCTGACGTGGCGAGCCGTCATCGCCTACTGCGTGAGATCGGTTACAAGCTGTGAGCTCGTGTATCGCCACGTTCCAGGTCCCGTTCTGGCGATCGGCATCATGACCGGGGCCGCGGCAGACACCAACGTCGTCTTGCATCTGACCTGTTGAGCCGACCGCAGGCCACCGTCTTGCCGCTGCCTGACGCCCGGAAGAATCCGCCCGCTATGTGTACAGATCATCCGTTCGCGCGGTCAAGGTGGGCGAGATCCGGCAACGCGTAGCGCGGCCGCTGTCCCGGGAGGCCGCAGGGTTTCCGCCGCTGACCGGATTGCGGAGCCGGGGCGGGTCTGCCGCTGGCGGCCGGGAACGCCGTACAGGGTACCGGGTACGGGGCCGGATCGCTGCCGGCACTTGCGCCGGAGCCACAACGTTGGGCCCGGGCATGCCAGGGCTTTCGGCCCTAGGTGTCCGTCATTGGCGCCATGCAGCGTGAATATCGTCTGCGAGGTGATCGAGGGAGCTGGACCGAACGGAGTGCCGGGAGACCCGGAGCCCGGAGGAAAGGCTGAGAGGCCGGACAGCTGCGAGGCTGAACGGCGAACCCGAGGACCTGATCCGGGCATTGCCGACGAAGGGAGACCGCCCCGCAGGCATGGTGTGCCGGGGTTCGACTCGGGAGGAAGCCAGGAGTGCGTGAGATCGCGGTGTTTGGCGGGAGCGCTCACCCAGCGCTTACCGGTGAGATCTGCACGTTCCTTTCCGTGCCACGGCAGCCGGTCCGGCTGCAGCGGTTCGCAAACGACTGCCTGGAGGTCCAGCTCCAGGCCAACTGCCGGGAACGGGACGTGTTCCTCATCCAGCCGCTAGTCCCGCCGGTTCAGGAGCACCTGGTCGAGCTGCTGCTAATGGCGGACGCGGCGCGCGGCGCGTCCGCCACGCGGGTGACCGCGGTAATACCGCACTACGCATACGCCCGATCGGACAAGAAGGACCAGCCGAGGATCTCCATCGGCGGCCGTCTGGTCGCCGACCTGCTGGTCACCGCGGGCGTCAACCGGGTGCTCACGCTGAGCTTGCACTCCCCGCAGGTGCACGGGTTCTTCTCCGTCCCGGTGGATCACCTACACGCGCTGCGCGAGCTCGCCACCCACTTCCGTGCCCGGGACCTGTCCCACGCGGTAGTGGTCTCACCTGACCTGGGCTACGTGAAGAGCGCCGCGGACTTTGCCCGCAGGCTGGGTGTGCCCGTGGCGGCCGGCGCGAAGCAGCGGATCAGCGACACAGAGGTGATACTCTCGGCCATCATCGGCGACGTGGCCGACCGGGACGTGATCATCCTCGATGACGAGATCGCGCGCGGGACCACCGTGTTCGAGCTGCTGACCCTGCTGCGGGAGCAGGACGTGCGTTCGGTGGCCGTGGCCTGCACGCACGGCCTGTTCGCCGACGGCGCGCTGGACAACCTAGCGGCCTCTGACGTGACCGAAATAGTGTGCACCAACTCGGTGCCGCTCCCCGCGGACCACCCGAAGCTGCACGTGCTGTCGGTTGCCCCCGCGCTCGCCGAGGCCATGAGCCGGATCCACAACGGCGAATCGGTCAGCGCGCTGTTCGACCACTAGCCCCCGCTGCAGCTGTGCTCGAGGTCTCGCTGGCTGTGGACGTGATCCACGGTTCGGCCGGATCGACGCGCCAGACCGGGTTGTCGACAGGATGCTGGGCTGGCGGGTCGGAGACCGGCTGACTGTCACAGCTCCGGGACACGTGCTCACCCGGGTGATGCAGACGGCATGGTCACCACGCCGGTCAAGCCCTATGTGGTGATCCCGGCCGCGCTGCGTCGCCGCTGCGGGCTATGGCTTGCGCCCGGTACTACTGGCCGTATTCCCGGGTGAAGACGGGCTGACCCCGTACTCGTTGTGGCAGCCGGCCAGGCGTTGCGGGTACAGGTCCAGTTGCCGCTCGGAGTGCGAGGCAAGCCATGAGCGCCGTCAGTTCTTCCTCGCCGCCCCAGAACTGGCCAGGGAACTTCCCATTCTGGGCGTTACGCGGGGCGAGAGCAGGGGATCCGCCGGAATGCCGGGCCTTTGCCCGGGCGCGGCACGTCTCGGCCGGTCTGTTCATCCGGTTCGGCGCATTCTCAGCCATGCAGGTGCCAGCGGAGCGACCGCAGTGCGAGTATCCCGATGTCAGGGGACCTAGGTCCCGGCCGCCGACGAGGCCGGCGGCCGGGAGCACGGGTATTACGCCACTACCGGCAGGGCCGCCACCCCGTGATAGTCGCCGTATGGAGTCGGCCAGATATAACACGACCGGGAGCCGCGTCGGCCGGGGCAGGCCGGCCGGTAAGCCGGCAGCGATCGCAGCGTCCAGACAGGACGGTGGCGAGGATCCATGAGTGCCGGGCTGGTCAGGCTGTTCGCCTGCGGCGACGTGATGCCGGGCCGGGGCGTGGATCAGGTACTGCCGCATCCGGGCGACCCGGAACTGCGGGAAGCCTGCATGCGCGACGCGAACGCCTACGTCAGGCTGGCCGAACGCGCCAGCGGGCCGATCCCGCGCCCGGTCAGCTTCTCCTGGCCGTGGGGCGACGCCCTGCCGGTGCTTGAGGAGGCGGCACCTGAGGTCCGTGTCATCAACCTGGAGACCAGCATCACCCGCAGCGCCGACTTCGCTCCCGGCAAGGCTGTGCACTACCGGATGAGCCCGGACAACCTGCCGTGCGTTTCGGCGGCCCGGCCGGACGTCTGCGCCCTGGCCAACAATCACGTGCTGGACTTCGGGCCGCGCGGGCTGGCCGAGACCCTCGGCTGCCTGGCCGGTGCCGGGCTGGCGGCGGCCGGAGCTGGGCTGGACCAGGCCCGGGCCCGGCAGCCGGCCGCCGTCCGGCTGCCCGCCGGCGGCCGCGTGCTGGTCTTTTCCTGCGGGACCGCCTGCAGCGGCATCCCGCCGGACTGGGCCGCGACCGCCACCCGGCCCGGAGTGGACCTGCTGCCCAGCCTGTCCCCTGCGGCCGCCGATGCGCTCATCGCCCGGACCCAGGCCGCCCGGCAGCCCGGCGACATCGTCGTCGTATCCATCCACTGGGGCGCCAACTGGGGATACCAGGTGCCCGGCGACCAGGTCCGCTTCGCCCGTCGGCTGGTCGACGGCGGCGTCGGCCTGATCCACGGCCACTCCTCGCATCACCCGCGTCCTATCGAGGTGTACCGGGGCAAGCTCGTCCTGTACGGCTGCGGCGACTGCATCGACGACTACGAAGGCATCACCGGCTACGAGAGCTACCGGGACGACCTGCGCCTGCTGTACTTCGCGTCGGTCCAGGCGGGCACGGGCGACCTCGCCGCCCTCACCATGGTGCCGATGCAGGCAAAGAACATGCGGCTGCGTCACGCCAGCACCGCCGATGCCAGGTGGCTGGCAGCCAAGCTCGACACGACCAGCCGCGGCTTCGGCTCCAGGATCGAATACCAGCCCGGCGGCGCGCTGATCCTCTGCCTGTGAAACGGGCGGACCTGCCCCCCGGAACCGCGGATTGCCCCGCGTCGCCCGGCGGCGGGTCAGGTGCTCGTTTCGCCCTCCGCCGGCCCGGCACCCGGTGCCGCCGATTTCGCCAGCAGCAGCAGCTCATGCGCCCGCCGCGCCGCCTCCTCGATGTGACGGTCCGGCGGCTCCGCCATGGGGCTGCTCTCCAGGCCCCGGGCAAGGACCTCGAGTGCCTCGGTGACCGCTGCCATCTGGCCCTCAAGCCGGCGGAGACGCTCGGTAAGCTCGGTGATGCCGTGGCCGGCTTATGGTGAGTCCGCTGACATGTTCATGCCCGGCAGCATGCCGGCCTGTGCCGGGACCGGGCAGGGTCTTTTGTCACCAGGCCGCGGCCGGGACCGGTCAACTGCTGGCGGGGTGGGCGTGATCGTGGCTGTGGGCCTGCCTGAGATGCTCGGCGTCGGCGTCGACGTGAGGCTCGT
>Ga0335081_10018944_pt1 | contig 11130 bp, 8 predicted proteins | sample Lox_Sample_35_FD_206713 | JGI IMG/M metagenome (GOLD analysis project Ga0335081, IMG submission 206713) | Soil microbial communities from Loxahatchee National Wildlife Refuge, Florida, United States - Lox_Sample_3.5 | ecosystem: Environmental > Terrestrial > Soil > Wetlands | place: USA: Florida...
GCGGAGACGAAGACTCCGGCGCTGCCGAAGGCCGAGGCGATCTCGACGAGCTCCTTGATGCGCTCCGACGTGAGCGCCAGCACGAAGGCGATGGCCGTCAGCACCACGACGCTGATGCGCGCAGCGATCAGCTTCTCGCGGCCGCCCATGGTCGGCACGACACGCACGACTATGTTGTGCGAGACCTGCGCACCGGAGGCATGTAGCGCCGAGTGCACCACCGACAGGATCGCCGAAATCAACGCGCCGCCGAAGATGACGTAGTGCCAGCTCGGCAGGAAGTGCTCCGACAGCACCGAGACGGTGCGCTCAGAGTCGGTGAGCTTGGCCGCGATTGCGGGGTCGGTCTGCACCAGCGTCTGGGCGGCGAGGCCGAGGAACACGGGGAGCGCGCCGATCACGATGTACATGGTGCCGCCGAGGATGGTGCCCCACGCGGCGACGGCGGCGGAGCGGGCGCCGAGAAAGCGCGAGATGAGCTCGATGGCCACGAACGAGCCGAAGAAGGCGACGGCGATCTGTTCGATGCGCTGGAGCGGGGCTTCGTCGGTGGCGGTGAGGACGCGCAAGCGCTCGGGCTCCACATGCGAGAGCACGGTCGTCACGCCGCCGCTAGCGTAGGCGACGGCGATGGTCAGCACAATCAGGCCGCTGATGACGGCAAAGCCCTGCAGCACGTCGGTCACGGCGTCGGCGAGGAGGCCGCCGACCGCCGAATAAGAGGCGACGAGGACCGCTGCAACCGTGATGGCGGTTGCCAACGGCATGCCCGAGCCCGACGCCAGCACCTGCCCGAAAGCGCGGATCTGCGCCGCCGCCCAGAACACCGACCCCGGCAGCAGTACGATCACCACGAGCTTCTCGACGGCTGGGGAGAAGCGCGCGCGAAATGCATCCGCAAACGTCGAGACGCCCTGGCGCCATAGGAAGGCAGCGTAGAGCGCACCTGCCGCGATCACGGCGAGGCCGTAGGCGAGCGGATCTACCAGCGCTCCCGACAGCCCCTTGTCGTAGACCTCACCCGAGGTGGCGACGATCGCCTCGGCGCCGAACCAGGTGGCGAACACCGAGAAGGCGACGAGCGTAGGCCCGAGGCTGCGGCCGGCGAGAATGTAGTCGGTCTCGTTCTTGACGCGCCGCGATACCCAGACACCGATGGCAAACTGCAAGAGGACGTAGCCGATCATCCCAAACAAGATCATAGAGCTGGGAACCCCCCGATGCCTGCCGTCGCTGCGGTGCTTGCTGCCCGACGCCCTACGCTGGCAGCGTATCAGCGATGAGGTAGCCTATCGATGCCTTCGATGCCGCGCTTACCCACTTTAGTCAGGACTTGGTGGTCAAGACGTGCGTCATGACGCGGCCGGCATTGACCGCCTGCGACCACAGCCGCCGCCAGCGGCCCTCGCTGCCCGCCGCAAGGAGCACGCGCAGGAGGCGCGCGCTTTGCGCCTCCGGCATCACATCGAGGATCTTTGCCCACAGCGTGTCGACGTTATAGACGCCGCGTCCGGGATCGAGGCACACGGGCACGGCGGATTCGATGGGAACGCCGACGTCCTCCGAAACGGCCTGCAGCGCCTGACGGATCGACTGCGCCTTGGACTCTAAGCCGCCTTCCAGGTCGTAGGGCGGCTTCCAGTCCTGAAAGGGGCGGAGCTGGTCGATATGCGTGAGCACCAAAAGGACCGGCGGCTGGCGCCGCTCGAAGCGCGCGGTGAGATGGTCTCGCAGCGCGCCGAGTGCCTTGCGGTCTGCCTCGCGGTCGGGGCGCGTCGCCGAGATGACCCACAGCACGAGATCGCAGTGGTCCGCTTCCTTGAGGAGTGCAGCCGTCTCGTCTGCATCCATGCCCAAGCCGGGGCTGTCTATCAGCAACGCCTCAGGAGAGCCCTGACGCTTTAGCTCGTAGGCCGTGAACCCTTTCGTAGCTGGAAGCACATCGACCGCAGCCTTGACCTCGCCCGCGAGTGCGTTGACGAGGCTCGATTTGCCGGCCCCGACCTGGCCGGCGATCAGCACCCGCAGCGGCTCCGCGAGAGCGGGCTCGGCGCGGTCCTCCCGCGTCGCCTTGGTGACGTGCGTCGCCAAGGTCGCAGCCGGCACGCTCAAGCGCCCACTGTAGAGATCGATCGCGGCGCGCCCAACCTCGCGCACGTAAGCCGCCGCGAGCCGGCGGGCGAGTTCCTCGCGGCCCCAGTCGTAGAGCTGGCGTGTCACGTTCTCGCGCATCTCCTGTGTGAGCGCGGACGCCGGATTCAACAAGCGGACGATGCGCCAAAGATCGAAGGCGGACTCGGCGACGCCGATGATCGATCGCCAGCGGTAAATGGTCATCAGCTGACCGACGGTGAGGCGGTCACCGAGCGGGATGCTCTCGCGCACGAGCGGCCCGAGCTCGGAGCTCACGCGCTCGATGAGGGCAAGCGCTTCCGGGACCGTGAACTTCCACAGCGGGTCCTTCTCGCCCGGGTGCATCTCTCGCGCGACGGCATCCACCGTGCGCGTACCAAGGGCGAGAACGGCGTCGCGGCTGTTGAGCTTGGCGGGCTCGAGCGTCTCGATGATATGGAGCACCGCGTTCCAGGCGGCTGTCTCGCGCGCATTCCACAAGGGATCGGGCGCATTCTCCGGCTCCTCGAGCGGAGGTGCCCGCTTCACCGCGTCGCGCAGGACCCAGCGTTCCGCCGCGTAGGCCGACAGCGTGACGACACAGGCCGCGATGGCCCAATAGAGCACATACCCGTGCTGCCAAAGCCAGAGCGATCCCAACAGAACGAGGGAGATGAGAGGCACCGTAAGCGCGAGGATCACCATCGCGGCGCGCAAATAGGACAGGGCGCGAGTGGGCAGGCTCATCTTGCGTCTTTCAAGTCCCGGGGCTGGAGATGCCTCTTTCACGCGCAAGCCGCAGGGCGGAGCCGAGCGCGTCCTTGTAGGCCTGCGCGACGCCGGCGGGATCGCTGGTGCCGGCTTTGCGGCGCTTGAGAAAATAGCACGCGGCCTTGCCGAGCGCATACGTGGTGGCGAAGCTCATGCCCGCCGCAGCGGCCGCTCCTGCGGTTTGCCCGTACACGGGGACGAGCTTGGCGAGCTCGCGTGCGCCAAAGCCTGAGGCGACGCGCAGCAGCGTCGTGGCGCCGAGCGCGCCGGCGAACTCGGTAAGCGCACGGCGGTCCCAGACGACGCCATAAATGACGCCGAGTGTGTGAATGAGCTTGACCTGAATCGCCGGCACCAGCGCGACGCCGGCGACCGGCCATAGGTCCGCTGCCCCGGCCGCGGTGGCATATCCGAGCACGTGCGGGTGGGCACGGTCGGCGAGAGCATCGGCGGCGCTGCCGGTGAGGTTGGCGAGTGCGGTGGCGACGGTGGTTGGCGCGACGCTCTGCAGCGCGGCAACGAGGGCCTCATGCCCGTAGTCGACAGGGAGCCAGCCGTCCTCGGGCAGCGTGAAATCGACGGGCACGAACACGATGGCGCCATTGCCCGGGATGTCACTGAAGAGAGAGCGCTGACGCATGAGACTGCGCAGAAGGTCCGAGCTGACGCCGGCAGCGGCGAGGGTGGCCGCACTGTCCGTCGTGAACGGATAAGGCTCTATATGCCGCGCGCCCGGCGGGTATCCCTCGTGCAAAGCCGTCTGCACGACGATGATGGGCCATCCCGGATGGCGCCGGCGGATCAGGCGGACGACATCGACGATGGCCTCCTGCTGGGCATCGAGCGCGCGCATTGTGACGATGACGAGGTGCGCTCGGACCTCGGCGAAGGCAAGGTCTTCTGCCGGGTCGTATCCGGCCTCGCCCAACCCTCGCGTGTCGAGAAAGCGCACGAGCGGCGCCACCTCGGGAAAATCGAAGATGCGGGACGTGGTTGTGCAGGCGCGGAAGCCGTCGCCGATCTCGGCCGTGGAGCAGCCGGTCAAAACGCGGATGAGAGAAGTCTTGCCCGATTGCACCTTGCCGAGCAACCAGACCACGGGCGCGAACTCGCGCGCCTTAGCGGCGATCTCCTCTTGCGTGGCGCCATCTGCGGCGGGCGCCGGCCAGAGCGCGGCCTTGACGGCCTCCACGGCGCGCGCCACGCGCTGGCGCAACGGGTGCTGTGCGGGCTTCGCGGTCAAGCGGTGCGCTCCGGTGATTCTATGCGCTCGTGTATACCCCGGTATCATGCCGCGATAATGCGCCGGGGGCGAGTTGGTGGTGGCGGGACGAGGCGAGCCGGCCAAATAGCCGTCCTGGGGCCAATGCCCGTTGCCGCTCGGTTGCGCCGCGACTTAGTACCAGCGCCCGGCAGCGGCTCGATCGACCAGCCAAAGCGTGTCGCCGATCGGGCGCAAACGCCCGTCCGGGGTGCGCGCGTCGCCGGACAGCACGCGGTCCAAGATCTCCCGCTTGCCGTCACCCGCGACGATGAAAGCGACGAGCCGGCTGCACTCCAGTGCCGGGTGGCGTCCGTTCTCCGGCCGGAAGAAGCCCAGATATGGCCTTTTCATCGAGGCGCCGCGCGCGTAGCGCGACATCGGGCTTGCGGCGAGCGCTCCCCCTGGCTGATATGACGGTTGGCGGCTGGTGGCCCGAGGTTATAGGGCCTGTGGTCTCAACAACTCATCGGGGAGAAGCCCGTGAAGGCGACGCAAAAGCTTCACGATATCGGGCAAAGCCTATGGATCGACGACATCACGCGCGACATGCTGGATAGCGGCCGGCTGCAAAGATACATCGATGAGCTGTCAGTCACGGGGCTCACCTCCAACCCGACCATCTTCGAGAAGGCGGTGGCCAAGAGCGCTTGGTACGACGACGCCATCCGCAAGCTCGTCAAATCGGGGCTGACGGGCGAGGCGCTGTTCTTCGAGCTCGCGCTCGATGACCTCAAGCGCGCGGCCGACCTGTTCCTGCCGGTGCACAAGCGCACGGCGAGCGTCGACGGCTGGGTGTCGCTCGAGGTGTCGCCGCTGCTCGCTTACGACACCAAGGCCACCATCGCCGAGGCCAAGCGCCTCTATGATCGTGCCGGCAAGCCGAACCTTTTCATCAAGATCCCGGGCACCAAGGAAGGCCTGCCGGCGATCGAGGAGTCGATCTTCGCCGGCGTCTCCGTCAACGTGACGCTTCTGTTCTCCAGCAACGACTACCTCGCGGCGGCCGATGCCTACATGAAGGGGCTCGAACGGCGCATCGCCGCGGGCCTCTCCCCCGACGTGCGCTCGGTTGCCTCCGTGTTCATCTCCCGCTGGGACCGGGCCATCACGGAGAAGGTGAGCGAGCGGTTGCGTGACAAGCTCGGCATTGCCGTTGCCAAGCAGGCCTATCGCGCCTACCGCGAGCTGCTCGATAGCGACCGCTGGCAGCGGCTGGAAAACCTAGGCGCCCGCCCGCAGCGGCTGCTGTTTGCGAGCACCAGCACCAAGGACCCGAAGCTGCCCGACACCATGTACATTACCGCGCTCGCCGCCCCGAACACGGTGAACACCATGCCGGACGAGACACTGCTGGCCTTCGCCGATCACGGCACCGTTGGCAGTCTCGTCACCGCTGATGGCGGCGACAGCGCCAAGGTGCTGGGCGAATTCGGGAGCGCCGGCATCGACATCGACGCGCTGGGGCGGCAGCTGCAGGTCGACGGCGCCAAGGCCTTCGTCAAGTCGTGGCAGGATCTGTTGAAGTCCATCGACGGCAAGTCGAAAGCCCTGCAATAGGAGACCCGAATGGGGGAGGCGCCGACCGGGTCCCCGGCGTGGCAAGCGCTCGCCGACCACCACGCCCAAATCAAGGACAAGCACCTTCGGCAGATGTTCGCCGAGGATGCGGGCCGCGCCGAGCGCTTCACCGCCGAGGGCGCCGGGCTAGTGCTCGATTATTCGAAGAACCGCATCAGCGACACGACTATGAGGCTTCTCGTGCGCCTCGCCGAGGAGCGCGGGGTCGCGGCGCGGCGCGATGCCATGTTCCGCGGCGACAAGATCAACACCACCGAGCAGCGCGCGGTGCTGCACACCGCACTGCGTGCCCCGCGCGGAGCGGTCATCGAGGTCGACGGCAAGAATGTCGTCTCCGACGTGCATGCGGTCCTCGACCGCATGGCGGCCTTCACCAACAAGGTGCGCGACGGCTCCTGGACTGGCCACACCGGCAAGCGCATCCGGAACGTGATCAACCTCGGCATCGGCGGGTCCTATCTTGGGCCTGAGCTGGCTTATCAGGCCTTGCGCTGTTACAGCGACCGGGGTCTCACCTTGCGTTTCGTCTCCAACGTCGATGGCACCGCGTTTGCCGAGGCGACACAGGGTCTCGAGGCCGCGGAGACGCTGTTCATCGTCTCGTCGAAGACCTTCACCACGCTCGAGACCATGACGAATGCGGCGACCGCACGTGCGTGGCTCATCGAGAAGCTCGGCTCGCCGGCGGCCGTTGCTCGCCACTTCGTCGCCGTCTCCACCAACCGTGCTGCGGTGGAGACGTTCGGCATCGACCCGGCCAACATGTTCGGGTTCTGGGACTGGGTCGGCGGGCGCTACTCCATGGATTCCGCGATCGGTCTCTCCACCATGATTGCGATCGGGCCGGAGAACTTCCGCGCCATGCTCGACGGCTTCCACGCCATGGACGAGCACTTCCGCACCGCGCCCTTCGCAAAGAACCTGCCCGTGCTGCTCGGCCTCTTGACCGTCTGGTACAACAATTTCTTCGGGGCCGAGGCCGTCGGCGTCATCCCCTACGCTCAGCCGCTCGCGCGGTTTCCCGCCTACCTCCAGCAGCTACAGATGGAGAGCAACGGCAAGTCGGTCGCTCTCGACGGGACGCGCGTCCGCTACGAGACGGGACCGATCTTCTGGGGCGAGCCCGGCACCGACGCCCAGCACTCGTTCTATCAGCTCATCCACCAGGGGACGAAGCTCATCCCCTGCGATCTCATCGGCTTCCTCGAGCCGCTGAGCGAGCTGCACGACCACCACGACCTGTTGATGGCGAACCTCTTTGCCCAAGCGGAGGCGCTGGCGTTCGGCAAGACCGCGGCTGAGCTCGCAGCCGAAGGCGTGGCGCCGGCGCAAATCCCGTTCCGCGTGGCGGAAGGCAACCGGCCGACCAACATGATCTTGGCCGACCGCCTCGATCCGCGCACGCTCGGGGCGCTCGTCGCGCTTTACGAGCACGCTACCTTCACGCAGGGGGCGATCTGGGCGATCGACTCGTTCGATCAGTGGGGGGTTGAGCTTGGCAAGGTGCTAGCAAACCGCATCGTGCCTGAGCTCACAGCGGCATCCGAGCTGCCGCTCGAGCACGATAGCTCGACCAATGCACTAATTCAGCGTTACCGCGCGCATCGCGCGCGGCGCTGAAACGTGGCCGCGTCGGGTCCGGCGCGAGCGCCGGACCCCTAGATGAAGACCGGCGGCTCGGCTCTCTTACGCCGACTTTGCGAGAGCGCCGGCGAGAGCTTCCGAGATGATGCCGAAGATCGCGCCTCCGATCATCGAAAGTGCGATGACCGCCGCCGGATTCTGCACCGTCGGTTCCGTCAACCCGTCGGTTCCCGCCTTCAGCAACGCGAACGCGACGAAGGCGGCGAAGCCGTAGACCGTGGCAGGAATTGCCGAGAAGATCGGGATGTTGGAGCCGAGGATCATGAGGCCGACGCCGACGGCGACGCAAATGGCCGGCCAGACGTTGGGCGGCAGCGATGCGCCAAGGCCCACGCGCGAGATGGCAAGTAGCGTGAGCACGCCCCACACGATGCCCCACAGGTTGGCGAGGATGCTCGACGTGAAGCCCTGAATCTTGCCGCCGCAGTGATAGAAGCTCGCCCACGCGATGAAGGCTGCCCAGATCTGCAGGCCAAGGCCCAGGAAGTCCGAAAGATAGAGATAAGTCGCAACGCCGCCTAAAAGGCCGATGCTGACCGCAAGAGCGGTGACGATACCCATTGTAATCTCCCCTAGCCGGAGCCGTTGGTTGAGCTCTGATTGGCTGCTCCGGGCCGGGTGATATTAACTCGGATTGGTGTGGCTCGTTTGTCACTTCAGCAGGATCCTGCTCAAAAACTGCTCATAACCTAGGGAATGGCCGGGTCGGCAAAGCTCGGGCGATGCCTGCAATTCGATCAGGCCGCCTCACCAGACCTAAAACAAGAGCTGGTATCCGGAGGGCTTACCATCGGGCTTAAGCGCCCGCCCAACGGAGCATGCTCTCATGAACCGGACCCGCACGTTTTTCCGCGGCATCGCCGCCGCCACGGCGATGACTTTCACGGCCGCGACCACCGCCGACGCTTGCACCGGAATTCTCCTCAAGAACGCGGATGGCACCATCGTGCACGGGCGCACCGTCGAGTTCGGCATGCCGCTCGAGATGGATCTCGTCTTCGTGCCGCGCGGGTATGATTTCGTCGGTCAGACGCCGCTCGGCGCCGGCAAGACGTGGACGTCGAAGTACGCCGCCACGGGTGGCATCCTGTTCGGCAACCTTGCCATCATGGACGGTCTCAACGAGAAGGGTCTCGCGGTCGGCGCCTTCTTCTTCCCGACCTTTGCCGAGTACACCGCCACGAGCACCGACAACCAGTCGAAGTCGATGTCGGCGGCAGATTTCTCCAACTGGATCCTCACGCAGTTCAGCAGCGTCGACGAGGTGCGCAAGGCGATCGAGGGCGACGAGGTGGTCGTAGCGCCGACGCTCTTGCCCGGCTGGCCGCCGCAGCCACAGCCCTTCCATTGGATCGTCTACGACAAGAGCGGCAAGAGCCTGGTGATCGAGCCCTTGAAGGGCAAGCTCGTGCTCAACGACAATCCGCTCGGCGTGCTCACTAACTCACCGAACTTCGAATGGCACATGACGAACCTGCGCAACTTCGTGTCGCTCAGCCCGCGTGACGTCCCCGCCGTGACGCTCGATAAGAAGACCTTCGCCCCGTTCGGCATGGGCGCTGGGCTCTACGGCCTGCCGGGCGACCTCACGCCGCCCTCGCGCTTCGTGCGCGCGACCGTGTTCAGCGCCACCGCGATTCCCGCCGCCAATACCGCGGAGGGAATTCTCAAGGGGTTCCACATCCTCAACAACTTCGACATCCCGATCGGTGCGGCCCGCGAGAGCCCGGACGGCAAGACCTATTACGACATGACCATGATCACCACCATGCGCGATCCGCAGAACTTGCGCTTCTATTACAAGACCTATGACGATCAGACGATCCGCATGGTCGATCTCGCCAAGTTTGATTTCGACGGCAAGGAGATCAAGAAGCTGTCGACCAAGAGCGATCAGCCCATCGTCGACATGAGCGGCAAGTTCCAAGTGCGCAAGACTGCCAACGCGCAATAGAGGCCTAGAGCGAGGCGACGAATGCCAGAAGTGCCTCGCGCTCGTCTTGAGAGAGGGCCGCAAAGCCGTCGCGGGAGGCCTGCGCTTCCCCGCCGTGCCAGAGGATCGCTTCCTCGATGTTGCGCGCGCGCCCGTCGTGCAGGAACAGCGTGTGCCCGTTAACAAGCTGCGTGAGGCCCAAGCCCCACAGCGGCGCCGTGCGCCACTCGCGACCGTCGGCCATCCCTTCGGGGCGATTGTCCGCGAGCCCTTCGCCCATGTCGTGCAGCAATAGATCGGAATAGGGCCAGATCTTCTGGTTGCTCAACTGCGGCTGGCCCTCGACCTTGCCGGTAGTGAAGGAGGGAGTGTGGCAGCCCTGGCAGTTGAGGGCATAGAAGAGCGCCTTGCCGCTCGCGACCTTTGCATCGGTGGAGTTCCGCCGCGGCGGTACTGCTAGGTTCTGCGCGTAGAACACGACCATGTCGAACAGCTTCTGGCCGATCTCCAAGCCACCGTCGCGCTCGCTGTTGCCGTTGGGGGCGTTGAGGCAAAAGGTCTGCGCCTTTGTGCAGTCGCCCGAAGCCTTGGGCACGACCGGGTTGGAAATGCCGATATCGCCCGCAAACGCCGCGCCGCTCTGCTGGCGGATCGAGGGAGTACCGGCCTTCCATCCGAAGCGGCCGAGCTCGAGCCGCTGGTCCTCAATCGACCAGACCTCGTTGGTGCGCCCGGAGATGCCATCGCCGTCCTTGTCGTCGGGATCGGCGTGCGCGCGGATCTGCTCCTCCGGGATCGCCTCGATGAGGCCAAGCCCGATCATGGGCGGAGCAACGCGCGGTGAGATCATGGTCTCAGGGTGCAGGGGGCCATACTTCAGATCGGCGATCGAGTAGGTCGGGCGACGCAGGCTGACCGTGCCTCCATCGCCGAGCTTAACGGGCACCTCCTCGTAGGTGATGTGCATGTGGCCTTCGTTGTCGAAACCTTGGATCGCCGTCTCCTGCAGCTGGGCGCCGTAGGTCGGCTCGTCGATGGTGTTGACCTTGTGCTCGGCAATAAGCCGTCGCTGCTCGTCGGTCTCAGGCGGAATGGAGAGGCGCAGGAACATCGATTCCGCCGTGTCTTGCGGATAGTTGCCGTTGGGCGGGTGGCCGCGCCCGTCCTTGATGTGGCAGCTCTGGCAGGAGCGGGAGTTATAGAGCGGCCCGAGCCCGTCCGACCCCGTGGTCGAGGAGGGCGCGGAGACCCAGAGCTTGCGGAAGATGGCGTTGCCGACCTTGAAGCGCGCCTCGCCCTCAAAGCCGATGCCGTGCGAGAAATGCGAGAACGCCTCGTGGGTGTCGATGCTCTCGTTCGTCGTCGCGGTGCCGCCGGGGAACGCCTCGTCTGCTTCATCGGGCGGGGCGGTCTTCGGCAGGGCCACCGCCTGCTGCTCGAGCTTGCTGCCGGCCACGCCCGCGCCCGCGCTCACAAGTGCGGCAATGCCGACTGCGATCAGCCCCGGACCGACCGACAGCGCCAGCCGCGGCGGCGGTTTATTCCGGTCGATCATGCAACGAGACCATCGGCTCCATTCGCTGCCGTGGTGCGCGGCGAGGCCCCATGTTGGCACTCCGGCTACTCGATGCGCGACTGCTTGAGCAGCTTCACCTTATCGGGGCTGTCGAGACTGTTGGAGCCCTCGAACTCGATGGCCTTTAGGTCGAGCACCGCGATGCCGCGCTCGAGCTCCTTGGCTTGCGCGATGAGCGCGGAGATTGCCGCCTCGACGATGGCGTTGCCCTCGGTATTTCCCTCGCCGATGAGCTGATCATAAGCCTCGCCA
>Ga0335081_10018946_pt1 | contig 11128 bp, 7 predicted proteins | sample Lox_Sample_35_FD_206713 | JGI IMG/M metagenome (GOLD analysis project Ga0335081, IMG submission 206713) | Soil microbial communities from Loxahatchee National Wildlife Refuge, Florida, United States - Lox_Sample_3.5 | ecosystem: Environmental > Terrestrial > Soil > Wetlands | place: USA: Florida...
TGAGGCTGCAGAGCAACGGCCTGAGGTTCCCGCGGGAGCCAGGCGGGGAAGTCAGGGATCCTTGTCGACCGTAATGATGAACGTTGAGAGCGAGAAGCAGGAGCGCGTGCTCGACGCCTTCCGCCGCTGGGGATATCTCCAGGCCAATCTTGATCCCTTGGGGCATTTCGCGCCCATGAGCCATCCCGAACTGGATATTTCCGGCGAGGTTGCTGATGCGGCGCGGCGGATTTACGGCGGCAGCATCGGCGTGGAGTTCATGCACATCGCCGATCCGGAGCGGCGCCAGTGGATCCAGGAGCGCATGGAGTCCGAGCGCCCGGAGCCTGTCGATCGCTCCCGCGTCCTCGGGCAGCTGGTGCGCGCCGACATCTTCGAGCAGACCATCCACTCCCGTTACATCGGGACCAAGCGCTACTCCCTGGAAGGCAATACCGCCCTGATTCCGCTGCTGGACGAGATTCTGAACTCGGCCTCGACCTACGGCGCGGAACAGGCCGTGCTCGCCATGAGCCATCGCGGTCGCCTGAACGTCATCATCAACATCGTAAGCCGGCCTGCGGAGGAGATTTTCGCCGGTTTCGAGGATGTGGATCCCCGCAGCGTTCTGGGTGGCGGCGATGTGAAGTATCACATCGGGGCCACCGGGATCTTCACGGGCGCCAGCGGACGCCCCGTCCGAATTCATCTGGTCTCGAATCCCAGCCACCTGGAAGCGGTCGATCCGGTCGCGCTGGGCCGTGCCCGAGCCAAGCAGACGCGCCTCGGACGCGACGGAAAGAGCAGGATTTTGCCTGTGCTCATGCATGGCGACGCCGCCTTTGCGGGGCAGGGCATTACCGCCGAGACGCTTAATCTGGCCAATCTTCGCGGCTATACGGTGGGTGGAACGGTGCACATCATCGTCAACAACCTGCTCGGGTTCACCACCAACCCCAGCGACGCATATTCCGGAAGGTTTTCTTCCGATCTGGCCCGGCGCCTGCCCATACCCATTTTCCACGTCAACGGGGAGGACGCCGATGCGGTGGTGCGCGCCGGCCGCATGGCGCTGGAATATCGCTACGAATTCGGCAGCGATGTGCTGGTGGACCTGATCGGGTTCCGGCGGCATGGTCATTCCGAGGTGGACGATCCGACAATCACGCAGCCCATCCTGTACCGCAAGATCAAAGACCATCCCATGCTCTACCAGATTTACGCGAAGCAGGTCGGCCTCGATCCCCAGCCTTATGTGGCAAATGTCCAGGCTGAGCTCAATGCCGCGGAAAAGGCGGGCAAGAGCATGGTCAGAAAGCCCGCGATGCGGCAGCTGCCGGGCTACTGGGCGCCATTTCACGGCGGTCCATACAAGGCGGAGTACGAAGTGGACACCGGGCTATCAGCGGAGAAGCTGCAGCAGATCACCGACGCGCTGACGAGGTATCCGGAGGATTTTCACATTCACCCGAAGGTACAGAAACTGCTGGAGCAGCGGCGTGACATGGGTTACGGCCGGCGCCCGCTGGACTTTGGCATGGCGGAAGCGCTGGCGCTCGGATCGCTGGCTCTGGAGGGCGTTCCCGTCCGCCTGAGCGGTCAGGACAGCCGGCGCGGCACGTTCAACCAGCGCCATTCCGTGCTGATCGACATCCTGGACGAGAAGGAATACGTACCGCTGTGTCACCTCGCGCCTAGCCAGGCACGGGTCGAGATCTACAACTCCGAGCTGTCGGAAGCGGCAGTGATGGGTTTCGAATACGGTTTTGCACGCGATTATCCCGAGGCGCTGGTTGCCTGGGAAGCGCAGTTCGGTGACTTCGCCAACGGCGGCCAGATCATTATTGACCAGTTCATCTCGGCCGGCGAAGACAAGTGGGACCTGCTTACCGGGCTGGTACTGCTGCTGCCGCATGGCCATGAGGGCCAGGGGCCGGAGCACTCCAGCGGGCGCATCGAGCGCTATCTCCAGCTCTGCGCGCGCGACAACATGCAGGTCTGCCAGCCGTCAACCGCAGCGCAATACTTCCATCTCCTGCGCCGGCAGGCTCTGCGCAAATGGCGCAAGCCGCTCATCGCCTTCATGCCGAAAAGCATGCTGCGCCACCCCGAGGCTGTCTCGCCGGCAAGCGAGCTGCAACGTCCGCGTTTTCTGACCGTCATTCCCGATGAGACCGCACTGGAGGCCAGACGCGTATTGCTCTGTACCGGCAAGATCGGACAGGAGCTGCGAATGGAGCGCAAGAAGCTGAAGACGAAGGGGCCGGCGATTGTCTCGCTGGAGCAGCTATATCCGTTTCCCGAGGCTGAGGTGCAGGAAACACTCCGGCGTTACAGGAATGCGGCCGAGTTCATCTGGGTGCAGGAAGAGCCGGCAAACATGGGCGCCCTGTCGTTCGTGACGCCACGCCTGAAGCGGATTCTGGGAGGCAAGCTGCGGAGCATCAAGCGCGCGCCGAATTCCACGCCGGCCACCGGCTCGCCGAAGGCGCACGAACTGGAGCAGAAGACGCTGATCACGCTGGCGCTGGGAAAGGGCGAATAACAGCCGGAGCGGCACCGTCTGCACGGACAGGGCTCCTGCATCGATGCACCGCAGAACAGAATGCCGGTTCGTGAAAAGTTTGCTGCCTTCGCATCCAGCGGCGCTCCTGATACTCCGGCCAGAGGGTAAGCGAGCGTCACCTGCCTCAGCAGCGGCGTTCTCCTGAAGCAAGCACAAACTTCATCCTGGAACGAGCATCCAACCCCGGCATGAGAGCCCCCGGCCGGCGCCTTTCAATCCTTGCCGCAGTTTCGGCACTCGTCATTTCTTCCCTGCTGTCCGGTTGTGGCGGCGGGGTTACTGGCCATAATCCAACTGCTCCGACGTGGGGCTACACCGCCCTCGGCGATTCGCTGGCGGCCGGCGCCTTGGCGCAGGAAGGCTATGTTCCGCGCTATGCAACTTACCTCAACCTCGATACGGGCGCCAACGTGAGCACCACAAACCTGGGCGTGCCGGGCTGGACCAGCAGCGATCTGCTGAATGCCCTCGAGAACAATCAGGGCGATCGCACCGGCATCACGGCATCGAAGGTGGTGACCTGGGACATCGGCGGCAACGACCTGGCCAATGCCCACAACCATTACACTGAGGGCGTTTGCGGCGGCCCCGATAATCAGGATTGCCTGCGCACCGCGGTTTCCACCGTCGAACAGAACTGGAGCGCAATCATCACCCAGCTACTGAGCCTGAGGAGCACGACGGGCACCATCATCCGCACCATGGATATCTACAACCCCTACGTCGCCTCCGACATGCAGGCCGGTATTTTTGACATGATGGAGGCTTATCTCGATGAGGTGAACAACTACATTCATTCCACGGCCGCTGCCAATGGCATTCCCGTTGCCAACGTCCACCAGGCGTTCAACGGTGCTGACGGCAGAACCGATCCGGCAACCCTTGGGCTGCTTGCAGCCGATGGTTTCCATCCCAACGACGCCGGCCATAAGGTGATTGCCGACCAGTTGCGCGCTCTGGGATACCAGCCTCTGCACTGAGTTGAATCTTCCGGTTCGCAATTTCATTTAAGATGACGGCCATGGCGTCCGTCGTCCAGCTTGCGTCGATCAGGCGCGCTGCCCGCCACAACATGCTGGCAACGGGGGGAGCGATGCTGGTCGTCCTGTTCCTCGTATGCGCGCTGTTTGCGCCCTGGATAGCGCCGCGGGATCCGGCGCGCATCGAGCTGCCGGCACGCCTGATGGGTCCCTCCAGTGCGCACTGGTTCGGCACCGACGAGCTGGGTCGCGACGTCCTCTCCCGCGTCATCTATGGAGCGCGCATCTCGATGCTGGTGGGCAGCTGCGTCGTGGCCGCGTCGCTTACGCTCGGCCTCATCTTCGGCTCGATTGCCGGATATTACGGCGGGATTACGGACCGGCTGCTGAACGTGGTGGTGATGAATGCGTTCATGTCGTTTCCGGGAATCCTGCTGGCGATCGCTTTCGTCGCATTTCTCGGGCCGGGAATTTTCAATCTGATCTTCGCGTTGTCGCTTGGCGGTTGGGTCGGCTACGCCCGGCTGGTTCGCGCGCAGGTGCTGGCGGTGCGCGAGCGCGAATTTGTGGAAGCTGCCCGGGCGCTGGGCGCCGGCGATCTGCGCATTGTGACGCGCCACATCCTGCCCAACATCATCCAGCCCGTGATTGTGCAGGCGGCCATCGGCATGGCGGGCGCGATCCTCGCCGAGGCGACCATGAGCTTTCTGGGGCTGGGAGTGCCGCCCCCGGCGGCAAGCTGGGGCTCGATGCTGAACGACGCGCGCTCGCACCTGTTCGATTCGCCGCACCTGGTGCTGTTTCCCGCCGCGGCCGTGATGCTCGCCGTGCTTTCGTTCAACTTCATCGGCGACGGGCTGCGGGATTATCTGGACCCGCGATCGAGGATTGAGGTGGGACTGTAAGAACCTATCCATCCCATAAATGCGTCGCGGGCGAATTCGAGGTATCTCAGGGGCTGAAGTCCAGCAGTAAGAAGCCGCGATTTCGGCACGGCTGAAGCCGTGCCCCTTCAAAACGCATTCGTAAGACAGCTTCCAGCGAGACGTCCCGCAAGGCCCGCGCGCCGCACTGCGGGAGCTAGGCATTGTCGACTTTCGGGCCGGACTTGCCGTACCCCACGAGGTGGGGATTGGGACCCAGTATTTGCAGGGCGACCTGATCTTTGCCGGCCCAGTCGAAAAGCCATTCCGCATCTTTCATGGACAGATGAATGCAGCCATGCGATTCCAGGTCGGGATCTCCCGCGTGGAAGGCACAGGCACCGGAGAAGAACAGCGCGTAGGGCATTGCGGCCGGCTTGCCCTCAGCATCCTGGTAGAGCGAGCTGTAGTGCATCCGATAGCGCCGTTTGGGATCGATCTGGCCATGCGCAATCAGGGGGGTGAGGTGGCCCTGGCGGCCGGTTGAGAAATCGTCGATGGTACGCACCGCCTGGCCGTCATCCAGGACGATTATCGTATGTTTGGGAAGATCCACCACGATGCTTTTGCCGGGTATGGTCGGGTTGCTGCCGGGTTGTGTGCTCACGCGCGATTCTCCTGGTGACTGTTCGTATGCTGCGCTCGACCTTTATGCGTTTACGGCTTCCCCCCCCGGTTTGCCGGGAGCGTCCGCTGCCCAGGCGTTTGGCAATCCAGCCTTGCCTGGCGCATCGGTAGCACCGCCGGGCCGAAGGCGAACATCCAAAGCGTATGCCAACCGAAACTGCCATCCTTGGAGGGGGGTGCTTCTGGTGTGTAGAAGCCGCCCTCAAGCAGCTGCGAGGAGTCGATTCGGTCCGCTCGGGCTACATGGGCGGGCACGGTGCCAATCCCACGTACAGGCAGGTCTGCTCCGGCAACACCGGGCACGTCGAGGTGGCGGAGGTCACCTTCGATCCCTCGGTCCTCAGCTACAGCGACCTGCTGCATGTCTTCTTTACCCTGCACGACCCCACCACGCTGAACCGTCAGGGGAACGACGTCGGCGAGCAGTACCGTTCGGTAATTTTCTATCGCGACGCAGCACAGAAGAAAATTGCCGACGAAGTCATTGCCGGGCTGACGCGCGACGGCATCTTCGACAGGCCCATCGTCACAGCCGTGGAACCTGCTTCCACTTTCTACGTAGCCGAAGACTATCACCAGGACTATTTCGCAAACAATCCCATGCAGCCGTATTGCATGTTCGTGGTCGCACCCAAGGTGAAAAAGGTCCGCGAGAAGTATGCGCAGAGACTAAAGGCGTGACGGGTCGCGGAGTGGTGCGGGCGCCCGCGTGCAGACAGCCGCTATAATAAGAAGTTTCGGCAGCGGTTTCCAGACCCGTCTGTGGGGCGGTCGCCGTCGTGTCACCTGCCGGAAGCCCGGGCCATGTCGAACGAAAGCATCATCGTACGCGGAGCGCGCGTCCACAACCTGAAGAACATCGATTTCGAGATTCCGCACAACCAGATGACGGTGGTGACGGGGGTCTCAGGTTCGGGAAAGTCATCGCTCGCCTTCGACACGATCTACGCAGAAGGCCAGAGGCGCTACGTCGAGTCGCTCTCGGCTTACGCGCGTCAGTTTCTGGAGCGCATCGAGAAGCCCGATGTGGACCTGATCGACGGGATTGCCCCGGCCGTCGCCATCCGGCAGAAAAACACAACCCGCAATCCGCGCTCGACGGTCGCAACGGCGACCGAGATCTATGATTACCTCCGCCTTCTATATGCGCGCGTGGGACGAACGTACTGCCTCAACTGCGGCGTGGAAGTAAGGAAGGACACGGTGGATGAAGTAGCCGATCGCATTCTCGCTCTCGGCGAAGGCATGCGGGTGCAGGTCTTCTTTCCGCTAGAGCCGTCTCCCAGGCCATCCGCGTCCGAGGGGGTGAAAGGCCGCCGTCCGTCCGCCAAAGGGAAGTCCGCCAAAGCAGCCGCCGACGACTCCCAGCTCAAGGAGCGTCTCTTCGAGTTGCGCAAGCGGGGCTACAACCGGCTGTGTCAGAACGGCCGGATGGTCGAGTTCTCCACGCCCGAGTCATTGCTCGACCTGAACTTTGCCGAACCCGTGCAGGTGCTGATCGACCGGATCACGGTTTCACCCGATTCCCGGCTGCGCATTGTGGATGCGGTGGAACAGGGATACCGGGAAGCCGGCGAAGTTGTTTTTGAGACTGCTCCGCGTGAACCGGGGTCCCCGGCGGGCGCCGGTTTTGCACACGCTGGGGTGGAGCGATACCGGTTTTCGCAGCGTTTCGAGTGCAAGCAGTGCAACATCCGGTATGGGGAGCCCGAGCCGCGCCTGTTCTCCTTCAACAACCCCTTCGGCGCCTGTCCGCGTTGCCAGGGCTTCGGAAACACCATCGATTTCGATCTGAACCTGGTCATTCCCAACCGGACATTGACACTGGCGGAAGGCGCAATCGAGCCCTGGACAAAGCCCAAGTACAGGCCCCTTGCCACGGAGATGAGACGTTATGCCCGGGCGGCAGGCATTCCGCTCGATGTGCCGTGGCAGGACCTCACGCCCGATCAGCAGGGCTTCATCATCCATGGTGACGGGAAATTCTGGGGCGTGCGCGGCTTCTTCGAGCATCTGGAGCGCAAGAAATACAAGCTGCACGTGCGCGTTTTCCTCAGCCGCTATCGGGGCTATTCGGTGTGTTCCGACTGCAATGGCCAGCGATTGCGTCGCGAAGCGCGGCAGGTCAGGATCGGCGGAAAAGACATCTGCCGGGTGTCGGCCATGACGGTGGAGGAGGCAACGCAGTTCTTCGCGCAACTGGAGCTGTCGCCCCAGGAAGCCGGCATCGCGGGCAAGCTGCTGGAAGAGATCAACGACCGGCTGCGTTATCTGAACGATGTGGGGCTGGAATATCTGGCGCTCGACCGGCTCGCCTCGACGTTGTCGGGCGGCGAGGCGCAGCGGATTCAGCTGGCGACTTCGCTGGGGTCACGGCTGGTGGGCACCCTATACGTGCTCGATGAGCCGTCGATCGGGCTGCACAGCCGCGACACCGAGCGGCTGGTGAAGATCCTGCACGACCTGCGCAACCTGGGCAATACGATTCTGGTGGTAGAACACGACGCGGCCATCATGCGCTCGGCGGACCGCATCATCGATCTCGGCCCGGGCGCGGGGGAGAATGGCGGGCGCCTGATCGCCAGTGGGAGCTATGAGGAAATTCGCCAGAATCCGTCCTCCCTCACCGGGCGCTATCTGAATGGAGAGCTGCGCATCCAATTGCCGGCCGCGCGCCGGACTGGCAAGGGACGCAACATCAGGGTGACCGGCGCCCGCGCGCACAATCTTAAGAAAGTAAGCGTCTCCATTCCCCTGGGGATGCTGGTGTGCATCACCGGTGTCTCGGGTTCGGGAAAATCGACGCTGGTGCATGACGTGCTGTACAACGCCCTGGCCGCCGAAAAGCGGCAGGTCACCGGCGGACCGCAACCGGAGCTGGACCGGGTGGAAGGCGCGGAGTGGATTGACGAGGTCGTGCTGGTCGATCAGTCGCCGATCGGACGAACCCCGCGCTCCAATCCGGTGACCTATATCAAGGCCTTTGACGCCATCCGCGAGCTGTTCGCGTCGCTGGCCGAAAGCGCCAAGCGCGGATATACGGCAGGACATTTCTCCTTCAACATCCCGGGCGGCCGGTGCGAAGTGTGCCAGGGCGACGGTACGGTGACGGTGGAAATGCAGTTCCTCGCCGATGTCGAGCTGGTCTGCGAGGAGTGCAAGGGAACGCGCTACAAATCCGAAATCCTCGAGATCCGCTACCATGGCAAGAACATCCACGAAGTCCTGGACCTTACGGTAAGGGAAGCCTTGCACTTCTTTTCCGGCGTGCCCCGGATTGTCGACAAGCTGCGGGTGCTGGAAGAGGTGGGGCTGGGATACCTGCGGCTGGGGCAATCAGCCACCACCCTGTCTGGCGGCGAGGCGCAGCGCATGAAGCTGGCGGCGCACCTGCAACCCCGGTTGCGGGACATCGGCAAGCCGCGCAGCCAGCAGGACAGCCGGCAGCGGCGCATGCTTTACATTTTCGACGAACCGACCACCGGCCTGCATTTCGATGATGTAAGCAAGCTGCTCGCCGCCTTCCGCCGTCTGATCGAAGCAGGTGGATCGATCGTGGTGATCGAGCACAACCTCGACGTGATCAAGATGGCGGATTGGGTGATCGACCTTGGGCCCGAGGGCGGCGCCCGCGGTGGAGAGGTGGTCGCGGTGGGGCCGCCGGAGGCGATTGCCGCGGCGGCAAACTCGTACACTGGTCAGTGGCTGGCGCGTGTTTTGCCGCGCAACGGCAATCCGGCCGGCCAGGTCGAACTGCGATGAAGTCGCGTGGTATCGGAGCCCTGCTTCTATGGGCTGTGGCAGCGTTCGTGGCGGCCACAACCTGCGCCTCCGGGCAGCAGAGCCGCCCCACGGTCCGCCACCACCGGGTCGAGGAGCCTGTCAGCGACAGCAGCAGTTCCCCGGAAGTCGAGCAGGCGGAGACGGCAATGCAGCGTAACGACTTTGCCGCTGCGGAAGCTTTGCTGCAAAAGGCGGTTGCGGGCAGGCCTGAGGGTTATCGCGCCTGGTTCGATCTCGGCTATGTATACAACGCGACCCAACGGCGCAGCGAGGCGATTGCCGCCTATCGCAAGGCTGTGGCGGCAAAGCCGGATGTGTTTGAGTCCAACCTCGATCTGGGCCTGTTGCTGGCAAAGGAAGGCGACAGCGCCGAAGCCGCGCGGTATCTCGGAGCCGCGACACAACTGAAGCCGACGGCACATGCGGAGCAATCGCTGGCGCGGGCATGGCAGGCGCTGGCACGGGTGGAGGAATCCAGGGATCCGCAACAGGCGCTGGCCGCCTGGTCGAAAGCGGCCACGCTCATGCCGAAGGATCCGCAGCCACATCTGGCCGCTGCGGCATTGCTGGAACGGCAGAAGGACCTGGAGGGTGCTGCCCGTGAATACCAGCTCGCCACCGAAGCGGACCCCAGCTCGACGGCCGCTCTTACCGGTCTGGTGAGCGTCTGCCTCAAGCTGGAGAAGTGTACCGGCGCCGAGGCTGCGTTGCGCAGGTTGGTGGCAGCCGATCCGGGAAACAGCGCTGCCCATGTGCAACTCGGACGTCTGCTGGCAGCGGCGGACAGGAATGATGAAGCCATCCAGGAGCTGCAGCGCGGATCGCAGCTGAATCCCGGCGATCCTCATACTGCCCTCGAGCTGGGCACGGTATATATGAAGGCGAACAGGGATGCCGAGGCCGAGCCGCAGTTCCGGCTTGCCGTGCAGAAGCTCCCCCAGGATCCCGAACCGCATTTCGGTCTCGGCTCCGTCCTGATGTACGAAAAGAAATTCCCGGAAGCGCAACAGGAACTGCTGGCTGCGTTGCGCCTGAACCCCAACCTCGCCGAAGCTTACGGAAACCTCGCCATCGTGGCGGCTGCGAACAAGGATTACCAGCTCGCCCTGCGGGCCCTGGACAATCGGGCGAAGTATCTGCCGGAAACGCCCGCGACCTATTTCCTGCGGGCTAACACGTTTGACAACTTGAAAGCTGTGCCCCAGGCGGTGGAATATTATCAGCGGTTTCTGGCGGCAGACGGCGGCAGGTTTCCTGACCAGGAGTGGCAGGCACGCCACCGGCTGATCGCGCTCGATCCCAAACACGCCGACAGGTACCGGGTAAAGAAGTAGCATGGGTGATTTCTTTCGAAAAGCCGCGGTTCTGCTGATGCTGGCCGGCATCGGAGTTGCCGGGGCGCCCACGGCGGCAGAACTGAAGGCGCGCGCGGACGCCGCTCACGGCGGGCAGCGGGCCAAGCTCTGTCTGGAGTATGCGCGCATGGAACTGGAGGACTCGAATGCGCTGTTCACCAAAGGCGAGGTGGACAAGGCACAGGCCGGGATACGCGAGGTGGTGGAATACTCGCGCAAAGGCGCCAATGCGGCTTCGTCCTCCGGCAAGCAGCTGAAGGAAACCGAGATCCGACTGCGGAAGCTGGCCGAGCGCATGCACGACATCGGCGAATCGCTGGCCTTCGAGGACCGCCCGCCCGTGCGGCAGGCGATTGACCAGATTCAGCAGATTCGCTCCGATCTGATGGTCCGGATGTGGGGGGCACAGGCCGCACCGAAGGGGAAATCATGAAACGGCATCGAATGCGCTGCGCGATGTTTCTGGTTGCGGTGGTGGTCGCTCTGCTGGCGCCAGCTCCGGCCCAACGCCGCGACCCGCTGAACGAAAAGGAAATCGACGAGATGCGCGAATCGGCTGACTGGCCCAACAAACGGCTCGAGCTGATGGTGAAGTTCACGCGCGATCGCATGACCGCCATCGAGCAGCTCGAGGCAAACGGCAGGAGCGCGAAAAACCGCCCCATGCAGATACACGATCTGCTGGAGGACTTTACCTCCTTGCTGGACGAGATTGAGGACAATATCGACATGTACGGCTCCCACAAGGCGGACATGCGGCGGGGGCTTACACTGTTGATCGAGGCCAACAGCGAATGGCAACTGAAGCTGTGCCGGCTGAAGGAGCAGTCGCCACCCGAGGAGCTGGATCAATACTCCTTCGTTCTGACCAATGCCACCGAGGCCGTGGGGGATATCGGCGACGATGCCCGCAAG
>Ga0335081_10018947_pt1 | contig 11128 bp, 9 predicted proteins | sample Lox_Sample_35_FD_206713 | JGI IMG/M metagenome (GOLD analysis project Ga0335081, IMG submission 206713) | Soil microbial communities from Loxahatchee National Wildlife Refuge, Florida, United States - Lox_Sample_3.5 | ecosystem: Environmental > Terrestrial > Soil > Wetlands | place: USA: Florida...
GCGCATCGGCATGTGGGGCGTCAGCCTGGGCGGCTATTACGCGCCGCGCGCCGCCGCCTTCGAGAAGCGCATCAAGGCTTGCATCGCGCTCGGCGGGCCGTTCGACTGGGGCGCATCGTTCGACGCGCTGCCGGATTTGACCAAGGAGGCGTTCCGCGTGCGCAGCCACGCCAAGACGCTAGACGAGGCGCGGAAGAACGCTGCGACCTTGTCGCTGGTCGGCATCGCGCAGAACATCACCTGTCCGATTTTCATCGTGAACGGGCGGCTCGACCGCATCGTGCCGGCGGCCGACGCCGAACGATTGGCGCGCGAGGTGAAGGGCCCGGTCGAGCTGATGATGATCGAGGACGGCAACCACATCGCCACCAACCGCGCCTACCGCTGGCGCCCGCAGAGCGCGGATTGGATGAGTGAGCGGCTGGGGTAGCGTCAAGGCATAGCTTTTGTCGCTGTCATGGCCGGGCTTGTCCCGGCCATCTCGCTTAGGAAGGCAAGAGATTGCCCTCCTGATCGGGATCACCGGGACACGGCGCTACGCGCCGGCCCGGTGATGACAGAAAAGAAAAACCCGCTATGGTCCGCCCCGCCCAGCGTCAGGAGCCACGAATGCCGTCCACCTATCTCGATTCCGCGGTGTTCCGCGACATCTTCACCACGCCAGCCATGCGCGCCGTGTGGTCGGACGAGAACCGCGTGCAGAAATATCTCGACTTCGAGGCGGCGCTGGCGCGCGCGCAGGCGAAGCTCAAGATCATCCCGCAGAACGCCTGCGACGAGATCGTCAAGCATTGCGACGCCAAGCAGATCGACATGGCCAAGCTGAAGGAGGCGACCGAGCGCATCGGCTATCCGGTGCTGCCGGTGGTGCAGCAGCTGGTGAAGCTATGCAAGGACGGGCTCGGCGAGTGGTCGCATTGGGGCGCGACCACGCAGGACATCACCGACACCGCCACCATCATGCAGGTCCGCGAGGCGCTCGATCTGGTCGAGAAGGAGATCGACGGCATCTGCGATGCGCTCGCAATGCTGGCGAAGAAATACCGTGATCTGCCCATGGCCGGCCGCTCCAACCTGCAGCAGGCGGTACCGATCACCTTCGGCTACAAGATGGCGACCATGCTCGCCGCTTTCGAGCGGCACCGGCAGCGCCTCATGGAGATCAAGCCACGCGTCCTGGTCGGCGAGTTCGGCGGCGCCGCCGGCACCTTGTCCTCGCTCGGCAAGGACGGTCTGCGCTGCCAGGAAGAGCTGATGAAGGAATTGCAGCTCGGCCAGCCGGAGATTTCCTGGCACACCGTGCGCGACCGCATCGCCGAGGTCGGCTGCTTCCTCGGCCTGGTCACCGGCTCATGCGGCAAGATCGCCTTCGACGTCAAGCTGCTGATGCAGACCGAGGTCGAGGAAGTGTACGAGCCGTTCCACCCGGGCCGCGGCTCATCGAGCACCATGCCGCAGAAACGCAACCCGATTTCGTCGGTCTACATCACGGCGCAGACCGCGGTGGTGAAGCAGCACGTCGCCGCGCTCTTGGAAGCGATGGTCGAGGACCACGAGCGCGCCACCGGGCCGTGGGAGATCGAGTGGATCGTGCTGCCGGAGATCTTCATGCTGTCGGCCGGCGCGCTGGCACAGACGCGCTTCGTGGTCGAGGGCCTGCAGGTCAACGAGAAGAAGATGCGCGAGAACCTCGCGATCACCAACGGCCTGATCATGTCGGAAGCGGTGATGATGGGTCTCGGCGACAAGATGGGCCGCAACACCGCGCACGACGTCGTCTACGACGTCTGCCGCGAGGCGGTGAAGACCGGCCGGCCACTGGTCGATCTGTTGGCAGAGAACGCGGAGATCAGCCGGCACGCCGACCGCAAGACGCTGGAGAAGCTGACCGATCCGGCCAATTATCTCGGCGTCGCCGGTGAGATGGTCGACCGCGTGCTGAAGATGCGGGGGAAGTAGATCACTATTTCCGCTGTCATGCCCGCGAAAGCGGGCATCCAGTAACCCCGGTCTAAGTGAGAGCCGAACTGCCTGCGTTTACTGGGTCCCCGCCTGCGCGGGGACGACACTTACTGAGCCTTCGGCATCGTCTTCCAGATCGCCAGCGCCACCACGAGCGTCGCCGCGCCGAGCGCGAGGAACAGCAGGGGCAGCGTGACACCGGCCTTCTGCAGCAGCGCGACCAGCATGGTAGCGCCGGTCATGAAGGCGGCGTTGAGCACGTTCACCGCCGCCACCGTGCGCGCGCGGCGATCGGCGCCCGACCAGGCCTGCACCGCGGCGAATGCCGGCACGATGAACAGCCCGCCGGCAATGGCCATGCCGGCGAGATCGACCGCGACGCGCAACCCGAGCATCGAGGAAAACACCGCGCCGGGCGCCTGTAAGGCCGGCGCCGGCGCAACACCCCAAGCGGCGAGGCCGACGTCGAGCGAAAACAGGCCGAGCAGCACCGCGCCGGTCAGCGTGGTCAGCAGCACGATGCGGCCGCGCGCGATCAGCGCCGCCAGACCGGAACCGACGCCGACCGCGATCGAGAACACCGCGAGATAGACGGTGACCGTCGTCTCGTCGCCGCCGATCAAAGTCTTGATCAGCGGCGGCAGCAGCGACAGCACGACGATGCCGGCGAGCCAGAACCAGCTGGTCACCATGGCGCCCCACCACAGCCGCGCGTCGGCGCGTAAGTGCCGGATCATGGCGGCGGTGGAAGCGGCGATGTTGACGGTGATCTTCAATTGCGGCGCGCCGGCGCCGGTGGGCGGGATCAGCAATGCGGAGAGCCAACAGGCGAGCGCAAAGCTGATGAGGAGCGGAGCGAAGGCGACGATATCTCCTTGGCGCGAGGCTAAGCCGCCGACAATGGTGCCGCCCAAAATCGCAATGAAGGTCGCGCCCTCGACCAGCGCGTTGGCGACGGGCAACTGCTCGCGCTTCAACAGGTCGGGGAGAATGCCGTATTTCATCGGCCCGAACAGCGAGCCAAGCGTGCCGAAGCCAAACAATGCGACAAACAGGATCACCAGCGAGTCGAGCGTGTAGCCGAGCACAGCCAGGCCGGCGACAAACATCTCGACGAACTTCACCACTTGCGCCACCCGCGCCTTGTCGTGGCGGTCGGCGAGCTCGCCGCCCAGCGCGGAAAGGAAGAAGTACGGCGCGATGAAGATGGCGCCCGCCAGCGTGATCAGCGCCTCGGCGTCGGGCCGGCCGCGAAACAGGATGAGGAACACCAGCGCGGTTTTCAGAAAATTGTCGTTGAACGCCGCGAAGAACTGGCACCAGAACAGCGGCGCGAAGCGCCTCGACAGCAAAAGCGGCATGACGGAACTATATGCCCGTCATGGCCGGGCTTGTCCCGGCCATCCACGCCTATCCACACCGCAGTCACGGCGTGGATGCCCGCGATAGGCGCGGGCATGACTGTGACCAAAAAGAAAATGGCGGCCATCCTGGCCGCCAGTGGGGTCGCTACCGAAAACGCACGCGCTTACAGGCGGGCCCTCTCCTCGTAGCTGCCGAGGACCACGGCCCCGAGCGCGAAACTAACCGCTACCGCCAGGACGATGCTGAACAGCGAGATCCACATGGCGAACCTCCTCGTTTTGCAATTTCTTCACGCCACGCACTGGCCACGGAAACGCGCCACTGCGGGATCGGTTCCGGGAACCCGGCGGGTGGTGCTTGCGATTTGGTGAGTTTTTCGGGGGGCGGGCGCTTAAAATTCGACGTTTATGACGGTAATCGCAGCGACGTCTGCAAATCGGCCAGCAAGACGCGCAAATCGAGTTCGCGGAACTCGCGGTAGACTTTGCGCAGCCAGCGCTGCAGTTCGGCCTGCGTGTCGAGCGGTATTTCTTCCAGATTGGCCAGCCGCTCGGCGGAGAAGGAAAAGGGCGGTGTCTCGATGTAGCGGCGCAGGCCGAGCGCGAGCGCCGGGAAGCGCAGGCCGGGCACGTGGCTCTGCTTGCGCGGAAAATTCTCGCCGCGGTGCGGGCTGGCGAACAGCTCGTTGTGCACCGGCGTGATCGTCATCTCGGGAAAGCGCTGGCGCAGCGAGTCGTAGGCTTCCACCGAGGTTGCGTCCGGCGTCATGAAATAAAGCACGGCCGGCGCGATCGCGCGCCGCCGCGCCTCCTCGGCAAAGCCGATCTTGCCGGCGACGGCAAAGAACGCCGCGAAAGATTCATGACCGAGGTCCACCACCTTGGGCGAGCCGTCTTCGGCAATGAGGCGGTCGAACAGCGCCATCTGGCCTTTGATGTCGGCGATCGAGGCGACCGCCGCGTGCGCGGGCAGGAATTGCGCCAGCACGCCCTCGCCCGGATTGAGGTCGAAGCCGGAAGCGTCGCGGCCTTCGTGCAGGTTGAAGTCGATGAGCAGCCGCGCCAGCAGCGTCTTGCCCACGCGCGGGCGCGGCGAGGCGACGATGGTGACGGAATTGCGGAACGGCATGGCTGAGAGCCGATGGACTGTTCGCGTCATGGCCGGGCTTGTCCCGGCCATCCCGCTTAGGTGTGCGCAGCGCCATCCTAAGCGGGGTCACCGGGCCAAGCCCGGTGACGACAGAGCATTTAGCCCGCCGCGCGGATATTCGTTTCCGCTTTCGGCGCCACCAGGTCGATCAGCTTGACCCGGTCGTATTCGCTCCACACCTGGCCGAGCCAATGGCGCACATAGCCGCGCAGCACGAACGAGTAGTTGGCCGGCTCGCTCTTGGCGTTCTTGTTGGCGACGAAGGTGACGAACGGCGTCGAGGCCAGCTCCACCTGCTCGCAGGCCATCTCGCTCAGATGCGGGACGGTGACCTCCTCGGCGCCTTTGATGCGCTTGAAGTAGGAATTGTAGGTTGCCGGATCCCACTCGAAGAAGCTGGTGTTGTTGATGAAGTTCTTCACCAGGAAATAGCTGGCCTCGCCGATGGTGCTCGAGGTCTCGGCGATCTCCTCCAGCGAAGCGATCGACGGCCCGAGGATATGGAAGACGGCGAAGGTGATCTGACCTTTCTTGGCCGAATCGACGAAGCCGATGTCGTTGAGCGCGCGCAGCATGTTGGACAGCAGTCCGGCGCGCACGTCGATGATGGTGACCTTGGCCTGCGCCGAACCGAGCGTGTCGAACACCTTCATCTGGTCGGGCACGGCGGTGATGTCGACCACCTCGGTGAGGTCGGGGTGGAAGCGCTTGAGCGTGCCGCGCGGCGACTCCGTGTCGAAGGCGCGCACCGGCGTGTGATGGGCGCCGAAGTAATCGAGCAGCGAACGGGCGACGGTGGTCTTGCCGACCCCGCCCTTGTCCGCGCCAACGAGAATGACAGCAGGTTTGGCCATGGCTCTACTCTAATGCTCAGTAAGACAGTGGCGTGACGGCACGCCCCCGAATCGATGACGCAGTATCCCAGCCGGCCCCGGAAGATGATAGAAATATTCAAACAAGACGGCGGTGTGGCGCACATCTAAGTTCCGGATAGCGCCGATTTGACGCGGTGCCGCAGCGCCTTAGCGGGGGAAAGCATGGCGACGATCTTCAACCAGGATTCGGTTACCGGCGAGGCGTGCGGCCGGGATGCCCGGCGTCAGCGGCTGCTCACGCCCGCGCGGGTGTCCAATACCGCCATCCTGCTCGACCGGCTGGCGTTGGAGCCGGGCGGCGCGGTATCCATTGCCGTGCCGGCGACGGGACTGGCCTGGTTCGAGGTTCTCGCCGGCCACATCACGCTCAGCCACGGCGGCGCGCAGGAGGCGCTGACCGACGCGCATGTGGTGTTCCTGCCGCCCGGCTTTTCCGGCGAGGCGCGCTCGGCGCGCGGCGCCACTTTGCTCTACGGCGAGGTGCCGCAGGCGGCGCGGTTCGACCCGCGCCTCGCGCAAAGCCCGCCCGCCTTCCGCGTGGTCGACTGGACGCGCGAGCCGGTGCTCGACTCCGAGCACGACGCGCGCAAGCGCATCTATCTGGTCACGCCCAAGCTGTTCGGCACCACCGCGGTCAAGGGCGAGATGATCATCTATCCGCCCGGCACGGAGGCGGCCAACCATCATCACGAGGGCGCCGAGCATTTCATGTACGTGCTGCGCGGCCGCGGCACCGTCTACGCCAACGAGCAGCCCTTCGCGGTGCGCGAAGGCGACGTGATCTATTATCCCGACCGCGAGCGGCATTATCTGGAAGCCGCGCCCGACCAGCAGATGGTGTTCGCCGAGTTCTTCGCGCCGGGCGAATTCAAGACGGTGTGGGTGGACGAGAGCCTGGTCTGCACCTGGAACCCGACCGGGCGCGACATCCACGGCCGGGTGCCGGTGCGCGAGATCAGGACGCACTCGGTGGCGGAGTTGCACCCGGAGGATGTTTAAAGACTGTCATTTCGGGCCCGGAATGACAGGTTGCCAATCCGAGGCGGCGTCGATACTAAGGCGCCTTCAGCCGGCGTAGCTCAGCGGTAGAGCATCCGCTTCGTAAGCGGGTGGTCGGGGGTTCAAATCCCTCCGCCGGCACCAGTTTTGCCAACAAAAACTTGTCATTCCGGGGCACGCGCGGCAGCGCGTGAGCCCGGAATCCAGAGCGAAATCCTGACGCCCCGAGATTATGGCTCTGGATACCGGGTCCGGCCCTTCGGGCCGTCCCGGAATGACGGGGCTACCGAAACAGCTGGCGGATCCGCGACCAGGCGTCGCCGGACGAGGTCGTTTCCGGCACCGGCTCGGGATCGAGCGCGGAATCGGGGCCGGGATCGTCCGGTGCGTGCACCAGCGGGATCACCGGCTCGGCCGGTGCCGGCTTGGCGGCGGCTTTGCGCTTGGCCGCTTTGCGCTCCGGCATCTCCTCGGCCTGCGGTTCGGCCGGCGCCGGTTCGACGGGGATCACCACCGGAGCGACCGGCTCGCGCGGCGCCGGGGCGACCTCGATCACCGGCCGGCTGACGCCGATCTCAGCCAGCGGCAGCCGCCATTGGTAGCCGTCGAGCCGCCCGTTCGGCGACACCGGCAGCCAGCGGTCGGAGACGACACCATCCGCCGTCCACACCGGATCGCCGGCGGCGCGCATGGCGCGCGCCATCCACTCGCGCACGCGGCCTTCGTCGCCGTGCTCGCTCTCCTCGATGTCCGCCATCAGCATGGCGACGCGACGCGTCGGCGCCGACATGTAGGGTGCGAGCGCGGTGCGCGCGGCGGCGAATTCGCGCGCGTCGAGCGCGGCGCGCGCGACCGCCAGCGCGCCTTCCAACTGTCCCGGCACCATGTCGGCGAGCTTCTGCATGCGCCCGAGCCGGTCGCGCGCGGAGTCGCCCAGCCGCACATTGGCGTAAGCCTCGGCGATATCGGGATGCGGATTGGCCTTCCACGCCGCCTCCAGGATGCGGCGCGCCTTGCGCTGCTCGTTCGCCTCGGCGAGCCGCCGCCCGGCCATCGCCGCCGCCGGCGTCAAATCGGGCGCGAGCTTGACCGCTTCCAGAATCAGCCGGCGTGCCTCGTCGCGGTCGAGCTCCTCGAGCGCCTGCGCGCGGGCGGTGAGCAGCACGGCGCGCTTGCGCCGGTGGTCGGCGGCGTCGAGCGCGGGCTTCATGCGGTCGAGCGCGTCGAGCGCGCCGGCCCAGTCGGACGACGCGCAGCGATAATCGAGCACGGCCTGTCCGGCCCAGGCCAATGTGGGCGCGGCATTGGCCGCTTCCTCGGCGGCACGGCGGGCGGCGAACGCATCATTGCGCCGCTGCGCCTCGACATAGAGGCCGCGCAGGCCGAGCAGCTTGGTGTCCTCGCGCCGGCTCATGGCGCGGAAGGCGTGCTCGGCGGCGGCGCGGTCGCCGGCCATCTGCGCCGATTGCGCGGTGAGCAGCAGCGTCAGCGAATCGCCGGGTGACAACCGGCCGGCCTCGTCGGCCGCGCGGCGCGCGAGCTTGAGGTCGCCGGCGCCGATCGCAATCAGGCCGCGGGAGATGGCGAGATAGCCGCGCATGGCGCGGCGGTGGCGGAAGAACAGCGACACCTGCTGCGGCGAACGCACCAGCGCGCGCAAAAGCGACAGCAGCAGCATCAACAGCAGCACCAGCAGCAGCAGGCCGAGGCCCGCCATCATCACCGAGGTGTCGATGCGATAGCCGAGCCAGGTGATCATCACCTCGCCGGGCCGGTCGGCCAGCCAGGCAAAGCCGAGCGCGGCGACGGCGACCGCGACGAGGAAGACGACGACCCGGATCATGCCGTCCTCATGGCGCGCTCAAGGATCGCGCCGTAGCGGCGGCGAATTGATCCGCGGCGGAAAGCGCGGCCTGCCGCGCCTTGGCCTTGGCCATCCAGGCCTGCGCTGGCGCGCGCGCCGTTTCGGGCAGCTTGGCGAGATCGGCCAGCGCGGCGCCGATGTCGGCGCGGGCGGCCTCGACCTCGAGGCGCGCGAGCACGTCGGCCGTCGCGTCGCCGGACGGTGCATCGACCGGCCGCACGCGCACCAATTTGCTGGCGTTCGCCTGCAGCCGCTCGAGGAAACTGCTCGACGGCGCTTCGCCGCCGGCGGCCTGCATCAGCGTCGGCATCAGCGCGCGCAGCTCCTGCGCCAGCGTAGCCTTGCCCGGCGCGCCGGAGGCGGCAAAGGCATCGAGCGGCGCCAGCACGGCGGCATCGCCGCCGAGCGCTTTGGCTTGCGCAAGCTCGGCCGCATAGGGCGCACCGCTTTGCACGATGGTGCGTAACGATGCGGCGCTCAGCGCGAGCCGCGTCGCCTTGCCGGCGTTGACCGAGCGGGTCAGTTCGGCGCGCGCGCCCTTCACCGACTGCTCGAGCGCGGCCAACCGTTTCTGCACGGCATCGAGCTGATCGGCGCCGACCGCAGAAGATGCTTCCTTGGCCGCGTGCTGCACGCTGTCCTGCAATTCCTTCACCGCCTTCTCGACGGCGTCGGCGCGCTGGCTCGCGGCGGCCGCGCTCGCCGAGGAGTCGTCGGTGCGGCGGCTCAAGGCGGTGAGGGCCAAGCCCAGCGCCTTCATCGCATTGTCGGCGGCGGCGAGCCGTTCGGCGACGGTCTTATCGCCGGGCGGCAACTTGGCGATGTCGTCCTGCAGTTGGGCGACGCGCTTGCTCAACGCATCGATCGCTTTGGTGTCGGCAGCGGGCGCCGGCGCCGGCTTATTCTGCAAGTCCTTCACCTGGCTTTGCAGCGCGGCGATCTGCGCGCGTAGGCCGCTGTCGTCGGCCGCGGGGCTGGCGAAAAATCCCGCGTACCAGAGCGCGCCGAACAGCGCCGACATCACCGCCGCGCCGATCACGCCGGCGGCGAGCGCCGCCGCATAATCGCGCCGCGGCGGCGGGACGCTGCCGCTCGGCGGCGGCGCCTCCGTCTTCGGCGGCTCGGGCGGCGGCATCGACGCGGTCGCCGGCTCCGCGGCGACCGGCTCAGGCGTGGGCTCGGGCGCACTTGCGGCCGCAGGCGCGGGATCGCCGGCGGGCGGCGTCACATCGGTGGCGGTCAGATCGATGGTCGGCGCCGCGCGCTTGCGGCGGGCGCCCGGTGTCTCCGGCGAGGTGCGTTTCTCTGCCATCCCGGCCCCTGATTCGGCTTAACTTTTGCACGGAATAACGCAAGAACCGTGAACGCGCCAATCAAGCCTGCGATGACGGCAAAAGCGCGATCAGCGCCGATTCTTCCGGCCGCCGCGCCACGCTGACGTGGCGGGCGCCGGCCTCGATCAGCGGCTCGGCCACCGCCGCCGCCAGGCAATAATGCCGCAGCGCCAGCGCCGGGTCGGCGAGCCCAGCCGCCCGCGCGCCTGCCACATAATTCTCCGCGCTGCGCTTGGAGAAATGCAGCACGCCGGCCACCGTGCCCGCCGCGATCGCCTCGACCAGCGCGGGCGGGAACGGCGCGGTAACCGCGCGATAGACGAGGCGCATTTCGGCAGCAACGCCGCGCGCGGCGAGTTCGCCGATCAGATCGGCGGCGCGGTCTTCACCGGCCAGATAAAGCAGCGGCGCCTGCGCGTCGGCGCGGCGCTCGGCGACGAGCCGCACCAGATCGCGCACGTCGCCGCCCGCGGTCTCGACATCGGTGAAGCCGGCGGCGAGCGCCGCCTCCGCGCTGCGGCGGCCGACCGCGAAGAGCGGGCGCTTGATGAGCGTCGGCCGCGCGGGATTACCGGCGATCGCCGCCGGCGCATTGGCGCTGGTGACGATCACCGCGCCCCAGGCGCCGGAGAGATCGGCGGCGACCGGCTCGACGCGCATCAGCGGCGCCAGCAGCACCTCGTGCCCGCGCATGCGCAGCGCGGCGGCGGTGCGTTCGCCATCGGGCTGCGGGCGGGTGACGACCAGTCTCATGGTCCGATCGGTCGCATCAGTCGAAGTAGCCGGGGCCGGCGAGGCGTTTCAACTCGCGGCCGGCTTCCGCGCCGATGGCGGCGGCGTTGGCGCGCGCGCCGGTGCCGCTGATGTCATGCGCGCTGGCACCATCCGGCCGCGCGATCAGCCCGCGGAACTGAATCGCTTCGCCTTCGATCACCGCGTGTCCGGCGATCGGCGTCTTGCACGAGCCGTCGAGCTCGGCGAGGAAGGCGCGCTCGCAGGCCACCGCGGTGAAGGTGTCGTCGTGATTGATGCACGCCAATATCTCGCGCACGCGCTCATCGCGCTCGCGCGCCTCGATGCCGATGGCGCCCTGCGCCACCGCGGGGAGAAACTCGTTGGTCTCCATCACCCGCGTCGCATGCTGCGTGAGGCCGAGCCGCTTCAAGCCGGCGAGCGCGAGGATGGTGGCGTCGACCTGGCCGTCGTCCAGCTTGCGCAGCCGCGTGTCCACATTGCCGCGCAACGGCGTCACGGCGAGATCGCTGCGGATGCGCTTGGCGATCGCCTGCCGGCGCAAGGAGGCGGTGCCGAGCGTGGCGCCGCGCGGCAGGTCGGCCAGCGATTTCGCCTGGCGCGAGACGAACACGTCGCGCGGATCCTCGCGCTCGAGGCACGCGGCCAGCGTCAAGCCGGCCGGCAGAAAGGTCGGCATGTCCTTGGCCGAATGCACGGCAAGATCGATGCGCTGGTCGAGCAGCGCTTCCTCGATCTCCTTGGTGAACAGGCCTTTGCCGCCGACCTCGGCCAGCGGCCGGTCCTGGATGGCGTCGCCGGAGGTGCGGATAATGACGAGCTCGAAT
>Ga0335081_10018948_pt1 | contig 11128 bp, 8 predicted proteins | sample Lox_Sample_35_FD_206713 | JGI IMG/M metagenome (GOLD analysis project Ga0335081, IMG submission 206713) | Soil microbial communities from Loxahatchee National Wildlife Refuge, Florida, United States - Lox_Sample_3.5 | ecosystem: Environmental > Terrestrial > Soil > Wetlands | place: USA: Florida...
AAGCTCGCGCTGCACCGTGAGGTGCCACGTCTCCACATAAGGGGTCCGCTCGTTTTCGGGAATGTAGCGCACCTGCGTGTTGACAGGGTTGAACGAAGACGGGGAAGCAAAGTTGTCGGGGAAGCCCTGCGGCGTAGTGCGGAAGCACATGCCAGGCGCGGTGGAAGCCGAAGCGCAGATGCCTTGCGTCGGCACCTGGTCGATAAAAGCATCGACGATGTTCGGCCCGTTGTATGCCAGCAGGTTCTCGCCGCCCAGACGGTTGAACTGCACGTAGCTGATTCCGAAACCGCTGCGAATCACGGTCCTGGGAGCGACCGCATAAGCCATGCCGAGCCGGGGCGCGAAGTTATGGTAATCAGGGTGAACCAGAGCGCGCTGATACAGGCTGCCGCCGCTGGCGTAAATGAGCGCGTCAGCCGAAGGCAGGAAGTTCGATAGTTTGTTGTCGCGTTCATACTGCGGCGTCGCGAACTCGTACCGCAGGCCCAGGTTCAGCGTGAGCTTGCTGGTCGCCTTCCAATCGTCCTGTACGTAAGTGAAGTACATTCGCTGACGGAGATGGGCGATGGGGTTATTATCCAGCTCGTAATGACTGGCCGCGCCGAAGACGAAGTCCGCCACGGCATAGACTTGCTTCTGCACACCGCTTAGGCTGTTCAACGCGCTGGGATTGGTGAAATAAGCCGGGTCGCTAAAGGAGCCCGCGTAGTTCTCCGTGCCGTACTGCGGGTGAAAATCGTTGACGGCGGTGTCAATCATCTGAAACTCGAGGCCGGTCTTGATGCTGTGCCGCCCGGCAATCTTCGTGAAAACTATTTTCGGATCGCCGACAAACGGATTTTGAAACTGCGGATTGCTGCTCGACCGGCCCCAGGCGGTCAAACCGCCGTTCAGTCCTACGCTGAAAAGGCCACCCGCCAGCGATGGGCTCGTGGGCTCACCCGGGATATAGAATTGCGGTGTATCCAAACCGAGCGTCGGCGGAGTCTTGCCCGCGAGGGTGTAATCGATACCGAGACGGAATTCCAGGATGGCCGTCGGGTTAATCGTCCAGGTCGCCCCCGCAACCGCCTGCTTGTTCAGAACGTGCACATTGCCATTGTTATTGCTGGTGCTGACTGGATTGGGGATGCTATCTGGATTAAAGATGTTCGTTTCCGCCTGGCTGTAGCGGGCAAAGAACGTCAGCCGCTGGCTGAGGAAGTAGTCCGCCCGGAAATCGCCCTTGTTGCTGTTGAACGTGTCTGCAGGCGACGATTCAAAGTTGTTGGAATTCCCGGGCAGGTTCGGAGCCGGCAGCGCAGCCAACACGGCCGTGGCCAGCGGTGTAAAGTCGGATTTTGGAATAATCCCATTCGGATACGACGTGCCGTTGATCGGGTTCCCGATCGGGACTCCATACGCGCTGAAGTCGCCGTTATCCATCGCGGTGGTAGGCAGCGTAGCGAACTGAACCGGATGCGATACACGGCGGAAGCCTTCGTAATCGGCAAAGAAAAAGAGCTTATCTTTCTTGACCGGGCCGCCAAAGGAACCTCCAAACTGATTCTGGTTATATGGCAAACTGACGCCGTTCACCGGCTTAAAGAATCCCTGCGCATTCAGAACCGTATTCCGGAAGAATTCCCATGCCTCGCCGTGAAACTGATTAGTGCCGCTCTTGATGCTGGCACTGATCACGGCGCCGGATGCGCGTCCGAACTCGGCGCTGTAATTGTTGGACTCAATCTTGAACTCCGCAAGCGAATCCGGATTGGCCTGGATCACCTGGTTCGAGAATCCCTGGTTGCTGGTGCCGTAGGAGTTGTTGTCGACGCCGTCCAGCATGAAGTTGTTCAGTTCGCTGCGTTGGCCGTTCACATTAAAGGACGCATCGCGGCTCGAATCCGCCTGATTTTCCAGCGCGGATTTGGCGACTCCGGGAGACAACAGAGTGAGATCCGCGTAGGCCCGTCCGTTGAGAGGAAGCTGCGTGATTTGGGACTGGTTAATCACCTGGCCCCGCGAACTTGTCTCCGTTTCGAGGAGCGATGCCGCCCCGGTGACAGTGATCTGCTCCGACGCCTGACCTACTTGAAGAGACAAGTCCACGCGCTGGCGGGCATTCGTAGTCAGTTCGAACTCGCTAGTTTCGGCCGTCTGAAATCCCGTAGCCTCCACCTTAACGTTGTACGTGCCGAGGTGTTGGTTGACGAATTCGTAGTTCCCGTTCCCATCGGCGTTCGTGGAGATCGCAACACCGGTGTTGACATTCTGAAGAGTCACCTTGCAGTTCGGGACCACGGCGCCAGAGGCATCGCGAACGGTACCGAGAACGGTGGCGGTTTCGAATTGGCCGAAGACAGCGGGAACCGCAAGAACTGAAACGAGGATACACAATAGGATCCGACGTAAAATGTACATGTTCACACCCTCCAAGGGTGCAATTTGCAAACAGCCTTTACCACAGATGCTTCGCCTTCCTGGGTTTCACCACCGGAAGGCTATTCGCGGACGGGCCGGATAACGTACTCCCCTCATCCGCAGAGTTTCAGTGAAAACACGTGACACTGGCCTAGTCCTGGGGGAACCCACCCCCGGGGTTGTCGAACGTGCCCGGCACCCCACGCAGGGCCGTACCCCTCTTGGCCGTTCCAAACCAAACCATCGTAGCCTACCAAAGTTTCTGCAATATTAATTAAGAACCGTTTGAAAATCAACCCAAAAACTCGAGTATTTTTGAATGTCCAAACCACGGTCCGCCGTGTAAATTGACTATTTCGCCGATCGTACGTCACGAAGATGGGCAGGAGCGAGCCGTGTAGCTGTGGCAGCGCGCATCGCTCCTTTTCGAGGCTCCCTGGGACGGCGTAACCAACGCTGTAATGCAGTGTTCACATGAGTTGCGCACATTCACCAAACATTCATTTGACCGTACTCTAATGCTGCCTTACCATTAGGGCTCTCTAGTAGTCCGATTTCCCCCAATCCGAGCGATAGTTCAGCGGATCGAGATTGGGCCCACGAATTTCGCGATTATCCTCCGTTTGCCGACAGAGGCGAGCACACGGGAGTGGAGCCGATTGTGGTGACATTGTCGCCAGCGTGAACGCGCCCGCAAGAGCGAAGCGACGGTCAGTAGCAAATGCAAGTGCAAATGTCCTGGGCGGCGGGTAAGCAGGCGACCTGATGCCGTCATGCGCAACCGCGACGGTAAGGCGAGCTCATTTCTACCCCTTGTCGTATTTGAATGGTGTATCGGTCTTCTACGCCCGTATGCACCAACTGGTCCAAGGGCGATCAAAGAGCCGCCGGCCATGGGAAGGCGGCGCAGGCCTGCTCCGCAGCAAGTCCTCAATCTCCACCAGGATATGCAGCGGCGGATCGGACCATCGATCCCGGGTGAACGGAATGATGAACCGCAGCACCGCGTCCAGATTCCACGGAATCCGCCGCCGCGTGCGCGCGGCGCAATCCTCGACAACATTGAACCATCCTACGGCGTCCTCAAACCAGCCCGCCCGGGCGGCGAGAACCCCACGCAAGAAGCCTGAATCGTCCTTACGTGCATTTCTCTCTCTCCACTGCAAACTGCCGCAAATCTCCCGATTGGATCTATTTGCAGCCGGAAACTCGCTGTTTGGGTAACATCCGGTTAGCAATCAGTCATCGCGCGGGACCCTGCGACACGGACAATCGATGCCAACTATCGTCTTGGCACCGCGGGTAAAGGTCCGAAGCTCCGCAGATCCTGCTTCATTTACCAATCCGCTGCAACGCCTGAGCGGCAACCCGTGCTGTCACCGGATCGGATCCCGCAGCTGCTTTCGCAGGTGCTCTATTGCGCCCGGCATGTCGCCTTGGTCGGCCAGCACTCGTGCCAGGTCCAGATGCGCGCGCGCAAATTCAGGCTTGAGCTGAATCGCCCGCGCGTACTCTTCCGCGGCCTCAGGCAGTCGCCGGCTCCCGGCGAGCAGTCCGCCTAACAGTTCGTGGGCCTCTGCCATGCCCGGATCCGCCTGCAGCGCCGCTTCGACGGCCGTGCGCGCGTCGTGGAGCCGGTTGACCGCCGACAGCTCGAGTGCATAGTTCGTATAGATAAGGCGCATAGCCGGGATGGAGGCGCGTAGCTTTCTCGAAGTCGAAAAGCGATTCCGCCGTTTGCCCCTGGCCAGCCAGCACGCGGCCGATCAGATCATACGCCGATGCGTCGTAGGGATCGATGCGCAGCGCGATACGCAACTCGCTTTCGGCGCGCGCCGTGTCGCCCCTTCTCCACAAGAGCTCAGCCAGTCCAGCGTGTGCTCCGAACGAATCCAGATCGAGGGCAACCGCTTTCTCCATCTTTTGGATGGCCGCAGTGGTGCGTCCCAAAACCAAGTCTACAGCGGACGATTGAAACCAGGCAATGGCGCTCGCCGGCCCAATCGCGATCACGCGCTCCAACGTTTCCTCCGCGCGGATCAGTTCTCCGGAAGATTTCAGAACCAGGGCGAGGGCCAATAGAGCGCGGGGGGAGTCCGGCCTGAGGCGAAGCGCCTGTTGGTAAGCGGCCGCCGCCTGAGGCAGCTTACCGTTCCTCTGCCATAGGTCGCCCAACGCAATCAAGAAATCAGCTTCGGCCGGCCGCGCGCGATCCAGTTCGGCGGCAAGTTCCCGAGGCGCGCCTCGTGCGACGGCCAGGTAGAGGGCATTTTCGCGGGCCTGCGGTAACGGAGGCGGATCGTAAGGAACCATCGTTCACGATGCGGTCCACGCGCTCGAAGCCGTGATCCGAAACTATGGCCAACGCGCTTCGCGCCGGCAACTCGGCCACAATCTCGCCAATCAACTGATCGATGTGTTCCAGCGTGGCATAGGACTCGCGGGTGAAAGGTGCGTTATCGTGCTCCTCGGAATCCAGATCCACCAGGTGCAACAGCATGAGCTGGGGCCGCTCATGCCGGAGGATCCAGAGCGCGGCCATGGTCCGTATACGGTCATCCATCCATTGCTGCGCGAACGCAGGGCAATCGGCCGCAATCTTCGCCACCAGATCCGGGGGATTCGCCCTGCTCTCGATCGAGCGCAGATCCATGTCGCCGCCCCGCCGGGTGCTGAAAAACTCGGGCAGGTTCCAATCCACAGGGGCGCCCACCGTGACCGGCCATGTGATCGTAGCGATCGTCAGACCGGCCTTGTGCGCGGCGCCGATCAGGTTCGGCGATTTGATCTGCGCATAATCCAGATACCCGTCTCCCGGCGGACGCCAGTTGCTCAAAATGCCGTGCAAGACCGGATCGACGCCAGTGAGGATCGTGGTGTGCGAGGCCATGTAATCGTCGGAACCACGCCGATGACGCCCCGCGAATACTGCCCGTCCCGCATCAGTTTCCGTAGCGTCGGAATCTTGAGGTCCCTCTGGCCCGCCTCCGCGAGGTAACGGTTGTCCAGGCCGTCAATGGAAATCACCACTAGCGGTTGCGCCGCGAAACTCGAACCTGCAAGCAATACCGCGAGAAGGGAAATTCGGGTCATTTTCAGAAGTTTAGAACATGAATCGCAAACCGAAGCGGAAGTATCTCGGATCGATCAGCCGCCCGAGCGGATTCACGCTGGTGATAGTGTCGTATCCGTTGAGATTCTTGACCGAACCGTCAGAGTTCAACTGCAGGTTGGATACGTTCGACGCCGGATTACTGAAGTGAGGCGTATTGCTGATGTTGAACGCTTCCGCCCGAATCTGCGCGTTCACCCGTTCGGTGATCCGGAATTCGCGGAAGATGTTCAGATCGAGATTGGTGGTGCCGGAGCCGCGAAGTGTGTCGAAACCCGCGTTTCCAAATGAGGCCGTGGTGACGGGCGCGAAAGCCAGCGGATTGAAGTACGGCTGGCCGCCGAGCCCGCTGCCCAAATGAGATACGTTGGGCAGGACCTGCAGTGCCGTTTGCGTGTTCCCCGGACAGTTGCACGAGGTAGCCGACGAGGTGATGCTGAACGGAACTCCCGAATAATGGGTAAAAAGGCCGCCTAGCGTCCAGCCGCCGGCAACCTGCGCCGCGACGCCTTGCGTGAGGAACTGTTTGTTCTTTCCCAAGGGCAGCTCGTAGCTTGCCGCCCACACCAGCGCATTGGGGCGGTCAAGTGCGGATGTATAGCGGTCGTAGTTTCGGTATTGCGGGATCAGAATCGATGTGTTCATCGAGATATCGTGCGAGAAGGTATAGGCGACCCGCGTGGTCAGCCCGTGGCTGAATCGCTTCGATAAGGTGGTTTGCCAGGAGTGATAGATGTCGGAATCGAGCGGATCGGCGATCGTTAATCCGCCCGTGATGCCGTACTTGAAAAGTGGTTCGCTGGCGTTGCCGCCCCCCAGTTGGCCATAGTTCAGATTGTATTCGGTGTACAAGTGCACGACGTGGGTGCCCACGTAACCGGTTTGCAGCGCCCATCCGCCCTTGAACTCCTTCTGGATCGTCGCATTCCAGGATTCCGCATAGCCCCGTATGAAATTTGGCGGATCCGTGAACAGATTACCCGTGCCGGCGGGAACGACAGTCGCGCCATTCGTCAAGTCGGGCGGCACAATAGCCGGGATGCCGTTGCTGATGCTGCCGAAGGCCGAATACGAATTGGCGCCGGAATAACTCACGTTGACTTCGTCGGGATAGCCCATGAGGCCGTGGCTCGCCATGTTGTCCTGCACTGGCGAAAGCGAAAACCCGGCGCGCACCACCAGGCTTTCCATCGAGCGGTAGGCCACTCCGAGACTGGGCGCAAACAGCCGGCCAGACACTTTGATGCCGCAACCGGAAGTATACCCTCCGACGGGAAGCAGGAACTGATGGGCCTGTGTCACACCAAAGGTCGCGTCGACGACAAAGGAAGGGCTGAACACATAGGTGCCGGAAGACGAGATAGCCAGCGTGGCGCCATGTTGCTGATAGTTGCAGGCGCCGCAGGCCAAGAAAGGATGCGAACCGCCCAGAATCGGGCCGTAGATCGAATGCGAGCGGCGTATCGAAGCCAGGAGAAGTTATTCGCTTGGAAGAAACTGTCGATGTCATAGGCATAGACCGCGCCATGCGTCTGGTTGGACCCGCTCTTGAGCATTACGTTCACTGATGCGCCGCCCGCAAGTCCCTGTTCCGAGTCAGTTGCATTGGTGGCTACATTGACGTTCTGGATGGCTTCAATGGAAGGCACAAAAGTCGTCTGGTACGGTTGCCACGGATTCATGGCGCTCACGCCTTCGATGCGCACCGCGGGGCCGCTGATGCCGGTTCCATTAAATGCGAATTCCATCGATTTCGATGGATTGTTCGTCCCGCCGGCAAGTTGTCCGTTGGGAGGAGTCGCGCCGGGGACCAATTGCATGAGGCCCTCATAGGTCCGAGTAGGCTGAGGCGAGTTCTCCAAGGCCTGCGTTCCGACCTCAGCATGCACATCGGCGCGATCGGTCTGAAGCGTGGCAGCCTCGGAGGTGACTTCGACCGTTTGGTTCTGTGCTCCCACCTGGAGTTGAGCGTTGACCCGCACCACATTATTCTGATTGACTACGACGTCCGATATTACAAAGCTGTTGAAGCCTGTCTTCGTGATGTCTATCCGATAGGTACCGGCCGCGACCGTGGTCACGTTGTACACCCCGGCCTCGTTGGTCAATACCGACCTTGACTCGTTGGTGGAAGTCTCCGTGATTTTGACTGCCGCCGCCGGAACGCTGGCGGCGCTGGCGTCAATCACGTTCCCTACAATCGAACCAAACAGTCTTGCGCGAGCGATAATCCGCGGCACGTTAGAAACAGTACCATGAAGGCCAGTAAGGGCCTGAAAAGGCCGCCTGAGCGATAGAAGGGCTTCCGGATGACAGCGGTAGTCATGAAGCGCAGCTCCTTAGCTATTAGAAGGCGAAAGGTTGGGAGCCTTCAGAATAGCGGCGGACCTGTATCGAGTCAAGAAACAATTAGGCGTCAATGACGTTCCAAATCAGAGACAAATTGACGTGTCGATCGTGGATACGCCGGGCGCCGGCGCCTACTCGATTGCTTCGTTTACCTGGCGCCTGACGAAGTGATCCGAAAACAACGCCGGCGGTGGACCGATTTAGGCGGTACGCAAACACCGCCTAAAGACCACAATCAGCCGCCATCCAGGCGGCCCCTGTAATGAGGAAAGTCAGGCCGAATTCGGACCATTGCACGGGCCGCCGCGATCTGAGCTTGGCGGGCAACGAGTGCAACCGCGGAAGCATTGTTGGCTCTGCGATACAGAAACGGAGCCAAGTGAATATTCCCAATTATCCTGCCGCGGCAAACTGTCTTAGCCATTCCAACAATTCGTTGGCCTTTTCTTCAGAATCTGCTTCAACGGTGAGACGCAAAACCGGCTCGGTCCCCGAGAAGCGCAAAAGCACCCAGTTATCGTTCTCCAGATAGAGCTTGGTGCCGTCCATATGCGAGATCTTCACCACAGGGTAGGGGCCGACATGGGTGCTCCGCCCGTCCTGCATTTTCCGCGGTACGGCGATGCGCATCTCCGGCGTGGCGGGATAGGTTTCCTCAGCCGAGTACAGGCGGCCCGTCAGCGCATAGACCGTCTCTAGCAACTCGGAAATCTTCTTGCCCGTCCTAGCTGCCATCTCCACCACCAGGGCGGAGGCGAAAATGCCGTCTTTGCCAAGAATGTGGCCGCGGATCGTCAACCCTCCCGACGACTCGCCCCCCAGCAGTGCATTGTGCTCAACCATGCTCGAGACGATGTGCTTGAAGCCGACGGGAACCTCGTAACATTCTTCATGCAGCTTGTGTGCGAGCCGGTCCAGGAGATGCGTTGTAGCAAGGTTCCGCACGACACCACCCCGTTGGCCGCGCACCTCGTGCAGGTACCAGTACAGCAGCAGAAGAACGTCATTGATGGAGATGTACCGGCCCCGTTCGTCCACAATCGCGATGCGGTCGGCGTCGCCATCCATGGCGAGGCCCAGGTCGTATCCGTCGTCGCGCATGGTAGAAGTCAGCAGGCGGAGCGCTTCCGGGTTGGGGGCGGGTGACCGGCCGCCGAATAACGGGTTGTGGCGCTCGTGAATGAACGTCACACGGCAGCGCGCTTCGGTGAGGACAGTTCCCAACGTGAGTTGGCCGACTCCATACATAGGATCCACAATCACCTTGAGGCCGGCATTGCGGATGGTCTGCAGGTCGATCAACGCTTCCACCGCGTCCACGTATTGATTGGTGAAATCGCCCCATTCCACAATGCCGGCAGCGAGCGCGACGTCGAGTTCCAGCTTGACGACGTCGTTCAACGTGAGAGAGTTGGTCTCCATTTCGATCTGGCTTGTTTCGTGGTCCAGCAACAGCGAGCCGTCGCCATGGAACACCTTGAGTCCATTCCACTCCGGCGGGTTATGGCTCGCAGTGAATGCGAGGCCGTAAGCCGAATGACGGATCGCCGTCGCATAGGTGATCAGTGGTGTGGGGGTGTCCTCTTTCAAGAGAACACTGGGAATGTCGTTGCCGGCGAAGACCTCGGCACTGGCTTCGGCCGCCTGCTTCGACAGAAAGCGGCGGTCATACCCGATGATGACGCCGTACTTCTCCCGCCCTTTCCTGGTAATCTCGTTGGCCAGCGCCTGGCTTAAGCGGCGGACATTGTGCAGCGTGAAGCCCTCACCGATAATGGCGCGCCAGCCACCGGTGCCGAAGGCGATCTGGTTCTGCTCCTCGTGGCGGCGCGGTCGGAACAGCCGTTTCTCGAGGATGAACTCGGCTCGAGCCAGGTCTTCGGCCGAGTTGATGCCCTGCACTTCATCCTGATCGTAGAGGCGATAACTATCCACGCGCAGTCCTGAACGGATGAGCTCGTGGACACAGTCGGTGAGGCGGAACGTGCCGTCGGTGGGAGAGGGAGCGAGCCGGCGCAGAACCGGGAAGATGTCAGCCGCACTTACGACGTAAGCACCGATATTGCATTCACGAATCTCGCGCACCTCCGCCGACGCCTCATCTTCTTCGATGATGTCGAGGATCTGGCCGCCGGCATCGCGGATAATCCGGCCGTAAGGCTGGGGCGTATCGAGCGTGGAAGTCAACAGGGTGAGGTGCGATTGCTTCAATCGATGGCGGTTCACCAGGCCCCGAATAGAGCCGGGCCGGAAGAGGGGCGTATCGCCGTACAGGATCAGCAGATCGCCTTCGAACTGCGCGAGAGTCGGCGCCGTTTGCAGAACGGCATGCGCGGTGCCAAGGGGCTCCCCTTGGCAGACATAGTGGTAGCCGGCGCCCAGATGATCCCGGACCTCTTCCGGCCGGTAGCCGACAACTACATAGATGTCCTCTGCCGCGACAAGCTGCAGAGCATTCTGGATCACGCATTCCAAGATGCTCCGGTTTCCGAGGGGTTCAAGAATCAAGGGACGGCCATCGGGCGTGATCGCATCCTTGCCGCCGGCAAGGATCACTGCTCGCAAGCCAGCGCGCTCAGGCATGACAGCCGGGACACCGATTTGTGTCGAACTCCCCTGCGTCACGCGCCGGCCCTCATAAGGAAAGAAGACGCAAGTCTTGTACTTGCCATTGTACAACTTTGGGATAAATACCCGACCGCGGATAGAGCCGCTGAATCGTTGAAGTTCCATTCGGGCGCGACGTGAAACTAACCGGTTGAGTGCAACTCGGGCGCGGTTGTGGACATCCCACGTTACGACGCCCTTTTCCGGGGACAATGGGCGGCTGTCGTCAAAACAGAGCCGCCTCGGCATAAGATCGAAACCGCAGCGCTGACGACTTCTATGAATCTTTCGAGAAGACAGATCTTCAAGATGGGCGCTGGTCTTCTGGCTGACGGTCCCGTATTCGCAGCTCAAGACCGGAACTCGCCCGCTTCACTGAGCGGGCCGGCGGCAGAACCGGTATTGGAGATGCCATTCGAACGCTGCGACCCTGTGCGATTCGGAATCATCGGCGTGGGGAACAGGGGAGCTCTGATGCTGGATCTGCTACTGGCTATCCCCCACGCGCGCGTGACGGCGGTCTGCGACATCGTGCCGGAAAAGACGTTGCGGGCGCGCGATAGCATCGTCAAAGCGGGGCAACCGAGGCCGGCAGTATTTGCCAGTGGAGACGAGGATTTTCGCAACCTTGTCCGGCGCGACGACCTCGATTTC
>Ga0335081_10018949_pt1 | contig 11127 bp, 7 predicted proteins | sample Lox_Sample_35_FD_206713 | JGI IMG/M metagenome (GOLD analysis project Ga0335081, IMG submission 206713) | Soil microbial communities from Loxahatchee National Wildlife Refuge, Florida, United States - Lox_Sample_3.5 | ecosystem: Environmental > Terrestrial > Soil > Wetlands | place: USA: Florida...
AATTCCATGTCGTAAATTTTGAGAGCACGCTCGCCTTCAGGCGTTTCGACGGAAAATACCGGCGCGGTGCCGCCTCGCCCCGCCTGATCACGGATGGCGAAACCAGAACCGCGTGACTGGCACCAGCGTTGAGCCAATTCCGAGTTCAAGCGGTCGCGTTCGCTGGCTTCTGCTTCGTCCATAGTTCTTTCAACTGCGTGACGGGTCTGCGTGGGCGTAATGGAACTCTATTCGGCCCGGCAGGCCGATGCAACCGGCCGTTGCGTTTGCCGAAAAGCGAACGCCTGCTCCGGCGATATTATTTTCACTCAAACATGTGGAACGGGCTCCGATTTGCCCGCATTGCAATTTTTTTCGGTTAGGACCCGCAAAATTTTTTTGTCGCGCATTTTCGAAGCGAAGCCGCGAAGCCGCAATGTCTAATCAGATAATTTTATTTCATCAACACACGGCAAAGCGCAGTCGATACGGCAATGCACTAAAACCAAGCGGGAAGCGAGTCCGAAGCCGATAGGCTATCGCGCCGCCGCTTTCGCCGGAACTTCGTCGGTATGCACCTTGAAGGCGGCGAGCGTATTGGGGCCGAACGAGGTCGAGATCGCGACATCAGTGGCGTCACGGCCGCGCGCCATGAGGATGCGGCCGATCCGCGGGATATTGTGTCGCGCATCGAATGTATACCAACGGCCGCCCAGGAAAACCTCGAACCAGGCGGAGAAGTCCATCGGTGACGGGTCCGGCGGCACGCCGATGTCGCCCAGATATCCGGTGCAATAGCGCGCCGGGACATTCATGCATCGGCAGAGCGTGATCGCGAGATGGGCGAAGTCGCGACAAACGCCGCGCCGCTGCGTGTGCGCGTCCCACGCCGTCTTGGTCGGGCTGGCATGCTCGTAGCCGAACTCGATGCGGTCGTGAACGTAATCGCAGATCGCCTGCACCAAGGGCCAGCCCTTGCGCACTTCGCCGAATTTGGACCACGCGAACTCGATGAAACGATCGGTCTCGCAATAACGGCTGCCAAGCAGATAGACCAACGTCTCGACCGGCAGCTTCTCGAGCGCGTGTTGCTCGACATTGGGAGCGACGTTGTCGGGTGCGCCGCTGTCGCGGATCAGAAAATCCGCGGACAGGGTTAGGTTGCCCGCGGGGGCATGGATCACGTGGCAAGTGTTGCCGAAACCGTCTCGATATGGATTTGCGGAAATCGCGGGGCTCAGCCGCAACCGGTCCGGCGTGAGCAAGTCCGGAACGCGCGAAGGATGAACGCTCAGCATGACGATCATGGGCGTCGGCTGCGAGCAGCTGTAAGTGATCTCATAGCCGGCACGAATTTGCATCAAGCCGCTCTTTCGCTCACATCGCACGCATCTTCGCCCGATTCCTAGTAAGGCCGAGACGGCGCAAAGGTTCCGGCCGTCGCCGGCGCATGCCCAGCCGCGTGATCCACGGCCCGGAGCGTCGTATGGTCCCGAAGCGTCGTATGGTCTCGCCGATGAGGGCGAAAGGCAGCGCAAAGATTACTGGCCACGGTGGACAACAGCGATATCGGCGCGATGACCATACCCCCAACATGCATTTCTCGGGCCAGACGTTGCTGCGTCCCCTCCGCAAATCGCAGGCACCGATGAAAGAAAATCCCGAACACCTGCTGGCGGCCGACGAACCTGCGCCGGTTACGATTTACAAGGCCGTAGCCCCCTCCCCGCTGTTGCTGGTCGCGGATCACGCCGGCAACATCATGCCGCGCGCCTTGGGACGGCTCGGAATCTCGCAAGCGGAGGCCGAGCGGCATATCGCCTGGGACATCGGCATCGCCGGGCTGAGCCGGTTTCTGGCCGACGCGCTCGATGCGACGCTGATCCAACAAAACTATTCGCGTCTCGTGATCGACTGCAACCGCCAGCCCGGTGCGCCGACCTCGATTCCCGAAATCAGCGAACTCACGCCGATCCCGGGCAATGTCGGCCTGAGCGAACGAGAGAAGGCGGCGCGCGCGGACGCGATTTTCACGCCCTACCACGACTGCATTCGGGCCGAGCTTGATTTGCGCAAGCAAACCGGCCGCCCGGCAGTTCTGATCGCGCTGCACAGCTTCACTCCGGTGTTCAAGGGCGAGTCGCGGCCGTGGCACGTCGCGTTGCTTTACAATCGGGACCCGCGTCTTGCCCGATGCCTCCTGACATTGCTGAGACGGGAGAACGAGCTCGTCGTCGGCAACAACGAGCCGTATTTCGTGAGCGACGCGACCGACTACACGATCCCGACGCACGGCGAGCGGCGCGGCCTGCTGCACGCGTTGATCGAGATCCGGCAGGACCTGATCGCCGACGAAAGCGGACAGCGCGCCTGGGCGCTCCTGTTTGCACGCTTGTTGCCGCACGCATACAGGGTGACGCTGGCTGGACGGGCCGGGCCGGCTTAGCAATGTCAGGCTGTCGTCGCCGCATTTCGAAGGGCCCGGCAGACACGGAATCTCGTTGACTGTTGCAAATGGGTGATAGTCGTCGCCCGCCAGTTGCGTTAGGGAAGTCCGGGGGCCCGGCTATTACCCTAGCTCATAGGGTGCTAGGCTTTGGGCAAGCGGAGCATCATAGGTTCCGCGTTTCTCGCCGCAGTGACCATTGGTGCGGCGAAGGCTGACGATTTGCCGCCGCCAATGCCGTTCAAGGCACCGGTACCGGTTGCGGCGTCGTGGAGCTGGACCGGCTTCTATGTCGGCGGCCACTTGGGCGGGGCCCTCGAAGCCTCGAAACTCGACGACCCGTTCGGACCGGTTTCTTTCGGCGACCATGTTACGACCACCGCCTTCCTCGCCGGCGGTCAGGCCGGCGCCAATTATCAGCTGGGAAATGTGGTGCTCGGCGCCGAAGCCGACGTGAGCTGGGTCACCTCCAGAGGCGACGAAACCTGTTTCGGCCTTACCGGCGGCGATTTTTTCGCATCCAATTGCAGCGTCGATCCTACGCTGTTCAGCACCCTGACCGGGCGATTGGGTTATGCCTTCGGCCGCACCCTTGTCTATGTGAAGGGCGGCGCCGCCTGGGAACACACCAGCGTCGAGATGGCCGTCGACAGCAACCCAGGGGAACATTTTCTCGCGAGCGCCACCAGCTATGATGCCTGGGGTTGGACCGCGGGCGGCGGCGTCGAGTATGCCCTGACGCCCGCCTGGTCTCTAAAGCTCGAATACGACTTCCTCGACTTCGCCAGCCACAGCGTCGCGACGCCGTACGTTGCCGGCAATCCGCTGCCCGGTCATCCCGTCGGACCCGTCGCCGGCCTCTCCAGCGATATCCATGAGGTCACATTGGGCATCAACTACAGGCTCGGCGCCGATCCGACGATCTGGCAGCCTTCGTCGGCGCCGCCATCGATGCCATTTATACTCTTGAAGGCGCCTGCGCCGAGCGCTCTGGGTTGGGAGATCGAGGGCGGTGCGCGCTACATGTTCTCGTCGGGCGGAGCGCAGTGGGAGCAAGCAACCCCAGCCAATCCCACGTGGTTCAGCAGTTCCAAACTAACGTGGAACAACATGCAGACGAACTCGGCCGAGCTGTTCGGTCGCGTGGACACGCCGTGGAACGTTTTTCTGAGCGGATTTGTCGGCGCGGGCTCGACCTTCAGTGGCGGCCAGAATGACGAAGACTTCAACGGGACGCCGCCCATAGCCTATAACAACACGTTCTCGACCAACAATGGCAGCATCGGCTATGCGGTGGTCGATCTCGGCTACGACTTGGCGCGCAACGCCAGCTACAAAGTCGGACCGTTCGTCGGCTATACGAGATTCAACGAGTACATATTCAAATCCGGCTGTCAGCAGGTCGCAAATGCGACCGGCAACTGCTCCGCTACGCCGATCCCGAGTTCGCAGCTCATCGGTAGCGAAGATATGACGTGGCAGGCCGTGCGCGTCGGCCTCTCCGGACAGGTCTCGTTCACCGACCGCCTGAAGCTTTCCGCCGATGCCGCCTATTTGCCGTATGTCACGTTCACCTGGCTCGACGATCACCTCCAGCGGAATTTGCAGAATCACATGTGGGGCAACGGTGTCGGCGTACAGACCCAGGTGGTGCTCACCTATGACGTGACCGAGCGGCTGAGCATCGGCATTGGCGGACGTTATTGGGCGATGTGGTCGACTTCCGCGCAGCGGGAAGAAATTCCCCCGGCTCCCCAGGAACCCAATCGCAACAGCATCGCCCTGGCCGGCGCATTTCTGCAGACCAGCTACCGTTTCGCCCCGGGCGACCCGGCCAAGACGACCCCGGGCCTGTTCGACTTCGCCATGGTCCGCAAGGCGCCGGCATTCGTTCCGCCTTACGATTGGACCGGCCTCTATGGCGGCATCGAGGGCGGCGGCCTGTTCGGAAGGAGCAAACAGATCGGCCAGCTCCCGAACGGCAGCCGCACCACCGCCGATGCGACGCCGTCTTTCGATGTCGATGGCGGCCTCGTCGGCGGAACCGTCGGCTACAACGCCCAGTTCGCCCGCATCTTCGTCTATGGCCTGGAAGGCGACATGTCCTGGGTGGACGCCCACGGCAGCGCCGGCCAGATCGCGCCCTTCAACACGGCCCAGACGGCAACGACCTCCGAGGACTGGCTGGCAACCGCCAGGGCGCGCATCGGCGTGACCCCGTTCGAGCACTGGCTCGTCTACGGCACCGGCGGCCTCGCGGCAGCCGACGTCGAAGCAAGCATCACACCCTCGACCGTTTTCACCTCGGAGCACCACTTCCGTCCAGGCTGGACCGCGGGCGGAGGCGTCGAGGCGGCGATCATCGGCAACTGGTCGGCGAAGGTCGAATATCTCTTCGTCGGCCTCGAGGACCACGGCTATTTCGTACCGACGCCGAACAATCCGTTGCAGAGCAACCGGGCCGGCGGAGTGCCGTTGAACAACAACGTCGTTCGCGCCGGCGTGAACTACAAGGTCGATTGGCTGTAAAGCCGGAGACTTGCCGCGCCGTCGTTCAGGCTGACGGCGTATGTGAGCAGAAAAAGGCCGTGTTTCGCCGGGTGCGTAATCCACGGGGAACTGTCACGCCGGTTGGCGGGCGCGGCGGAAGGCTGTTCCTCGTGGACAGTTGCAAATAGGTCATAGTCACCGCCCCGCGGTTGTTTTATTCTGACGATGGGGGCGCGGCTTCTACCCTGACCACAGGGGTCCGACGTGATTGGGCGGGGCATCGCAGGTTCCGCGTTTCTCATCGCGATCTCTCTCGGAGTCGCGAGAGCCGACGATTTGCCACCACCGCTGCCGTTCAAAGCACTGACGTTGGTTGCGCCCTCGTGGAGTTGGACCGGCTTCTATGTCGGCGGGCACATCGGCGCGGGGCTGGAAACATCGGACCTGCACGATCCGTTCGGGCCCGTCTCGTTCGGCGACAATGTGCGCAGCCCGGCCTTCCTCGCCGGCGGCCAGATCGGGGCCAACTATCAGATCGGACACATTGTTCTGGGCGTCGAAGCCGACCTGAGCTGGGCCAATTCCAGCGGCGACAATACCTGCTTCGGTCTTGTCGGCGGCCAGTTTTTTCCCTCGAATTGCAGCGTCGATCCCGACCTGTTTGCCACGCTAACCGGCCGCCTGGGCTACGCGTTCGGGCGCACACTTTTCTACGCCAAGGGCGGCGCTGCGTGGGAACGCAACAATGTCGACATGATCGTCAACGCCAACCCCGGCAATAATGTCCTGACCAGTTCCACCACGTACGAAGCCTGGGGCTGGAGCGCGGGCGGCGGCGTTGAGTATGCTCTGACGCCCGCCTGGTCGCTGAAGCTCGAATACGACTTCCTCGACTTCTCCAGCCACGGTGTCGCAACGCCTTATGTCGCCGGCAATCCGCTGCCCGGGCACCCCCTCGGTCCGACCGCGGGACTGTCGGACAATGTCCAAGAGGTCAAGCTCGGCATCAACTACAGGCTCGGCGCCGATCCGACGCTATGGTCCGCTGATGCGTCAGCGCCGCTCTGGATGTCCTTTGTGCCGCGGAAAACGACGGGCCTGTCGGGTGCCGGCTGGGAAGCCGAAGGCGGCGCGCGCTACATGTTCTCCTGGGGCAGAGAGCAATGGGATCTTCCACTGTCCGCGAGCCGGCCGAGCAACATGCTCATCTCCCGGCTGACCTGGGACAATCTGGAGACGAACTCGGCGGAACTATTCGGCCGCATCGATACGCCATGGAACTTTTTCGTAAGCGGATTTGTCGGGGCCGGCGAAACGTTCAGCGGCGGCCAGAATGATGAGGATTTCCACATCACGTCGCCGGCGCCGGCGAGACCCTATAACAACACGTTCTCCACCAATGATGGCCATATCGGCTATGCCATCGCCGATCTCGGCTACGATGTATTGCGCGGTGCCACTTACAAGGTCGGGCCGTTCGTCGGCTACACCATTTTCAATCAGGACATATTCAAGTCCGGCTGTCAGCAGATCGCCAATTCGATCGGCAATTGCGTCGTCCCGATTCCGAATTCGCAGCTCATCGGCCTCGAAAACATGACCTGGCAGGGCGTGCGGGTCGGTCTGTCCGGACAAGCGAGATTGGCGGACAGGTGGAGGCTCGAAGGCGATGTCGCCTACGTTCCCTACGTCGCCTACACCTGGCTCGACGACCATTTGCAGCGCAACCTCCAATTCAGTCAAGCGGGACGAGGCAACGGTGTGCAGGCGCAGGCCGTCCTTTCCTACGATGTTACCGAGCGGCTCAACGTCGGCATCGGTGCGCGTTACTGGGCGATGTGGTCGACCGACGCGTCGGTCGAAGACATTCCGGGAAGCGGCGCCTTGCGTCCGAACCGCAACGCCATCGAGCTGGCCGGCGCATTTGTCCAGACCTCATACCGGTTCGCGCCCGGTGATCCGGCCAAGACGACGCCGGGCCTTTTTGATTTCGCCATGGTCCGCAAAGCGCCGGCTTTCGTTCCGCCCTACGATTGGAGCGGCCTCTATGGCGGCGTCGAGGGTGGCGGCGTTTTTGGAACGAGCAAACAGATTGGCCAGCTTCCAAACGGGAGTCGTACGACCGCCGACGCAACGCCTTCGTTTAATGTCGATGGCGGCCTCGTCGGCGGAACGGTCGGCTACAATGCTCAGTTCGCCCGCATCTTCGTCTATGGCCTGGAAGGCGACATGTCCTGGGTGGATGCTCACGGCAGCGCCGGCCAGATCGCACCGTTCAACACCGCCCAGACGGCAACAACCACGGAGGATTGGCTGGCGACTGCCAGAGCGCGCATCGGCGTGACGCCGTTCGAGCGGTGGCTCGTCTACGGGACGGGAGGCTTGGCGGCGGCCGACGTTGAGGCCAGCATCACGCCTTCGGTCGCCTTCGTGTCCGAACGTCACGTCCGCGCGGGCTGGACCGCCGGCGGTGGGATCGAGGCGGCGATCATTGGCAACTGGTCGGCCAAGGTCGAATATCTTTTCGTTGGCCTGGAGGATCACGCCTATTTCGTGCCGACCCCCAACATTCCTGTCCAAAGCAATCGGGCGGGCGGAGTACCGCTGAACAACAACATCGTTCGCGCCGGCGTGAACTACAGGGCGGATTGGCTGTAGAGCTCAAGGGCTGTGGTGCGGGCATTCGGCCCGCGTTTGCGGATGCGGCTGCGGAGGGACCCGCCGCCGGCTTTGCTCGTATCGGCAGCCTGGCTGGCGGCACGACCGCTTGCGCTGGTACAGTCACGAGAATTCAGCGCCGAATTGCCGCATCCCGGCCGCGGGAAACCGGCGAGCCCGGAACCTCGCTCAAGACGCCGATTTGCTAAATCTCATGGCGTGCGAGCCGGACCGCGCCCGGCTTTCACGATCGCATTGGGAGGATTCAATGATCAAATTGACCCAAAGCTACGTCCATGGCGCATCGAGCATTCCCCTCATAGGCGACACGATCGGCACCCATTTCGACAAGGTCGCGCAACGCTGGGGCGAACGGGATGCCCTCATTGTGCGGCAGCAGAACGTACGCTGGAGCTACGGCGAGCTGAAGAACAGGATCGACGCTTTCGCCGCGGGATTGCTGGCGCTCGGACTCGCGCCCGGCGATCGCGTCGGCATCTGGTCGCCGAACAATGCCGAATGGGTGATCACGCAATTCGCCACGGCCAAGGCGGGCCTGATCCTCGTCAATATCAATCCCGCTTACCGCCTCTCCGAGCTCCACTACGCGCTCAACAAAGTCGGCTGCAAGGCTCTCATCACCGCCCATGCTTTCAAGACCAGCGACTATGTCGGCATGCTGCGCGAGCTTGCCCCGGAGATCGACCGTTGCCCCGCCGGTAAATTGCAAGCCGAGCGCCTGCCGACGCTCAAGACGCTCGTGAGGATCGGCGACGGCGAAATGCGCGGCTTTTTGCGCTTCGACGACGTCTTCGCCATGGGCGGAGAGCGTCATCGCGCCGCGCTCGCGGAGCTTGCGCCAAAACTACAGTTCGACGACGCCATCAACATCCAGTTCACCAGCGGCACGACTGGCGAGCCCAAAGGAGCCACGCTCACCCACCACAATATTCTCAATAATGGCTTCTTCGTCGGCGAGGCCATGCGGCTCGCCGACGGCGATCGCGTGTGCATTCCAGTGCCGCTCTACCACTGCTTCGGAATGGTGCTCGGCAACCTTGCCTGCATCACCCACGGCGCGGCGATGGTCTATCCATCGGAAGGATTCGATCCGCTGGCGACGCTCGAAGCCGTCGAGGCGGAGCGCTGCACGGCGCTTTACGGTGTCCCAACCATGTTCATCGCCGAGCTCGGACACCCGCAGTTCGGACGCTTCGATCTCGGCTCGCTGCGCACCGGCATCATGGCCGGCTCTCCCTGTCCCATCGAGGTAATGAAACGCTGCATCGGCGAGATGAACATGCGCGAGGTGACGATCGCCTATGGCATGACCGAAACGAGCCCGGTGAGCACGCAGACTTCGCACGACGATCCCATTGAACGCCGCGTCGGCACCGTCGGCAGAGTCCACCCGCACGTCGAGGTCAAGATCGTCGACAGCAACGGCCGCATCGTGCCGCCGGGCGCGCCGGGCGAGCTCTGCACCCGCGGCTACTCGGTCATGCTCGGATACTGGGGCGACGGGGAACGAACGGCCGAAGCCATCGACCGCGCCGGCTGGATGCACACCGGCGACCTCGCCACCCTCGACGAGGACGGCTACTGCAACATCGTCGGGCGCATCAAGGATATGGTCATCCGCGGCGGCGAGAACGTCTATCCGCGGGAGGTCGAGGAGTTTTTGTTCCGTCACCCCAAGATCGAGGCGGTTCAGGTGGTTGGCGTACCCGACTCGAAGTACGGCGAAGAGCTATGCGCCTGGATCAAGCTCAAGCCCGATACTGCCGCGAGCGCCGAGGAAATCCAGGGTTTCTGCAAGGGTCAGATCGCGCACTACAAGATTCCGCGCTACATCAAATTCGTCGATGGTTTCCCTCTCACCGTGACTGGCAAGGTGCAGAAGTTCGTCATGCGCGACGAGATGATCAGGGAGTTGGGCCTTAGCCAGCAAAAGACGGCGTGACGCCGGGCGCATCCTTTGGCCTCACCGTCGGGTCGATCGTCGCCCTCGCTTCAATCGCTGCGCCGGCTCGGTGAGAGCGTCGCCGGCGTCACGGCACGCCCCCCGGTTTCAATCGGGCTCGTCGAGTACCGCTTCCAGCTCCACGTGCACGCACTCGCCCGGCGATGCACAATGGCCCTGGCCCGAAGCCAGGAATTCTCGCGCTTCCTCCGCCGTTTCCGCTTCCACCCACCACTGCTCGGCGCGCGTCACGAGCACGGTGGCATGAAAGGTTTTCAATCTCGGTTTGACTTCGAGCGTAGGGGCGGGAACCGCCATTTCGCGACCTGCTGCGAATCGTTTTTATGCAATTATTTTACCCTAACGCAGGTGACTGGAACAAATCCGAAACAACGGGCAGGGCGCGTCTCCACTCAATTGCGGGAACGCGCTATTATTCATGATCGTTAGCCAGTAGCCCAAGTAGGAGTGGACCTTGGCCCCGCGCCCGTATTGGAAAGGCTACCTGCGACTGTCGCTTGTTTCGTGTCCGATCGCTCTCTACCCGGCCACCTCCGAGCGCGAGAAGATCAGCTTCCACCAACTCAACCGCGAAACGGGCAATCGCATCCGCTACCGCAAGGTCGATGCGGAGACCGGCGACGAGGTGCCCTCGGAGCAAATCGTCAAGGGATACGAGGTTGCCAAGGGCAAATACGTCACGATCACCGACGAGGAGCTTGAGTCGATCGCGCTCGAAAGCACGAAGACGATCGAGATCGATGAATTCGTACCGCGCGACGAGATCGACGAACTCTACAACATTCGTCCCTACTACATAGCTCCCGACGGCAAGGTCGGGCAGGACGCCTTCGTCGTCATCCGCAGCATCATCGAGCAAATGGAGATGGTCGCGGTTGGCCGCGTTGTCCTCACCAGCCGCGAGCACATCATCGCGATGGTGCCGCGCGGCAAGGGACTCATGGGCACGTTGCTGCGTTTCCCCTACGAGGTCCGCGATGCGGGAGAGTATTTCGATGAAATCCCCAATGTGAAACTCACCAAGGACATGATGGATCTCGCGCGGCACATCGTCGAAACGAAAAGCGGACACTTCAAGCCGACGGAATTCGAGGACCACTACGAACACGCTCTCAAGGAACTGATCGAAAAGAAGACGAAGGGCGAAAGGATCGAAATGCCGAAGGAGCAGCCAACCGGCCAGGTCATCAACCTGATGGACGCGCTGCGGCGGTCGGTGAAGGCAGAGGCGCAAAAGGGTAAACCTGCGGCGGCCAAAGGCCGCAAAGCAGTCTCCGGCCAGAAGGAAATGCTGCTGCCGATTGAAGGAAAAAAGGGCGCGCATGCGGCAAGCGGAAAGACCGCCCGAGCCGGCGCCCGCCACAAGAAGGCAGGCTGAACCCCAGCTCAGGGCGACGCTCGGTCCTCAGGTGTCCGCGTGAGGACAGTCACCGCAAGGGAGCGACGGCGCACGAAGCCGAGCCGGCTGTAGATCGCGGCGGCTCGCATGTTGTCGCTGAAGACGTGCAGGAATGGCGTCTCCCCGCGATCGAGGATGTTTCGCATCAGCGTGCGAACGAGCCGAGACGAA
>Ga0335081_10018950_pt1 | contig 11127 bp, 5 predicted proteins | sample Lox_Sample_35_FD_206713 | JGI IMG/M metagenome (GOLD analysis project Ga0335081, IMG submission 206713) | Soil microbial communities from Loxahatchee National Wildlife Refuge, Florida, United States - Lox_Sample_3.5 | ecosystem: Environmental > Terrestrial > Soil > Wetlands | place: USA: Florida...
CGCGAACTGACGGGCGGGATCTATTACGGAACTCCGCGTGGCATTACCGACAACGGCGCGGAGACGCGGGCGGTCAATACCATGACCTACACGCGCGCGGAAATCGAGCGCGTTTCCCGCATCGCCTTCCACCTGGCGCGCGCCCGCCGCAAGAAAGTCACCTCCGTCGACAAGTCCAATGTGCTCGAAAACTCGCAGCTCTGGCGCCGGGTGGTCACCGAAGTGGCCGCCGAATATCCGGACGTGGCACTCGATCACCTCCTGGTGGACAATTGCGCCATGCAATTGATCCTGAACCCGCGCCGCTTCGACATCGTCCTCACCGAAAACATGTTCGGCGACATCCTCAGCGACGAGGGCGCCGTGCTCACCGGGTCCATCGGTATGCTGCCGTCTGCTTCCATCGGCGATCGCCGCCCGTCCGGCGCCTGGGTCGGCCTGTACGAGCCGGTGCACGGCTCCGCGCCCGATATCGCCGGCCAGAACAAAGCCAACCCGCTGGGCGCGATCGGCTCCGTAGCCGCCATGCTCGCTTACAGTTTCGGTTTGAAAGAAGAAGCCGCCGCCGTTGAATCCGCCATCGAGAAAGTGCTGGCAAGCGGACAGGTCACGGCCGACCTCAAACCCTCCGGCGCTCCGGCCACCACCGAAGAAGTGGGAGAATCAGTTTGTGCTGCCTTGTAGGCACAAGCTTTAGCTTGTGCAAGGTTTCTTTATGTCTCGCACCATCATCCAAAAACTCTGGGATTCCCACGTAGTCCACGAACAGCCCGGCACCCCCACGCTGCTCTTCATCGACCTCCACCTGGTCCATGAAGTCACTTCGCCGCAGGCGTTCCAAGGACTCCGCGAGCGCGGCCTCAAAGTCCGCCGCCCCGATCTCACTATCGCCACCGCCGATCACAGCATCCCCACCATCGACCGCTCGCTCCCCATCCTCGATCAGATCGCCGCCAAGCAGCTCGCTCAGCTCGAAACCAATTGCGCCGAGTTCGGCATCCGATGCCTTGGCATCCACAGCGACCGCCAGGGCATCGTCCACGTCATCGGCCCCGAGCTTGGCCTCACCCAGCCCGGCATGACCGTGGTCTGCGGCGACAGCCACACCGCCACCCACGGCGCGTTCGGCGCGCTGGCCTTCGGTATCGGCACCAGCGAGGTCGAACACGTGCTCGCCACCCAGTGCCTGCTCCAGCGTCCCTCGAGGACTTTCCAGGTGCGCGTCGACGGCGCGCTCAAGCTGGGCGTCTCCGCCAAAGACATCATACTGGCGCTCATCGCCCGCATCGGCATTGGCGGCGGCACCGGCAGCATCTTCGAGTACACCGGCAGCGCCATCCGCTCGCTCAGCATGGAAGAGCGCATGACCGTATGCAACATGTCCATCGAAGGCGGCGCGCGCGCCGGCCTGGTGGCGCCCGACGAGACCACCTTCCAATACCTCAGCAACCGCCCGCACGCGCCCAAAGGCGCAGAATGGGACGCCGCGCTGGCCCGCTGGAAGCAGCTTCCCACCGACGACGGCGCCGTCTATGATCGCACCGTCACTCTCGACGCCGATTCGCTCGAGCCCATGATCACCTACGGCACCAACCCCGGCATGGGCGTCCCCATCGGGGCTCCGCTTCCCGACCCGGCGCGGGTGGCCGACCCCATGGCCCGCGACTCCATCGCCAAAGCCCTGCATTACATGAATCTCGAAGGCGGCAAGCCGCTCATCGGCCACCCCGTCGACGTAGTCTTCATCGGAAGCTGCACCAACTCGCGCATCTCCGACCTGCGCAGCGCGGCCGCGCTCCTCAAGGGCCGCAAGGTAAGCCCCAGCGTGCGAGTGATGGTCGTCCCCGGTTCGCAGGACGTGAAGCGCCAGGCCGTCGCCGAAGGTCTCCCCGAAATTTTCCGCGCCGCCGGCTGCGAGTGGCGCGAACCCGGCTGCTCCATGTGCATCGGCATGAACGGCGACCAGTTGGCACCGGGCCAGTATAGCGTTTCTACCAGCAACCGCAATTTCGAAGGCCGCCAAGGGCCGGGAGGTCGCACCTTCCTGGCCAGTCCTTTGACCGCCGCCGCAGCGGCCATCACCGGTGTGGTCACCGATGTGAGGACACTGCTATGAAGCCGTTCACCAGTTTCGAAAGCCGCATCGTTCCGCTGCCCATCAACAACGTCGATACCGACCAGATCATTCCCGCGCGGTTCCTCAAGACCACCTCCAAGCAGGGCCTCGACCGCCAGCTTTTCCACGACTGGCGCTACGACGCGCAGGACAACCCCAAGCCCGACTTCATCCTCAATCAGCCGCGCGCGCAAGGCGCCCAGGTGCTGCTGGCCGGGGACAATTTCGGCTGCGGCAGCTCGCGCGAGCACGCCCCATGGGCCCTGACGCAGTTCGGCTTCCGCGCCGTGATCAGCACTTCCTTCGCTGACATCTTCAAACAAAACTCGCTGAAGAATTCCCTGCTGCCGGTGGTCGTCCCGCCGGACGTGCACACCGAGCTATTCGCCGCCGCAGCCGACCCCGCCGCCTCAGTCAAGATTGACTTGGCAGCCCAAACCCTCATCACGCCGAACGGCCGCCAGGTGGAATTCCCGGTCGACAGTTTTTCCAAGCACTGTCTGCTGGAAGGCATCGACGAGCTCGGCTACATTTTGAGCCACGAGTCCGCCATAGCAGCCTTCGAAGCGCAGCATTCGCCGTCGATCAACACGCTGGCCTGACTCGTTTCCGCCAGTCTCCATTTCTAGTTCTTTTCGGCGCCTCGGCGCCTCGGCGGTGAATATCCGATCGCACTAAACCGCACGCTTTTCGATACACTGAACAACCGGAGGTTCGTGATGAAGTCTACGTTCCTTTGTCTGCTTCTTTGCGCCGCCCCGTTATCGTTCGGCGCTTCGGGTACCGTGCACCTGTTACAAAAGCCCGCCATGAACAAGACCACCATCGTCTTCTCCTATGCGGGCGATCTTTGGACCGTCAGCCGCAATGGCGGCGTCGCCACGCGGCTAACCGCCGGCGCCGGCTCCGAAAGCGCGGCCAATTTTTCCCCGGACGGCACCACCATCGCCTTCTCGGGTGACTATGACGGCAACACCGACGTCTTCACCGTGCCGGTCACGGGCGGCGTGCCCAGGCGCATCACGTATCATCCGGATGCGGACCGCGTTGTGGGCTGGACTCCCGATGGCAAAAAGATCCTGTTCCGCTCCAACCGGGAAAGCTACTCGCGGTACACACAGCTCTTCACCGTGGCGCCCGAAGGCGGCCTGCCCGAAGCGCTGCCGCTGCCCATGGCCTACGCCGGTTTCTATTCGCCGGACATGAAGCGCATGGCTTATCAGCCGCTCGATGGCGGCCAGTTCGCCACCGATACCAACAACTTCGTCTCCTGGAAGAGGTATCGCGGCGGCCGCGCCAGCTACATCTGGATCGTCGATTTCGCCGACCTCAAGACTGAAAAGGTTCCCCGCACGAACTCCAACGACTTCGCCCCCATGTGGATCGGCAACAAGATCTACTTCCTCTCCGACCGCAACGGCCCCGTGACCTTGTTCAGCTACGATCCGCAAAGCAAGAAGGTAGATGAGCTGATCAAGAACAACTGGAAAGATATGGAGTACGCGACCGCCGGGCCGGGCGGAGTCATCTACGAGCAGTTCGGCCAGATCCACATCTACGACATCGCCACCCAGAAAGAGCACCAGGTGCCCATCGACATCGCCGCGGACCTCACCGAGGTGCGCCCCCACTTCCAGAACGTCTCGCGCGAAATCCGCGATGCCCGAATTTCCTCGACCGGTGTGCGGGCAGTCTTTGAAGCGCACGGCGAGATCCTTTCTGTCCCCGCGGACAAGGGTGATATCCGCAACCTCACCAATACTGCCGGCGTGATGGAGCGCTCGCCCGCCTGGTCGCCCGATGGCAAGTCCATCGCCTATTTCTCCGATGAGTCCGGCCAGTACGCGCTGCACATCAACTCGCAGACCGGCCAGGGCGAGACGCGCAAGATCGCACTGGCAGGCAACTCCGCATACTACTCAAACCCCAAGTGGTCCCCCGACAGCAAGCACATCGCGTTCGATGACAACCAGCTCCACCTTTGGGATGTCGACGTCGCCGCCGGCAAGGTGACCAAGGTCGATACCGACTACATCAGCGAAGGTGGCATGGACTTCGGCTGGTCCGGCGATTCCAAGTGGATCGCCTATGCCAAGGCCCTGCCCAACCGGCTGCGCGCCATTTCCATCTACTCGCTCGATAGCGGTCAGAGTAAGCAGGTGACCGACGGCATGAGCGACGCCCGCCACCCGGCCTTCGACCGCGACGGCCAATACCTGTACTTCACCGCCAGCACCAACTACGGCCCCACGCAAAGCGGGCTCGACATGACCAGCGACGAGCACGACGTCACCCGCAGCGTCTACCTGATCGTTCTGCCGAACAACGTGCCCTCGCCGCTGGCGCCCGAAAGCGATGAAGAGAAGGGCGCCGATGCCGCCACGCCCTCCGAAGGAGGAGGCGGCGCTCCCAGTGGAGGCGGTGGTGGTGGCGGTGGCCGCGGAGGCCGCGGCGGTGGCGGCGGAGGAGGAGCGGCCGCGGCAGCGAACACCCCGCCCAAGCCGGTGCACATCGATTTCGACAAGATTGAGCAGCGTATCATCGCCCTACCGCTTCCGGCACGCTCGTATTCCTCGCTGACTGCCGGCCGGGCCGGTTTCTTCTACGTGATGGAGAGCGCCGGCCGCGGCGGTGGAGCGGGCGGCCCGGGTGGGGGCGCGACGCTTTCCCGCTACGACCTCAAGGCCCGCCGTCTCGAGAAGCTCGCCGATAGCGTCGGCTCCTTTGACCTTTCGGCCAATGGCGACAAGATGCTGCTCCGCATGGGCGGCGGCGGTGGCGGTCGCGGCGGTCGCGGCGGTGAAGGCGCTGCAGCCGGTCCGCAATTCGTCATCGTGCCGGCGAATACGCCCGTCCGCGCCGGCGAAGGCGCGCTGCATCTCGCCGACGTCGAAGTCAACGTCGATCCCATTGCTGAATGGAAGCAGATGTACCACGAGGTATGGCGGATAGAACGCAGCTTCTTCTACGATCCCAACCTGCACGGCCTAAACGTCGCCGATGCGGAAAAGGAATACGAAAAGTACCTAGATTCCCTCGGCTCGCGCACTGACCTGAACTACATCATCCATGACATGATCAGCGACATGAGCGTGGGCCACCTGCGCGGCGGCGGCGGCAACATCCCCACCGCGCGCGCCATTCCCGGCGGCCTGCTGGGCGCCGATTACGAAATCGCCAATGGCCACTATCGCTTCAAGCGCATCTTCACCGGTGAAAGCTGGAATCCCAATTTGCAGGCGCCGCTCGCCGCGCCGGGCCTCAACGTGAACGTCGGCGACTACCTGCTCTCCATCAACGGCCAGGAGCTTGCCCCCACCGACGACGTCTCCCATCTCCTCGAAAATACCGCCGGCAAGCGCGTGACCCTGCGCATCGCTTCCGACCCCTCGGGCGCGAACGCGCGGGAGATCACCGTAGTCCCCACCGCCAACGAGACCCAGTTACGCACTCAGGCCTGGATCGAAGGCAACCGCCGCAAGGTCGACGAACTGAGCGGCGGAAAGCTGGCCTACGCCTACATGCCCGACACCGGCCAGGGCGGATTGACCAGCTTCACGCGCTACTACTTCGCCCAGTCTGACAAAGAGGGCGCCATCATCGACGAGCGCTTCAACAGCGGCGGCCAGGTGGCCGACTACGTGATCGACGTGCTGAGCCGGCCGCTCGAAGGCTTCTGGAGCCCGCGCTACGGCGCCATCTATCGCACGCCCGCGGCCGCCATCTTCGGACCGAAGGTGATGATCATCAACGAATTCGCGGGCTCGGGCGGCGATTGCATGCCGTGGATGTTCCACTACAACAAGGTCGGCACCCTGGTCGGTAAGCGTACCTGGGGCGGCCTGGTGGGCATCGGCGCCTATCCGCCCTTGATGGACGGCGGCAACGTCACCGCCCCCAGCTTCGGCTTCTTCAACCCCGAAGGCCAGTGGGACGTAGAGAACAAGGGCGTCACACCGGACGTGGAAGTCGAACTCGATCCCAAATCCATGCACGACGGCCACGACCCGCAACTGGAGCGCGCCGTCGCCATCGCCATGCAGCAAATGAAAGACCACCCGGCGCCGGTCCCGCACCGCCCCCCATATCCAAATTACAACGGCCCGAAGTCCTCCGCGTCCGCCAGCGCCAGCGGTGGCGGCCCGGGAAAACAGTAACTCACGACCCCGGTGCGCTAGCCCTCGATCCGGTTAACTGCGGCGGCGCTACACGCCGCACTCGCCGTACGCTTAAAAGTGTGCAGCCTGAACGATCCGCTGCTACACTTGGGAGACCGGGCCTTGAGGGGCTGATGAGGAAGTCTCTTGCTAAAGCACTGTATGGCCTAACTGCCGGCCTGCTCACGCACTCGGTCCTATTGTTTCTCGCGCTCGCTACGCCCTGCCGGGCGCAGGTGTCGGCTTCGATTTCCGGGAAAGTCGAAGATGCGTCCCACGGCGCCGTCGGCGGCGCGATCGTCACCGTGAGAAGTCTCGAAACCGGCGCTACGCGCTCCGCAGTCACGGACGAAGACGGCACCTACCGGGTCAGCTCGTTATCGCTCGGTCCCCAGGATATCAAAGTGGAGAAACGCGGATTCAAGACCCAGGTGAGAACGGGCGTCAACCTCACCGTGGGACAGGAAGCCACTGTGAATTTCCAGCTCGAAGTGGGCGAGATAGCTCAATCGGAAACCGTCTCCGAAGACGCGCCGATCGTCAACACCACCACCGTCTCCACCGCAGGTATCGTGGGCGAACGTCAGGTCAAGGACCTGCCGCTGAACGGCCGCAGCTTCGACCAGTTGATCACCCTCAATCCAGGCGCCATCAACTACAGCGCCATGAAAAGCGCCAACACCAGCACCAGCGACGGCAACACGTTCACAGTTGCCGGGCGGCGCACCAGCGAGAATCTGTTCCTGCTGAATGGTGTCGAGGACACCGGGTCCAGCCAACTCGCCATCACACCCGGTGGCACCAGCGGCTACCTGCTGGGCATCGACGCCGTGCGGGAATTCAATGTGATGACCGACACCTACCCGGCCGAATACGGGAAGCGCGCCGGCGCGCAAATCAACGTGGTGACCCAGTCCGGCACCAACGCAGCGCACGGAACCGTGTTTGAATTCCTGCGCAACAGCGCCCTCGATTCGCGCAGCACGTTCGCCCAGACGTCCTTCGTCCCGCCTTTTCGCCAGAACCAATTCGGCGCCTCGCTGGGAGGGCCTCTGCGCAAGGACCGGCTGTTTCTGTTCGGCAACTACGAAGGCTTCCGGCAGGCCGAGACGCTCAGCAGCGTCAGCGTCGTGCCCGATGCACAAGCGCGCCAGGGCTCGCTGCCCAACAGCTCCGGCGTCTACTCGCAGGTCGCCAACCTGAACCGCTTGATCCTGCCCTACATGGCGTTTTGGCCCGCGGCCAACGGCGCGGAACTGATGGCGGTGCAGTCTAACGGCCCGGCCCTGCCGAGTGGCACGGCGTTCGCCTACAACAATCCCCGGCAGTCCATCCGCGAGGATTTCGGCACCGTCCGCTCCGACTACATCCCGCGCGACCGGGATTGGTTTTCGGCCGCCTACACAGTGGATGACGGCGACAGCCTAATCCCGCTGGCCGACCCGTTGTTCGGTTCCTTGACGAATCTCCGCACGCAAGTGGGTAGCGTCCAGCAGGTGCACGTCTTTACCCCGCAATTGCTGAACAACCTCACGGCCGGATTTTCGAGAGCCGGGTTCCAGTTGAGCTCGTCCCTGCTCGGGCCGATCTCCCCCGATCTTTCGTTCGTCACCGGCGCGGGACCCGGAGGAATCGTGGTGGGCGGCGGGATCACCACTACCGGCGGCAACAACACCATCACCTCCGCCGGGCCGAATAATGCCGCGGGCGTGTGGAATCGCCGCAACCTCTTCACCGTTTCGGACCATTTGCAGATCACCCGCGGCCGCCACCAGATCGCATTGGGCGTCTGGCTCCAGAGAATGCAGGACAACGAGGACACCGCTTCGCGCCAGTTGGGGCAGGCCACGTTCACCAGCCTGACGACGTTCCTGCAAGGCACGGTCAGCAGTTTTCAAGTGGTTCCCTCGGCTAATGAGCTGGGGTGGCGGAGCGTTTTCGGCGCGTGGTATTTCCAGGACTCGATCCGGTTGCGGCGAAATCTGACCCTGGAAGCGGGCATCCGCCATGAGTTCACGACCGGCTGGAACGAGGTGTCGGGACGCGCCGCCAATTACAATCCTGGCGCGAACGGCATCCTGCTGACGACCCCGCGCATCGCCAATTCGGTGTTCACAAAGAACAACGCCACGCGGCTCTTTGGCCCGCGGCTGGCGCTGGCGTGGGATCCCTTCGGCGGCGGGCGCACCGCGGTCCGCGCGGGTTTTGGCATGTACGATTCGTTGATCGACGATCTGAGTTTCCTGTTGAACTCCCTTCCGCCCTACAACGGATCGCTCACCTATTCCGGTTCCCTGTTCTCATTTACGCCCATCGCCCCGGGTTCGCCGCCGCCACCGACTTGCGGTCCAGGCATTGCGCCGCCGTGCGCCACCTATGCACCGCAAGGAATCCAGCCGGACGCGAAAACGCCGGCCGTCGAGGAATGGAGCCTGACGGTGGAGCAGCAACTGAGTCGCGACACGGTCCTGCGTGCGGCCTATGTGGGGTCGCACGGCTACCACGGCCTTCTGAGCGTCGATCCGAATTCCATCGCGCCGCTGGTCTGCGCCAACGCCGCCGGCTGCCAGGCGGGAGGCACAGGCTCCGCCCGAAGCACGGCGCCGCAGGGCGCGGAGTACATTCCAGTGGCGTCGCGCCCCAATCCATACTTGGGCGCCGGCTTCTTCTGGTACACCGAAGGCAACAGCAGCTACAACGCACTCGAGGTCGACCTTAGCCGCCGTTTCACCCACGGCTTGGAATTCCGCGCGAACTACACGTGGTCGAAGAACCTGGATATGAATTCAGGGCTTACCGGAGCCCAGGCGCAGAACCAGGCGCAGATGATTTTGGACCGCAACGATCTGCCGCGGGATTGGGGGCCTTCCGCCCTGAACATCGCGCAACAAGCAAACATCTCGCTGCTGTACGAGCTGCCCCTCGGAAAAGGCAGGCGATGGCTCCGTGGCGGCGCGGCCGGCAAGCTGTTCGGCGGCTGGCAACTCAACGCCATTTCGACGCTGCAGACCGGGTTCCCGTTCACGCCCCAGATCGGCTCCAACCGCTCCGGCGACGGCGACACGCGCAATCCCGACCGGCCGTCATTGAATCCTGCTCTTAGCGCGCCGGTGATTCTGGGAAAGCAGAGCAGCTGGTACAACCCCAATGCGTTCGTCGTACCCGCGGCCGGCACCTACGGGAACTTGGGACGCGGCACGTTCACCGGTCCCGGCCTGGCCGCTCTCGACGTGTCGCTGTTCAAGAACACCGCCGTCAGGGAAAAAACCGCTGTACAATTCAGGGCGGAGTTTTTCAACCTGCTCAACCATGTGAATCTGGGCATGCCCAACGCGACCGTGTTCTCGGGGACGGCGGTGAGCGCCGCGGCCGGCCTGATTACCACGCTGGCCACCCCGCCGCGCCAGATCCAGCTCGGTCTGAAGCTGATTTTCTAAGACAGGCTGAAGTCACCCACCAAGTTAACAAGCCGCAGATGAACACTGATGGACGCAGATTGGAACAGAATTTCATATCTGTGTTCATCGCCGTTCATCCGCGGCTCAATATGATTCTGCGGAGGTCCGACGCGAACCTGAGCGGATCTCGGAATTCGGGCCAGCCTGCGCTTCCCGGCCCCACGATATAATTGAGACCATGTTGACGCCCACCGAAAAGATATGGCATAACGGCCGCTTTATTAAATGGGAAGACGCCACCATACACGTCCTCTCGCACGTCGTGAGCTACGGCAGCTCGGTTTTTGAAGGCATCCGGTGCTATTCAACGGCTCTCGGCCCGGCGGTTTTCCGCCTGCCGGAGCACGTCCGCCGCATGGTGGATTCAGCCAGGATATACCGGATGGATTTGGGCTACTCGGTCTCGCAGCTCAGCGAAGCCATGCTGGAGTTGGTGCGCGTCAACCGCATGGAAGCCTGTTACATCAAGCCGATCGCCATGCGCGGGTACGGCGACGTGGGCGTCAACGCGGCCAAAAACCCCGTCGAGGTCTACATCGCCTGCTGGGAGTGGGGCAAGTATCTCGGCGAGGACGCGCTGGCCCAGGGCGTGGATGTGTGCGTCTCGAGCTGGCACCGCATGGCGCCCAACACGCTGCCCGCCATGGCCAAGGCCGGCGCCAATTACATGAACTCCCAGCTCATCAAGATGGAAGCAATCGCCAACGGCTACGTGGAGGGCATCGCGCTGGATAACGCCGGCTACGTGAGCGAAGGGTCGGGCGAGAACATCTTCGTGGTGCGCGACGGCCGCATCCACACCCCGCCGCTCGGCGCTTCGGTGCTGCCCGGCATCACCCGCGACACTATCCTGGCGCTCGCGCGCGACAGCGGCATCCCGGTCACCGAAGCCCTGATTCCGAGGGAAATGCTTTACATCGCGGACGAAGTCTTCTTCACCGGCACGGCCGCCGAGATCACGCCTATCCGCTCCATCGACCGCATCACCATCGGCAAAGGGCGCCGGGGACCGGTCGCCGAGAAGCTGCAAACCGAGTTCTTCGGAGTGATAAACGGGACACGGCCCGACCGCTATGGATGGCTGACGCCGGTGCACGCCGCTGCCGCGGTGAAGTAGAGGGTACGGCGCAAGCCCAGGCGCGCCTGCTCAAAGGGGGCGTGCGCAACCGAACGACCACCTCCCCCGAGATTCGCCAATCCGGCTGCGCAGCCGCCTAACGGACTTCCCTTTTGTACCGCCTCTCCGGCTGGAATTCCAGAGCGATTTCGTGACGCCACAACCATTTTCAACAAGTTTTTCGAAGCGCCAGTCCTTGCACTTAGCGGCGGGCGGGTGTGGCAAAGTTGTGAATAAAACATCGCCGCGGCGAATTGTCGAGTTACTTGGCCACATAAC
>Ga0335081_10018951_pt1 | contig 11127 bp, 9 predicted proteins | sample Lox_Sample_35_FD_206713 | JGI IMG/M metagenome (GOLD analysis project Ga0335081, IMG submission 206713) | Soil microbial communities from Loxahatchee National Wildlife Refuge, Florida, United States - Lox_Sample_3.5 | ecosystem: Environmental > Terrestrial > Soil > Wetlands | place: USA: Florida...
ACGCACTGCGCCCGCCTAATCGGGATGCCCGGCACAAGGTCGGGCATGACAATTTATTCCCCAGGCTGATCGTCGCCGCCGCCTTCGCCCGCGGGGCCCTGGGGCCCTGCATTTTGCCCGCCGCCTGAAAAATCCGGCCGCTCGCGATAGCCGCCGCGGTGGCGCCGTCGCCGCCGGAAGCCGCCGCCGTAGCGATCGCCCTGGTGGCCGCGCTCGCCCTGATCGTGACCGTTGCCGCCGCCGACATTGGGCTGCGGCTGATTGCCGGTGATGAAGGCGGGCAGACCGCTTGCGTTCTGCTCTTCGCCCGTCGGCTGCTGTTGCGGCGGCCGCTGCACCTGCTGGTCGCGCGGCGGAAACGGCTGCGCGTCGCGCGGCAGATAAGGTTGCGCCTGCGGCTCGCGCGGCACGAAGCTCGGCTCGTTCTGGCCCATGAAGGGCTGACCTTCGTCGCCCTCGTCGTCGTAGCCTTCGTCGCCGCCCGGCGCGCCTTGGCCCTGCTGCGGCTGCTGCTGGTAGTAGGGATTCTGCTGGCGGAATTGCTCCTGCGCGGCGGCGATCAAGCGGAAATAATGCTCGGCGTGCTGATAATAATTTTCCGCCGCCACCGGGTCGCCCGAGCTTTGCGCATCGCGCGCGAGCTGGATGTATTTTTCCGCGATGTGATTGGCGGTGCCGCGGATTTTCACGTCGGGCCCGTTCGACTCGTAGACCCGCGTCAGCGGATTCTGGCTTTTGCGGTGACCACCGCGTCCCCGCATGCGCTTTTGACCGTTTCTCATGATGTGCCTGTTCGCTGACCTTTCGCTTCTATCGCGCGGCGGCTGCCGCTCAATCAATTGACCTCGGCCACATGGAAACCCGCCGCGCCGGCTTTGGGCCTTGCGCCGAATCTCCGCGTGGATGCTCGAACGTTTTGCGATTCCTTATCGCGATTGCAAAAGCAACCCCATAGCCGCGGTTTCAGCCCGCGGCGTTGCCAACCCCTTGTTACGCGCATCGCATAGGTGTCGAAATTTGATGCGCCCAACCCGGTGAAGCATCCGGACCCGTATCCCGGATTTCGTTGCCGGCTCGAGCCGGCCCTTCATCCGTCTTTGCGCCGCCGCCGCACAGAGCCTCAAGGCTCCGGGGTTCTACAAGCGGTGCAACCCATCACGGGTCGATTCCGTGACCGGAAGCTAGTCGTTTCCGCGTGATAATCCAAGAGGTTTTTTGAGCCATATTGCCGCCCTGCGTTTTATGGCAAACCCAAGCCGACTTGCTGCAAGCCGCGATTTCGGCGCATTTCACGCCGCAATTTTGGCGGGCAGCGCGCGTGGGATCGCAGCCAGATCCTTGCGCGCCGCGCCAACCGTCAGTCCCGCTTTGGTAAACAGCGCGCGCACCGCCGGCTCCTGGCCCTGCCCAAGTTCCACGATAAGTCGGCCACCGGGCGCAAGCAGGCGCGGCGCTTGAGCCGCGATGGCACGGTAGGCATCGAGGCCATCCTTGCCGCCGTCGAGCGCGAGGATCGGGTCGTAATCGCGCACTTCAAGCGCAAGCGTCGAAATCTCATTGTGTGGGACATAGGGCGGATTGGATACGATCAGATCGAACGGCCCCTCGACGCCCTTGGCGATGTCGCAGGCGACGAATGTGCAGCGCGCCGCCAGCCCGTTGCGCTCGGCATTGGCGCGCGCGACGACGAGCGCCGCCTCGCTGATGTCGGTGCCCGCGCCCACCGCGTTGGGCAGTTCGCCGAGCAGCGCCAGCAGCAGCGCGCCCGAGCCGGTGCCGATGTCGAGAATGCGCAATTTCTCCATTTTGGTGCCGTCGCGCGCGATGGCGTCGAGCGCTTCTTCCACCAGCGTTTCGGTCTCCGGCCGCGGCACCAGCACGGCCGGGCTCACTTCCAGCATCTGGTCCCAGAATTCCTTGCGCCCGAGGATGCGCGCGACCGGCTCGCGTTTGAGCCGGCGCGCCGCCAGCGCCGACGCCGCGTCGATTTCGCGCGCTTCCAGAAGGCGATCGCCTTGCGCGATGAGTTGCGCGCGGTCGAGCCGCAGGGCATGGCCGAGCAGGGCGCGCGCGTCGACCATGGCGTCCTCGACGCCGGCGACCTTGAACGCCTGCGCCATCAGGTGAAGCGCTTCGTCGATCGACGCGCCGGCTTTCAGCCCGGGAACGACCCTCACTGCTTGGCGCCCTCCGCCGCCAGCAACTCGGCCTGGTGTTGCGTGACCAGCGCATCGATCACCTCGTCGAGCGCCTCGCCCTCCATCACCTGCGGCAGCTTGTAGAGCGTGAGGTTGATGCGGTGGTCGGTCACGCGCCCTTGCGGAAAATTATAGGTGCGGATGCGCTCGGAGCGGTCGCCCGAGCCGATCTGCCCGCGCCGCTCGGCGGCGCGCTCGCTGTCGCGCCGCGTCTTTTCCTGATCGTAGAGCTTGGCGCGCAGCATGGTCATAGCCTTGGCGCGGTTCTTGTGCTGCGATCGCTCCTCCTGCACCAGCACCACGATGCCGCTCGGGATGTGCGTGATGCGGATCGCCGACTCGGTCTTGTTGACATGCTGGCCGCCGGCGCCTTGCGCGCGCATGGTGTCGATCTTGAGGTCCTTCTCGTCGATCTCGACGTCGACGTCCTCCACTTCCGGCAGCACGGCGACGGTCGCCGCCGAAGTGTGGATGCGGCCGGAGGCCTCGGTGTCGGGCACGCGCTGCACGCGGTGGACGCCGGACTCGAATTTCAGCTTGGCGAAAGCGCCGCGCCCGCGGATCTCGGCGACGATCTCCTTGAAGCCGCCCTTCGAGCCCTCGTTCAGCGACAGCACTTCCACCTTCCAGCCCTGGCGCACGGCGTAGCGCTCGTACATGCGGAACAGGTCGCCGGCGAACAATGCCGCCTCGTCGCCGCCGGTGCCGGCGCGGATTTCCAGGATGACGTTGCGCTCGTCCATGGCGTCCTTGGGGATGAGCGCGAGCCCGATCTGCTGCTCGAGCCGGTCGCGGCGCGCCTGCAATGCCGGCTTTTCGGCTTCCGCCAGCTTGCGCATCTCGCCGTCGGTCGAGGAATCGTCGATCAGCGCCTGCAGATCCGCGATCTCGTTGGCGACGGCGCGATAGGCCTTGATCGCCTCGATCACCGGGGCGAGCTCGGCGAATTCGCGCGACAGCTTGACGTATGCTTCGGGCGCCAAATTGCTCGCCAGTTCGCTTTCCACCAGTTCGTGGCGGGCGAGCAGGGCGTCGAGCTTCTGGTGCGGCAGCGCGATCAAAGCTGCAGCCCCTCGGCCGCCGCGAAGCTTTCCAGCTTGTGGCGGATCGACACGCTGCCGACTGGCTGCGACAGGAACGGCAGAATCGCCTGCTCGGCCTTCTTGCAATCGAGATCGAGCAGCAGCGCCTTGACCGGACCCACCGCCGAAGGCGACAGCGACAGCGCGCGATAGCCGAGGATCGCCAGCGCCAGCGCGCCGATCGGCTGCGAGGCAAGCTCACCGCACAACGCCACCGGCTTGCCGTGCTTCTTGCCGCGATCGGCGATGTCCTTGAGCGCGCGCAGCACCGGCGTCGACAGCGGATCGAAGCGCTCCGACACCCGCACATTGCCGCGGTCGGCGGCGTAGAGAAACTGCATGAGATCGTTGGAGCCGACCGAGAGGAAATCCACCCGCTCGAGCAGTTCGTCGAGTTGGAACAGCAGCGAGGGCACTTCCAGCATGGCGCCGATCTCGACCCGCTCAGGCAGCGAATGGCCGTGCCGGCGCAGATGGGTGAGCTCGAGCTCGACCAGGCTCTTGGCCTTGTCGAATTCCTCCACCATGGCGATCATCGGAAACATCAGGCGCAGCCCGCGGTCGCCCGAGGCGCGCAGCAAGGCGCGCAATTGGCTGCGCAGCAGCCCGGGCCGGTCGAGCCCGAGCCTGATCGCGCGCCAGCCGAGCGCCGGGTTCTCTTCTTCCACGTTGCGCATATAGGGCAGCACCTTGTCGCCGCCGATGTCGAGCGTGCGGAAGGTCACCGGCCTGTCGCCGGCGGCGTCGAGCACGGCGCGGTAAAGCGACAGCTGCTCCTGCGTGCGCGGGAAGGTGCTCGCCACCATGAACTGCAATTCGGTGCGGAACAGGCCGATGCCGGCGGCGCCGGTCTCCTCGATATGCGGCAGGTCGATGGCAAGGCCGGCATTTATCATCAGCGTGATTTTGGCGCCGTCCTTTGTGACGCACGGCCGGTCGCGTAGCGCATGGTACTGCGCCTGCCGGCGCGCGCGCAGCCGCACCCGCTCGGCATAGGCGGCCTCGATATCGGCAGGCGGCCGCATGTGCACGTGGCCGGTGGTGCCGTCGACGATGATGGCATCGCCCGACTCGGCGAGGCCGGTGGCGTTTTCGATCTCGCCCACGGTCGGAATGCCGAGCGCGCGCGCCACGATCGACACATGCGAGGTCGGCCCGCCTTCCTCCAGCACCAGCCCGCGCAGCCGCTTGCGGTCGTAGTCGAGCAGCGCGGCCGGGCCCATGGAGCGCGCCACCACGATGGCGTTCTCCGGCAGCCGCTCCTTGCTCGGCGCGTGGTCCTGCCCCATCAGCACGCGCATCAGGCGGTTGGCGAGATCGTCGAGATCGTGCAGGCGGTCGCGCAGATACGGATCGGAGGCGCGCAGCATGCGGGCGCGGGTATCGGACTGCACGCGCTCGACGCCGGCCTCGGCGGTCAGGCCGGTCATCACCGCCTCGCGCATCTTGTGCAGCCAGCCCTGGTCGTAGCCGAACATGCGGTAGGCTTCGAGCACTTCGCGGTGCTCGCCGCCGTCGGCGACGTCGCGGTGTTCCATCAGCCGGTCGAGATCGGCGCGCAGCGTGGCGATCGCCGCGTCGAGCCGCTTCAATTCGCGCGGCACGTCGTCGGCGATCACGTCGGTGATGACGACGCGCGGCTCGTGCAGCACGACATGGCCGAGCGCGATGCCGTCGGACAGCGAGGTGCCGACCAGATGCAGCCGGTGGCGGGCGGCGGGCTCGGCGCCGGGGCGGGCAAGCGTCGACAGCTCGCCCGAGGCGATCATCTCGGCGAGCACCATCGCCGTGGTTTGCAGCGCCTCTTCTTCCTCCTCGGTGTAGGTGCGCCGCGCCTGGTTCTGCACCACCAGCACGCCGAGCGTGTTGCCGGCGCGCAGCACCGGCACGCCCAGGAAGGAATGGTAGATTTCTTCGCCGGTCTCCGCCCGGTAGGAGAAGGCCGGATGGCTTTGCGCGTCCGACAGGTTGATCGGCTTGGCCTCGCTTGCGACCAGGCCGACCAGGCCCTCGTCGGCCTTCAGCACGGTGTTATGGACGGCTTCGTGCTTGAGGCCCTCGGTGGCGTATAGCTCGAGGGTTCCGTCTACGCGCAAGACGTAGACGGAGCACACCTCCGCAACCATGTTGGCGGCGATCAGCACCACCACCTTGTCGAGGCGGTCCTGCGCGCTGACCGGCTCCGCCATCACCTCGCGAAGCCGCCGTAACAGCACGCGCGGACCGCCGAGCGCGCCACGCACCATCCAAGGTCCTTGTCCGGCCGGGGCTCGAACCCCGGCCTCGTCTACGGGCCAATCATGTACGAATAGCGACTACGGGGACGCCACACCCCCGGGGCCGCCTATGGCGTGAGCCTATAGCCAATGGCCCATGCAAGGGGCAAGCCAAAGTCCCTCAGTCCGCGTGCGGCGCAATTCACCTGACTGTTCGGTGCGGCACTTCCGCTCCCCTCCCCCCACGAGCGTAGCGAGTGGTGGGGAGGGGTCGGGGGTGGGGGGACCAAGTATCAGAAATCAGGCATCAGGAATCAGGAAAGAAAAGACCCCAGTTCACCTATTCCTGATTTCTGATTCCTGACGACTGATTCCTGGCCCCCCACCCCGATCCGCATCGCTATCGCGATGCGGATCCACCCTCCCCACCGCTTCGCGGGGGGAGGGTATTGGCTGCACCGCTCTGCCCTACGCCTTCAGCTTGAGCAGCGCGTCGGCATTGCCGTGCGCGAGCTTGGCCTTGTCGGCCGGCGACAGCGCGACGCGGTTGAGGAAAGCGCGCCCCGGCTCGTTCGGCGCATAGGGGTAGTCGACCGAGAACAGGATGCGGTCGATGCCGAAGGTCTGCAGCGCGGCCAGGAACGGCGGCTCGGTGAACACGCCGCTGGTGGTGATCCAGACCTGCTCGAGGATGCTGCGGCTGATCGGGCGCTTGAGGTGGCCGACGTCGAGCGCGAACACGTTGTCGATGCGCGCCAGCATCACCGGCAGCATCTCGCCCATGTGCCCGACGATGAGTTTCAGCTTCGGATGCTTGTCGAGTGTGCCGGCCAGCACCAGCCGCAGCAGGTGGATCGCCGTCTCCGAATGCCAGCCCCAGCCGGCGGCCTCCAGCACGCGGCCGGCGCCTTGCTCCAGCCCGGAATAATAGGCCTCGCGCACCGCCGCAGGCGCGAGATGCGGATGGATGTAGATCGGCACGTCGAGCTCCACCGCCGCTGCCAGCAGACCGTCATAGCTCGGGTGATCGAGGAAGCGGCCTTGCGTGGTGCCGTGCACCATCGCGCCGGGAAAGCGCAGCTCTCTAACGCAGCGCCTGAGCTCCTCGGCGCAGGCGTCGGGGCTCAGCATCGGCAGCGTGGCGAAGCCCGCAAAACGGTCGGGCCGGCGCGCAACGGCTTCGGCCAGGTAGTCGTTGATCTCGCGCGCCATGGCGACGCCGTCGGCGCCCGCCACCAGGTCGGGACCGGGACCGTTGTTGGAGAGCACCTGCACGGTGATGCCGTTGTCGTCCATCGATTTCATCCGGCGCTCGCCGAGCTCGGGCAGCAGCTCCATCGGGCTCGGCCGGTCGCTGGGCGCCCGCCGTGCTTGGAACCCGCGCGCCTTGATGGCGGCCGGATCGATGCGCTTGACCACGGCCGGTACCGAGAAATGTTCTTCGAGCGCGACGACACGCATGGGCGCTGCTCCTCCTGGTTTTTCCGGCGGCTTGTCGCATTCGGCGTCGCCCGCGGCAAGCGGGGGTCGGGCTCGTTCAGGCGGCAAGATCGCGGGCGCGCGCGCCCCAAATCCGGCCCTGCCATGCGCGGACTACGGCGAGGATGCTCAGGCCGGCCCAGCCCAGCCAGAGCGCGCTCAGGATCAACAGCTCGGGGCCGGAGCAAGGCCTGCCGTCGATGCATTGCATCGACACCGCGCCGACGGCGGCGAGGCCGGGCAAAGCCGCCGTGAACAGCACGAAGCAGGCCAACAGATAGGCGACGATCACAATGATGCGGCGCGCGACCGATGGCATGCCCGGCGGCGTCAGCTGCGCGCGCCGCGCCGTGAAGTGATGCGGCTGCGCCTTGGCGAGCTTCCTGATCTGCACCGTCGACTTGGTCAGCAGATCGTGCACCGCCTGATGGCGATGCGTCAGCGCCATGGTGATGAACGAGTACCAGCCCAGTACGGTCTTGACGACGACGCGAAGGACGGACTTGCCGAAGCTGAGATTGCCGCCGCGGTCGTCGACCACCCGCAAGTTATAGAGCCAGTGCCCGACCGTGCCGCCGGTCCTCGAGACCAGAATGGGCTCGTACAGCAGCCAGGTGGCGACGACGGTAAATCCCAGAATGCGGGCCACGTTGTCGGACTTGAGCGAGACGGCGAGGATCAGGGCGCCGGCAAAGATGAGCATGAAGATGATGACGTCGACCAGCACGGCCTGCAGCCGACGCGTGAAGCGCGCGTAGGCGTGCCCGTCCGCCGGAACGGATTCAGTGCTCATCGCCGTCACCCCCGAAGCGAAGATACCACAAGGATTAGACGCGCGCAGGCCCGCTGAGGTTCAAGCCTTGTCCAGCCCGTACAGCGAGTGCAGGGTGCGCACCGCCAGCTCCGAATAGGCGGCGTCGATCAGCACCGAGAACTTGATCTCCGAGGTGGTGATGGCGCGGATATTGATGTTGCGCTCGGCCAGCGCCTTGAACGCCTTGGCGGCGACACCGGCATGGCTGCGCATGCCGATGCCGATGACCGAGACCTTGGCGACGTCGGTCGCCGTGTCGAGCCGATCGAAGCCGATCGCGGCTTTCGCCTTCTCGATGGTGTCGCGCGCGCGCTCGTAATCCGCCGAGGGCACCGTGAAGGTCAAGTCGGTGGTCAGTCCGTCGGCCGAGACGTTCTGCACGATCATGTCGACATTGATGTTGGCGTCCGCGAGCGGGCCGAAGATCGCGGCGGCAACCCCCGGCTTGTCCTGCACCCGGCGGATGGAAATCTGCGCCTCGTCCTTGGAGAAGGCTATTCCGGTGACGATCTGGTGTTCCATGATTTCACTCTCGTCGCAGATGAGCGTGCCCGATGGCGGCTTCGCCGGGTCGATGTCCTCGGGTTTCTCGAAGCTCGAGCGCACCAGGATCGGCACGTTATGCATCATGCCGAGCTCGACCGAGCGCACCTGCATGACCTTGGCGCCGAGCGAGGCAAGCTCGAGCATTTCCTCGTAGGCGATCTTGGCGAGCCGGCGCGCGCGCGGCACGATGCGCGGGTCGGTGGTGTAGACGCCGTCGACGTCGGTGTAGATGTCGCAACGCGCGGCCTGGATGGCGGCGGCAATGGCCACCGCCGAGGTGTCGGACCCGCCGCGGCCGAGCGTGGTGATGCGGCCGGTTTCCTTGTGCAGGCCCTGGAAGCCGGCAATGACGGCGACCTGCTGCTGCTCGCGGAAGCGCCGGATGAGCTCGGCGCCGTTGACATCGAGGACGCGCGCCGAGCCGTGCGCGTTGTCGGTCAGGATCGGCAGCTGCCAGCCCTGCCAGGAGCGGGCATTGACGCCCATGCCCTCCAGCACGATGGCCAAGAGGCCGGCGGAGACCTGCTCGCCGGTCGCCACCACCGCATCGTATTCGCGCGCGTCGTGCAGCACCGCGGCGTCGCGGCACCAGGCCACCAGCTGGTTGGTGACGCCCGCCATGGCCGAGACCACGACGGCCACCTGGTGGCCGGCGTCGACCTCGCGCTTGACGTGGCGCGCCACGTTGCGGATGCGGTCGAGATCGGCGACCGACGTTCCGCCGAATTTCATCACCAGGCGAGTCATTGACGTTCCCGAAGCGCCGTGAGGCGCTTAACATGCGGCCGGCGCAGGGTATTTTTCGCCCGGGCGCCGACCCGAAAAGGCGCGTATACATACCGGCGGGGTCGGGCGCCTGCAACTTGAACCCCATGGCAAGGTTAGGAATCGCAATGGCCGCAGCCCGCCACAGCCGAACGAGTACCGTCGACGCGGCGGAAGTCGAGCGCTTTTCGCGCCATGCCGCCGATTGGTGGGACCCGCGCGGCCCGATGGCGGCGCTGCACAAGTTCAATCCGGCGCGGCTTGCCTATATCCGCGACCAGGCTTGCGCGCGTTTCGGCCGCGATCCCAGGAAGCTCGACTGCCTCAACGGCCTGCGCATGCTCGATATCGGCTGCGGCGGCGGCATCTTGTCCGAGCCCTTGGCGCGGCTGGGCGCCGCCATGGTGGGCGCCGATCCGGCCGAGGAGAACGTCGAGGCCGCGCGCGCGCACGCCGAAGAGCAGGGACTGCCGATCGATTACCGCGCCACGACGGCCGAGACGCTGGCGGAGGCGGGCGAGACGTTCGATGTGGTGCTGGCCATGGAAGTGGTCGAGCACGTTACCGACGTGGCGCTGTTCGTGTCGGCCTGCGCGGCGATGGTGAAGCCGGGCGGGCTGCTTGTCGCCGCCACCCTCAACCGCACGCTCAAGAGCTTCGCGCTGGCGATCGTCGGCGCCGAGTACGTGCTGCGCTGGGTGCCGCGCGGCACGCATCAATGGGACAAGTTCGTCACGCCGCGCGAGTTGGAGAGGGCGGTCGAGAACACCGGGCTCAGGGTCACCGGCGAGCGCGGCGTGATCTACAATCTCTTGGCCGACCGCTGGCAGTTGTCGTCGGACATGGATGTGAATTATATGTTGGTCGCGGAAAAACAGGGAGAACGCGGATGATCCTGGAATTCGTCGAATTCGACTCGCCCAAGGGCTGGAGCCGCCAGCAGGTGGCCGAAGAGGCGCGCAACGTCATTGCGCACTGGCAGGCCAACAAGGAATTGCTGCGCAAGCACTTCCTGCTCGAACTCGACGGCAAGACCGGCGGCGGCGTCTATGTCTGGCCCTCGCTCGAGGCAGCCAAGAAGGCGCACGACGAGACCTGGCGGCAGTCGATCATCAAGCGCACCGGCAGCGCGCCGCGCATCCGCTACTTCGACTTGTTCCTGCTGATCGACAACGAGCACGGCAAGGTCAGCGAGTTTCCGGAGGCTGCGGAAATCAAGCCAGCCGCCGCGGCGTAGGCAAAGCTGTCGTCCCCGCGAAAGCGGGGACCCAGTACGCCGCAGCCTATCGAGATGCTGGGGCGTACTGGATCCCGGGTCTCGCTACGCTCGCCCGGGATGACGCCCGGCGAGCGGCGCGCCGCCTCAGACCAACCTAGAAATCGCAAAAATGCTCTGGGCCGTCTTCACGCTGATCGCCGCGGCGGCGCAGACCGCGCGCAACGCCATGCAGCGCGAGCTGACCGCGACGCTCGGCACCGTCGGCGCCACCCATGTGCGCTTCCTGTTCGGCTTTCCGTTCGCGCTGTTCCTGTTCCTGCCCGGCGTGATGTTCTTCGCCGGCTACGGCCTGCCGCATCCGCCGCTGGCGTTCTGGCCCTGGGTGATCGCCGGCTCGCTCACCCAGATCGCCGCCACCGCCACCATGCTCTCGGTGATGGGCGAGCGCTCCTTCGTGGTGGCTTACGCCTATATCAAGACCGAGCCGGTGCAGGTCGCGCTGTTCGGCCTCATCTTCCTCGGCGACAAGGTCACGCCGCTGTCAGCCGCCGCCATCCTGATCGCCACCGCCGGCGTGATCGCGATCTCGCTCAAGCCGGGCGCCGGCGAGGTGAGCAGCGCGCGCTCGACCTTCATCGGCCTGTTGTCGGGCGCGCTGTTTGCGCTGTCCGCCATCGGCTATCGCGGCGCGATTCTATCGCTGCACCTGCCGCATTTCGTCATGGCGGCGACCTTCACGCTGGCCGTCGGCCTGGTGCTGCAGGCGGCACTGCTCACCGGATACCTTGCGCTGCGCGACCCTCTGGTG
>Ga0335081_10018952_pt1 | contig 11127 bp, 18 predicted proteins | sample Lox_Sample_35_FD_206713 | JGI IMG/M metagenome (GOLD analysis project Ga0335081, IMG submission 206713) | Soil microbial communities from Loxahatchee National Wildlife Refuge, Florida, United States - Lox_Sample_3.5 | ecosystem: Environmental > Terrestrial > Soil > Wetlands | place: USA...
ACTTCGATTTCAAGCGACATACTCATGAGGATAAAATCTCGGTTCCGTGATATCCTCCAAAATCTCGTGCCTCGGTCTCTCAACAGCAATAAACTCCATGGCATCCTCCGTACTCCCAACACAATCCATCAACAATACCTCTCGATACCGATACGAAATCCAATGCGGCGTCTCAAGGACCTCTGCTTCTACAAGAGCCCCACGTTCCTCCGTTTCCTTTGTTACGAATTTACCTTTTGGCTTTGGCGCCACGGGCACCTTTCTGTCATTTGGTTTCACCCAGGCAAGCCAATTGGCCCCCCACATCCATACTTGCTCAGTATCCCCATTAACAACGAACGTCCCTTGACATTTATCCATCACCCCACGGATTTTGGAGGGCATATTTTTGGCGTCACGACACCATGGGTGTAAATCCCAGTTTGTGCCATGTCGTTCGAAAAGGAGCAGGCGATTATCCTCTGCGAGCGTTAGTGCAAGGACATCTTGGCTCAAAAATGTGAGAGAGGTAATTGCCGAGCTTGGCTGCGGAAGCACCGTCAGTCCGTCAGGTGAGAAAGACTGTATTTTCACGATAGAGGAAGACGTTGAGGTTGCGAAATACCGGCCATCGGGAGACATGGCGAGTTTATTGATAAACGTGTTCCTTTGGCAGGTGGGAAACTCAAAGCATATTTTCTCTGCGTTTTCGTCCATGAAAGGGTGGATTTGAACTTCCGAGTCTGGCGTAACAAGAACGATCGCGTCCCCTGTGGCTGTAAATCGCGCCAACCTTGCGCCATGAGGGAATGTTCCGAGTTGTTTGACAGTTGCTTTGGAAGTTGACTCGTCGGGTGTGAGTTTGAAAAATTTGCAATGGGATAACGTGGCGATGAGGAGGTAGTTCCCGTTCGGCGAGATGGCTGCTGTGGAAATATTTTCTTCCTCCTTCTGAGTCAGGACAGGTTTGTTTGCGGGGGTCTTACATTTAATTGCATTTCTAAGACATAGCGTTTGCTGATTGTGTAGTCATCGCCATAGGCTTCGCAGGGCATTTCGATTTGCCATATTTTTACCTGACTCTCGAGCCAGTGGACGAGGAGTCTTGCTTTCGGGGCTAGGGACACGATTTGTTCTTGTGGGATGGGAGGGATGACGCGAAGATTATCCCATGAATCACCGAATGATAATACTGACAAGCTGCCATCAACACCTGGATCGTCAGCCTTCAATGCATATCAACGAACATTGACAGGACCTCCGGAAACAACGTATCGAATCTGGTTGGATTCGAACGCTGTCATGGCTCGAACATCATGTTTAAGATGCATCTTCCCATAATGAAACGCCCACTTGCCGTCCAGTGTCCGCTGAAATCGCATCATCTTCCGGTCGATGCCACTCGAATAAACCACGTCTTCGTCCTGCCATTAGCCAAAAAGACTCTGGTGAGGGCGATGCACATTATCAAAAGCAAAACACAGGATATCGGCACGATGAACTTGAAAACTCTGTTTTAAACTCCAAAAGCGGCTTTCCCAAACCTTCAAACTTCCTGTGGAATCGCCACTGATAACCGTCCCATCCTTCGCAACTTTGACCGCCCATACGACTGTATCCATTTTTCGTATCCGCTTTTTCCCCTTCCTTTCCGTCCGCTCGACTTTCATTTGTGCCACGAGACGGCCGTGTGGGTGGTCCACTTCCCACACTCGAATTGTGGAATCGCCACATCCACCAACTAAATACTGGCCGTTGGGATGATAGGAGAGAGAGAGAATACGGGAGGTCTGTCGTTCGAGGAATCGGGAGTAGGCAAACGAACCTTCGGAGACGTCGACCAACATGACTGTTCCATCTTCACAGCCCAAAGCTAGGGCACATGAGTCAGGCGAGGCGGCGAGAGTCCAGATTGCGCCAGCATTTGAGGCAAGGTGCTGTTTGGGCAGACCGGTTGTGAGGTCCCATTCCGTAAGGTAGATTGAAGAGCCGATTGAGAAGAGGCGAGGTGGGTGATTTCGTTGGTAGACTGGGGCGGGAATCCAGGCCAGGCCTTCAATCGATCTTCCCCGTCCTCCTCTCAACGTCTTTGCGAAAGTTAGAGGGGGTTCAGATGGGGCGGGTGTGGGAGGGTACGGTTTTGTGGACCCAGTTATCGAGGGGAGACCAGATCTCGATGTCCCCGTTGGATCTGCCGACGGCGAGGAGAAGCGAGTCTGGGAGAGGCTGTGTGGAGTCTGACGAGTGAGAGAATGCTAGCGCTGATATCTTCGGGGGGAGATAGTCGACGAATCTGCACTGCAGGGGAAAGTCAGCATTTGCTCATGGCGGAGTGACCTACTCGGTGAATGAAAACTTCTTTTTGAGCAGCGGCAACGTCGGGGCTTTCAGGCTCTTTCGGCATGGCTGAACTGAGCAGCACCAGAGAATGCTCGGAATGCTTCTTAGCCACTAGAGGAAACTCGCTTGGAAATCAGCCAGGTCGGCCCGCTTCGGCCGTATGTAGGTTCATGAACGCGAGAAAAATTGTTCGGCCGGAATTGAATTTTCCAAGCGATCGGATCACATCTTTTTTAGGGTTAATTTCACGGATTTGGGATCCATGCAACTATGTCCATTGAACGGTGCTGTTATTACAGTATGTACAGTAGTGGTCCTTCCGTCTGCCTGCTAACTTGACTCAGAGGCGTCCCAATTGCAGCCCCAAACGTTGAGCCTTGGCCACTGCGTATCTCCTATATATAGCCGGCTCCATAAAAACGCATCTCCGCCGTCGATAGTATTCACTTGTTTGAAGTGAAATGTGTCTGAAACCAATGGTCGTGGTCGTCCCACGAATGCCACCCGAAGAACATTCGGTGCGCCCACCAAATCCACCTGCCAAACGAACGCTTCCGGGCGCTCGGGGCAATTTCGAATTTCCCAGTCGATGACGCACGCCAAGGCAAACTTTGACCTACCATGCATGAATGACTTTCCGCCCTTACTAGCCCTAGAAGCACGCGTCGCCCGGCCAACCACATGCCCTAAGCCAGCAAGGGTAGGGGTTGTCGAAATTTGACCTCCGCCCACGAGACGAAATTTTTGTTACACCCGTATTTACGGCGGCGGGGGTGGCTGTAAGTTTCGGCAGCCAAACCATTCACATCTCCCCCAAAAAAAGTCCCACAATTTTACCTGGACCTTGCCGACGAGGAGTCAGGAGTGGGCAAAGACAGAGGGCTGGAAGATGCGAAAGCCGTTGTTGCTGCTGATATTGGCGGTGGTGGGGGTTCTGGTGGGGGCGACGTATCTAGTGTCAACGTTGATTGCTCTGCTCTTCGAGACGGGCTTGGCGCACGCCATTATTCCCGAGACGTTGTCGGCAAGGCTCGCTTCGATATCTGAGGCACGAAGACCAATCCCAAAGATCATTCATCAGACATGGAAGAATGAGACTGTTCCCGAGCTGTGGGCTGTTGCGCAGTACACTTGCCGCGACATCCATCCCGATTACGAGTATATTGTATGTCCCCCTCCTATCGCTTACTCGTCTGTCCTGCCTGCTTTGTTGGGTCGGCTCTTGGCGAGCGGTGGTTCGCGACGACGGACTAATGGATAGTTATGGACTGATGCGTCGAGTCGAGAGTTTATTATGAAGGAGTATCCCTGGTTTTTAGAGACATTTGATTCGTACCCATATAATATTGAACGCGCCGACGTAATCCGCTATTTCGCCTTGTACCATTTCGGCGGAATATATCTTGACCTTGATTTGGTACGCTAGCGCCTCTTGTCTCGTTGGTTACATATTGACCATGTTGCTAGCGCTGTCATCGCCGATTGGACCCGCTGCGAACGTATCCATTATGGCTTCGTCGAACGGACCCGACCGGCATTTCAAACGATGCCATGGGCTCGAGACCACATCATCCTTATCTTAAACGGGTAATCGATCACCTGAAGCGATACGGGCATACGTGGATACTGCCCTATCTCACTGTCATGTTGTCTACGGGTCCCTTGTTCCTGAGCGTCATGTGGAAAGAATATCTATGGACTCATCCGAAAGGAGAAAACGAAATCAACGTCCTTATGCCAAATTGGTAGCATCCCTTCGCATATAACCGGGAGGTTAACGATAGGTTCGAAGAGGACGATACGCGATTCTTCTCCTCATTCGGAGGATCGTCATGGCATCGGTCTGACGTTGCCTTTATATTCTGGGTACACCGCGCCCTCGCCCCCTGCTTTCACCGCCTCAACACCCGCTAACTCCTCTTCGGGTTTTGCAGGCCGAAAAGCATTGGCTCCTATTAACATTCTTGATAACCGTGGGCGTCCTGTTCCTCTTTGCACTAGTATACTGCTGCACCCGTTCCCTCTCCGCCTGCCTCTCCTACCGCCGCTTCCGAACTAGCGCGTGGACCCGCCTACGAACAAATAACTCAAATCACGACGAGGGGATATGGTCTCCATCATCCCTCAGCGACAGAGATAGCAATGATCAGAATTGGATTGAATTGGAAACGACTGAGAACGGCAGACAGAGTCCACATTTCGAGTGAAAAGGTGCATGTAAATCGTGTATAAGTGGATTTTTTGGATGTTATAATTCATGGTGTGGATAACATAGAATGGTGAGGGAAATGGTTAAAATGGAGGGGCGCCCGAGTATTTTAGAGGATGTGTCTCCTCCCTTAATCTGTACGTGTGGTGGGAAATTTGCATGGCGTTTTGGATGGATTGTGCACATTTTATTTCGATTAGGTGGGAAATGACAGATATGCATTTTTCATCTGGCACAACGTCTCCGGCGGCTCATTTGATCGTGCAGAATAAAGCACATGACAACAACATTGGTATTGCCCCGAGAGGGGACGAAGTCACTTGCACAGCAGAATATCGGTCCGCACTTGGCAATATTCTCCCAGATTGACCGCCGCTTTGGCCAGTCGTTCTTCGCGTGCCAAATAAGCAATGCATCCAATGCAAATTTCGCTTTCAGTTGTCACTGAATAGTCCCTCTGCAACGAAGTGTTCAAATCCCAAACATCATGTTGACAAAAACGGAAGTTAGTTAAAGATAGGACGCACATCATATACATTCCAGTTATTTCAAGAACTGCTCGTAGAATAAATAAAGTTGATTTGAGTGCAATGGTGGAAATCACATATGAAATTAGAATGCTCCAGCACCTTCCAAATGCAAAATAGCACAGAAAAAGCGCAAAGCAATATATATGACAAGCTCAGACCATATAAGCCTTCAAATTACATAGAGAATTCAGTAGTTGCGGCTGGGTCAGGAACGATCGCTACTTCCTCCCCAAGAACTTTTGTTGCCCAGCGAAGAGGATCTTCCATGAGTATGAAGCAACCTTCACTCCCCAAAACAGCGTTAGTCGCACTACTCTTCACTGCACCAATAAGCATTCCAACCGCTTCACCCTTTGAATTGAACATAAAGGATCCAGAGTCACCTTTTGAGATATTCATACCGACAGTATGGCCTAAAGGAATCTCGCAACCGAAGTCTTCATGGTAAACAAACGCTTGGGTTGATGAAACCCGTCCTGCCGAGAACCTGGTTACTGACCCAATCTTCATGACGCAACCATTTTTCTCAGGTAGTGCCATACCTTTGACTCGATGATCAAATGGTGCGCCATCAGAGATACGGATATTGTTCCGACCAAATCGATTCGCCTCCATTTGGATCAATGAGAACTCATTGACATTCGGAGGAGCAAAGGCATTGGGAACAATGCTCCATATAACATGCGTAGCTTTTCCAAAAAGCCAAGTTGATTTATGTCTTTCAATTTCTTCACGTTGTTCTTTGTAATATTCGTATTCTTCGGATGTACTCGACTCGATGCACGCAGATGTAACAGCGGCGACATTGTTGTCGAAATCAGGGTCAAAAGTTTGATTAGTGGAGATCACTGAGTTCAACTTTTAATTAGGCTTGCGAAGGAGAATATGTCCGACCGTAAGTCCAAAGATATATCTTGTTTGTTTCCCGTACACGTAAGGCAATGTTGCCATCATCTGAGGCGAGTTGCCCAAGTCCTGGGCCGATAGACCTTCCAGGACTTGGCTTAGTCTCCATGCTCCAATCAGAGTGATCAAGGATCTCAATGGAAAAGGTAAAGTCACCGGCAATACACTGAATTCTGATACCTTTCGGAGTAATGCCAGCCAAGGATTCGATCGTTTTCTCCAAATCATCGTCATTGACAACGACAGTCAATTCCCAAATCACGGATAAATTCTCCAAGATTCCATTTAACGAAACATAATATTGGGAGAGAGGGATGGCTCGTAAAATAAACGACGAGCGTTTCTGGCGCCCGTAACGCTCTATCTCAATCGACGCATCTGGGGGTGAGATAGTGGAAGAGTGTGACTTTGGGAGTGATTTGGAACCAGCAACAAGGGCTGAGAAGTGAACTCAAGGGTTTTCTTGACAGATGCGAGGTTCAATTTTCTTTCGGTTCGAGGACTGATGAGCTTGGTCTTGGTCGGGGTCGCGACATTGAAAAAGGTATTTGAGGGACGACGGCGAGGTTCAGAGACTGTGAAAGCTGTCGCCATAACAAAGGAGAGCACCGGTGGCGAAGGCGCACGAGAACGGAGTGCCTTGATATATCTCTGTGGTACGGGGTTGGGAATGGGAGCCTGAAAGGCAACGGGGCGGAGGTGAAGATGGCGAAGACGGAGAAACTTCGGATGATATATCTCTAGGGTTTACCCTAAGGACCACGGTCGAGGTCTCACCCGGCAGTATCCGCCCTCAAAAATCAATTCCACGCACAATCACTCTCGCCACGATCAACAATTCAGCAATGGCCCCCGACGACAATGACATGCCCCCGACAGTGCCCTCCAATGCCGCCCTCGGCAGCCCCAAGCACGCCCACCCCACCCTGGGAATAAGCGCCAACGTCCTCCCGCACATTGGCCACACACCCCTGATCCGCCTCGACAAGCTCGCCTGCGAAGAGGGCCTCGAATGCACCCTCCTCGCAAAATGCGAATTCTTCAGTGCAGGAGGGTCCGTCAAAGACCGCATTGCCCTCCGGATGTTGGACGCCGCCGAGCGTTCGGGACGGATCCACCCCGGGAAGACCACCATTATCGAGCCAACCAGTGGAAATACGGGGATCGGGCTTGCCTTGGTTGCCGCCGTGAAGGGGTACCGGACGATCATTACGTTGCCGGAGAAAATGTCACAGGAAAAGGTTAGTGTGTTGAAGGCTTTGGGGAGTGAGATTGTGCGGACGCCGACGGACGCTGCGTCGGATTCGCCGGAGAGCAATATTGGTGTTGCCCGCCGATTGGAGAAGGAGATTCCTGGGGCTGTGATTCTGGATCAGTATGGGAATGAGAACAATCCGCTGGCACATGAGTTTGGGACAGCGGTGGAGATTGTGCAGCAGTGTCAGACTGAAGGGAAAAGGGTCGATGTGTTTGTTGCTGGGGCGGGGACGGGGGGTACCGTAAGTGGTGTTGCGAGGGGGTTAAGGAAGGTGTGGCCGGATGTTCATGTACACTCCCATCGTTCTTCCTTTCGTAAGAAGCAGGGAGCTGATGGTAGATCGTTGGCGTAGATCCGCATGGAAGTATTCTCGCTCTTCCCGAGTCATTGAATACAAGTACCGCACCATATCAAATCGAGGGAATCGGCTATGATTTCGTCCCTGGTACCGGGCTGCTTTATGGATATATCTGATAAGAAGACGTCCTCGATCGTTCGTTGGTGAATACCTGGATTAAAACTAGCGACCAAGAATCATTCACCATGTCTCGAAGACTAATCCGCACCGAAGGACTCTTGTGCGGAGGAAGTTCCGGCGCCGCCGTCGTCGGGGCTATCAAAATCGCCAAGCAACTCAAATTGGGAAAGGACAAGACTGTCGTCGTTATCCTTCCCGACTCTCTACGGAACTACATCACAAAGGTCTATTCTCACTCCAAAATCCGCGTGTTGATAGTTAGTTCCTGGATGATTCATGGATGCAAAGGTATAATTTCTTGGGCCCCCCGAGGGATTTTGGAGAGGAAGCGCGTCAGACCAAGACGTGGAGAGAGGCGACGGTACGAGACCTGAATCTCCCTGCCGTTGTATCAGTCATGGAGACTTCACCTTGTGACGACGCCATTGCCAAAATGCAAAACGGCGGATTCGATCAACTTCCCGTCGTCAATGAAAGGGGTGCACTCCGAGGCCTTGTAACCCTCGGTACACAACTATACTCCCTCCAATATCTCACTCATCCCTCCCATTCTAGGCAACCTATTATCCCGCATCTCCGCCGGAAAAGCAACGCCCAAATCCCCCGTCTCAAAAGTAATGTATGATTTCTCCCGATTACCTTCCTCGCCCCCCGATTCGCCACGTCTAAAACCCCTCCTATCTCCTCAACACCCGTCAACCCGTCCCGGCTCCCCTCCGGCCTCTATCCCTCGTCGAAGGACTCTTAAGAAAGGGGATCGGTATTGGGAAATTACGATGGATACGAAGCTTGATACACTTAATCGGTTTTTCTTTGATAAGTATCCTGTAGCGCTTGTGACGGAGAGGAAGAAGGATGGCGAGGGGTTGGATGTTATTGGGGTTGTTACGAAGGTTGATTTGCTGGGGTTTTTGGTTTCTATTGGGGGTGTGGAGGGGAATGGTTCGCAGTAGGTGTCTGTCGATGCAGGTCGCGGGTAATCTATTGAGTTGGAGTGTTTGTGTGGAGTATTAAAAGTACCATTGCACTCAATCGTTCAAGAGATAGACCATTTGATCAAGAAAGGAAAGGGTTGAAATGAAATAGAAAAGGTTCAGATAACCTTTTGCGATAGATCGTCGCGACAAGGTGAGATTCCGCGGCGACTCTCCGCCGAAATTCAGGGCTGTGGTTGTCCAATCAGGGGCGGCTTTCCGAGTTCGTGGGCGACTTCGCCCCATTCAAGGCACCCATTACCTCCACGTAGGTTTCCGTTGTTTGTCGCCCCGCGTCACCACCCATCGTCTATACCTGTGTCCACACGAATAAAGAAGCCAGCAGAAACCGGGAAGGGCAAGATGAATTCTGCTCCGCCTGTGACGAGTGTTGAGACGCTGCCAACAGAACTCCTCGAATGGCTCGGAGAGCGAAAAATAAAACCCGGCGACGGAGACCTCTGGGTACAGAAAACCCCGTTCTCGATCTGCTCCTCCCCCCGATTTTATCCGCTTCTGCGATTAGTCACTTTTTCATATGGAGTCTGACATTGGCGGTAGCTGTCGCATTCGATGCACTGGGCAGCGATGCAGGGAAGCCTGGACGTGCTCGAGTTTCTGCTTTCGCAGGGCGCAAGTCCAGACGCCCATGACGATGATCCTGCATCCGGACTCGTTGCTTATCCATTGCACTGGGCCGCCATAAATGCACGGCTCATGTTTTGCAAGCTTCTTTTGGATAATGGTGCCGCTGTCGACTCCCGTGGGGGCGACCTCGACGCTACCCCGATCATGTGGGCTGCAAAGTATCCCACCTCCTCCCCTGGGCACAGATTTTTTGCGGTCTTGATGCTGATGACGGGAAGGAACGGACATGTGTATATTGTGCACTTGCTACTCCAGTACGGTGGAGATCCCCTGTTAACCGATGCCCAGGGCTTTAACGTCCTTCATCTCGCAACGCATTCTTCGAATATCATGCTTATTCTCTATCTGCTGCACCAAACGAATATAACGCCTGATCTCTTGGATCCACACGGCCATACTCCGATCATGTGGGCTGCGTACCAGGGCGACGCCCTCAGCGTCGATGTCTTGCTACGTTTGGGAGCAGAGGTTAAAAGGCGTGACTCCTTGGGCTTAAGCGCCCTCCACTGGGCCGTCGTACGAGGTACCTCCTCAACACCGTCTCGCCATAACTTCCCTGCTTCATCTCATTCACTTGTTTTTCTTGCTTGCCTTTTGGTTGCGTTTCCTTCGGTTCCTAATGGCAGGGAATAAAATGTGTATGCGGAGATTAATTGAGGAGGGAGCCGATATTACGGCTTTGACAAACGAGGGGAAATCCCCCGTCAAACTTGCCGAGGAAATGAAATGTAGCCTCGTCTTTGCCCGTGCCCTCCAAGATTCAGGACGGTATAATGAGGATTTGACGCCTCGAGTGAAACCCCGATTCTCTCAAGACCTCGCCAAGAAAATTATGTTTTGCTCTCCATTCGTATCCCCCCCCCCTTCGGGCCCTTCCGGACTCGAGTCCCTTTCCTTCTCCGGTCTTTAATCTCCTCTTTTATCAGTGGTCATGTATTCCAGGCTAACGGAAGTTCTTAATTTGGATCGCGTTGGTGATGCTTTCGACGTTACCGTTTTACTTGTCGTCGTGGATGGTGTTTCTCTGGCTCTACGGCGCGAATGCCGCTGTGCAGGCATTTGTTGTCAAGGACTTACATGGTGCCTCGGGACAAATTCATAAGACGCCGTATCTCGCCGGGATATTCACTGGCACGGCGGTCCTCGTCGCCCTCCGTTGGTCCTTCCACATTCTTCCCTGTACGTTCACCCGCATCTCTCCACCCCCTTTTCCGACCCCCCTTTCCGATTTTCTCCCCTTCTCTTTAGCATTTGGGGAGACTAATTTCGCGGGGTAGCAACATTCTCCCACCACCCACTTTTAAATATCGTCTTTGGAATTGTGTTCGGGACGGCAATGTACTGTTTCGCGCAATCTGTAGCCTCGGATCCGGGATGCCTCCCTCGACCCGCTGGGATTTCTGAACAAAAGAAAATTGTAGAGGAATTGGTTGTTCGCGGCGAATTTGACGCCCGGCATTTTTGCACCAGTTGTTTTGTTAGGAAGAGTCTGAGGAGTAAACATTGTCGGATCTGTGAACGATGTGTCGCAAGACATGATCAGTATATCCCCACTACCCGCTTGCTCATTGAGCAACCCGACATTTTTTCGGAGATATTGATTGTAGTCACTGTCCGTGGGTAAATAATTGTGTCGGCGTACGAACGCATAGAAGTTTTATGATGTACGTCACACTCCTACAAATCGGCATTCCGATGTATGTCTATCTAGCCTACCTCCGTATCATCCCCATCCTGCTTCACATCTCATTATAGACATCTCCTCCCTCACCCTCCCCGAAAATGCAGAATGCAAAATCTTACCA
>Ga0335081_10018954_pt1 | contig 11127 bp, 6 predicted proteins | sample Lox_Sample_35_FD_206713 | JGI IMG/M metagenome (GOLD analysis project Ga0335081, IMG submission 206713) | Soil microbial communities from Loxahatchee National Wildlife Refuge, Florida, United States - Lox_Sample_3.5 | ecosystem: Environmental > Terrestrial > Soil > Wetlands | place: USA: Florida...
AGCAAGATTCGAAGCTGCAGGAGAAGCACGGTCGTCGGCTCGATCAGATGATGAAGGCGACCTATCGCGGGGCGAGCCTGATGGGGCGCCTCCTTGGGCTTTGCCGCGAGCATCCGAACGATCCCGATGTGACGTGCCTCGGCGAAAGCCTCGGCGATGCGATCGAGCTCATGCAATTGGCGGTCGGCAAGAAGGTGGAGATAGAGGCCGTCGCCGCCGCCGATCTGTGGAACACCTATCTCGACATCGGCGCGTTCGAGATCGCGGCCATCCATATGGCGACGGCGGCTTGCGCGGAGGCAGGCGATGGCTGCACGCTCCGCGTCGAGCTCGAGAATCTCGATCGCACCGCGGCCGCCAGCATCTCCGCGCTGGCGCCGGGACAGGATCACGTGGTGTTCGCCGTCACGCGCCATTCGGCCGGTTCTCGCGGCGCTGCGCGTGACGGCGCGGGAACATCCGCGGCGCTCGAAGCCGTGGAGCGGTTTGCGCGCGCCGCCGGCGGACAGATGCAGCTGGCCCGTCCCGCCGCGGGCGCGCTGCGGATCGCGCTTTATGTTCCGCGCTCGCTCGAGACCACGACGGCCTAGCCGGGCCGGCCGCGCCATTCGCGCGTCGGAAAGGGGCCGATCAAAGGGCTTGCCGATCGGCGCTGCGCCGTCTTTACTGTCTTTGCGGGACGAATGCCGGCGAAGTGCGCGAGGGGGAGCGTTTGGTTCGCCGTGCTGCCGCAGGGCCCACGGAGGACGCGGATGGTCGACGCCTTCGACGACGATGCGCTTCGCGGCAACGAGACCATCCTGGTTGTCGAAGACGACGAGCTCGTGCGCGATCTCGTCGTCGAGGTGATGACCGATCTCGGCTATCGCGTGCTCCATGCGTGCGACGCGCAAGACGCGCTCGAAGCGATTCGCCGCGACGAGAAGATCGATTTGCTGTTCACCGATGTGGTCCTGTCGGGCCCGATGAGCGGCATCGAGCTGACGCAATTGGCACGGCGGCGGCGTCCCGATCTGAAGGTGTTGCTCACATCGGGCGATCGCGCCTTCGCCGCGGAAGTCGCGGATTTTCATCTCATCGCCAAGCCCTACCGCCGACATGAGCTCGCGCTCACCTTGCGCGAGGCAATCGAGGATCCGGCGCGAGCGTAGCGTCGGCTTCGGCCGGCGCCTCCTGCGTCGCGCCGTCTTGCCGCATTTTCAGGCGGTGCCGCGGGCCGGCTTTGCCGCGTTCATGCCATGATCTGTCCGCGTTCTTGCCGCAGAGCCCATCGGAAGGACGCGATTTCCGTAACTTCCCGGCTCAATCGAGCAACCGCCCGAATTGCTCAAGAAAATATGCATTTATCGCCCATCGACCGCCGCAATCACTGCGAAATATCCAACCCATCGCGATGGATTACACGAGGTGGAGGGTCGATTATGGCGATGTTTCAGGATTTGCTCGTGGAGCAGCTTCCGCATTTGCATGCTTTCGCGCGGTTTCTCGCGCGCGATCGCGCGACGGCCGAGGATCTGGTGCAAGAGACGGCCGTGCGGGCGCTCTGCAACATGGACAAGTTTGCGCCGGGCACGAACATGAAAGCATGGCTGTCGACGATCCTGCGCAATCAGTTCTACAACGAGCTTCGCCGCCGCTCGCGCGCGGCCGCTTACGCCGCCGCGCCCAAGCCCGGTCTCCATGGCGGCGAGCAGGAGTTGCGTCTCGAGATACGCGATTTCGAGCGCGCGTTCCGCGATCTGCCGGCCGTGCAGCGCGAAGCCTTGTCCCTGGTCGGCGCGAGCGGCTACAGCTACGACGAAGCGGCGGAGATCGTCGGTTGCGCGCAAGGAACGGTCAAGAGCCGCGTTTGCCGCGCGCGCATCGAGCTCGAGCGGCGATTGGGGCGCGCAGATGAGTCGAGCGAGGCGAATGACGACTCGGCGGCCGAGCCGCGCAAATTGGCTGCTTGATCCCTGGCGATCTGCGCCGCCTTTCACATCGGGCGGCGCAGATCATGGGGCGCCCATTAATATTGCTATCGCTCGAATGTGCGAACATCAACGTCCGGTTACACTGCCTTTCCACTGTTTCTCTTTTCTCTAGTGCGGCGGCGGATTCTCTCGTTTCGTTCGCTGCAACGACCCGGAAAGTCCTGCCTGGCGCCGCTGTGATGCGGTGCAAATTCGCAGCGCAGCGACGATTCCTTTCAGCGTCATCAATCGGTAACTTTAAACGCGCGTGTGTTCGCGCGTATCATCCGCCCGTGCGGACTTGGTCTAAGGGGTGAAGGCCCGTCGCGCAAAGAATTAGGGCCCGGGGGAGCGACGGGAATGTCTCTGGACGAGTGGTGGCGCGGCGCCACGATCTACCAGGTTTATCTGCCGAGCTTTCGCGACAGCAATGGCGACGGCATCGGCGACCTCAAGGGTCTGGCCCAAGGCATCGATCATATCGCGCGGCTCGGCGTCGATGCCGTGTGGATATCGCCCTTCTATCGTTCGCCGCTCGAAGATTGGGGCTATGACGTCGCCGATTATCGCGCCATCGATCCGCGCTTCGGCACGTTCAAGGATTTCGAGCTCGTCATCGACCGTCTGCATGCGCTCGGCATGCGCGTCATTCTCGACCAGGTCTGGAGTCATACCTCGTCGGCGCATGCCTGGTTCGAGGAAAGTCAGAGCTCGCGCGACAATCCGAAGCACGATTGGTATGTGTGGGCGGATCCCAACCCCGACGGCTCGCCGCCCAACAACTGGCTCTCGGTCTTCGGCGGCTCGGCCTGGCGATGGTCGCCGGCGCGGCGGCAGTACTATCTCCATCACTTCCTTCCGAGCCAGCCGAAGCTCAATTTGCGCAACGAAGCGGTTCTCGCCGCGCATTTCGCCAATGCGGAGTTCTGGCTCGAACGCGGTGCCGACGGCTTCCGGCTCGATGCGGTCGACTTTGTCCTTCACGACGAGGATTTGCGCACCAATCCGCCGCAAGAGCCGAGCGCCAATGCGCCGCCGCCCTGGAATCCATTCCGCCTGCAACGCCATCTGCACGATATGTGCAACCCCGCGAGCGGCGCGCTGATCCAGCGCATCCGCGAATTCATCAATCGCCATCCCGGCAAGGTGACGATCGGCGAGATTTCGAGCGAGGTCGGCGCACTCGATCGCATTGCGGCGCTGACCGGCGCCAACCGGTTGCACATGGCCTACACGCTCGGCGTCATGAAGACGAAATTCTCGGCGACGATGATGCGCAATGCGCTGCGCGAGGCGATCACGCTCAACCGCACCGGCTGGCTCTGCTGGGCGTTCAGCAATCACGATGTCGAGCGGGTGGTGTCGCGCTGGAATCCCGAAGGCCGCGAATCGCCCGCCTTCGCGCGGCTGTGCATGGCTCTGCTGTTGTCGCTTCCGGGGACCGTCTGCGTCTATCAAGGCGAGGAGCTCGGCCTGCCCCAGGGCGACGTCCCGGCCGACGCCATTCGCGACCCCTTCGGGCAGCATTTCTATCCCACCTATCGCGGCCGCGACGGTGCGCGCACACCGATGCCGTGGCGCGCGCGCGAGCCTCACGCCGGGTTTTCCGCCGCCGAAGAGACTTGGCTGCCCTTGGATGCACGCCACATCGGCTTGTCTGTCGATCGTCAGGAGAGCGCTCTCGAATCGACGCTCGCCGCTTATCGACGCATGCTCGCTTGGCGCAAACGCAACGGAGTGACGGAGCTCGGTGAGGTCTCGTTGATCGATCTTCCCGATCCGCTGCTCGCGTTCCGCCGCTGCGCTTCGAGCGAGGATCTGGTTGCGATCTTCAATCTGTCCGATCGAGCGGTGACGGTCGATCCCGAGCGCTTACCGGTCTTCGAGCCGGCGACCGAGCTGCCTTTCGTGACGCCGCTTTCGGCGAGCGCTCCCGCTCTGCCGCCTTTCGGTTTTTCGTTAGGTTGGGCCAATCCCGTGACCGAGACACGCGGTCACGATGGCGTCGGCCGCGGCCGTTCTTCGCGGATTCCCGCGATCAGCTCGGCGGTGCTCGGGTCGGCAAAGATTGCATCGAGGTCGCGGCCAAGCTTGCGGCGCCAATTCGGGTAGATATCGACCGTGCCCGGCAGATTGGCCTGATCGCGCTCCCGGGCGAGGTCCTCCATCTGCACCAGCAACAAGGCCGATTGCGTGCGCGCGAGAAAGCGGTGAAGCGCCGCGGCGACGGCGCCGATCTCCTCGTTCGTTCCAAAACCCGCGGCGTTGAGCGCCGCGAGCATCGCGCCGCGCCGGGCTTGCCGCTCGGCGACGGCGTGCTGGCGCGCCGCTTCGTCGGGGTAGAGGCCCAGCGCCGTGCGCAGCTCGATATCGCGTCCCGACCAATAGCCGGCGAAGGTCGGCAGATCATGGGTGGCGATCGCGACCAGCGCCTGACGCGGGTATTCCTGCGGCGACAAATAGCGGCCCTGGTTGTCGGTCGTGAAAATGAACAGGCGATAGGTCAAGAGCCCGCAAGCGCCGAGCTTCTCCTGCAAGCCCTCCGGGATGGTGCCGAGATCCTCGCCGACGATCACGCAACGCCGCGCGACGCTCTCCTGCGCGAGAACGGCGCAGAGTCGTGCGAGCGGATAGTGGAGATAGACGCCGTCCGCCGCCGTCGCTTCGGCGGGCACCAGGAACAGCCGGTGAAATCCCAATACGTGATCGATGCGCAAGGCGCCGGAGTGGCGCATATTCGCGGCGAGGATGTCGCGGAATCCGCCCGGTCCGGCGCTTGCGGTGCTCGCGGGGTGCGAGGCAAACAGCCCCCAATTCTGCCCGGCCTCGCTCCACGCGTCGGGCGGCGCGCCGATATAGAAGCCGTGGATCATGCTGGCTTGCCCCATCCAGCCCTCGGCGCTGTCGGGGGCGGTGCCGAGCGCCAAGTCGAGATAGAGGCCGATGCGCATACCGGCCTCGCGCGCCGCCGCGGCGCAGCGGCTCAACTGCCAATCGGCTTCCCATTGCAGGAATTGATGAAAGCGGAGCTCCTCGGCTTGGGGCGCTGCGCTCTCCATCGCGGCGGCGCGCGACGGATCGCGATAAGGCTCGGGCCAGCGCGTCCAATCGGTGCCGAATCCGGGCTGCAGCGACAGCGCCTGGTACAGCGCGAATTGGTGCAGCCGCGCCCCGCGTTCCGCGACGAAGGCCGCGAAATCCCGACCGAGCGGATCGTCGGGATGCGCCTGCCGGTGCCGCTCGAAATCCTGGAAGGCGAGACGGAACGCCTCGTTCTTGATGGCGGCGATGCCCGCATAGTCGACCGTATCGCGCTCGCGCAGCTCGACCAGCCGGTGCTGGAAAGACGCTTCGGCGATGCGGCTCGCCGCCGATGGTGCACCGGCCATCGAGCGCATTGCCGTCACGTCGATATAAAGCACGTTGATGAATTCGCGGCTCGAGGGCGAATAGGGGCTATAGCGGCCGGGATCGGCGGCAAAGAGTGCATGCAGCGGGTTAACCGCAATGAAATCGGCGCCGCGTTGTCCGCCCTCGCGAATGAGGCGCCGCAAATCGCTGAAATCGCCAATGCCCCAATTCCCCGGCGAGCGCAGGCCATAGAGTTGAACCGCGATGCCCCAAGCGCGCTCGCCACGCTCCATCCAGGACGGCTGAAAGCAGCGATCGGTCGGCGCATCTCCCGCCGGCTCGCCCGCCTTGGGATTTGCCGCCGCCAGCGCGGCGACGAGGCGCGCGATGGTTGCCGGCGGAACCTCGCGCAAATTGCCCCAGGCATCGTAATAGCGGGTGAGAATTTCGGGCGGGATCGGGTCGTCCGCGGGGGTCATGTCGCGCCCGCTCTGCCGATCGCGAGAATGAGGCAGCGCGGCGGCACTTCGTAATGCACTTTCGCCGGCACGCTCTCGTTGCTCAAGCCCGAGGCCAAGGCGGTGTTGATCTCGAGCCGCCACCCGCTCACGCCGCGCAGCGCCGGCAGGGTGAAGCGAAGGATCTCGTGATGGGCGTTGAGCAGGATCAAGAGCGGCTCGACGGTCTCGCCGAACAGTGCGGCGAGAAACCGCGCATCGGGGAAATGCCAGTCCGGTGCGGTCATTTCCGTGCCATCCGGGCGCAGCCAGGCGAGATCCCTGCGTCCGTTGTGCGGATCGACGGCGCCGCTCAGGAAGCGGTCGCTGCCGAGACCGCGCTCGCGGCGGAGCGCGACGAGCCGCGCGACGAACTTCGTCAGATCTTCGCCATCGCGGCCGAGACCCGACCAGCCGACCCAGCCGACCTCGTTGTCCTGCGCATAGGCGTTGTTGTTGCCGTGCTGGGTGTTGCCCATCTCGTCCCCCGCCAACAGCATCGGGACCCCGCGCGACAAGAGCAGCGTCGCGAGAAAATTGCGCTTCTGCCGGCGGCGCAAGGCAAGGATGGCGGCATCCTGCGTCGGGCCTTCGACGCCGGCATTCCAGCTCATATTGTGGTCGGTGCCGTCCTGGTTGTTTTCCTGATTGGCGTCATTGTGCTTGGCGTTGTAGGAGACCAGATCCTCCAGCACGAAGCCATCATGCGCCGTGACGAAATTGATGCTCGCCGACGCGCGCCGGCCGTCGTGATGGAACAGATCCGCAGATCCGCTCAATCGCGCCGCGACTTCGCCGATGATGCCGCCATCGCCGCGCCAAAAGCGCCGGATGGCGTCACGGTAGCGGTCGTTCCATTCCGACCATCCGGGCGGGAAGCTGCCGAGCTGATAGCCGCGCTCGCCCAAATCCCAAGGCTCGGCGATCAGCTTCACCGTCGACAGCACGGGGTCTTGCATCACCACGGCGAAGAAGCCGGAATCGGGATCAAACGCCTCGGCCGTGCGCGCCAAGGTGGTCGCCAGATCGAAGCGGAACCCGTCGACATGCATGATCTCGACCCAATAGCGCAGCGAGTCGATGACCATTTGCAGCACGCGGGGATTGGCGAGCTGCAGGGAATTGCCGCACCCGGTGAAATCCTTGTAGTGGCGCCGGTTCTCGGGATCGAGACAGTAATAGGAAGCGTTGTCGATCCCGCGAAAGCACAAGGTCGGCCCGAGATGATTGCCTTCGGCGGTGTGGTTGTAGACGACGTCGAGCAGCACCTCGATGCCGGCAGCATGGAAAGCGGCCACCATCCGCTTGAACTCGATCTCGCTGCCGCCGCCCGTGAAGCGCCGATCGGGCGCGAAATAGCCGATGCTGTTATAGCCCCAATAATTGCGCAAGCCGCGGTCGGCCAGATGGCCCTCATCGACGCAGACATGGATCGGGAGAAGCTCGATCGCGGTCACGCCGAGCTTCTTCAGATGATCGATCACCGGTTTCGCGTGCAGACCCGCGAAGCTTCCGCGCTGCGGCCCGTCGATCAGCGGGTTGAGCTGGGTCATCCCGCCCGCATGCATTTCGTAGATCACCGTCTCGGACCAGGGATGGCGCGGCGGCCGGTCGTCGCCCCAGGAAAAGGTCTCGTCGACCAGCCGGCATTTGGGCATGAAGCGGGCATTGTCGCGCCGGTCCGGCGTCGTGTCGCCGCGCGGCGCTCCGTGGCGATAGCCGAGATGCGCCTCCGAAACCCGCAGCGGGCCGACGATGTCGCGCGCATAGGGATCGATGAGGAGCTTGTGCGGGTTGAAGCGATGGCCCTCGGCCGGCGCATAGGGCCCGTGCACGCGGTAGCCATAAAGCGCGCCGCGCCGCAGCTCCGGCACATAGCCGTGCCAAATGCCGTCGGTATGCTCGGGCAGGGTGATGCGATCGATTTCGCGCCGTCCCTGGAGATCGAAGAGGCAAAGCTCGATCTTCTCGGCGTGAGCCGAGAACAGAGCGAAATTCGCGCCGCGCGCGTCGAGGCTCGGACCCAGCGGGTAAGGACGTCCTTCCTTAACATCCGTGCGCATCGGCGCCCCCTTTAGGGGTGGATGGGTGCGAGGAAAATCGTTGCCAAGGGCGGCAGGGTCAGGGCGACGGATTGCGCGCAGCCATTCCAGGGCAGGGCCTCGGGATGGAGCGCGCCGGGATTGCCGACGCCGCTGCCGCCATAACGCCGGTCATCCGTGTTGAAGATCTCGCAATAAGCGGCGGCGCTCGGCATGCCGACGCGATAGCCGCTGCGCACCACCGGCGTGAAATTGGAGATCACGACGACGTGCTCGTCGGGTGCACGTGCGCTGCGCTTGAAGGAGAGCACGCTGGAGTTCCGATCGGAATGATCGATCCAATCGAAGCCGGCTCGCTCATGGTCGAGCTGATGAAGCGCGCGGCGCGCGCGGATCAGCGCATTGAGCTCCCTGACCATGGTCGACACCCCCTGATGCAGGTCGTCCCGCAGCAAATGCCAATCGAGACTGTGGTCATGATTCCATTCATTCTCTTGCGCGAATTCATTGCCCATGAAAAGCAGCTTCTTGCCGGGATGCCCGTACATGAAGCCGTAATAGGCCCGGACGTTGGCGAAGCGCTGCCAGCGATCCCCCGGCATGCGTCCGAGGATCGACCGCTTACCGTGCACGACCTCGTCATGCGACAGCGGCAGAATGAAATTCTCGTGGAAGGCGTACAGCAGGCCGAAGGTCAGCTTCTCGTGATGATAGGAGCGGTGGATCGGATCTTCTTGCATGTATTTGAGCGTGTCGTGCATCCACCCCATGTTCCATTTGAAGCCGAAGCCGAGCCCGCCGACGTCGGTCGGACGCGACACCATCGGCCAGGCGGTCGATTCCTCGGCGGCCGTGAAGGCGCCGGGGAAATTGCCGTAGACGGTGCGGCTCAGGCGCTTCAAGAACTCGATCGCTTCGAGATTCTCGTTGCCGCCGAAACGATTGGGCAGCCATTCGCCGGGATTGCGGCTGTAATCGAGATAGAGCATCGAGGCGACGGCATCGACGCGCAACGCATCGGCATGATGGCATTCGAGCCAATAGCAAGCGCTGTTGATGAGGAATTCCGCAACCTCGGTGCGGCCGTAATTATAGATCAGCGTGTCCCAATCGCGATGGAGGCCTTGGCGCGGATCGGCGTGCTCGTAGAGATGCGTGCCGTCGAAATAGACGAGGCCATGCGCATCGGTCGGAAAATGTCCGGGCACCCAGTCGAGAATGACGCCGATCTCCGCCCGATGACAGGCGTCGATGAAGGACTGGAAATCGGTCGGCGTGCCAAACCGGCTGGTGGGCGCAAAGAGCCCGATCGGCTGGTAGCCCCAGGACCCATCGAAGGGATGCTCGCTGACGGGCAGCAGCTCGATATGGGTGAAGCCCATCTCCTTGACATAGGGGACGAGCGTCTCGCTCAGCTCGCGATAGGTCAGCGGGCGGTAATTGTCCTCCGGGCGCCGCCGCCAGGAGCCGAGATGGGCTTCGTAGATCAACATCGGCTGGGAATAGTGGTCGCGCGTCGCGCGCGCGGCCATCCACCCTTGATCGCCCCAGTGATGGTGATCGAGCCGCGCCACGCGCGAGGCGGTGGCCGGCGGGTGCTCCGCGGCAAAGCCGACGGGATCGGCTTTGAGCGGCAAAAGGTCGCCGTTGTCGGCCTTGATCTCGTATTTGTAATTCACCCCCTCTTCGAGCCCGGGAATGAAGATCTCCCAAAGTCCCGATCCGGGATGCAACCGCATCGGATGCCGCCGCCCATCCCATTGGTTGAAATCGCCGACGACGCTGACGCGCTTCGCGTTGGGCGCCCAGACGCAGAAGACGACGCCCTGGACATTGTCCATCGCCACGCAATGCGCGCCGAGGCGGTGATAGGCCGTGATATGGGTGCCCTCGCGCAACAGGTAATGGTCCATGTCGCCGAGCCAGGAGCCGAATTGATAGGGGTCGATGATGTCGGCCGCTCCCGTGCCCCATTCGACATGAAAGCGGTAAGGGCGCGGCGGCGGCCCGTGCAGGGCGAATTCCACATAGCCGTTCTTCAACCCGGTCGGGTTGTTCGCGACCGCCGCGCCGGACGCGTGATCGAGCAGCGCCGCGTGTTGCGCCTCGGGCAGAAAGGCGCGCACCACGTAGGAGCCATTGCCGACCCGGTGGGGACCGAGGTAGCCGAATGGGTCGCGCTCGAGGCGCTCCATTGAAATCTCGTGCAGATTATCCGCTGGCATCGAATCCTTCGGAGGTTGTGTGGGGGAGAAGGGATTGTATCCCTTTGACGGGAACGGCAATGCGTTCCGGCCGGTTCCCGAGCTCGTAGACGATTTCCATCGCGGCTTTCTCGATCAGGAAGAGCGACAACAGCCTGCGCGCCAGCGCTTGGTCTTGCGGCCAGAGCGGGCAGCCGCTCATCGCGCCGGCATAGGTCTCGAGAAAATTGCGGCTGATGTCGTCGCGCCACAGCAGAACCGCCTGCAGCAGTTCATTGCGACGGTCGGGCTGGATCGCCGTCGCGTGCTCGAGCGCACTCCAGGCCGCATAGTCGAAGGAGCGCAACATGCCGGCGACGTCCCGGATGACCGAGTGCTTTTGCCGGCGCTGCTCGAGCGGGAGCTGTGGCGGACCTTCGAAATCGACGATCTGCACGTCGCTCTGGACGATCAACACCTGGCCAAGATGATAATCGCCGTGATAGCGCGACAGGAAAATGTCGGACTCCGTCTCGGCCAGGGATTCGATGTAGCGGGCAACCTCGCTCCGGTGCTCGCGCAGATCGCCGAGAACGGTCTGGACGTCGTCGGGCAGCGCCAGCGATGCGCGGGCGCTGTGGTCGAGCGTCTCGCTCAATCGCCGCGCGATGTCGCTGCCCCAGGCGCGAACCGTGGCCGGGCTCGCGCGCTCCACGGTGAAATCGGGGTCGCCTGCCTCGAGGCAAAGAGCGCGATGCAGCTCCGCCGTGCGCAGCGCGAGCCGCATCATCTGGGCGCGATAGGCGGTGTGCTCGCCGCTCGACGCGGCTTCCTCGACCACGGGAGCGACGCGGCTCTGCTGGAGAAACCGTCCGAGATAGGCGAGGGTGAAGGACCACGCATCGCCCTGGTTGCGGATCAGCGCATGCGCGATGGCGAGCGCCGTCCGTCGTCCCTCCGCGTCTCTCAGCCAGATGCTGCCGAGCATCGCGGGCGTGTTCGCGAAGCCCGCCTGGAGCGTGAGGAACTTTCCCATCTCGATCTCGGGATGCGGCCCGGGAACCAGCTTGCGATAGAATTTGATGATCAGAAATTCCTCGAC
>Ga0335081_10018955_pt1 | contig 11126 bp, 10 predicted proteins | sample Lox_Sample_35_FD_206713 | JGI IMG/M metagenome (GOLD analysis project Ga0335081, IMG submission 206713) | Soil microbial communities from Loxahatchee National Wildlife Refuge, Florida, United States - Lox_Sample_3.5 | ecosystem: Environmental > Terrestrial > Soil > Wetlands | place: USA...
GCTCAAGGTGACCTGGGCGCCGTTCGAACTCGCGGTCACGGTGCCGTCGCCATATCTGTTGATCGCGTTCGCCAGGCCGCTCACCGCCGTGATCAGCGTATCGTTCCCCAGAAGCTGGTAATTGAAATGTTGATCCAGCCAGGCCAGTTCGATGTAGTCCGTCCCCGCCGGAACGCCCTGCAATTCGAACGTCACCGTTGCCGGGGTATAGGCGCCGTCGGCCGGAGTAGCGTAGTTGAGCCGTGGGTCGTTGAGGGGTACGTCGTACAGCCGCTCCACGCCCTGCGATTCCGCCCAAATCCGCAGAAATGGCCATTCCACCGTGGGGTAGAGCGTAGAATCCATAGCGATGCAGTTGGTCCGGACTTCCTGGTAGCTGAGTCTCACTCCGCTCAGATCGCCGTCGGGCAGCTTGCGAAGGGCGGGGTGCTCGAAGACGTTGTCGCGGTTCCATTCCACCACCGCCCAGTCGGACTGTTGCCGCCAGCAGCCCGAAACCGTGAAGCCGTTGGCGCTGGTCTGGCTGAGCGCCGCCACGGCCGACGGCCGCTCGAAATAACACTGCAGGTCCCGGTCCGGACGCAGCTTGGTGAGTTGTTCGCTCATCAGAGTCGAACCAGAACCGTGAGGTTCGCTCCGGGATCGGTCTGTCCCACCGCGGTCACCGCGACCGTCAACTGCGCTCCAGCCGCAAGCGGCGGCAGCGTGTTGCCGTTGACGCTGTTGGAAACGATTGCGTACCGCGCGAAGGTCAGTACGCAATACAGCACTCCGTTCAGGTTCACGTGTAACGTCACCGGCGCGTCAGCCGCGGTTCCCAAAACCGCGTACACATCCCTCACCGCGTGGGCCGCTTCCACTACCAGCGGCGGCGCCACGCACGGGTCCACCGCCAGGTATCCCTCAACCTGCACCGAATATTGTCCGCCCGAAAGCGTCCGCAGCCCGTGGTCGTCGTTGTGAGTCAGGTTGATGCGGGCCAGCGGGCTGTTGCCGATATCGTTGGTCACGAACAGCTCCGCGCTCGCCACGCGCGCGTCCGGCAGCAGGATCGGGTAGCTCCAGCTTCCGCAGTAGGGGCTCCCGAAAAAGCCGGGCGGAAACGGCGCGATCACGGTCGTGTTGGCCAGGTGGTAAACCGCCGTGTTCGCGTTGTGCGTGGCCGCCTGTGTTCCGTCCGCTCCGCGCACCACGGAGTATTGCAATCCGCCGTTGCTTACGGCGGTCACCTGAATCACTTCCTGCCCGATCTGCAACATGCTTCCAGCCTGCGCAGGCCCCGCCGTGGTTAGAGTCAGCGTCTGATCGCTCGCGTCCATGCCGCTGGCCAGCAGAGTTGTTGGCGCGCCTTGCAGTTCGTTCCAGTAATAGAGCGTCAGCGTGCCCGCGGACACGGAGTTCGTGTTCGCCAGGTTTTGGAACGATACGCCGCTCAATTCCACGGTGCCGCCTGGCGAGCCCGGCCCTAGCCCGAAGAATGGTTGCGGCGGCACTTGATTGTCCGCGATACCTGAGCCGCCGATCGTCCAGCGCGTCACCGTCGAAATCTCCGGCGCGCATTCCACGTTGTTGACATTGGCCGCCCGCCCCGTGATCTCGACCACCTCGCCGGAGCGGTTCGGTATCACAAACTGCACCGGGCTGCTCTGTGTGAGAGCGCCAAAATGCCAGCCCGCCTCGGCCACCACGAAGAAGCTGGTAGCGTCCGGCTCCACGGTCCATGGCGGTGCGACGGTCAGGTTGGTGGCGTCGTTCGCCGCGATAACCCGTTCCTGGCCCGCACCCGTACCGCGCGTGATCCGCGCCGTCATGCCGCGATAGCCGTTCACCGGCATTTCGAGCGCTCCGTTCGCTACCCAGGTGGGAGCGTAAGTCGTCGCGGCGATCTCCGGCAACAGCTCCGACCGCCAGTAGAAATTGGCGTGATCGAAATTCGCGTCTGGCGGCGCAACCAGTTGGTCCGCCATTCCCGTGTCTGTGAACTGGTTTGACACCGCCTGGTCGGAAGCGATGCGAAACAATTGCGCCGGCGTTGTCCCGCGGTAAACTTCAAACGCGCTCGTGCCCGCCGGAAAACTCAAGCCGGTGATCGTCACGGTGCTGCCGTCGCTCACAACAGTCGCCCTTACCAGAAATGACAAACCGCTCTCTCGCCCGGCGCTGTCCTTCGCCGAAACTGCGTAGTAAAGCGTTTGGCCGCCAGTCAGCGTCCCGCCGGTTCCGATGGCCGGAGCGATGCTCAGCAGCGGCACGCCCGGCCCGGCGCCCGTAGCGACGGCCGGCGGCACGAAGCTGACTGTCACACTCGTCTCTGCCGTGCCGTCGCTATTGCGGAGCGCCGTCTCCTCCACGCCAAACTGGATGTTCCCATTCGCATCGAGCACGCTGCCCAGCAGCGGCTTCGGCACCCCCACTCCCGAATTGCCCTGCTGCAACGCGCCCGCGTGCGAATTGGTCTGGCCGTTGGCGTCGGCGTACCAGGCGTCGTCGTGGATCTGCGCCGTAATCGTCGCAGTCCGATAGTTCGTCGCCGGCGAGATCTTCAAAACGCGAAACGGCTGGCGGTTGAAGCCCTCTTTCTGGTAGGTGACCGTGATGATGTTTCCCGGCCGGATTCCGAAGCCCTTCACGCTCGTCTGAAACTCCAGGTACACGTTCCCCCGGATCGCTTTATCGAGGTTGAACTTCAGGATGCGCGCTGCCTGATCGTAGTGAGGAATTCCGAGCGCCGTCAGAGTAGACGAGACTTCCTGCCCGGCCAGCCCGATGTCGCCCGGATCGGCCATTTCGTAGCTGTCCTGCTGGTATCCGTTGAGTGCATCCTGAAACTCCACCGACATGCGATTCGGCGTGTCCGCGATCCCACGTGATATCAACGTCACGCTCGGCTCGCCGGTCGCCCGCCTTAGAATCCCCGAGCACCCGGTGCTGCCGTCTCCGAATTCATAGCTGGGCCATCCGCCATTCAGCACTTGGGTGCTGTTGGACCCCGCCAGCTTCGCAGGCTGTTCGAGGGCCGCCGAGTTTTCGACCTGCGATTGCAGCACGCCCCCCGGCCCATACGTGAGGTAGAGCCGCGCGGCGTTGCGGACGCCCCGAACCACGTCTCCCGCGCTCCGCCGGCTGGTCAGCATCAGGTTGCATTGGTATCGCGGCAGCGTGATCTGGTTTCCGTTCGGATCGATGGCTTGGATTTGCTGATCGCAGTAGGCCGCTGCGGCGGCAAAGCTGGCGATGTCGATCTCCGCCACTGCCCATCCGCTTCTGCGCAGCACGTCCAGCAGAATCCATGCTGGATTGTTGGTGAACTGGTCGCTTACATAGGTGCCGTCGGCCGCGTAAACCGGCACTTGCAAGCCCTGCACCAGCACTTTGACGCTGGGAAGCGAAGAGCCGGTGTTAATCTGGTTGGGCACCACCACCGAAAGGTACGCCATACTGCCGTAGGGATCGCCCGCTGGATTCCCGTTGCCGTCGGTGAAATTCGCGTCGAGGCAGCCGTCGCGGGTCCCCAGCGTCTCCACGTTGTACCAGCCGGTCCCGGTCATGTTCTTGCCGGAAATGCCAAGCGGGATCTCGACATCGTTCACCAGCACGGTCAGAACGCCCGTCATCTGGCCGATTCCCAGCAGCACTTCCATCCGTGTCAGGTTGCCGTCGTTGCGCGCAAACACGACCGTCGGCGAGTGCCAGCCCGTGCCGTAAATCATCGGAACGTAGTCGTTGTAGCGCGCCTGGTTCACCGAGAGGTTTGAGGTGGCCCAGTCCTTTCCGTAGCCCCGCACCGTGATGGCCGGCGGAATGAACTCCAGCCCGCCGAACCGGCGGAACATGCCGCGCGCCTGGCAATCGCTGCGCGTGTAGCCGCACGAGGTGAACGGCGCCGTCCCGTTCAGATTCCCGGTGCCGCCGGCGATATCCGCCGAATAGCCGCAGCGGTAATACGGCGAGTATTTGCCATTGGCGCCGCCGTTCACCGCCTCCGCCCGCTGGTCGGCGGTGGTCGGAAACTGCCACGGGCACCGGCGCTGGATGCGGACCTGCGGCAGCATGAGCCGCTGCAGGTTCATCCTATTTATAGCGGTCAGCCGGAAGGTCGCCTCTTTGATTTGGTCGGGTGGGTTGCAGATGCCCTGAAACACCACCACCAGGTCGGTGAGCGGCGCGGCGCTCCGGAGATCGTAGAACAGGAAACCGGCCGTCAGCCGCGCGCCCTTAAAGCCGCCCGAGCGCTCGATTTCCGAAAAGTGGGAGTCCGCGTTGGCGAGCACCACGGAGATCTTCGGGCTGCCGTCGATCCCCTGGTCGGACGCCGTCTGAATATCGAACGCGCTGTGTTGCAGCACGCGAGCGGCGTAAGGCGTTTGGCCCACGGTCACGGCGTGCGTGCTCCAATGTTCCGTCTGTCCGTTCGGCAGAGCGCAGTCGAACACGATCAGCGGCGTATCGGTGACTGCCTGTTCCTTCAGATCAGAGATGGCTTGCATGGATGATGTTCACCGTGGCGGAATGGCAGTTCACGCCGGTTGTCGTGAAGGAGAAGACGTCATCGCGCAGCCGCGCGTTTTCGTAGACGCCTCCCGTCGTGCTGGGCTTGTATAGAGAGGGGCTGGCCTGCGGCTCCACTTGCATTCCGTAAACATCGATGGCGGCGCCGGCGGGAAGCTCCAGCCCGAACAGCATGGATGACGCCGTAGGGTCGCCGCTGGCCGTGAAAGTAATTCGGGACCAGCCGGTCGCCACCGCCCCAGTGGCCCGGCCGGTCCCGACCAGCACCGTGATGGTCGCCCCTCCCGACGACCTAACACTGGCGCTGTAACTGAAAACGTATCCGCCCGGCACGGTGAGAGTCTGCGACAGGCTCTGCGGTCCCGCGCCGGAATTGCTGAGATGCCATGCCTTCGTTCCGCCCCCCGGATCGGCGATTCCGCCGCCTACCGAGAGCAGAGGAGCCTTGCTCCACACGGCGTTGTTCAAATCGTCGCTCCAGGCGAGCAGGTTAGCGGTGGGGTCGAGGAACGTAAATCCGTAGAGCGTGCCCTCGGCGGCCGCGAAGAATTGCTGCAGAGCGCTCAGCTCGCCGTCGCTCAATCCCGCATACTGAAGTTGCCACTCGGTTACTTCCGCGTTCGGGTCAGCCAGCTTGATGGCGCTTCCGTCCGCCGCCGCATTTACCACGGTCCGCAGCCGGCGCCGCTTCTGTACCGGGAACTGGCTCAGCGCCCCGGTGGAAAGTTGTGGGTATACCAGCATGGCCTATCCCCGGATCTCCGTAACCGTGAGCGAGGTCTTGCCCTGCATTTCCCCAAGCGAGTTGAGGTTCATCCCGTCGCTCGACAGGCTGCACGTGGCGTGTTGAGTGCCGTCCCACGGATCGGTGAAAGCAAAACTGCTGAACTGCCCCTGGTTGTCCCGAAGGAATTGCTCCATGGCCGCCATCTCGCTCTCGTCCAGTTGGTTCAGGCTGATCACCCAGCGACGCAGCGGGCCGGCCGAGTCGCGATATCGTTGCTCGGTGCCGTCCACAAAGCGCACGATCTGGTTTTGAAACTGCTGCGTCTTGGTTGCGGGGTACTGCGCCACCGCGTTGGTTTTGAGTTTTGGAAAGGTCGCCATATTAGAGGTTGCTCACCACGTCGTTGATCGCGTTCGAGTTCAACATCGCGTCCCGCACCGCCTGCGCGATCTCATGGCTGTAGTCCACGAAGGAGCGCGCATCCATCGCCTGCACGTTGACGGTGACCTGCGGTCCGGCGGAAGACCCGCTCGACGCCGGGCTGCCGCCGGGCGATGCCGGTGGAGCGGCGCTGGGCGCGGCGCTATAGGCCCGCGGCAAACCCATCTGGTCGTAGCCGGCCTCGCTGATTCCGCCGCCGGTGTCCGCGCCAACGAAATACTGCTTGTCAGGCATGGCGTATTTCACGAGCGGAGGTGGTTCGCTGGAACCTCCGCCGAACAGGCCGAGCAGCCCCGTGACTAACGGGATCAATCCGAGCCCGCTTTCCAGCACGGTGGTGGCGATGGACATGATCCCACCGCTGCCGCTGGGGCTCGAGGAGGAGCCGCTGGAGCCGCTCACGGACGCCTGCGGGGTGATGCCGCGTTCCGTCGCGCTCGCCTGCTGAACGGCGCCGCTGATCGCCGACGCCAGCGTCTCGCTGGCGGTGGTGAGCGAGTCCATGTCCTGCGACTGCCCGCCGGATGCTTCCGCGAAACTCTCGAAGAGTCTATCTTGCGTTGTTTTGGCCATCGTTCCACTCCGCTGCCAGTTCGTTTTCCAAGATCACGAACGCTTCCACCTGGCGCGCGCTCATCTCTACAAAATCGAAGCCGCGCAAACGCCTTCTTACAAAAAACTCCTCCACCAGCGACTGGCTCTCCCCCGTGACATAGGACTTGGGGCACGTGTCGAGCGAGACGTGCCTCCTTGCCCAAACCAGCGGCGCCCGGGCGTCTTTTCCCGGGTTGAGCCAGCCGCAGCGGCGTTTTTTTTCCAGGCCGGACCTCCGGCAAATGTCGCACTTCCAACCGGCCTGGTTGGAGAACTGAAAGTGGAAGGCGACGATCAGTTTTTTCGTTCGGCTTCGGTCAAACCGGCCTGCGCCCGCACGGCCGCCAGCGCCTCGCGAAACAGATCTTCCGGGCCTGCGTCCGCCAGCGATTCCGGCGTCGCATCGGCGCCGTCCAAGTACAGCCCGGAAACGGCCCGCAATCCCCATGTCAGGTAGAGCCGGTCGATTTCGGCTTGGAGCAGGGCGGCGTCCATTTTCTGTCCAGGCCCCTGGCCCGCCTCGAGGAATTCCATCTTGTGCGCCAGGTCCCGGATTCTCCGCATCAGCTCGGTTCGCCTTCCGAACGACATCTTGGCTATGGTGTACGCCACGTCCGCGGCGACCTGTGACTCGATTACGGTTGTGCTTTCGTAAGTCATCGAAGTTGATTCCTGACGGCTCTACCCGAACGCCACCGTGATTTCGTCGTCCACCGTGCCTTGCGCCCGCGATGAACGGAACTTCCACTGAAGCCGGTTCCGGCCGTCGTCGAACTCGGGGACCTCCGGGATGACGCTTTTCAGATGCACGCCCATGGACTGCCCCTGCGTGTCGCCCAATTGGAACATCACACTCACGGGCGATCGCTGGCGGGCGGCCTGGTAGAGTCCGGTGGTGTCGGCGTCATCCTGGCTGAAAAGCTCGAAAGTCGCCGAAACGGAGCGCTGACCGGGCGCGATGGCCCTGGGATAGCTCGATCCGAACTCGTTGGCGCGAGTGTCCAGGTTGTTCTTCAGCAGCACGGACGCGCTGGTGATGGTGAAGAACTGCCTGGGCGAAGTTCCCAGCCAGGCCTGCCCCAGATTTCCCGGAACGATCGAATAGTCGAACGAGGCCAAGGCCGGTTCCGCCGGAAAACTCTGGAGCTGCGCCGCGCCGCCGACAGACACGTTGCTGCTGTCGACCACATCCTGCGCCAACCCGCTGAAACGGAACTCGTGGTAATCGCCGTTGATATCGATCTCCATCTCATCCACGGCCGCACCGCACAGCAGGCGCTGCACGGCGCTCGAAGGGCTCCAGTAATCGAACACGGCGGCGCTGGGCAACTCGGTTGCGGGAGCGTAGGTGATCGCGGCTCCGACTGGCGCGCCGGTGGCAGGTGGCACGGTGAACGGGACGTTCAGTTGCACGGTGTTGGCGTCCACGATGGCCGCCACGAAACGGATCTCGCCGCCGCACGTTACCGCCTGGCCGACGCTCAGACCATGAGCGGCCGCGAATCCGACGCGGCCATTCGAGTAGGAAGCCGCGCTTCCACCGGTGAACGAAAGCGGCGCGCCGCCCAGCGCGGCTTGGAACAGCGGTCCGTAACCCGGGCCAGAGGCCCCGCCGGGCCACGAAGTGAGGTAGGTCCGCAGCTCGAAGTTGGTCCGCCGCCTCCCGCCTACGGGCAGACCGGCAAACGTGCGGCTGCCGGTCTTGTCCTTGCGGCTGGTTACCTCGAGCTGCTGCCGGACGGTCAGTTTCACTGCCGGAATCCGGTTGCTCGCGGTGATGTCTGCCACCTGTCCATACGCGCTTTCGAGCGCCGTGTAAAACCGGTTGGCGTTTGAAGAAATATAGGATGACATAGTTAGCTTCTGCTCACTCCAATCTCGAATGTGATTTTTGCGGTTTGTGAAAAATTCTTGCCGCCCTGCTTGATCGGCCCATAGGCCGCCTGGTATTCGCCGGTATAAAACATGCCGTCGCCCCAATCGCCGCGGGACGAGTTCAGTGTCTGCATGACCGCGTCCACGTATACCTCCAGACCGTCCTGAAGGCCGTCGAGACGGTCCTGGGAATGCCGGACCTCGATCGCCATCTGCGCCGTGCCGGAGAATGTGCGGAATTTCTCCTGCAAGTTGTTCACGATCTTTTCGCAGTAAACATTCACCGCCGGAAACTGCATGGTGGTGGCGCGTTCGGCTATATCCGCCGCGACATTCTGCGAACGCACTTGAGCCGCGCTTAGAGGACTCGCCGCCGATGGCCCCCCAAGCGTCAATGCGGCCAGGCCGGAATTTACGCCGGTCGAGCCGGTGATCCGCTGGATCACTTTGCCGGTTATCGAACTGCCGATTTTCGGTGTCATCATCCCCTCTGGATTACCCGCGGCATGGGCTTGGTGTAGTTCGGCGATTGCCCGGTTCCCGGCGCGCGCCCGCCGGTCGTCACCGTGCCCGGCTGCATCCACGGCTGGCCGGCCGGAATCGGCGACGCGTTTTGCAGTTCGAGGGCGTTTGGGTCCGTGCCGGCGTATAAGTTCCAAGCCACGGCGTTCTGCGGCGCCGCGCCCGGCTGAACCAGGAATGTACTGCTGGTGGTTGATATGGCAGCCGTCACGGCAGGTGCGCCTTCCTCACCCGCCGAATTCAGCCAGGCCATGGTCACGTAGTAGGTTCCGTCCGGCAGGTTGCCGGGGGAGCTGACCACGTTGGGCGTGGCCGCCTGCGCCACGGGATACGTGACTATGCCGACGCCGATCTGCAGCAGCTTCTCGTACGCCCACTTTGCCGACGCGTGGAACTGGTCGCGTCTGCCGGCGTACCGGTCGTTCAACTGGCTGTTGTAAGCGTCGGTGTAGACCAGCTCCAGAGTGCGAAACGCGTGCCAGAGTTTGAGCGAAGGCGTCACCACAACGCTGCCGATGTTGGGCTGCGGCGGCAGCCAGAACAACTGGTCGACGTAGCTGAGCCTGGCCAGCATGGTGGTGAGCTCGAGCGCGATCTGGTCCTGGGCCAGGGCCAGCTTCTGCGTCACGTCGATTGCCTCGACGTTCGCCACGCTCAGTAATTGCGAGTCCTGCGCCGTCAGATCGTCGATGCTGGCGGCCGAACCGTCGGTGAAGAGAGCCATGAGCGCTTATCCCTTCGCGGGTTTCGATCCGCCCAGCTTGGCGAGCTCGTCCGCGGAGAGGATCGCCACTTGCACCTTGGCCGCAGCCGCGGCCTGTTCCGCCATTTGCTTCGCCTTTGCCTGCTGCTGCCGGAACGCCGTGGTATCCTCGGCCGATGCCAGCTTCGCCGTCCCGTCGACGATCATCCGGGCGGCGTTCCTGCGCGTGACTTCCACGAGCACGCCAGTCTTGCCGCCGTCGGCCGTTTCCTCGCTGATCACCACCGGAAACTTCGCCTGAATCGACGCTTCCACGTCGCGAATTTTTTGGTAATACACGCCTAAGTCCATGCTGTTTTCCTCGCTTTTTGTTCGATCGATTGGGGACGGGACCGATGATTGGCGGTCCCGCCCCGGTTGGTTGTTAGGTGTTGACTTGCACGCCGCACGTGTTTCGCAACACGGCGCAGCCGTACAGGATATCGACGGTGAATTGCTGCGCCAGCGTGTCCGGCTGGTAGCTCATCACCACGCGCATGCCGAAGTTGCCCAGTTCGGCGTACTCGGCGATGGCGCCGGTCCCCGGCAGGGGCTGCGGCAGCCGCCGGATCACAAGGCCGATGGCGTCCCTGGTGAATGCCAGGTTGTGAGTGGTCACCGTGCTCGTGCCGGTTTTGGGGACGAACTGCGAGCGGAACACGAAGAAGTCTTTGACCTTTCCGATGGTTCCCTCGACGATCGCGCGCAGACCGGCGTCGCCGGCGGTTTGGAACTCGCTGAAGCGCGGAATCTGCCGCCAGGCCGAGTAGGCCGCCGCGTCTACTACAATGAACTTCTGCTCGCTGGGCGGAACCTTCGCCAGGAACAGCGCTGTTTCTGCGGCGTCGATGGTGGCTTCGGTGATGGCCGTAGCCGGCGTGCCCACCGGCGCGTTGGCCGTAAAGCCCGAATACAGGTTCAGAAGATCGGTCTCGACCCTCTGAGCGATCGCGGCCACGGCCGGCTGCATGTAGACCTTGAGCAGGTCCGGGACAGCCAGAACCTTGGTGACGTCCGGAATCTGGAATGTCGCTTCCGCGTGCGTGTTCAGCACGATGGCGGCATTGCCCAGACTGGGGTTTTGTTTTTGCACCGTTCCACCTTCCAGGATGTTGTTGGCCTGCATGACAGGCGGAATCGGCACGTTGACCGTGTCACCGGCGTGCGCCAGGACCGGCTCGTAATCGCGATTGACGAGGTTCCCCATCACGAGGTTCCCCACCAGCACCGGCAGTGCGTCCGCCGCCACCAGCTTTACGATCGCGTTTGCGACGTTGTTAGAGGTAATTGCTCCCATTCTTTCTCCTTACTTGTCTGTTGCTTCCGGCCGCAGCCGGTCCTTCTACACACCCCGAAGGGTTTGGGATGCCACGCGCACGATCTCCTCACGCACGCGCTGCATCTCTTCCGCGCTCATACCTGGGCGGATCTGTTCCAGCCTCACCGTCTCCCTGCCGGGGGCCGGGGCTTTGAGGGTAGCCGTCATCCCGGTTCCCCCCGCGATACGAGCCGGCAGAAACTCCGGATTCTCGTTGACGAAGCTGGTGAGGTAGTCTTTCAACGGGGTTTCGCCGCCGTCGCCGCGAGCCACCAGGCGCCCGTCTTCGGCGCGCACAATCGCGTCTTGCACCGCTCTGAATGCAAGATCGATCTTGGCCACACCGAGGCGCTGCAACTCGGATTTCACGGCCGAACTGCGTTCGGCCTCTTCCGCGA
>Ga0335081_10018956_pt1 | contig 11126 bp, 9 predicted proteins | sample Lox_Sample_35_FD_206713 | JGI IMG/M metagenome (GOLD analysis project Ga0335081, IMG submission 206713) | Soil microbial communities from Loxahatchee National Wildlife Refuge, Florida, United States - Lox_Sample_3.5 | ecosystem: Environmental > Terrestrial > Soil > Wetlands | place: USA: Florida...
CCGCCGGATGGCTCACTGACGGGCCTCACCGCCCTGCCGCCTTGTGCGTGCCGGGACGGTGCGCGGCGTGGCCCGCCGCGGGAGGCCCGGTGGAGCCGTCGGGTGGCCGGTGCGCAACCGCGTACGCCATCTCGACCCGGCGGACCAGGCTGCCGTCGGGTTCGCGCATCCGTTCCAGCAGGGCGAAGGCCGCGCGGCGGGCCGCGTCCCGGTCCGCGTCCGGTATGTGCTGCCAGGCCAGTCTCGGGGCTTCCGCCCACGAGGCCTGCCACCACTGCCGTGGCCCGGTGTAACGCACGGGCACGGTGTGCGTGGACGTCTGGATGCCGGTGAACCCATGGACGTCCAGCAGAGTCGTCATGTCCCCGGGGGACCCGAGGCGGCCGATGCAGGCCTCGAACCCGTCAGCTCCCTTGGCGTAGGCGTCCACCGCGCCGAAGACCGGCGACCACCGCGGATCCGGGTGGATACTCCAGGAGAACGCCAGGGTGCCGCCCGGTTTGAGTACCTCGCGCCAGCGGCGCAGTGTGTTCACCGGGTCCGGCAGCAGGTACAGCACCCGGCTGGCCAGGACGGCGTCGAAGCTGCCAGGGGCGAACGGCGGCCGGGACGCGTCCCCGCGCCGGACGGTGACGTTGTCCAGGCCGCGCCCGGCTGCCTCGGCCGCGGTGCGGCGGAGCATCCCGGCCACGAGGTCGACGCCGATGACCTGCCCGCCCGGGGAGACCGCCGGGGCCGAGCGGACGGTGACGGCGCCGGCGCCGCACCCGGCATCGAGCACCTGGTCGCCCGGCCGCAGGCCGGCCAGGCCGACGAGGTGGTCCGCGATGGGCCCGGCCAGCCGCGCGCCGGAGCTGTCGTAGCGGGGCGCGGCTTCCTCGCACCTGGCGACGGTGGCGAAGTTCGGGCTGAAGGCGGTACTGGCGTTCGCTGATCCGGGCATCTCAGCTCCCTACCGGATTCGTCATGGCGGTGATGTCGAAGTGCCCCTTGAGCTGCCCGAAGCTCTGCATCAGGTTGGGTACCCGCTGCAGGTGGACCGCGTCCACGGTGGTCGGGAAGTCGCCAAAGGACATGATCGCGGCGGTCTGTGTCGAAATGGACGTGTACTGGTGCAGCACGCTCTCGACCAGCGGCCGGTTGGTGTCCGCGATGGCCTGGCCGTGGTCGATGGCCTGAGCGACGGCCGCGGCGGTCTTCGGGTACTTCTTGCACCAGGCCACCGTGGCGACATAGCCGTCGATCGCGAAGTCCTTGGTCGCGCCCGAGTTGACGTCGATGAGCACCTCCCCGCCGACCTGGACCTCCGTCTGGGTCAGGTACGGCTCCGCCAGATAGGCGGCGTCAATGCGGTGCGCCTCAAGGGCGGCCGGCATGGCGGGGAAGGGGATCGCGACCAGGTGCACCTGCGCGGGCGACACCCCCACCGATTCCAGCGCGGACGACACCAGCAGCGCCGCGACGCTGTTGAGGGCGTTCACCGCGATGGTCTTGCCCGCCAATTGCTGGGGCGTGCTGAGTCCCGATCCGGGCAGGACCACGATCTCGTTGACGCTGGGCGCGCCGGCGTATCCGTCGGACAGGATGTGGAATCGCCCGGCTCCGTGCGCCTGCGTTTCGATGAAACCTTCGTAGGCCCCGTTGAGCACGTCGATGCTGCCGTTGAGCAGGTTCGCGGTGACGCCGGCCCCGGACCCGACGCTGACGATCTTCACGTTCAGGCCCGCATTGCGGAAGAACCCTTCGCGCTGTGCGACGTACAGGCCGACCGACGATGCGGTCGGCACGGTGGCAATGACCAGACTGTGCTTTTCTACCAAGGACGCCGTTGCCAGATGGGAACCGCATCCGGCCGCCACGAGGGCGGCCAGAGCAGTAACAGAAACGGCGACCAGACGGTATCCCGGGCGCCTCGTCAACATCCGTGACAGCGTAGACATGGGAGAAACAATTGGCTGCCGACATAAATGCCGGAAAGCGTCGGCACGAAATCCGGCAGAATGATTTCTCCGCGCCTGCCGCCAAGACTTATCGGCAGAGTTTTCGGCAGTATGTGACGAAAAGTCTGCCCGTAAGCGAAGTTGCGGGCCCGGCCGTCCGAGACGCGGGGCAGCCTGGCCCGGTGAAGATGGTATTGCCGCGCGATACACGGCCAGGCAATTGTTTTCACATATCCTGGCGTCGTTTTTGGGATCCAAAGGCATTCTGGCGGGCCGGCGCCAGAAGTGCCGGGTGGGCCGGGAGATGACTCGCTCGGACGCGGGGCGCCCCGTTTATGGGCCGCCGACCGGACTGCGCCGGCCTGCGTAACCGTGCTACCCGGCCGGGCCTCCGGCAACGGGCGGCACAACAGCAGCGGGCGGCACAGGGGCGGCGGGCGGCACAACCGCGGCAGACGGCACAGTCGCGGCGGGCGGCACAGTGGCGGCGGGCGGCGCACCGGCGAGGATGATGACGGTCACTGGCTGAAGGCAGTGCGGGCACTGTTCAACCCTGGTCACCGTGGACGGCGCGCCGTCGGCTACGATCCGGGGCGCTGCGTCCGGTGCGGCCCTGAGCGGGACCGCCTCGCCCAGGGCCCGGCCGGAGGCCGCCATGCCGGGGACCACGCCGACCGCGGTACCGGCCGAGCCAGCCGATCCCCAGGTGATGCCGTCCGGCTCGGGAGCAGGCCCATGGGGCGCGGCGGCCGCGACGGGAGCAGGCCCAGCCGCGCTCGCGGCGCCCAGGCCCACGGCGGCGGAGGGCAACCCGGCGGAGGGCAACAGGGCCTGAAGGCGCCGGGCCGCCTGCTCCTCCCGAGCGGCCTGCGCCTGGCTGCGCGCGGACCGGCGCAACGCCGTGGCGGCCACCTCAATACGGTCATAGACCGCGGTCAGCGCGCCGTCCGTCATCAGGGCACTGTCACAGCGTTCCCAGAATTCCCGGCGAAGCCGGTGCCGGCCGAGTTCAGCGTCCGACAGAGTACTGCGTGAGTAACCCGTGAGCGGCGCGAACTCCCACTGGCTGAACCCGGACCGGCTCCGCAGCGACGCGAGCTGCCGGCCCAGGGCACGGCGCTGTTCCCACACGCGTTCGGAGGGGAGCGATCCGGAAGCTGGCCCCTGGCCCGGATCGGGGCCCTGGCCCGGCTCCGTGCCCTGGCCCGGATCTCCCGCGAGCTGCGGGACAGCAGGACAGGCCGGGCGGCCGGGTACGGGCCGGCCTTCCGTCGGGTAACGCGGATCCAGTGATGCAGCGGGCGGTGCGTACGGTGGCCTGCCTAGGTAGGCACGCGAACGCGGCACGGTCATGATGCCTCCGGGTTCATGTACGCGACGCACGTTGTCACAAGGGCTGGCATATGAGTGACCGTCGCGTCACTCCCTGTCTGGGAACTTCTCCGCTTGTGCCGTTCCGGCGTCCTGAACACGTCACGGCGGGCGATAGAAAGGCACGGAAGCGACTTTCCCGGTCATCGCCAGCTAGCGGATCCGGCACGCTGACCTGCGGCCTGAGGATCGGCTCAGCTACCGCACGCCGGATCGTACCGTTGCTTGCACAGCAAGCCTCATGCAAGTTGCATGGCAAGACATCCGTCAGCTGACTGATCTCTGAGACCGGCGTTATTCCTCCCCGTGCACCACCTGGCCGCCCGCGATGGTCAGGCCGACCTGGGCGGTACCGATCTCATCCGGCGGGATCGTGAAGATGTCACGGTCGAGCACGGCGATGTCAGCCAGACGGCCGGGCCGCAGCGAGCCGAGATCCGTCTCACGGTGGTTGACGTACGCGACGCCGGAGGTGAACGCGGTGAGGGCCTGCCTGACCGTGACGGCCTCATCGGGCAGGAACGGCCGGCCGGTTTCGGCGGTGCCCGGCCGGCCGAGCCGCGAGGACAGCCGGCGGTTGACCGCGACGTGGATCTCCTGCAGCGGGTCCGCGCTGGACACGGGCCAGTCGCTGCCGAAGGCGATCCGGGTGCCGCGCTGGGCCAGGGTGCCGATCCGGTACTGCCAGCGGGCGCGCTCCGGGCCGATCACGGGCAACGTGAGGTCGTCCATCTGCGGGTCGTGGCAGGCCCATAGCGGCTGGAAGTTGGCCACGGCGCCGAGTTCACGGAACCGGTCCAGGTCGCCGGGCCGGATGAACTGCAGGTGAGCCAGATGGTGGCGGAGGTCCGCGGACCGGCCCGCCGGACCTACTGAGCCGGAGTGCACGACGCGGGCGGGCTCGGCGCGGGCGCGGGCGAGCGCGTCGAGAGCCACGTGCACGGCCCGGTCCCCCAGCGCGTGGAAATGGACCTGGAACCCCTCCTGGCTGAGCAGGCGGACGGCCTCAGCGACCTCGTCCGGCGGAAGGAACAGGCGGCCGCGGTGCCCCTGCCCCGCGGGCCGGTCACCATAGGGCTCGGTCATCGCCGCAGTCAGCGTCTCACACACCCCGTCCATCATGATCTTGACGGAGGTGGCACGGAACCGCCCCGACGCCGCACGCTCACGCCGGGCGAGCAGATCGGCGATCTGGCCGGTGCCGCGGGCCCGGTCCCACCACAGGGCCCCGGTAACGTGCGCGGTTAGCCAGCCTTCGGACGCCGCCGCGCGGTAGGTGGCGTAGGCGTCAGGGATGCCGATGTCCGGTGCCTCGCCGACGATGGCGTCCTGCCAGTGTGTGATGCCCTGGGTGTGCAGATGACGCAGGCCCGCGCGCAGCCCGGCCGCGAGGTCCTCGGCCGAGGGGGCCGGGACCACGCGGGCGACCAGGCGCATCGCCCCGTCGTGCAGCGCGCCGGTGGGCTCGCCGCGCTCGTCGCGTTCGATGCGGCCGTCCGCGGGATCGGCCGTATCCCGGGTGATTCCGGCGCGGGCGAGCGCCGCCGGGCTTACCCAGGCGCTGTGATGGTCGCGGTTGGGCAGGAAGACCGGACGGCCGCCCGCGGCGGCCTCCAGATCGGCCGCGGCCGGGACACCGCCGGGGAACGCTTCCATGGACCAGCCGCCGCCCAGGACCCACTCGTCGGGGCCGAGGCCGCGCACGTACCCGGCGATGATGTCGAGGTACCCGGCACGGCTGCGCGTGCCGACGAGGTTGCAGCGGAGGCTTTCCAGGCCACCACCCACCGGATGGACGTGCGCGTCGCCGAACGCCGGGATGGCCAGCCGCCCCTTCAGGTCGATGACGCGCGTGGCCGGCCCGGCTCCCGCGCGGGCCTCCGCAGAACTGGTCACCGCGGCGATCCGGCCGTCCCCCACGACGATCGCGTGACACCCCGCTCCTACGCCGTCCGGGGACCAGATCCGCCCGTTCAGCAGTACCAGTGACGCCGCCATCCTCACCCGCCTCCGAACCGCGCCGCGAACGTGTGCCATTCCTGCTGTCATCACAACACAGACGGCACATCGTCCGGGGAGGGGGTGCGGCGGGGGACGCGCCGGGCCGCCTACGCCGGGGGACGGGGAGCGGCGGGAACGCGGGCCGGCTGCGGGACCTCTATCCCCGGTTCGGTGACTTCGTGTGGGCCCGTGACGAGGCCGACCCGGTGGGGAGGTTTACTAATCCTTACCTGAACCGGCTGCTCGGCCCACCGCCGCAGACCGGTTCGCCGGCCGACGGCACCGGGTAAGCGCGAGCGCAGTCCCGGCCGCAGACGAGGAGGTACCGCAGGTGGAGCTGACATTTCTCCGGCCGCTCTACGCGAGCGCAGGCAGCTTTGCGTCGGTGTACCTGGCCACGTCGGGGACCGGTTACGGGCCGGACGCGCACGCCGTCGACATCCGCTGGCGGGACGTCCGCGAAGAGATGGCGCGGGCCGGGGCGGACGCGGCCACGCTCAACGCACTCGGGGAGTTCATCACCGGCCAGGGCCGGACGGCGGCGGGCGCCGCGGCCTTCGGCCGGGACGGCACGGTGCCGCTGGCGGTACGGCTGCCCGGCGTGCCCCGCCGCGAGATGGGCCGCTGGGCCCGGCTGCCTGACGTGCTGCCGCTGCTGGTCCAGTCCCCGCCGCGGCCGCCGCACCTGCTGGTCAGCGCGACCAAGGCCGGCGGGGACGTCCTCGCCGTCCGCACCGCCGACGACGTCACGAAGGAAGCCGTCGAAGGGACCGGCTGGCCGGTCCACCGGACCAGGTCGGGCGGCTCGGCACAGCTGGAGCACCAGCGCTCCGCCGAGGAAGCCTGGGAGGTCAACGCCAAGGAACTCGCCGGCGCGGTGGTGCGGGCGGCGGCCGGCGGCGCACCAGAGGCGATCATCGTGGCCGGCGACGTTCGGGCGCGCGAGCTGCTGATCAGCAAGCTGCCCGCCAACCTGGCCAGCAAGGCCGTCCTGGTAGACCGCGAGCTGGCGGTGGACTCCAATGAGCTGGCCGAGGCGGCCGAGCAGGTGCTAGGCGAGCTGGAGACGGCCGAGTGCCGACGCCGGCTGGAGACCTACCGCGACCGGCTCGGCGCCGGCAGCGCGACCGAAGGGCTGGCCGAAACGGTAACCGCGCTGCGCGACGGGGCGGTCACCGAGCTTTTCCTCGGCGGTGACTACCTGGGCGACGACCCGGACGCTCCGGGGCCGGCCTGGTCCTCCGCAACGGCCTGGATCGGCTCCGCGCTGGCCGAGGTGGGCCTCGGTGAACAGGAGCTGCGCGACTGGGGCGTACGCGAGGTGCACCGCGACCGGCTGGATGCGGCGCTGGTGCGCGCCGCGACCGGGACCGACGGCGAGCTGTTCATGATGCCGGCCGGGGAACCCCCGCTGCAGGACGGAATCGGCGCGTTGCTGCGCTTCCCGATCCCCAACGCCTGACGCCCGCCACACCAGTACCGGACGAGGAGGGCCGTGCAGGGGCCAGCGTCTCGCGAAGGGCACTGCCTAGTCGCGGCGCAGGACGATGATCATGCGCCACGCCTCCGGCGCGGACACACTCACCTCGTCGGCGAAGTCGCCGTAGCATGCGGCCTCCGTGAAGCCGCCCGCCAGCCGCACGGCCGCGGCGACCTCGGTGCCGGTCCAGAACCGGTTCGGCACCACGTCGGCGAGGGTTCGCGAGCCTTCCCCGTCGCGCACCGTGATCAGGACGTGTTCCCTGGTCACCTGGGTCACGGGGTCGATCGCGTCATCGGCGCCGCCCCAGCGCACGTGCACCTGGCGTGCGCCGAGGTCGCTGTCCCACTCGGAACTGGTCCGCGGCACCATGGTCAGGAAATCCGCGGGGTGGGCCAGCTCCATGACGTACAGGCCGCCGGGCGCGGTGTGCGCCGCCGCCACCCGCAGGTGGGCCACCAGGTCGTCGAGGTCCATCAGGTGGCACAGCGAGTTCAGCATCGTGATGAGCAGGCTGAACCGCTGCGGCAGGGTGAAGTCACGCATGTCCGCGTGGACGACCTCCAGCGCGAGCCCCTCGCGCCGCGCCTTGTCACTGGCCCGGGCGCACATCGCGGGGCTGAGATCCAGCGCGGCCGCGCGGACGCCACGCCGGGCCAGTTCCAGCGAGTGCTCGGCCGGCCCGGCCGCGAGCTCCAGCACCGAACCGGGTCCGGCACCGTCCGGGCTGGCCAGCGTCGCGTGCCGCAGGTACCAGCGTTCCAGGGCATCGACTTCGCCGCGGACGTCGCGGTAGGCGCAGGCGAGCTCGTACAGCTCCGGCTCGTCGTAGATTCCGCTCACCCGGTCATTGTGCCGGAAACCGGTGACCGAGCAGGAATCCTTGTCTAGCCGCCCGGGGGGTTCCTGCGGCAAACTGGCCGCATGATGACCGAGGCCCAGGCCCTGAACGCGCTGGCGAGAGAGGATCCCGAGGCGGCGGACGAGGCGAAGGCTGCCCTCAGCTGGCTCACCAACGGTGAAGGGCTGGAGACCGTCTCCCAGCTCAAGCTGCAGGAATTCGTCTGGTACGCCCTCCCGGTCAAATGGCCGATGACGACCGGGGAGCTTATCGCGGTGACCCGTGCCCTCGGGCGGCTGTTCTCCATGGTCGGCATGGAACGGTACGCCGAGGTCTGCCTGTGCCCGCGCACCGAGACGATTCTCACCGCCTACGGTGACGGGCACGACACGGGCATCGCGGCGTACGCCGAGGCGATGGAGAGTTCCAGCACCGCGCCGTCCGACACGGGCCTGCTGGCCTGGGGGCCGGTGATGGGGCCGGACGAGCGGGCCGCGTACGACGCGTGCGCCGCGGCGGTCGAGCTCGCGATCGCCGCGGGTCAGCTGTCATCGGGGAGCCGCGGCTGGCGGGCCAAGCGCACCGCGCTGATCGACCGCTGGCTCACCACGCCTCCCCCGGCGCACGACGGCCAGGCGGGCTGGAACGACCCGGCGCGCCGGCACCCCGCGGGCGGCGGCCCGGGCCGGGCCCTGCCGGGCCGACACCGGGCCGGCGCGCATCACGCGCCCGGGGCCAGCGGGACGTGGCTGGCGCGCATTCACACCGAACGGATGGACGCGTGGGCGCACAGCCGTCCCGGGGAACGCTCCCGGCTCGCGGCCGCGGTGCTGCCCCGGCTGCTGGAGGGGGCCGAACCGCCGGAAGACGCGCTGCCCACCCTCAGCTGGCTGCTGGGACACGCCGACGTCGGGCTGCGGCTGACGGCGCGATACTACATACCGCCGGCGCTCGTCACCGAGGCGGTGGACATGTTCGGCTGGCGCGAGCAGCTGGCCGGCGCGCTGCGGCAGGAACTCGACGTCTTCCCGCTGCACACGCTGCGCGGGCTGGCCCAGGGTGAGATGGGCGCGGTCCGGCGCAGTGGCCCCAGCCTGGTGCTGACCCGGACGGGACGGCTGATGATCGAGGATCGCGACACCCGGTGGCGGATCGGCACGGCCGCCCTGATCGGCGCGGACGACGGGACGCGTCCCGATTTCGCGGTCGCCGTCCGTGAGGCCAGCCTGCTGTTCCTGCTGGTGAGCGGTCCGGCTGGGTATGAGGAGCTGACCCGCCACCTGGCCCGGATCCACGCCGAGGAAGGCTGGACCGCACGCGGCGGCCTCAGCGACGCGGTCCGGCGGGAGATCCACGGGCTGCGGCACCGGCTCTGGGCCCTGCACCTGCTGTACACCGGGCGCGCCTCCCGCGAGCCGCTCACGCTGACTGAGACCGGGGTCCAGGCCGCCCTCTCCGCCTTGCGCGCCCGCGCCCGCAGCCCCCGCCACCACGTCGGCCTGGGTTAAGCAGCGCCCTCGCGGTCCAGCCGGGCGGCCAGCCCGGCGGCGCGGAGCAGGGCGACCGTTCCGTCCTCGAGCAGGCCGGCCCGCTGCCGGGCCTCACAGTGAGCCCGGCTGCGCGCCTCGACCACGACCGAATCGACGCCGGCCAGGGCGAGCAGGTGGGACAGCAGCAGCCCGGCGGGGCCGGCCCCGACGATGCCGACCTGCGTGCGTTCGGTGGTCATCGGCGCCCCTAGAACGGGTACGGGGTAATGTCACCGCGGATCGTCACCCAGCGGGTCTCGGTGAACGCATCCAGGTTCGCGGTGCCGCCGAAGCGGGCCCCGGTGCCGGAGGCGAGCACGCCGCCGAAGGGGATGTTGGGCTCGTCGTCGACGGTCTGGTCGTTGATGTGCACGATACCGGTGGGGATACGCCGGGCCAGGTCCAGGCCACGCATCACGTCGCTGGTCAGGATGCCGAGCGACAGCCCGTACTCGCTGTCGGCCGCGAGCTTGGCCGCGTCGTCGGGGGTGGCGAACGGCACCACAGGGGCCACCGGGCCGAAGACCTCGCTGGCGTACGCCGGCATCTGCGGGGCGACATCGGCCAGCACCGTCGGCCGGTAGAACAATCCCTCGAAGGTGCCGCCCGCGGCCAGCCGCGCCCCGGCGCCCACGCTGGCGGTCACCAGGCCGTGCACCTTATCGCGCTGGCGCTCGTCGATGATCGGCCCGAGCGCGACCTGCTCGGTGGCCGGATTGCCGACCGGCAGGTGGCTGGCCTTCCCGGCCAGGCGGGTCACGTAGTCCTCGTAAATGCCCTGCTGTACCAGGTGCCGCCCGGTGGTCATGCAGATCTGCCCCTGGTGCAGGAACGAGCCCCACGCGCCCGCGGAGACGGCGCGGTCGAGATCGGCGTCGTCCAGCACGATGAGCGCGGAGTTGCCGCCCAGCTCCAGGTGGACGCGCTTGAGGTGGCGCGCGGCCAGCTCGCCGACGCGCCGGCCCGCGGCGGTGGAGCCGGTGAACGAGATGACGCGGACCAGGGGCTCTTCGGTCAGGGCCTCGCCGACGTCGACCCCGCCGGGGAGCACGTGCAGCAGCCCGGCCGGCAGCCCGGCCTCCTCGAAGACGCGGGCCAGCACGACACCCCCGGAGACGGCGGTGCGCGGATCCGGCTTGAGGATGACCGCGTTGCCCAGGGCCAGCGCGGGGGCGACCGACCGGATGGAAAGGATCTGCGGGAAGTTGAACGGCGCGATCACCCCGGCCACGCCGACCGGGATGCGCTCGGCGAAGCTGAGCCGGGGCTGCTCGCTGGGCAGCAGCTCGCCGTAGGGCCGGGACGGCAGCGTGGCCGCCTCGTAGATTTCCTGCGTGGCCACGTGCGTCTCGAACTGCATGGCGGGCGGGATCTTGCCGGTTTCCCGTATCCCCCACGGCTCGATCTCCGCCGCGCTGGCCAGCCAGAGGTCCGCGGCCTTGCGGAGAATGGCGGACCGCTCGGTGTGCGGCCGCGCGGCCCACGCCGGCTGGGCCGCCGCCGCGAGCTGCGCAGCGCGTTCCACGTCCGCGGGCGCGGCCATCCCGATCCGGCCGATTTCCTGTCCCGTGGCGGGCTCGATGACCGGGGCGTCACCACCGCCGCCGGCGGTCCAGCCCCCCAGGAAGACCTTGCCCTGCCACGCCGCCTCGTCCATAAGTGCCATGACTGCTCCGTTGCCTGCCCTGGACCGTTCCACCGCCCGCGGTAGACCGCGAGCCTGGAGGTGCGCCTGACAATGCGCCCGGATGTGCGTTGTCCGAACGTTGGTTCTTCTGGCGAAACTAGGGGGAAGCATCTGCGCTGTCAAAGGAACGACCGGAAGATTTCCCTCACCCGCCGGTCAGCACGTATGTTCGTTCTGCGCACACGGCCGGTGCACAGACGCGAGGTCAGGAGTCCCCGGTGAGCGATACAGGCGTTCGCGACGCTGACTTCATCCAGTCGCTGGAGCGCGGCCTGTC
>Ga0335081_10018957_pt1 | contig 11126 bp, 10 predicted proteins | sample Lox_Sample_35_FD_206713 | JGI IMG/M metagenome (GOLD analysis project Ga0335081, IMG submission 206713) | Soil microbial communities from Loxahatchee National Wildlife Refuge, Florida, United States - Lox_Sample_3.5 | ecosystem: Environmental > Terrestrial > Soil > Wetlands | place: USA...
GCCAGGTCAAGAGGAAGCATCGAAACAAGCTAGACGCGGCGACGAAAGCAAACTACCAACTCTCCACGCAGATCCTCCGACCCTTCCTGGATATCAAGACTTCAAGCGAGTCGGTTACATTGCCAACTCTTCTGGATTCAGGAAGAAGACGGCGGATCGTTTTCTCGGATTTGCTCGGGCATACGATCAGAAAGCCTGTACCCATGTTGAACGTTCGAAACATTTCTCGATCTGTAATGCGGCCTTTTGACTGAAGCTTGCTGAAGATGCTTTGTGGCTCGGTTAAGTTGTCGAGGAGAAAACCAACTCGGGCTCGCGTGCCAATCCTCTTGAGTTTACTGTAGGCGCCTCCCGTTATGTGCGCCAGCCCGTGAATCCTCACTCCTGATCTCAGGAGTTTGGCGACGCTCTTTACGTAGATTCGAGTTGGCGTCAGGAGTTCATTTAGAATGCTCCTGCTCGTTCTTTGCAGAGGGTAAAGTTTTCGAGCCAAAGTAAGGCCGTTGCTGTGAATGCCACTGCTTCTCAACCCTAACACAATGTCCCCTGGTTCAGCGTCTTCGCCTGTTATGATTCGGTTCTTTTTGACGAGACCGATCACGGTAGCAGACAAGTCGAGGCCGTGTACTAGGTCAGGTACTATCGCTGTTTCGCCAGACACAATCGCAGTTCCTGCCTCAACTGCCCCATGCTGCAAGCCTTTCATGATCTCCGTAACAAGGCTGGGTTGAGGTTTTTCTAAAGCAAGATAGTCGACCAGGGCTATTGGCTCTGCGCCCAGGCAGAGTACGTCGTTTACGTTCATTGCGATGCAGTCTATTCCAATCGTGTCGAATTTGTGGCAGGCTTCCGCGACTAGTACTTTCGTTCCTACACCGTCCGAGTGTAATGCAAGTGCGTAATCATTGCCGATGTCGATAAGACCAGCGTAATGTTCGTGTACTCCCAGAACTTGTCCAAACTTTCCTTTCCGTGTCTGGAAGGTTTTTGCAAGAATTCTATCGATTGATTTGTGAATCTCAGAGACTTTTGTTACGTCTACTCCTGCCTCTGCATATGTACGGGGCGAAGGGGGCACCCTCATTTTGTAACGTCGAGGATTCTCACTGCGAAGTGAGCAGCATTTTCCGCATTATCTATCCCCACGGAACACACGGGCACTCCCTTTGGCATCTGAACGATTGAGAGCAGAGCATCCAAGCCGCCCAGCGCCTTGTTTACTGGCACACCGATAACAGGGCGTTGTGTTCGTGACGCGATGAATCCCGGTAGATGCGCCGCCAGACCAGCGATTGCAATAAAGACCTTTGCACTACTCGATGCAAGATATTCCTCTAACTCCCTAGGATTTCTATGCGCTGAGAGGACTCTAGTTTCGTGAGATACGCTAAATGAGTCCAATATCTTCTCAGCTCTTTGCGCGATCTCCATGTCACTTTGAGAACCGATCACTATGGAAACAGCTACGTCAACCATCTTGAAACACTCCGTTCAGATCGGCCGCGCTACTAATTCTCCTGAATTTGTTGGCTGTCCGACTTGATGTCGGACAAAGGATTCTTGCCTTCGATTCCACGCGTCCTCCCAGCCTCCGTCATAATCAATAACCGCCTTTCCTCTGTTCAAGCGGATTCGACCGTCAACATGTAGCTGTATCGCCTTCGAGTAAGTGCGGTGCTCTTGGACTAGTACTCGCTCAGCTAGCGTTCCAGCCGTGTCATTGACTTCAACTGGGACAGTGGACTGCAGTATGATCGGACCACCATCTACGCTCTCGTCCACATAGTGTACAGTACAGCCAGACATCCTCTCCCCTTCTCTCAGCACGGCCGCGTGAACTCGTTCTCCAAACATACTGGGCCCTCCAAACCTGACTAGGTCTATTGCCGGGTGCATGTTCATGACGCCGTTTGGGTAGGCTCGTATGATGGGGGGACCGAGAACCTGCATGAATCCTGCCAACACAACAATATCAATGCGGTTCTGGAGGAGAGTTTCTAGTGCGGTTTTGTCGAATCGCTCGCGTGCTTCTTCACGTTCTTCCTTGCTGTGGAATTTCCTTTGCCAAGTTCCTTCTATATTGAGATGGGGAATGATATTCTGTTCAGCGATGACCGCGGCAGGTGCAGCGGAATCATTTGTAACTAGAAGACTGACTCTGACATTCTCAAGGACGCGTAGTTTCTCTTGCTCGACTATGGCTTTGAAGTTTGACCCGCGACCTGAGGCGAAAACCGCGAGTCGTTTCATCAAATCCTCGCCGTGAGTAGAGGTGAACGAATCTTTCTGATGTGTTCGATACGTCGGTCGACTAGTTGAGTGGTCCCTATATCTCGGCGGTGTCTCAGTGGGCCGTTGACCGATTGCGTCGCAGACTCAGCACAATTCTCCGCGGCCTCTATTGTGTCGGATATTCCAAGAACCGCGATAGTTCGTGACCCAATTGTCGTTAGTTCGCCATCCGTCTGGTCTACGCCCGCGTAGAACAATTCCGCGCCCAGCCGTTTAATCGCTGACTCGTCGACTGTAAATAGTTCACGTACTGCCGACCCCGGGTAGGTGGATGGGACAAGGTACTTACACACGGTTGCTTTTGATTCAAATGAGCACTGCTTCTGCGTTAACGTGCCGTCTACGATTCCTCCACAAATCTCTAGGAAATTCGATTCGTCTGAAAGTATTGGGAGCGTGTTCATGGCCTCTGGGTCGCCGAGGCGGCAGTTGAATTCGATCAGTTTCGGATTTACTTCCGAATCATTTCTAGCGCGAGCTAGCATGAATTGTCCGTATAGGAACCCATGATACTCTTCGCCGGTCTCCAATTTTAGCGAATCAACCACTGAGGTCATTATTCGTACGCTGGCATCGAGGTCGTCATGTGAAACGAACGGCAAACAATGATCCGAGTCACTATAACTGCCCATACCGCCTGTATTCGGACCTGAGTCATTTTCGAATGCGCGTTTGTGATCTTGAACTAAAGGCATCACAAACACGTGCCTACCGTCAACAAACGCCTGCACCGAATATTCTTCCCCGTCTAATTTCTCTTCGATGATTACGCTCTGTCCTCCACCGATTCTATTCGAGAATATTTCCCGAACATAGGCAATTTCATGATTCTTTGTCGGTAGATCGTCGCCTGTCACTCTCACGCCTTTACCACCGGTCAAGCCGGTCGGTTTGATAGCGACTGGGCCTGAAGTTTTCAGATATGCTTCCGCTGAGTTGACGTCATTAAAGACTTTGTATTCTGGGTTTCCTGGAATCTGATATTTCGTTAGCACGTGTCGACAGAAGGCCTTATCGCCCTCTAAGGAAGCTAAACGGCTTGTTGGTCCTACGCATTTCACAGCATTGCGTGATAATACATCTACGATGCCATTGACGAGCGGATCTTCCGGGCCAATTACAGCAAGCTCGATATGGTTCTTTTCCGCATAAACTGATATCACTTCCGGGTTAGAAGTCTGTGTAACAATCGACTCCTTCGCCAACCTCATGATCCCGGGGTTTCGGGCGCTCATCGCAGCGTAGAGTTCTACGCCGGAAGCTCTGGCAAGCGCTTTAGCGATCGCGTTCTCTCTCGCCCCAGAACCCACTAGCAGGACTCGCGTCATTCCATCCTCTCCAAATACCTAACCTTCTGGCCCTCAGGTTTCGCCTGCATCTCGTCAGCTATTTTCTGTGCCAGCGGAGTTGGATAGACTCCAGTTAGACATGCCAAACACGTTTCATGATCGGCAAAGCCGATTGCGTCGATGAGACCGTTTATGGTTTGATAGCATAAAGCGTCGGCGCCCACTTTGCAGCGAATTTCTTCAATAGAGTGATTGGAGGCTACGAGTTCAGCGTGGGTTGCCATATCGATGCCGTAAAAGCATGGTGACTTAATTGGCGGGCAAGTCACCCATACTTCAACTCTGCTTGCGCCCGCGTCCTTCAGCAAATTAACGATCTTCTGCATAGTCGTGCCACGAACGATACTGTCGTCGACCAGAAGCACGTTTTTGCCCTCCACAACTGCACGCACCGCATTTAGCTTCAACCCCACAGCGTTTTTCCGGTTCGACTGACCGGGCATTATGAATGTTCGGCCAATGTATCGATTCTTGATGAGGCCTTCGTAGACTGGGATTCCGGTCTCGCGGCTGATTCCCTCTGCTGCAGGTCGCGCAGTATCCGGTACCGGGACGATGACATCGGCATGGGTTTTGTGAGTGCGAGCGAGGTTCCTGCCGAGTTTCAGCCTCACGGAATAGACATCTCTCGCATCGATTTTGGAGTCGGGGCGACTAAAGTAAACGTATTCGAACATGCAACGTGCATGATTGCTCTGCGACTTCAGCAATGTCCGCGTGATGACTCCACCCTTTCGGATGATGATCAATTCACCAGGTTGCACCTCTGAGAACTCATGAACGCCATTAATGTCAAGTGCAACGCTCTCAGACGCGAACATGATCAAACCATTTTTCTGTCCAAAACACAATGGTCGAAAACCGTCAGGGTCTCTGAAGGCGATTAATTCCCCGTCGCCGGTGAGCGCGGCCACCGAGTAGGCTCCTTCGAATCTCGTTATTGAAGCCTCGATGGCGGCTTCTATGTTGGTTCCGTTCGAGAGTTCATTTGCGATCGTTTTGAGCACAACTTCGGCGTCGCAGGTTGCTGCGAGGAAGGTTCCGTTAGTGCGGTGTTCTTTGCAGAGTTGCGCAAAATTGACCAAGTTACCATTGTGGCATAGAGCAATTCCTCCCCTCGGTCGATCGGCGAAGTATGGTTGGGCGAAGTCCTCTAATTTCTGAGGATCGGTAAAGTGTTCACGAGTTGCCGGTTGACCCACTGTGGAGTAACGAACATGTCCTATCCCGCAATCTCCACTCAGGCTATCGAAATCTTCTGGGTCTCCTACCAGGCCCAATTTCTTCTTGTGGTGAAATTGGTTTCTGTCGAGCGTGTAGATTCCACAAGCTTCCTGCCCTCGATGCTGCAGGGCTAGTAGGCCTAGCGACACATTGCGAGCCACGTCCCCTTGACTGTTTATAGCTCCAACTATGCCGCAGCTTTCTCTTACTTCTGCCAAGGTTCCATGATCCTCTGCAGCGAATTGTGAAAGGCGTCTCGCAACGCCTCGACACTCCAACTAAGCTCTCTCGACCTCAACTTCACCCGCAAAGTGTCACCAGTGACTCTACCGATGTTCGTTGCTGGGACGTCGAGGGATGAGAGATAGTTGACGATTTCACGTGGGTTCTTTGTGGTTAGCAGAAACCTGGAGTTTGATTCAGAGAACAACAGTTCGTGATCTGCGATTCTAACCGACTCTCTTTCAAGCTCTATCTCAGCGCCCTTGTTTCCTGCCACAGCCATCTTTGATAGTGCAGCTGCAATTCCAGCCTTGGAACAGTCGTGGCACGCGTTTACGAGACCATTTCGTATGCATTCGAGAACGCTTCGTTGTGTTCTAATTTCGAGCTCAGCGTTAAGCCGCGGCGCTGCACCATCTGCAATTCCGAGTAGATGATTGAATTCGGATCCGCCTAGTTCCGCCTCAGTATTCCCTACCACAATGACTGAATCTCCGTCGTTTCTGAAAGCGATCTTCGTGACATGCTCGGGCTTTTCGATAAGCCCTAGGACAGCGATTACCGGCGACGGCTTTATCGCCGTACCTGTTAATTCGTCTTGGTTATAGAAACTGACTTTCCCACCCACGCAGGGAAGTGACGCGGTTCTCGCGAAGTCTGCTAGAGCTTTGACGGTTGTGGAGAAAGACCAGAAGATTTCCTCGTCGTTAGGATCACCGAATTGGCAGTGGTCTAGGAAAGCGATAGGTTCGGCGCCGACTGCCACAACATTCCTGCAGCACTCGGCTAGCACAGCGGCAGCTCCTACGTAGGGGTCAAGTTGGCAGAGCCGGCTGTTCCCATCCACCTTGATGGCCGCGAGTTTTCCGTTCGGAAGCTTAACTACAGCCGCATCTGCTTCGCCAGGTTTGGCGACGGTTCTGATACCGACTTCGTGATCGTATTGACGGTAAACCCATTCCTTGCTAGTAACTGTGGGCGAGGCCAAGAGCGCTAAGAGCACCTCGTGAGAGTCGACATGATGTTCCTGAAGCGGAACGGGTTTGCGAAATTGAGGGACACGACTCGTTCTATGAATAATGGGTGCGTTGGCGAGAAATGAGGTTGGAAGGCTTGCAATCAGCCGTCCGCAGTGGACGATTGAGATTACTTCGGTATTCGTCACTTTTGCTATTCTTGCGTATGCTATACCGTACTTGCGCATGATACCGCTGAGAACTGGTTCAGTCCCTTCCTTCGCAACGAGCAACATACGTTCTTGTGATTCTGAGATCAAAATCTCGATCGGGCTCATGTCTGGCTCCCGGATGGGAATAGCCTCCAAGCAGACTTCGAGCCCCGTCCCGCCCTTGTCCGCGATTTCCGACAAGCCTGTTGCGAGACCTCCGCCGCCCAGGTCTTTGCAGCCTCTAAGAATCTTAGCTGTGTTGGATTCGAGAGTGGCTTCGATGATGAGTTTCTTAGTGAACGGATCAGGTATTTGGACTGCTGAGCGATCACTCTCTGAATCAGCCGTTAATGTTCGAGAGGCGAAGGTCGACCCGTGAATTCCATCCCGTCCTGTGGACCCCCCCACTAGATAGACCGAATCTCCGGGATGTGTCGCCTGTGCCAGAAGTAACTCATCTTTTCTTCCTACACCTAGGCATACAACGTCAACGAGGCAGTTCCTTTCGAAGGATTCGTCAAACTCCACCTCACCTGCAACCGTTGGGACACCAATGCAGTTGCCGTAGTCGGCGATTCCGCGGATGACGTTCTTCATTATCCACTTTGAGTGATCGCTCCTGGTTATGTCACCAAATCTCAGCGAGTCGAGGAAAGCGATTGGTGTTGTACCCATGCACAGTATGTCTCGGACGACTCCGCCAATTCCAGTCGCTGCGCCGCCATACGGTTCAATCGCGCTGGGGTGGTTATGGCTCTCGATATGGAGCGCAATAACGTAGCCGTCGCCAATATCTACGACTCCCGAATCATAACCTGGTCCAAGTAGAACGCGCTCGCCGGAGGTGGGCAGTTGGCTGAGGGTGGTTTTAGAGGACTTGTAGCTGCAGTGCTCACTCCACTCTGCATCGATCAGCGCCCATTCGAGAGCGTTCGGCTCTCTCCCAAGCTGGCGGCGACCATACTCTAACTCTTCAGGCGTGAGGGTGGTTTGCAAATCGCCTACTAGCATCGTGCCCACTCCACCATGGACTCAAAAACCTTCAAGCCATCTGTCCCGCCTAGTGCCAAGTCGCTCGCTCTTTCGGGATGAGGCATCATGCCCACTACGTTTCGATCTTTGTTCGTGACTGCTGTTATTCCGCGCGATGTTCCGGTCGGATTCTCGTCAGCGTAAGTCATGACGATACTGTCTTCAGCCTCCAGACGGTTTAGGACATCTTCCTCTGCAAAGAAACGCCCTTCGTTGTGGGCGATGGGCATTCTTGCTTCTGATTCCTTTTCGAATTTACACGTGAACGCTGAATCGTTATTTCTGATATGCAGTTTCATCCATTTGCAGACGAATTTTAATGACGAGTTTCTGAGCAGTGCTCCCGGAAGCAGACCCGCTTCGATCAAGATTTGGAAGCCATTGCAAATCCCCAATACCGGCTTGCCATCATTCGCCATTCTTCTGACGATCTCTGTAGCTGGAGAGGAGGCGGCTATGATTCCGGCGCGGAGGTGGTCGCCGAAACTGAATCCCCCCGGTATGATTACCGCGTCGAATGAGGTGGTCGTGAAGTCGTTGTGCCAGATAAGCTGGGTGTCCAAGTTCATTTCGTTTCGCAAAACCTGGAGTGTGTCGCGGTCGCAGTTGCTGCCAGGAAATTGAATGACTGCGACTTTCAAGTCAGTTTCTAGCTCTGATGGTAATCGTGTGAGCGATTGGATTGTAGAGTCGCAGATCGTTGCACATAGCAAGAACTTTGCTCTTAGCTTCCTCTTCGTTCTGCGCCTCGATCTTTGCTGAGAGTAGTTTTCCCGTTCTAACGTCTTTCACACAATCGTAGCCTGCTTTGTGCATTAGATCACGCGTTATGGTCTCCCCTTCGGGATCACGGGCTTGTGGTTTGTTTGAGATGATGATCTCAATTGGAAATGTTTGGTTCACCACAAATCCTCCTGTAGGGTTCCAAGTATCCTAACTCGAAGACTTGGGGGAGGTTCTTCCGGAACCTATCCTTGTCCAAGATCTCGCCCGTTGCCTTGTCCCAGAGTCGCCATGAATCAGGGCTGAGTTCGTCGCCAATCATCAGTTTTCCTTCAGCATCACGCCCGAACTCCAGCTTGAAGTCGACCAGCATGGCTCCGCGTTCATCGAAAAATGTTTCAAGCAATGCTCCTGTCTTGCTTGTAATTTCTCTAATTTCCTCAGTTTCTGATTCTGTGGCGAGTTTGAACAATCTGAGGTGCTGGTCGGTAACCATTGGGTCGTGGTGAGCATCATCCTTTAGATAGAATTCGACCGTAGGAAAAGTAAGCCTCTCACCATTCTGGAAATATTTTCCGATTCCAATGAAGTGCCCTGCGGCCCGGAGTCGGCAGACGACTTCGACGGGAATCATTTGCAGTTTTCTGACTTTGAGTCTCACCTCATCGATTTGTTTGACTAGGTGGTTAGGGATTCCTCGCTCGGTGAGAATCTCATAGAGTCTGGCGGTGATGGTGGCGTTTACTCTTGCTTTTCCTGCGAGTACGTCGTGCTTTACTCCGTCGCCAGCGGTGACATCGTCCCTGAAGGCGAGGATCACAACGCCGGGCTCGTCGGACGTCGTGATCGTCTTGGTCTTGCCCGCGGCAAGTTGACTAATAGACATGTTTGACTCATTAACAGCCAATGGTAAAAACGATTGTTGACATGCGCAAGTGGACAAGCGGACGTTCTGTTCAGCTATAGTGCTTCGGTTATTCGCGAATTTGCTTTCTCAGTGTCAAATTCTTGACTGGGTTTTGCCATTGGAGCCGATCAGAAATTGACGTGGTCGGTTTTGTTTAATGAACGAAATGGCGTGTTCCCGTGAACTCCATCGTCATTCCATACTCATCCGCCGCTCGGATGACCTCAGAGTCGCGCATCGATCCGCCCGGTTGAATTATGGCTGTGACTCCGGCTTTGCCCATTAGGTCAGCCGAGTCGCGGAAGGGTAGAAAGGCATCTGAAGCCATTACTGATCCCTTAACACTCAACCCGGCGTCTCCTGCCTTCATCAACGCAATTCTACAGGAGTCAACTCTACTCATTTGTCCCGCTCCGACTCCGATAAGTTGCTTGTTCGAGCTTAGGACGATGGCATTAGACTTCACTCGCCTCACAATTCGCCAACCAAACATCAATGCCTCCTCCTCGTCGGGCGTGGGTTTTCGCTTGGTGACGACTCGCATCTTTTCCTTATCGTAGAGCATTTGATCCGTGTCTTGGTAGAGGGCGCCACCTTGGATTCTCCTCAACCCTTTCTCTCTTTGAGCCGCGCTTGACTTGAGAACCTGAGTGATGTCGAGGATTCGCCTGTTCTTCTTCTCTCCTAGCAGCTTCAATGCCTCCGGGTCATATCCAGGGGCAACTACTAGTTCGACGAATTTGTCTGCAAGTAGCTGCGCAGTCTCAATGTCCACAGGTCGGGTGAATCCGTATACACCTCCGAATGCCGATACCGGGTCAGTTGCGAGAGCTTTGCGACATGACTCCACGAGTGACGCCCCTTTTCCGGCACCGCAAGGGTTTGTGTGTTTGATGATGATCGTCGCCGAATCTTCGCTCAAGTCTTTTATGAGTGCGCATGCGGCGTCGGCATCTAGTATGTTCGTGTAGCTCAATTCCTTCTCTCCTGCCGCGATCCTAGCGTCAGCAATGCAGCTCCCTTGCGCGGCAGCTAAGTCCCTGTAAACGGCCGCCATCTGGTGGGGATTCTCTCCGTAACGAAGGTCTCTTATCTTCTCGAAACCCAAAGCAAGTCTCTCCGAACTCGGCCATTCCTTCCTAACCCCTGTAGCCGCTGCCAACCGGGCAAAGAATGCGCTAATCACTGCATCGTATACTGCCGTGCGTTCGAACGCCTTCAGCATTAACCTTAATCGCGTCGAGTTGGACATGAGGCCGTTTCCTTGTCTCAACTCGGCGAGGATCGTGGTGTAGTCCTTAGGATCGACGATGACAGCTACGTCTCGATAATTCTTCGCAGCGGCCCTAATCATCGTCGGACCACCAACGTCAATGTTCTCCACAGCGTATGCAACGTCTTGGGATTCTTGTGTTGCTTTCTCGAAAGGGTAGAGGTTCACAACGACCATGTCGATAGGGCTAATGCCCAACTCCGCCACAGTTCTTTGGTCCTCTTCGCTCTCACGCCTGTACAGAACGCCTGCATGAATTTTCGGATGTAAACTCTTTACGCGGCCACCCAGGATTTCAGGAAAACCAGTGTAATCCGAAATTTCGCGGACAGCAATTCGGTTCTCATTCAGTAGCTTTGCCGTTCCACCCGTGGATAATAACTCCACGCCCAGGTCTCGCAGTCCACGGGCAAACTCAAGGACTCCATCCTTGTCGTAAACGCTAATCAATGCCCTACTAATTCTGACAGCCAACTTTGATCGCGTGTCCATTACCCTAAGTGAGACTTAGAACTACCGGAAAGGATAGCGAGATTCGTTGGAGTTGCTTGCGCCGTGCGTTGAGCGCCGCTACATTCGTCTATCTCATTTTCGATTGAAAGACTACAATGAGCACAGGATATGAATTCGTCATTTCTGAGTCAAGAGCGAGGCTGAATCGCGGTCGAGGAACATTTCGACATTGGGTTTCGTGCGGAGAATTGATCCGGGGCAATTGGGTGTAACGGGGCCTTCGAGTGCGGTCTTGACGGCTTTTGCTTTGCGTTCTTCAGGAACCACCGCTAAAACATGTTTCGCACTCAAGAGGGCGGGTACTGTTAGGGTGATGGCTTGTCGGGGGACGTCGTCTATTGTTGGGAAGTGTCCTTCGTGAACTTGCTGCATGCGGCATTCCCGGTCAAGAGTTACGAGTTTGAGGATTTCTTTGGTTTCGAA
>Ga0335081_10018958_pt1 | contig 11126 bp, 6 predicted proteins | sample Lox_Sample_35_FD_206713 | JGI IMG/M metagenome (GOLD analysis project Ga0335081, IMG submission 206713) | Soil microbial communities from Loxahatchee National Wildlife Refuge, Florida, United States - Lox_Sample_3.5 | ecosystem: Environmental > Terrestrial > Soil > Wetlands | place: USA: Florida...
ATGGGGCGCTCGGGGATCGTCTCCATGGGCAAGGCCATGCGGAAGAGCGCGGAAGAGGCCTTCCAGCTCGCCGCGAAGATGGCGCCTCTCGGAGAGATCCTCTCGCCGCCCGAGATCGCTGGCCTCGTCGCGTACCTCGCGTCTCCCGAGGCGAAGAACGTGACCGGCCAGGCGCTCGTGATCGACGGCGGCCAGGTGATGCCGTGAGACCTTGAGAGACGTCAGAGCCGTCTTCTTCGATGCGGGGCAGACGCTCCTCGAGGCGGATCCGCCGGTCGAGGAGGTCTACCGCGAGGCGTTCGCGGAACACGGGGTCGAGGCGGACCTCGAGGCCGTGCACCGCGCGGTGCACGCGACCTGGCGCGAGGTCGATGCCCGGCGCGAGCGCGGCGAGGAGCGATGGGGCGGGCCGGAGGGTGAAACCGGATTCTGGCGGCGCTTCGTCGAGGAGGTCTTCGGCCGCTCGGGCGGGAAGGGGCTGCCGGCGTCCCTTCTCCAGGGCCTCGTCGCGCATTTTCGCGAGGAAAAATACTGGAGGGTCTACCCGGAGACGCACGAGGTCCTCGCGGCACTTCGCGGCGCGGGGATGACGCTTCTCGTCGTCAGCAACTGGGACTCGACGCTTCCGGGCCTCCTCGAGCGGCTGGGGCTCCTGCCTTTCTTCGACGGCGTCGTCGTCTCGGCGGTCGTCGGGGCGTCGAAGCCCTCGCGCGCCATCTTCGACGAGGCCGTCCGGCTGGCGGGCGTCGCGCACGCGAACGCTCTCCACGTGGGCGATTCGCTCGTCGACGACTACCACGGTGCTCGCGCGGCGGGCCTTCGCGCGCTGCTCCTCGACCGCCGGGGCCGCCACCACCCTCCCGAGGTCGAGTCCATCGCGTCCCTCGCGGAGCTGCCCGGCCAATTGGATGGACACCTCACGGCTTAGACTCCCGGGAACATGTCGTCGCTCTTCCGGCGAAAGCCGCTGGATGCCCTGATCGCCGAAGGCGGCGACGAGGTCCACGGTCTCAAGAAGACCCTCAACTGGGTCGACCTGATGGCCCTCGGCATCGGCGCGATCATCGGAGCCGGCATCTTCGCGACGCTCGGCAGCGCGACGTCCGGCGGCACGGGTGCCCCGCCCGCGGGGCCCGGCGTCACCCTCTCGATCCTCCTCACGGCCGTGGCCTGCGGCTTCTGCGCGCTGTGCTACGCGGAGTTCGCGAGCCTCGTGCCGATCGCGGGCTCGGCGTACACGTACAGCTACGCGACGCTGGGCGAGCTCGTGGCGTGGATCATCGGGTGGGACCTCATCATCGAGTACGCCGTCGGGAACATCGCCGTCGCGATCTCGTGGGCCGCGTACTTCCGGCAGCTCATGCTCGGCTTCGGCGTCCAGATCCCCGCGTGGATGGCGACGGACTACCGCTCGACGGTGCTCGCAGCCCAGGCCGCCGCCGAGTCCGGCGCGGCGAGCCTCGGCCCCGAATACGCGCTCGCCTTCGAGGCGCACCTGCACCACCCGGTCCTCCTCGGCATCCCGATCGTCTGCAATCTCCTGGCGGTCGCCATCACGGCCGCGATCACGTGGATCCTCGTCATCGGCGTCAAGGAGTCGGCGCGATTCAACAACGTGATCGTCGTCCTGAAGCTCATGACGCTCCTCTTCTTCATCGCCGTGGGCGCGATGTGGGTGAAGCCCGCGAACTGGCGGCCGTTCTTCCCCGGCGGCCTCCACGGCGTCTGGACCGGAGCCTCCCTCATCTTCTTCGCGTACATCGGCTTCGACGCGATCTCGACGGCCGCCGAGGAATGCGAGAACCCCGGCCGCGACATGCCGCGCGGAATCCTCGGCTCGCTCGGGATCTGCACGGTGCTCTACCTCGCCGCGGCCCTCGTTCTCACCGGAATGATCCCGTTCGCGAAGCTGGGAGGCGTCGCCGACCCCCTCGCGGCCGCGCTCTCGTACGTCAACCAGGGCTGGGCCGCGGGCATCCTCGCGTTCGGCGCCGTGGTCGCGATGACGTCCGTCCTCCTCGTCTTCCAGCTCGGACAGCCGCGCATCCTCATGGCGATGTCGCGCGACGGGCTCCTGGGCCCGTGGTTCGGGAAGATCCATCCGAGGTACCGGACGCCGCACGTCACGACGATCCTGACGGGAATCTTCGTGGCGTTCTTCGCGGCCGTCGCGAACATCGACGAGGTCGTCCAGCTCACGAACATCGGCACGCTCTTCGCGTTCGTGCTCGTGTGCATCGGAATCCTCATCCTGCGCGTCCGCGAGCCCGGGCGGCCGCGGAAGTTCCGCGTCCCGTTCTCGCCCGTGACGCCCGTTCTCGGAATCGCGATGTGCCTCGTCCTGATGGCGGGTCTGCCGGCCCTCACGTGGCTCCGTTTCGGGATCTGGCTCGTGGCGGGCCTCGTCATCTACTTCCTCTACGGCGCGCGCCGCAGCCGGCTCGCGGCGAAGGCCTGAGCCGCCCGCGTCGGGATGGACGCCGCGTGCTGAAAAACCTCGCCGGCCTGTGGCGCCACCGCGCGCTCGCTCACGTCCTCGTCGCCCGTGAGCTGAAGGCCCGTTATCGCGGCAGCGTCCTGGGGTTCTTCTGGTCGCTCCTGAACCCGCTTCTCATGCTCGCGGTCTACGCGATCGTCTTCGCCGTCATCTTCACGGGCCGCGGCCCCGCGACGTCGCCGTACGCGATCTTCCTCTTCTCGGGCCTTCTGCCGTGGACCTGGCTGTCGTCGTCCCTGACCGACGCGGCCGCGTCGCTCACGACGCACGGGGCGCTCCTCAGAAAGATCCTCTTCCCGGCCGAGGTGCTGCCTCTCGTTTCGGTCCTCGCGCAGGGAGTCCACTTCGTCCTCGCCCTGCCCGTCCTCCTCGCCGGCCTCGTCCTCGGCGCGCTCGGCGTCTTCGGTCCGTCGATCCCGCTCGGATGGCCGCTCGTGCAGGCCGTGCCGCTCTTCGTCCTCGAAGGCATCTTCGTCGCGGGGGTCGGGCTCCTCCTCGCGGCGCTCACGGTCCATTTCCGCGACGTGAAGGATCTCCTCGCGACGGTTCTTTCGCTGTGGTTCTTCGCGACGCCCGTCCTGTACACGCTTTCCGACATCAGGCAGGAGCGCGTGCGCGCCCTCCTGCTCCTCAATCCGGCGGCTCCCTTCTTCGACGGGTGGCACGAAGCGCTCTTCTACGCGCGGTGGATCGAGCCGTCCCGGTGGGGCCTCCTCGTCGCGATCGCCGTCGTTTCTTTCTTTCTCGGGTACGCGCTCTTCGACCGGCTGCGCGATTCGTACCCGGAGGCCGTATGACACCGGCGGCGCCCGCCGTCGCGGCCGAGGCGCTGTCGAAGAGCTACCGCAAATGGGGCCGCACGCGCGCGTTCGGCACGCTCAAATCGGCGTTGCTCGGGCGCTCGCTCGCGGCGGCGCTCGCCCCGTCGGAGGTGGTGGCCGCCCTGTCGGACGTTTCCTTCACGGTCGCGCGCGGCGAGACCTTCGGCGTCGTGGGGCCGAACGGCGGCGGCAAGTCCACGCTCCTGAAGCTCGTCGCCGGCCTCTTCAAGCCCACTTCGGGGCGGATCGCCGTGGACGGGAAAGTGTCGGCCCTCATCGAGCTGGGGGCGGGCTTCCACCCGGAGATCTCCGGGCGCGAGAACGTCGTCATCAACGGCGTCATGCTGGGGCTCACGCGCAAGGAGATCGAGAGGAAGCTGCCCGAGATCGTCGCGTTCTCGGGCCTCGAGGACTTCATCGACGAGCCCGTGAAGACGTACTCGTCGGGCATGTACGTGCGCCTCGGCTTCGCGGTCGCCGTGCACGTGGATCCGGACATCCTCGTCGTGGACGAGGTACTCGCCGTCGGCGACGAGGCCTTCGCCCATCGCTGCCTCGACACGATCGCGGAGTTCTCGCGGCGCGGCAAGACGATCTTCTTCGTCTCGCACTCGCTCGTCCTCGTGGAGGAGCTGTGCGACCGCGTGCTCTACCTCCAGGCGGGGCGGATCAGGGCGCTCGGCGACCCCAGGGAGACGCTCGCGAAATACCGCCTGGACGTCGCGGCCGGCGAAGGCACACGCCTCGCGACGGAGCATCGGAAGAACGAGGAGATTTTGCTTCGGACAGCACCGGACAGCGGCGAGGCGGCGCTGCGCGCCGGGGAAACTTCTGTGCAGCGGGAGAAGGCGCTTTTCTTGGAAGGGGTAAGAGGCAGAGAGGCTCCCGGTGCCGCCTCGGCTGTCGAGCGCGCGTCCCTCCATTCACCCTTCGAAGAAAAAGCGCCGTTACCCGAAACTTCTCGAAGGCAGGAAACGGAACTGCCGTCGGAAAAGCCTCTGGAACAGAAGATTTCTCCGCGCCGATGGGGTAATCGCGACGTCTCCATTACAGGCTGCCGGTTGCTCGACGCTTCCGGGGCCGAACGCTACGCGTTTCGCTCGGGGGAATCGCTGACGGTCGAGATCGCCGTCGAGCCGCGCTTTTCCATCGACGATTTCGTCTTCGGAATCGGAATCTTCACGCCCGACGACGTGTGCGTGCACGGCAGCAACACGGAGACCGACGGCTTCCTGCCCGGGCGCCTCGACGGCCCGGCGACCGTGCGTGTGACACTGCCGCGCCTCGACCTCGGGACCGGGACGTATCTTCTGGACGTGGCCGTGCACTCCCGACGGGAGACGCCCTACGACTACTGGCGCGGCGCGTGCCGCTTCCAGGTGGACTCGCCCGATCGTGACGCGGGCCTCTACCGCCCGGAACGCCGCTGGGAGTTCGCGGGCGCCGTCTCGGTGAGCGCGCGGTGATCCGGCCGGAACGCGTCGACCGGACGCTCCTATCGCTCCTCGTCCTCGCGGTGCTGCTGCTCGTCCTCGAGCCCGGCGTGGTCCCGCTCTTCGAACCGGACGAGGGCCGCTACGCCGAGATCCCGCGCGAGATGCTCGCGTCCCACGACTTCGTGACCCCGCGCCTGAACGGCGTCCTGTACTTCGAGAAGCCTCCGCTCTACTACTGGACGGTCGCCGCGTCGATGGCGCTCCTCGGCCCGACCGAGCTCGCGGTTCGCCTCCCGGGGAAGCTCGCCGCGGTGTCGACGGTGCTCCTCGCCGTGGCCTTCGCGCGGCGCCGCTGGGGGACGCGAACGAGTCTCCTCGCGGGCCTGATCCTCGCGACGTCGGTCCTCCTCGTCGCGCTCGCGCGGATCGCTCTGATCGACCCGATGCTCTCTCTCGCGCTCTCGGCCGCGACGTTCGCCTTCGCCTCGTTCGCGGAGCGGGATGCTGCGGGAGATGGCCGTCGCGCCCGGCGCGCTCTCTACGCGTTCCACGCCGCGTGCGCGGCTGCGATCCTCCTCAAAGGCCTCGTCGGCGTCGTCCTGCCGGGAGGCGCGATCGTCCTCTGGACGCTCGTCACGGGCCGGTGGCGAACGCTGGTCCGCGTCTTTTCGCCGGGACCCGTCCTTCTTTTCTGCGCGCTGGCGGTTCCCTGGCACGTCGCGATGGCCCTTCGCCATCCCGACTTCCTGCGGTTCTACTTCGTGCACGAGCACTTCCAGCGCTTCGCCACGGCGGAGTCACGGCGCCCCGGGCCCTCCATGTACTTCGTCCCCGTCCTCCTCGCCGGCTTTCTGCCGTGGACGGGCTTTTTCGGGCGATTCCGGGAGGCGTGGCCGGGCTTTTCACGCGGAGCGTGGCGGGCGCGCGGGACCGAGGCGTTCCTCTGGATCTGGTCGATTCTTGTGTTCGTGTTCTTCTCGGCTTCGCGGTCGAAGCTCATCCCGTACGTTCTTCCGATCTGGCCCGCTCTCGCGGTGCTCCTCGCTCTCGGCATCGAGCGCGCCCGGCAACGGGGCGCGGAGTTTCGCGCCGACCGGCGCATCACAGCGGCGTTCTTCGGGCTCCTTTTCACGGCAGCTTTGGCCTGGGGGTGGGGCGCGGGATATCTCGAGCGTTTCGGAAGCGCGCGCACGGGCCTTCTCGCGCTCGTCGCCCTCCTCGGCGGGTTCGTCGTCAACGTTTCGCCTCGGCTCTTCGGCGCGCGGCGAGGCGGAGATCCCGTCCTCCCCGTGGCGGCGCCGTGGCTCGCCACCGTGGCCGGGCTTCTCATCGTGCTTCCCGGCGCGGCACGCGAGATCACGCCGTGGCCGGTCGCTTCGCGCGTCCTCGAGATCCTGGAGCCGGACGATCTCCTCCTGCAGAAGGGGCACTACCTCGAAGTGCTTCCGTTCTACGTCAGGCGCCTCACACCGGTAGCGTCCCTCGGGTGGAGCGAGCTGGATTTCGGCCGGTCGCACCCCGGGACCGAGGCGCTCTTTCCGTCCGAGGAGGCTTTCGCGGCGGAGTGGAGCGGGAGCCGGCGGATGCTCGTCGTCGTTCACCGGGATCAGCTCGCCGCGTTCGGCCGGCCGCCCCTGTCGGGAACTCGCGCGGAGGTCCTTGCCCGGGAAGCGAGCGGGAAGCACTTGCTGCTCTCGAATCGGCGAATGGGATCTCCGTCCAAATTCTTGGATTGAAACTCGGTCCCATCGATAGAGCCCGGGAATCTTTCCTTTGACTCCAGTGCCTTAGCTTGAGTAGGCTCTCGCCCCTGAAGGCAGGTAAATTGCACGCTGGTTTGTGGGATTCGTCACAACCTGAGCAGGAGAGTGCGCGACGTGAGCTTCCGAGATCTCGGGAAGCTTCGCGGAGCGACAGGACAGGAGAGCGGGAATCGCGCTTCATGAGAGCAGAACGGGACGCGAAAGAAGTGGCGCACAGGAGTCTTCCATCGGCCGTTGAACCTCACGTCGAGATCCCAAATTCCGTTTCAATTTCAGGAGGTAGCTTGAACATGAAATCACGCTGGTTGAGCACGTTCATGGTGCTCGCGCTCGCCGTCGTCGGTCTGACGGCGAACGTGGCCATTTCGCAGACCACGGGAGGCATCGAGGGCACCGTCACCGACGCCAACGACGCCCCGCTGCCGGGCGCGAGCGTCGACCTCAGGTCACCGAGCCTCCAGGGAGGGCGGTCCGCCGTCACGAACTCGGCCGGCCACTTCCGCTTCCCGGTCATCCCTCCCGGCACGTACACGGTGACGTGCGCTCTCTCGGGCTTCAAGAAGGTCGAGAAGCGCGGTGTGACGGTCAACCTCGACACCACGGCCACCGTGGTGATCCGGATGGAGATCTCGGTCACGCAGGAGATCGTCGTTTCGGGCGAGGCGCCCGTCGTCGACACGAGCGACGCCGCGACCGGCCTCAACATCCGTCAGGACGAAGTCCAGAAGCTGCCGCTCGGACGCAACTACGCCCAGGCCGTGGAGCTGAACCCGGGCGTCGGGATCGACTCGGGAGACACGCAGGGCCGTGCCATCGCCTTCTCGATCTACGGCGCGACTTCCATCGAGAACCAGTACCTCGTGGACGGCGTCAACACGACGAACGTCATCCGCGGCTTCCAGGGCAAGGGAATAAGCCCCGAGTTCGTCGAGGAGGTCCAGATCAAGACCGGCGGCTACGAGGCCGAATACGGCCGCGCGATGGGCGGCATCATCAACGTCGTCACGAAGTCCGGCGGAAACGACTTCCACGGCGACGCCTTCGGCTACTTCAACTCCACGGGCCTCACGGCCGCCAGCAAGGCGAACGCCGCGACCGATCAGAACTTCAAGACCTGGAACCAACTGCCCGGCGTGGACACAACGCAGCAGGATGTCCAGGATTTCGGCGCCGACCTCGGCGGCTACGCTCTCAAGGATCGCCTCTGGTTCTTCGGCGCGTACAACCGCGTCCAAGGGACCGTGGACCAGAACACGCTCGCCGGAACGGGGCTGCCGAACGCGGGGGAAACATTCCCGCTCAGCACCGAGGCCGACCTCTTCTCCGGCAAGCTGACGGGGAGGCCCACCGACTCCACGACGATCGTCGCCACGATCTTCGGCGACCCGGAGGTGCGCACGGGCGCGCAGCGCAACTTCACCTCCAGCAATCCCCTTTCTCAGGACGGCACACGCAAGATCGGCGCGACCGACTTCGCGCTCGGGGTCACGCAGCTCTTCGGCTCTTCGGGCCTCTTCGACGTCCGTTACTCCCGCCACGAGGACCGCTTCGCGCTCACGGGGGGGGGAGCGAGCACCGTGTCCGTCCAGGACTACAACCCGGCGGACGGGGGGAGCCTGAACAGCCCCGTCGCCTCCGGCGGGTTCGGCTCCATCCGCGGGTACCACGACGACAACAAGTCCAAGCGGGACGCAGTCAAGGGGAGCGGGACCTTCTTCCTCGGGACGCACGAGATCAAGGGAGGCATCGACTTCGAGAACAATCTGACCGAGGCCACGGACGCCTTCAGCGGCGGCTCGCTGCTTTCGATCTATGCGTGCACCCCGCAGGTCTGCACCGGCGCCCACGCGGGTGATGCGGTCTACTACGGGCACAGCTATTACTCGCTGACGACGGACAAGTCGAACCTTCAGAACGCGTGGCTGGCCGGCGGCAACACGGTGAGCCCCCGCGTGTACCGGACCGGCGCCTTCCTCCAGGATGCGTGGAAGGTGCTCCCGAACCTCTCCGTTCACCTCGGCCTTAGGTGGGACCAGGAGGACGTCCGCCAGGCCGACGGCACCAAGATCTACAACAGCATGGCCGTGGACGCGAACGGCAACGTCCTGCAGCAGGGGGGCCAGGCCTTCCTCCTGAAGAACGAGTGGCAGCCCCGCATCGGCATCTCGTGGGATCCGGCGAAGGACGGCTCGACGAAGGTCTCGGCCTCGTACGGCCGCTTCTACTACGCGCTGCCGACCGACCTCACGGTCCGCTCCTACAACCTCAAGATCGACGCCACCACCTTCAACTACAACGGCGGCACGACCACAGCCGCGGCCCTGGCGCAGGATCCGACGATCGGCCGGGCGGCCTTCACGCAGGGGGGCGTCAGCTCCGAGCCGTTCCAGGACAACCTGAAGGGGATCTACCAGGACGAGTACGCGCTCGGCTTCGAGAAGGCTCTCAACCCGAATCTCTCGGTCGCCGTCCGCTACACGTACCGGAACCTCGGCCGGACGATCGAGGACCGGTGCGACTTCGACGCAGGCTATCCGGAAGCCAACGGCAACACCTGCGTCATCATCAACCCCGGCTCCTCGAGCCCCTTCGCGACGGGGGTAGGGGTCCACACGTGCGACGGGCGCGACTACATCGACGCCAGCGGCAACTCGCCGCAGTCGCAGTGCACCGGCCCGCAGACGACGGACGTGGCCATCCCCGCCGCCGAGCGGAAGTTCCACGGCGTCGAGTTCGTCGTCAAGGATCGCATCTCGAACCAGGTGTGGGCCCAGTTCAGCTACCTCTGGTCGCACCTCTACGGCAACTACAACGGGGAGGCCTCGATCGGCGAGTTCCAGGCCCCGGGCGGCGGCCAGACGGACCCCGGCATCAACGCCGACTACGACTACCCGCTCTTCCTGAAGAACGCCTATGGGGACCTCTCCCAGGACCACCGGCATCAGTTCCGCCTCGACGGGTCGTACACGCTGCCGTTCGGCCTGACGGCCGCTCTCAGCGCCCACCTGCGCTCCGGCGGACCGCTGTCCGAGTACGGCTACTTCAACAGCGGGTACGGCGCCGAGGGCTACCAGATCGTCCCGACCGGCACCGCGGGCCGGCTCCCGTGGGACTACGACTTCAACCTCTCGGCTTCGTACGCGCTCAAGTTCAGCGCGGTCACCGTGACGCTCATCGCCCAGGGGAACAACCTCCTGAACAGGCAGGACGTCGTCGGCCGGGTGCAGGATTGCACGATCGACCCTCCTCCCACTCCGAGCGCGGTGACGAACTGCTCGGTCGTGACGAACCCGACGAGCGCGAATCCGAGCTACGGCCTGATTTCCTGGAGGAGCAACCCGCGGACGCTCAAGCTCGGGGTCCGAGCCAGCTTCTAGATCGGTTCAAAATGCTCCAGGGAAGGGGAGGCCTTCGGGCCTCCCCTTTTTTCGCACCACCTCCGCAATGAAGCGCACCACGCTCCCTTTCGCCTCCCTTCTGCTTCTCACCGCATTGGCCTCGCCGGGCTCGCCCACGGGACCGCCGCCCGCGAGCGGAGCCGGGAAGCCGGCCCGCCCGGCTCCGCTCTTCGTCGTCGGCTGGGACGGGGCCGACTGGAAGCTCCTCGATCCGCTCATGCAGCGCGGCCTGATGCCGAATCTCTCGGCGCTCGTCGCGAGCGGGCGGACCTGGAACCTCGAGACCTTCAACCCGATGATCTCGCCGCTCATCTGGACGACGCTGGCGACGGGCCGCTCGCCCGTCGATCACGGCATCGCCGACTTTCAGGAGATCGATCCGAAGACGCGGGAGCGGCTCCCGATCTCGGGCTGGTCGCGGAAGGTCCCCGCCATCTGGAACGTCGCGAGCGCGAGAGGGCTGAAGGTCGGGGTCGTGGGCTGGTGGGCGACGTGGCCCGCCGAGAAGGTCGACGGCTTCTTCGTCTCGGATCGCGCCTCACCGGTTCTGTTTCCGGCCGAAGTCCTGAGCGGCTCTCCGGCGCTGACGTGGCCCGAGGGCCTCGCCGAGGGGGTTCGCCTCGTCGGGCGCCGCGAGGGGACGCCCGGCTTCGACGAAGTCTCGCGGGCGCTCCGCGTGACGAGGGCGGAGTTCGACGCTGCGGTCGCCGCGAACAAGGACCTCGCCGACCCGATCACCGGCTACCAGAAGATCCTGGGCTCGACGCGGGTCTACGCGCGGACGGCCCTCGACCTCTACGACAGGGAGAAGCCCGATCTCCTGATGGTCTACTTCGAGGGAACCGACGAGATCGGGCACCTCCTCGCGCGCTTCACCGCGCCGAAGCTCCCGGCCGTCTCCGAGGAGGACTTCCGGAAGTACGGGGGCGGGGTCGCCGCCTACTTTCAGGAGGCCGACCGGATCCTGGGCGAGCTCCTCGGGCGCGCCGAGAAGGCCGGGGCGAACCTGGTCCTGCTGTCCGACCACGGCTTCAAGTGGGGGGCCGACCGGCCGTCCTACTCCTCGTCCATCCAGTTCGACACGGCATTCCTGTGGCACGAATCGCCGGGGATCCTCGCGGCGGCGGGGCCGGCCTTCCCGCCAGCGGCCGCGCGCGGGAAGGCGGGAGTCTTCGACGTTGCGCCCACGCTCTGCCGCCTTCTCGGGCTCC
>Ga0335081_10018959_pt1 | contig 11125 bp, 12 predicted proteins | sample Lox_Sample_35_FD_206713 | JGI IMG/M metagenome (GOLD analysis project Ga0335081, IMG submission 206713) | Soil microbial communities from Loxahatchee National Wildlife Refuge, Florida, United States - Lox_Sample_3.5 | ecosystem: Environmental > Terrestrial > Soil > Wetlands | place: USA...
GCCGCGAGCAGGTTTCGCCACAACTGGCCGCCGCCGAACATCGGTGTGAGAAGAAGCACCATGATACCGCGCTAAGCGATAATATCCGGGGTGAGTTGATCCTCGATCGCGCGGATTTTGTCGCGCAGGACCAGCTTGCGTTTTTTCAGCCGCTGCACCTGGATCACGTCAGAGCCCGGCGACATCGCCAGGGCGGAGATCGCGGCGTCGAGGTCGCGATGCTCCTGCAGCAGGCGCGCCAACTGCTCCCGCAATTCGCGCTCTTCGTTCGGCGTCATCGGCACGTTGATAGGCTTTCCGGCATAGGCCGACCCGGCAGAGCCGGTGAATTATCGCGTTTTCCACAGCGGCCTTCAAGCCGACGGAAAATACCGCCGCATCAATGACTTTGCCCGGAATTGCCGCGTCGCGGAGGTGGGTGTAACGTGTCCTTGCGACGAGTCTGCGTTAAACTTATCTCGTCTGGGAGCCACTGTTTGAGGAGACATATTGAATGTCGATGCAATCGCACCTGGCGGAACTCGAAAAAAAGCATGAGGCACTCGAAGAGGAAATCACCGAATGCCTTACCCACCCCGGGATCGATGATCTGAAAATCGTGGAACTCAAGCGGAAGAAATTACAGGTCAAGGATGAGATCGAGCGGTTGCGGCACTAGCCTAGTCAGCGTCCACTGATCGATCGTTCATAAACGTCGATAGCGCAAGCGCTGCCCCCGGCGATGGGCTGGGCGGTGGCGCTTTTACGTTTTGCAATGGGCTATAATGTCGCCCAACGGCTTGGGGGGAAACTATGTCTTGCATTCGAATCCATCGCTTTGCCTTCGGCACGCTGGTCGCGCTCTTGGCTGTGCTCGCCTGCGGCGCCGCACGCGCCGACGACTACCCGAACCGCGTCGTTACGCTGGTCGTGCCCTATCCGCCGGGCGGCGGTGTCGATGCCATGGCACGCGTGGTGGCGCAGAAACTGTCGGACGCCTTTCATCAGCAGGTGATCGTCGACAACAAGCCGGGGGCAGGCGGGACCCTCGGCACCCGCTTTGTCGCCCATGCGGCGCCGGACGGCTACACGCTTTTGCTCGGCCACACCGGCACCATCTCGATCAATCCCAGCCTTTACGCGCATCCCGGCTACGATCCGCGCAAGGACTTCGCGCCCATCGGGCTCGTCGCCTCGATGCCGATTGCGCTGATCGCGCATCCCTCGTTCCCGGCGAAATCGGTGGCTGACGTGGTCGCACTGGCCAAAAAGGAGCCCGGCAAGCTCAATGTCGGTACCTCGGCGCTCGGCACCGGCGGCTATATGACCGCCGAGCACTTCAAGGCGGAGGCCAATGTCGACGTCGTGATCGTCCCTTATAAAGGCACCGCCCCGCTGATGACCGATCTGCTCGGCGGCCACGTGCCGATTGCCTTCGGCGTGCTGCCGCCGGCGCTCGGCAACATCAAGGCCGGCAAGCTGCGCGCCATCGCCGTCACCAGCGCCAAGCGCTTCTCGCTGCTGCCCGACGTCCCGACCTTCGGTGAGTCCGGCATACCGGGCTTCGAAGCTGTGCTGCATTATGGCTTGCTGGCGCCGGCCGGCACGCCGCAGAACATCGTCGACAGGCTCAGCGTCGAGTTGCGCAAGCTTGTCGGCATCGCGGAGGTAAAGCAGCGCATTCACTTCGAGGGCGGCGACCCGCTCACCTCGACGCCGGCCGAATATGCCGCCGATATCGACAAGGAGGAGAAGAAGTGGAGCGCGCTGGTGCACAAGCTCGGGCTCAAGGTGCAATAGCCGCTAGGCTGCCAGCATGCATCCGACCGCCGGGCCGCGATTTGCGCTGCGACCGGTCGCTTAATCCGAAGGCGGCAAGAAGGCCGAAGGCAAGATGATTTGGCCGCTGTCGATCGAGGCGCCGATGCCGCGCTGCTGCAGCGTGCGATCGGCGAGTTCCTGCTCGGCAAGCGCATAGCGCTCACCGCGTGCCAGCACGACGAAGGCAAGGAACAACGCGCTCGCCAGCATGGCGCCGTTGAACAGGACGTCGAAAACGACGCGCGGGCGCGAGCGCTTGCTGCCGTGACGGCGTTGAGATGGTAGTTCGGTCGGCAAGGGTCTCTCCTTCAATGGCCCCCTCGCGTCGGCGACACCGCGGGCGACAACCGGTCCACCCGATCATGACGCACGACCGCTAACGAATCGTGATTGGCTGCACTCGGATACAGGCGCGGCCGTAACCGCTTAGGGCGCGGCAGCGTCTATCCCACCTTGGCAAAGCAATTCCCGCGCCAAGTCGTGGTGGACGCCGCAAGTAAAAATTCAGGCGGAATCGGCAAGCAATTGATACAGGTCATATTCAAAAACCGCAATTTATTGAAGATTTGCCTCCGCTACGGCTCTTCTCCGTCCGCCCGCACCGGACGATCCCGAAAAACAAAAACCGGGGGCACTCATGCACAAATCCACGACCATCCTCATTGTAGCCTTGGCTGTCGCGCTGGCGGCAGGTCCGCAAGCGCTTGCACAAACGGCGGATCAGTCGACGACGCTGACCGCGCAGAAGAAGAATGTCGCTCCGGTGCGGTCGGCACCGGTGCGCACAGCCGCGCCAGTCCGCTCGGCGCCGGTTCGTACGGCGCCACACAATGTCACGGTCAAGTCGCACACCGTCTCCAAGCCGGTCGCGACGACACACACGTCGAAGCCGGTCGTGAGTAAGACAACGACGAAGCCGGTGATGACCAAGACGACGACCAAGCCGGTGACGACCAAGACGACCGGAAAGACCACGACCAAGCCGACCGTCACCACGACAACGAAGCCAACCAAACCGACGCTGACGACGACGACCAAGCCGACCAAGCCGACGGTGACGACCACCACGAGCAAGCCAGGCCTCAAACAGGGCCCCGGCAAGAAGACGCTGACGCAAGGGCCCGGCAAGACAAAGGGCACCGTGGGTAGCGGCCCGGGCTTTAAGAAAGGCACCAACAAGCAGATCACCACCGGCCCCGGCAAATTGCGTGATCGCACGGTGCGCACCGACCGCGGCAACGCGGGCAGGTTCAGAGACCAACGCCGCGTCGTGATCAACCGCGAGCGGCGGCGCATCTTCGTCAACAACCGTTGGCGCACATTGGTGCCGCTGGTCGCGCTCGGTACTCTCGTGATCGGCGCCGAGACGCTTTATGCCGACGGCTATCTGCCGGTGCCGGAACCGGTCTGCGAAGGCTATGCCGAGGACGGCAGCCGGCTGCGCTGGATGGCGGTGCCGACCGAAGACGGCGGCAGCGAATTTCAGTGCGTGGCCTATAGCCCGCAGCGCAATCGGACCATCACCGAAATCGAGCTGCCGGCTTCACCGGTGATGCAACCTCCGTCGCCGCCGGAAACGATGGGTGCCGCGCCGGCGAGCCCGCCGCCCGTGGCAACGCCGGCGCCGGGACCTGTCCCCGCCACCGGTTGCGAGCTGCTGATCTACTCGGAGACCAACTTCAAGGGCACGTCGTCTCCGGTCGATGAGGATCAGCCCGCGCTCGGCGACGAGGGCTGGCAAAACGAGATCGCCTCTATCGAAATCAAGTCGGGAACCTGGGATTTCTATTCCGATGAGAATTACGGCGGCGATGTCATGCGCCTGGGCGCCGGGTCCTATCCGACGCTCGATCCGAAGTGGAGCAAACATATTGGCTCGTTCCAATGCTCCGCTCCCGGTAAGTGAGCGTCGGGCCCCCAAGGTTGGGCTCGCGCCGAGGCCGTCCCCCCGCCCTTAATGGGCGGGGGGATTTGCGTTTGCCCCGCTGTGGCCATATTGTTCGGCGTCCTTGCCGCTTCGATCCGTTGGGAGGCTCTCATGCAAATTATGCCGCGCCATTGGCTCGCCGCGCTCGTCGCCGCTTGCAGCGTCATCGCTGTGGCCGCGCCCGCAGCCCACGCCTTCACCATCGACAATCAGAGCAGCAATAGCGGCAGTGGCGGCGCCCGCTACGCCGATCCCGACGAGCAGTTCTCCAATTCGGGCAATGGTTTGTCGACCTATCACTTGGGCGACACGACCGTCCAATTCGGCGGGCAGCCGCAGTCCTTCGATCAGCGCTACAATTCGAACCGCATGTTCGATCCGCTCGGGCGGCCCGGCGACGACCGCTGAACGCCGCCGTCAGCGTCGAGATTGAGGGGCCCCATGCGGGCCCCTTTGTTTTTGCGTCACGAATTTTACGCGGCGGATTTAACGACAAATTTATGGGCGCGCCGCCGCTTGTGTCCCGGCGCGGCGTTGAAGGCACGGCATTGCAGGCCTAACCTCTCCGCCGGCTTTTTAAGGAGACGCACATGCCCGTCAGACCCGCTATCGCTGTGGCAATTGTCGCTCTTGTCGCCGCCTCCGGCTCAGCCGTCGCCAATCCGCTCGACGGCGCCTATCGCGGCATGCTCGTTTGCGAGAAGCTGCAGACCTCGCAGTTCATGTTGCGCGCGCCGTTCGACATCATGGTCAACGGCAAAACCGCGATCGCCGCGCGGCCGATCTTCAATCTCAAGGGCACGCTCGTGGTCGGCAGCGAGATCGCGACCGGCACCGTCGCCGATGACGGCTCGATCAAGCTCACCTCGACCTGGAAGGCCGGCGGCTCGAGCTATCAAGGCAGCTATGGCGGCGTGCTCAACGACAAGGGCGGCACGCTCACCGGCACGCAGGCCTGGACCATGCCGCAAGGCCAGCAGACGCGGAATTGCACCGCCGCGGTGGTGCTGACCAAGTCGTAAAGCGACCGTTCGCTCAATTGCCGAAGCTCTTGACGTCGCCGCAATCGGCGGCGACCCACTTGCCTTCGATGACGCGCTTCATCGTCATGGTATGCGCGCCGTCGCTGATCGCCATGTTGATGGTGCCGGTGACCGCCTGCGGGCTCGCCGCCTGAAAATGAATCGTGCCGGTCGTCGTCGCGCGGCCGCCGCTGCATTCCATGTGCAGGTCCATGACCGAGCTGCTGCTGGAAAGGACGGTCTCCCGGCAGTGATGCTCGCCCTTGTCCTGATCGACATCGATGCCGCGCTTCAGGCTCGCTTCGCTGATGCACTGCTTGCTGGTGTGCGGCTTGCTCATGCGCGCGCGGCTCGCCGCCATGGCCGCCTCGAATTTGGCGCGTCGCTCGGGCGTCATGCGCGCGAGCAGTTCGGGCGGAACGGGAAGGGTGCCGGAGGCTTCGCCTTGCGTGCTCATTTCCCATAGACCGGGGCGAATATTGAGCATGACCGGGGCGGCCTGAGCGGCAAACGTTGCGCCGCAGGCGAGGGCGAGGCCGGTGAAGAGAATGCGGGCAATGGACATGGGTCGTCTCCGTCGGTTGGTCAAAATCCCCAAACCGATGGGCCGCGCCAAGCGGCCCATGCCCCCGTCCGAGGAGAATTATAAAGGCGGCGCGTGCGCCTCGTCCATGGGGAGGGCTGCCGCCCCGGAGCGGACCAGAAACCGGGTGGCGGCGGGACTGCCCGCTTGCCATGTCACGCGGCAGGGAGCCTGACATGGCCAAGAGCTATTACAGCACGGTATTCGTGCAATCGGCCGATACGGTCTGGAGTGTGGTGCGCGACTTCAACGCCTATCCGGTGTGGGTCGATGGCGCCGGCATCAGCGAAATCGAGGGCGGCAAGCCGGGTGAAACGGTCGGCGCTGTGCGCCGCGTACTCTACAACGGGCGCATCATCCGCCAGCGTCTGCTTGGGCAGTCGGACGTCGAACGCTCGCAGACTTATGCCTTTGCCGAGGAGGCCTCGCTGCCGGTCGACAACTACCGCGCCACGATCCGGGTGACGCCGGTCGTCGACGGCGATCGCGCCTTCGTCGAATGGTGGGCGACCTTCGACTGCGATACCAGCGAGCGCGAGCAGCGCAGCGCGTTTTTCAGCGCCGCCTTTGCCGGCTGGCTCGAGTCGTTGCGGCGCAGGCTGGTGAAGGCGGGAGTTTAGCCTCTCACGTGGAATAGGTGGCGAAGGCCGCGGTGCCGGCGCGGGCGCGGTGGTCGGTCTTGACGTTGACCAGCGCCACCGAGCCGCGCTCGACCTCGCGCTGCGCGCGGTCGAGCGCCGGGCGGATTTCGCCGGGCTGCTCGACATATTCGCCGTAGCAGCCGAGCGCTTCCGCCATCTTGTCGAAGCGCGTGTAGCCGAGATTGCGCCCCGGCTTGTTGCCGTCCGGATCGGCTGTCCAGCCGCCGTTGAGGCTGACCACGACCAGGATCGGCGTGTTGTGGCGCACCGCGGTGTCGAGTTCGAGCGCATTCAAGCCGAACGATCCGTCGCCGTGCACGACGATGACCTGTTTGTCGGGCTTGGCGATCTTGGCGCCGATGCCGAACGGCAGCCCGACGCCCATGGTGCCGAACGGACCGGAATTGAGCCGATGACCCGGGACGAAGGTCGGCATCGACTGGCGGCCGTAGTTCAAGATTTCCTGGCCGTCGACGACCAGGATGGCGTCGCGCTGCATGAAATTCTTGATCTCGTCGCACAGCCGCAGCGGATGAATCGGCGCCTCGTCCATCGGCTTGTTGGCGCCGGGCTTCTCGCGCTTGCCCGCTTCGCCGTCCGCAAGCGTTTTACGCCAGGCGGCGAAGCGGTCGGCATTGATGCGCTTGCCGCTCGCGTCGATCATCTGGCGCAGCACCGCCTTGCAGTCGCCGACGATGCCGATATCGATGCGCCGCGGCGAGGCGGCGATTTCGTCGGCGTCGATGTCGATGCGGACGATTTTGGCTGCGGCGTTAAAGCGGGGCGGCGCCGCGTGGCCGATGATGTAATTCATGCGCGTGCCGACCACGATGATGAGATCGGCGTCGCGGAACGCCGACGAGCGCATCGACAGGTATGAATATTCGTGATCGTCGGGCAGCACGCCGCGCCCTTGCGGCGTCGTGTAGAACGGAATGCCGGTTTTTTCGACGAACTCCTGCAGCTCGCCCCAAGCCTGCGACCAGATCACGCCGCTGCCGGTGAGAATGATCGGTTGCCGCGCCTTGGCGATGGCGTCGACCAGGGCATCGACCTTGTTCGGATCGCCGAGCGGGCGCGCATCGAGCAGTGGGCGGCCGGAGAGGCTCCAGTCGACCTGCTCCTCGGGGATTTTTGCGTAGAGCACATCGCCGGGAAAATCGAGATAGACCGGGCCGGGCTTGCCGCTCATCGCCTTCTGAAAGGCGACGTTGACCTGCTCGGGGATGCGCTTGAGGTTGTAGACGCGGTCGGCCCATTTGGTGCACGGCTTCATGATCGCCAGTTGGTCGATCTCCTGGAACACCTGGCGGCCGTTCTGGCTGATCGGGCTTGAGCCGCCGATGGCGACGACCGGGGCGCAATCGATCAGCGCGTTGGCGACGCCGGTGGTGAGGTTGATGGTGCCGGGGCCGCTCGCCGCCATGCACACGCCGGGCCTCTGCAGGAGACGGCTATAGGCCTGCGCCATGAAGGCGGCCGATTGCTCGTGGCGGACGTCGAGCGGGCGAATGCCTTCCTTGATGCAGGACGCCTCGGCAAGCAGCATCGGGCCGCCCATGAGGAAGAACAGGATATCGGTGCCCTCGTTCTTCAGCGACTTGGCCAGGATTTCGGAGCCGGTGATGTCCGCCATACCTTGTTCTCCCCAGATGTCCCGTTTCCTTCAGATGATGTTGTCTTTGCCGAGCTGCGCGATCTGCTCGCCGTCGAGACCGAGCCAGTCGGTGAGCACGTCGTTGGTGTGCTGCCCGAGCAGCGGCGCCGGCCCGACCTTGGGCGTTGTGCCTTCGAAGCGCACCGGCCAGCCCGGCATCTTGAAGGCGCCGGCGGCCGGATGCTGCATCGTCTGCATGATGCCGCGGCGCTCGAAATCCGGGTCGTTGGTCAGTTCCATGGTGTCGAACACTGCGCCGGCCGGCACGCCGGCATTGCCGAGAATGCGCATCGCCTCGCGCTTGTCGTGCTGGCGCGTCCAGGCGGAGATCATGTTGTCGACGTCGTGCTCGTGCTCGAGGCGGGCCACCGCGGTGTCGAAGCGCGCATCGCCGATCAGATCCTTGCGCCCGATGACCTCGAGCAGGCGCCGCCAGTGCTGCGGATTGGTGCGGCTCGTATAGACGTAGACGTAATCGTTTGGCCCGCCGGGCTTGCACGGGTACGTGCCGCTGGGCACGGCGAAGCCGGACAAAATCTTGGCGCCGTTGCGCTTGGCGGCGACGCCTTGCGTCGCCTGGCTCGACAGCGCCACGCGGATATATTGGAGCATGGCGTCCTGCATGGCGATTTCGATGTGCTCGCCTCGGCCGGTGGCGCGCCGCCGGTAGAGCGCCGCCAGGATGCTGATCGCCATCAGCATGCCGGTGCCGGTGTCGCCAAGCGTGACGCCAGGTTTGAGCGGCGGCCCGTCGGGGTCGCCGGTGATGCTCATGACGCCGCCGGTCGCCTGCGCGATCATGTCGAAGGCGAGATTGTTCTCGTAAGGCCCGCCGGTGCCGAAGCCCTTGAGCTGCGCGAAGATGATGGCCGGATTGACTTGGCGCACGGCGTCGTAGCCGAGCCCCAGCCGTTCGATCGCGCCCGGCGCAAAGTTCTCCACCATGACGTCGGCGCGTTTTGCCATGTCCTTGACCAGGGCGAGGCCGCGCTCGGTTTTCAGATTGACGGTGACGGATTTTTTGTTGGCGTTGAACAGCAGGAAGTACCAGGAGTCGTGGCCGTCGTTCGACGCCCCGTGCAGCAGGTTGCGGCCGGCTTCGCCGCCAACCGGATTTTCGACCTTGACGACTTCGGCGCCGAGCCAGGCCAGCGCCTCGGTGCAAGAGGGGCCGGCCTCGAACTGGGTGAGATCGAGAACGCGGACGCCGGCCAGGCAGTCCGTGGGCGCGCCGTTGGTCGCCATTGGTTCGTTCCTCCCGGGCGGAACGCATTGGGCCCGCGTCTCATACGCGCAGGTCCCGTTGGCGATCAGCGTAACGGTGTGCCCCGGGCAACTCAAGGAGGTGGCATCTGCTTTCGCCTCTCCCCGCATTGCGGGGAGAAAGTCGAGGCGTTTACACCGCCTTCGCCATTTCCCGCAGCTTGAATTTCTGGATTTTGCCGGTTGATGTCTTCGGGATCTCGGCGAACACCAGATAACGCGGGCATTTGTAGCCGGCCAGATGCTGCTTGCACCATTGCATGAGTTCGTCGCTCGTCGCTTGCGTGCCCGGCTTGAGCTCGACAAAGGCGCACGGCGTCTCGCCCCACTTCTCGTCAGGCTTGGCCACCACGGCGACCGCCATCACCGCCGGATGCTTGTACAAGGCGTCTTCCACCTCGATCGAGGAAATATTCTCGCCGCCGGAAATGATGATGTCCTTGCTGCGATCCTTAAGCTGGATATAGCCGTCCGCATAGATGACGCCGAGATCGCCGGTGTGAAACCAGCCGCCGATGAAGGCCTTTTCGGTCGAGGCCTTGTTTTTCAAATAGCCTTTCATCACCACATTGCCGCGCATCATCACCTCGCCGAGGCTCTCGCCGTCGCGCGCGACCGGCACCAGCGTATCGGGCTGGCGTACGTCGAGCGCTTCCAGCGCGCCGTAGCGCACGCCCTGGCGCGCCTTCTTCGCCGCCTGTTCGGCGGAGGAGAGCGCGTCCCATTCATCATGCCAGTCGTTGACCACGGACGGCCCGTAGCATTCGGTGAGCCCGTAAAGATGGGTGACGTTGAAGCCCGCGCCCTTCATCGCCGCCAGCACGGCTTCCGGCGGCGGCGCCGCGGCGGTGAAGAATTCGACCACGTGCGGCAGCGGTTTCTTTTCGCTCTCGCGCGCATTGAGCAGCGTCGCCATCACGATCGGGGCGCCGCATAGATGCGTGACCTTGTGCTCGGCAATCGCGTCATACATCGCCGGAGCGCGCACCGCGCGCAGGCAGACATGGGTGCCGGCGACGACCGAGAGCGACCAGGGAAAGCACCAGCCGTTGCAGTGGAACATCGGCAGCGTCCACAGATACACCGGATGCTTGCGCATGTTACAGGTGACGATATTGCCGACCGCGAGCAAGTAAGCGCCGCGGTGGTGATAGACGACGCCCTTGGGATCGCCGGTGGTGCCGCTCGTGTAGTTGAGCGTGATGGCGTCCCATTCGTCGTCGGGCATCGACCACGGATAATCGGCATCGCCTTGCGCCACGAACTCCTCGTATTCGAGCGTGCCCAGCCGCTCGCCGGGCCCGGAATATTCCGGATCGTCGTAGTCGATCACCAGCGGCTTCGCCTTGCACAGGCTCAGCGCCTCCTTCATCACTTTGGAGAATTCGCGGTCGATGATGACGACCTTGGCCTCGCCATGGTCGAGCGAAAAGGCGATGATCGGCGCATCGAGCCGCGTGTTCAGCGTGTTGAGCACGGCCTGGCACATCGGCACGCCGTAATGCGCCTCAAGCATCGCCGGCGTGTTGGCGAGCATCACCGAGACGGTGTCGCCGCGCTTGATGCCGCGCTTCGCCAGCGCCGAGGCGAGCCGCCGCGCCCGCGCATAGAACTCGGCATAGCTCCGCTTGAGCGGCCCGTGCACGATCGCGGTGTGCTGTGGAAACACGTTTGCCGCGCGCTCGAGAAAGCCGAGCGGCGTCAGCGGCTGGTAGTTGGCCGGATTGCGGTCGAGATCGGTATCGTAGGGCGTTTTCGCCATTGGACGTTTCCTCTTTTTCAAGAAGGCTAGCGGCGAAATCTGACGTTGTCATCGCTGGGCTTGACCCGGCGATCTCGCTGAGGGACGCAAAATGCCGTGTCCAACGAATCGAGATGGCGGGGACAAGCCCGGCCATGACAGGAAGACGCTACCCGTGCAGGATGCCCTTCATGCCGGCATGGATCAGCTCGAGGCCAAGCAGGCCCATCAGCACCAGGGTGATCTTGTAGAACACCTCCTGCGGCGTCACGCGCACGACCCAAAAGCCGAACCAGTTGGTCAGCATGGCGAACGGCAGCAGCACCAGCGAGGTGCCGAGCCCCTTGGCGGAGAACTGGCCGAGTGCGAAATAAGGCACCAGCTTGAGCACGTTCACCGTGGCGAAGAAATAAGCCGTGGTGCCGACGAAGAGCATCTTCGCCGGCTTTTGCGCCAGCACGTACATCTGGTACGGCGGCCCGCCGGCTTGG
>Ga0335081_10018960_pt1 | contig 11124 bp, 7 predicted proteins | sample Lox_Sample_35_FD_206713 | JGI IMG/M metagenome (GOLD analysis project Ga0335081, IMG submission 206713) | Soil microbial communities from Loxahatchee National Wildlife Refuge, Florida, United States - Lox_Sample_3.5 | ecosystem: Environmental > Terrestrial > Soil > Wetlands | place: USA: Florida...
TGGCCAGCCGGGGCCGAAGTTAAATATCATCTTCCACATCCTGGATGGCGGAAACCAGATGCTGGGAATGTCCGTGGACCCCGGAACCAACATGCTTTGCACCCTCCGCCTGATCAGCAGATGACTTTGACCGAAGGCGCCAAATGAAACGTTCGGTCCTGTTCTCCTGATCATGACCAACATCGGCAGCGTGACGGCCAGGATCCTCGGCCAGAATCCGGATGGAGCCCACTCCGGCACGGTCTGTTACAAGCAGTAAGCACCCGCCGCGGCGTTTGCGTCCGCCTTTCCGTGCTGGCCATGCTCTAGAATGAATCAGAGCAACAGCCATGAAGCACCGATTTGACCCCGCCAAGCTACTTCTGATCCTCGCCGCGGCAAGCGCCTGTTTCGCCCAACCCGCAACCAGCCCGGAAGCCGCGCGCTGGAAGAAGCAGGCGCAGAACGTCACCATCATCCGCGACGATTGGGGCATCGCACATATGTACGGAAAGTCCGATGCCGATGCCGTGTTCGGCATGATCTACGCCCAGGCGGAAGATGACTTCAATCGCGTGGAAACCAACTACATCAACGCGATGGGACGGCTGGCAGAGGCCGAGGGCGAGGCGAAGATCTACCAGGATCTGCGCATGAAGCTGTTCATCGATCCCGAGAATCTGAAGACGCAGTATGCCGCCAGCCCCGAGTGGCTGAAGGCGCTGATGAACGCGTGGGCGGACGGCCTGAACTACTACCTCTCCATGCACCCTCGGGTGAAGCCGCGGGTCATCCAGCGCTTCGAGCCGTGGATGGCGCTTTCTTTCACCGAGGGAAGCATCGGCGGCGACATCGAAAAGGTGAACATCAATCAGCTCCAGGCGTTCTACGGCAAGACTTCCGCCACTCAGGCGGCCGCCGCCAATTACGGCCCGCCTGAGGACCTCGAGCCGCGGGGCTCGAACGGGGCAGCGGTGGCGCCCTCCAACACCCTCAACCATCACTCGCTGCTGCTCATCAATCCGCACACCTCCTTTTTCTTCCGCTCCGAGTTGCAAATGGTGAGCGACGAAGGACTGAACGCGTACGGTGCGGCCACCTGGGGCCAGTTCTTCATCTACCAGGGCTTCAACGAGCGCACCGGCTGGATGCACACCTCGAGCGGCGTGGATGCCATCGATGAGTATCTCGAAACGGTGGTGCAGAAGGGCGACCGCTACTTCTATAAGTACGGCACCGAAGAGCGCCCCATGGTCGCGACCGAAATCAAGGTGCCCTACAAGACGGACCAGGGGATGGCGGAGAAGAAGTTCACGGTGTATCGAACCCACCACGGTCCGATCGTCCGCGAGGCCAACGGCAAGTGGGTAGCGTTCCGGATCATGCAGGAGCCGGTGAAGGCGCTGACGCAGTCCTACACACGCACCAAGACGAAGGACTACAAGTCGTACAAAGAAACCATGGAGCTCAAAGCGAACTCGTCGAACAACACCATCTTCGCGGATGCCGATGGCGACATCGCCTACTTCCATGGCAACTTCATTCCACGCCGCGATACCAAATTCGACTGGACGCGGCCGGTGGATGGCAGCGATCCCGAGACCGAGTGGAAGGGCCTGCTGTCGGTAGACGAGACGCCTCACCTGTTGAATCCCAAAAGCGGCTGGCTCTACAACACCAACAACTGGCCGTGGTCCGCGGCCGGGGCCAGCAGTCCGAAGAAGGAAGACTACCCGAAGTACGTAGAAAACGGCGGCGAATCGGCGCGCGGACTGCACGCCATCCGGGTGTTGGAGAACAAGAGAGACTTCACCCTGGATTCGCTGATCGCCGCGGCGTATGACACCTATCTCACCTGGTTCGAGAAGCCCATCCCGCAGTTGATCAAGGCTTGGGACGCGACTCCGAGCGACAATCCGCTGAAGGCGAAGACTGCGGACCAGATCGCGCTCCTGCGGTCGTGGGACCTGCGGTGGTCCGCGACATCGATCCCGACATCGCTCGCGATCTTCTGGGCGGACGACGTGCGCAGCCATAGCGGTGGGAACGGCAGGCGGGGCGGCGGCCGTGGCGCGCCGGTGGACGACCCGCTCGCAAGCGTCCCCGCCGGGCAACTCGTGCAGTCGCTGGCGGCGGCTTCGGACAAACTGGCTGCCGACTTCGGTTCCTGGAAGACGCCGTGGGGAGACATCAACCGCTTCCAGCGCCTCACGGGCGACATCGTGCAGCCGTTCAACGACGCCGGGCCGAGCATTCCGGTGGGCTTTCCGTCCGCGACGTGGGGGTCGCTGGCGTCATTCGGAGCGCGTGCCTACCCTGGAACGAAGAAGTGGTACGGCACCAGCGGCAACAGTTTCGTGGCGGTGGTGGAGTTCGGCGATAAGGTGCATGCCAAGGCTGTGACGGCCGGCGGCGAGAGCGGCGATCCGGCCTCTCCGCATTTCAACGATCAGGCCATGCGCTACAGCACCGGCGATCTGCGGGAAGTTTATTACTACCGCTCTCAACTGCAGGGACACACGCAGCGGGAATACCATCCGGGGAATTAGCGAGAGACCGGTTGCGCGGCTCCGAGTGGACGCCTGTGCTTCCTCCCGCCGGCGTTTCGCCCGCGTAGCTCAAACTCCTTTCCGACAAAATGTCCGGAAGCAGTTGTTAAGTCGTTGATTCCTCATGAGCGGCGTCCGACAACATGTCCGATCCGACCCCGCCGTCGCGCGCATTGAGCCACGGATGGACACGGATAATGAGGTGAAACGTCCACCTTTCTAGTGTTTAATTGCGTTCATACATTTTCGTATTAGAGTGTTTGGGTGATGCCCAGACGTGCACCTGAACTGCAAATGCTCGGCTGAAGATAGAGCAAGTTTAGTAGCGCTAGCCAAGGGCGCCACAGCGGAGGCGCGCGTTGTTGAGCGTGCGCGGATCATCCTGGCTTGTCTGGAGGGCAAGGAGATTCAGCAGGTGGCCCGGGAACTGAAGGTCTCGGTCCCCTCGGTTTCCAAATGGCGCCAGCGCTTTTCATTGTGGGGAATGAGAGGCCTATACGATCGGCCGCGGCCCGGCAAGCCCATCCAGTATGACACTGCATTTCGCAACCGGGTGCTCAAACTGCTGGAGGAACCGCCGCCACCCGGAATGTCCCACTGGGACGGACCAGCGGTAGCGGAAAAGCTGAATGCCAGCGTTCACGCTGTCTGGCGTGTGCTGCGTCGTGAAGGAATCTACTTGCAACGGCGGCGCAGTTGGTGCGTCAGCACCGACAAGGAGTTTGCGGCCAAAGCCGCCGACGTCGTGGCATTATATCTCGACCCTCCATTAAACGCCTTGGTGCTGAGCGTGGATGAAAAGCCGAGCATACAGGCGATCGAACGGGCCTCCGGCTATGTGGAAACGGACAGCGGGAAAGTGGTGCGGGCAATGAAGAGCGCCTACAAACGGCACGGCACGCTGAATTTGTTTGCCGCTCTGGACGTCGGCACCAGTCAGGTTCGCACGAAGTTCACCGAAACCAAAAAGCGGGAGGATTTTCGGGCCTTTCTGGATGACGTGCTGTCCGATCAATCGCAGGACAAAGAGATCCATGTCATCCTTGACAACTATTCTCCACACAAGCGAAACGACGACTGGCTGGCCAAGTTCGAGGGACGAGTCCAGTTTCACTTCACCCCGACTTCAGCCAGTTGGTTGAACCAGATCGAAATCGTGTTCAGCCTCCTGCAACGCAAGACCCTCAACGGAGGAAGCTTCAAGAGCAAAGATCAACTGCGCGAGGCCATTGAAGCTTTCTTCCGAAGGCATAACGAACGCGCCAAGCCATTCCGTTGGCGGAAGCGCGAAGTCAGAGGCAGCCAGCTTCGCAATACCGTTTTGAATTTACGCAATTAAGCACCGCTTGCGTTCGAGCTTTTCCGAGTAGCGCGTTTATTTCGGCCAAAGCTCCCCAGAGGTAGACTTCCCGCTCACCGGGGAACGACTTTGCGAATCGCACGCCAGGTAGCCCGGGGGCGTTCACTATAGCGTTTTCAAAAAGGCAATGAGCGATTTCCGGTCCGCGACAGATAACTTGATCCCGTATTCGTGGCCTTGAATCGGACCGGGAGCGAGGTGAAAGCCGTTGGGCACATAGTCAGCGCTGAGGCGGGCGGGGTCTAACCACTCTTCGAGGCTCGCGGCCTGGCCTTCGTGTCCGAAGACGCTGCGCATCCATACTCCGCGCAGCGAAGGGACCTTGTAGAAACCGGTGCCCCGGCGAGTTTCGAGCGCCAGCCCGGGATCGGTGCCCACGCAAACATCGATAATCCCTTCTGAATTTCTAAGCGTCTGGGGAATCGTGAAGCCCTTTGCCGGTGTGAGCTTGTTATTGGTGTACAGCGGTGCCGGATGACAGCCGGTGCAGCCCTGACGGCTGAAGATGACCTGGCCGCGCCGCGCCTCGTCATCGAAGGGATTCGGGTTCGGTGGGGGCTTCAATGACTCGAGGTACAGCGACAGGGCGTAGAGTTGCTCGTCGCTGTATCGCGTATTGCCTCCCGTCGGCGTGCCCTGCGGATCGTAGTCCCCGTAACGCGCGACGCGGATCAGGCCCTGGTTGACGATGGCGTAGCGCATCAGATCGCCGGCATTTCTGTTGCGGGAAAGCCCGGTTGCATCGAGATATCGCAAGTCCTCAATCCCAATCAGAGAGGGAACCCGCGCCGGGTGCTTGGTGCTCGTTCCTTCGCGCTCCACCACTCCGGGCGGCTTCGCCTGAAGCCGGCGAACGATCTCTTCGAGAGTAATGTGATCCCAATCATCCTGGTTGGCGGCCCATGGAACGAAGAACTGAGCCCGATTCAGCAAACGGAAGCGTTGCACTACCTCCGGACCGGTCCCGCGGTCTGTGTACCGCCAAGCCTGAGATTCAGAAACCGGAAGGTTGGTCTGTGCTCCTTTCACAACACTCCCATCCGGCATGACTCGAACGTGGCATTCCGCGCACGAGCCGAAACCGAGTTCCACGACGCCTTTCTTTCTAACTAGATAGAACCAACCTGGAACGATACCCTCCGGGGTTGTCGGCATAGGAACCGCGCGATAGTTGGCTTGATACCGCCGGCGCGATGTCGGCGGGACAATGACGATCGGCTCATCGAAGACGAGTTCGCCGGCCCGAATCCAATCTTCTTTCGTTTTCAACTTCGCGGGATCGAAGACGACCTCGGGCTCCTTTTGTTGAAGCAATTCCCAATACCCAGCCGGCTCCATATCGGGAGCATAGAACGGGTAGGTCCGATATACGGGGCGCACGGCCAGGCTGTAATAGTCCTTCGTCGATGGATATCGGGGCGAGCGATCAGCCTGGGCTAGAGGTAATTCGAACGAAGTGGTCTCGCTGTCGTCCCAAGGTATTGGAATCGAAGGGTGGAACTCCTGAGCCGTCCCAACCGCAGAGGCAACTGCCACGCTTAACAACAGCCATCGGGTCACAGGACCCCTCCTTTCGGTACAGCGATTATCTCATTCTTCCGGCGCGATCAAGTGGGCCGCAACCCCAGGGCGTGCCGCTACACAGATACTGGAGAATGGCCGGCGCCAACCGGCGTTTGGAGACGGCATCCATGGCTCCGAGCGAATAAGTCGCCATTCCGTACCAAGATGCACCGGGCTTTTCGGGAGGCTCTCTCCGTGTAGCGTGATCCGACCAGCGCTGCGGCGAAAACGCCAGATTAGATGTACGGTCTGATAATAGGTTCAACTGGATTGGAGAATGCCACTACGTTGCAACTTGCGTCGCGATCGGCCAGTGTGACGATCCTCGGGGATGCCAACTTCGGCTGTTCTCGGTAGCGTATGCCGCCGAACAGCACGGGCATCCGGTCTTGCTCCGCCTCACGCCGGATCGAGTGCGGCGCCTGGCCGGAGGGGCTTTGCGAGACGGCATCGACTGTGAGGTGTTGTGGAAGCCCAGTCGGGACGACCGCAGAAGGTATCCCGACCTGCCACCGGATGCCTCTGTCCGGGGACGTTTGGGGTACGGCAGGTCCAGCCCAGCAGCGGCGGCGCTGCCTTTCTGCCCGCCTTGTTCACCACCTTGCCATGATCGACGGATGAAGTCCTCGAGCTTTATGGACAGCGTTGGAACATCGAAACAGACCTGCGGACTTTGAAAAGCACCTTGTGTTTGGATCAACTCGCCTGCTCCACCCCGGACATGGTTGCCAAAGAACTCGATAAGGGAATGGCCGCCTATAATATCGTACGCGCCCTAATTGGCTTGGCATCCCAGCAGAGCGGCACACCGCCACGCGGTTACAGCTTCACCAAAGTGCGGCGTATCGTCGAAACCTTCGCTCCCGCCTTGGCCAACCCCCCATCCACAGGCCGCAAAGCGTATCTTCGATCAAATGATGAAATACATTCAACAGGCCAAACTCCCACGGTGTCGACACAAAGGCGCTCCCTATCCCAGGGAAGTGTGGAAGACGACCGATACCTTCCCCGGGGCACGGGTGCCCGCGCCGCGTCCGCGCGCGGGAGACTCGAGAATCTTCGCAGCGCGGCAAGTATTTGCCGGTGGCGATGGTCGGTGCCACGCCATTCACCTCTTCATGACCGCCACATACCCCAGGTTCCGGTACAACTGATTGTGATCGAGCCCGAACCCCACCACGAACCGGTCGGGGATCTCGAAGCACCGGTACCGCACCGGGACCTGCACGATGCGCCGCGAGTTTCGATCCAGAAACGTGCAGACGTAGAGCGAGTTCGGTGAGCGGCCGGCCAGGGTCTGCAGCAGGTAGCGGAGGGTGAAGCCGGTGTCCACGATGTCCTCCACCAACAGCACGTCCTCTCCCTCGATGCCTTCGTCCAGGTCTTTGGCGATGCGCACCACGCCCGGCGAACCGCTCTTGTTCGAAAAACTCGAGATGCTCAGGAAATCCACCTTCACCGGAAGCTCGATCTGCCGCGCCAGCGCGGTCAGGAAGAAGACCGAGCCCTTCAGCACGCCGACCAGCTTCACCGCCCTTCCCGCGTAGTCCCGCGAAATCTCGGCGGCCACCTCGCGGATCCGGTGGTCGATCTGCTCTTCGGTGAACAGGATTTTCTCCAGTCCCGGCGGGACCGCCGCGCTCATGCCTCAACCGGCCTCCCCGCCAGTCCGTACTTGAAGATCAGGTTCTCGAAATCCTTCTGGTAAAAAACCTGGATGTTGACATGCGGATACAGCTCGCGCAGCAGCCGCACTTTGCGGTTCTTACGGGTGACATGCGCCTGTTTCATGGTGGTAAGTTCCACGTAGAGATCGAACTCCGGGAGATAGAAATCGGGAGTGAAGGCCTCGAGGGTCTGGCCGTTCGGATCCTTGTGAATGGGGAAACTGCGCGGCTCGTACTCCCACGCAATGCGGTAGAAGTCCAGCAGGTTGGCGAACATCTCTTCGCTCTGGTGCGCGAACGTCTTCTTCCGCAGAGTGATCTTGTCCGGCGGGACGATTCCGAAGCGCGACAGCTTGAGACGCATCTGAAACTGGAGCTGCGCCTCCGCCGCCGGCGAAAGATAGCCGCGCTCCTTCAGCCCGCCCGACACGACCGCGGTCTCGATCAGCCCGGCCATCTGCTCGGAGGTCAGCGATTCGGCATTCAGCACCAGGTCGAAGAGTTCGGCGGTAGCGCGCGTCTTCCCGAACCTGGCCTTGCGGTCTGCGCGGTCGGCGGCCTCGAGTTGGAGCAGCAGTTGGCGCGCGGCCGGACGTTCCAGTCGCGAATCCAGCATGAGGTTGCCGATGCGCACGTTCTCGGGCGCCACCACATGCACGCGCAGCATCCCCAGGAAATGGCGCGCCTGCACCTCGCCGCCCGCCGCGCAGTAAACGATGTGGTTTTCGGTGGCCAGGCGGGCCAGGATGGAGGTGACCAGGCTCGAAAAGGCCTTGTCCGGTACCGCGTCCGCGCCGAATTCCTCTTCCGTCAGAACCCGCAGACGGGATTGCGTCAACAGCTCGAATCCCAACCGTTGCGCGGTGATCCGCGCCACCTCTTCGTACCGGCAACCCGGATGGCCCGAAACCGCGATCAGCGCCATGTCACCTGCTCATCATAACGCGGCACACCTGCGTGAAACGCATTACAACGTGGAGTACAGGCCTGCGGCTCTTCGCCGAAGAAGACCCGTGCCGGAAATTACCGTGGCAGTCCGCACCTGGCAGAGGAATTGCCCGGTAAAACGGGCATGAGAAAAACCTTGTCTCGTTTCTTGAACACCAGAAATACCACGACAAAAAGTTCAACGACGATCATGAGTGGAACGAAAAGGAAGACCACGCCTACCGCGAGTGGCTCAAGGAGCGCCATCGTTCCTACGTAGAATTCGAGAAGCTCAAAGATAAGGATCGCGAGGCATACTGGGCCTGGCGCCACAAACATCCCGACGACAAAATCCACTAAGCGTGCTGAATCAGAAGTTCACGATGCCGGCGAAGGATACCGGGTCGAGGCTCGCTCCGCCCACGAGGGTGCCGTCGATCTCGGGCTGGGCCATGAGCGATCTGACGTTGTCCGGCTTCACGCTACCACCATAGAGGATTCGGACGGCATCGGCAGCATCCTTGCCGAACCTTTCGCGAATCTGCGCGCGGATGGTCCGGTGGGCATCGGCCGCAATTTCGGGGGTGGCGGTTTTGCCGGTGCCGATCGCCCAGACGGGCTCGTAGGCAATCACGATCCTGGCTAACTGCTGTTCGGAAAGCCCGGCAATCCCCTTCTGGCACTGGCCGACCAGTACGGCTTCCGTGCTGCCGCACTCGCGTTCGTGGAGGCGCTCGCCCACACAGACGATCGGGGTGAGACTGAATTCCAGAGCAGCCTGAGTCCGTTTCAGCACCGTCTCATCGGTCTCTCCGAAATACTGGCGGCGCTCGCTGTGGCCGACGATGGTGTAGGTAGCGCCGGTGGCCGCGATCATGGGGCCGGAAATCTCGCCGGTGAAGGCGCCTTCCTTGGCCCACGCTACGGTCTGCGCGCCGACATGGATGCGCGTGCCTTTGGCAGCCTCGACGGCCGCGGCGAGATTGGTGAAAGGAGGGCAGATCACGATCTCGCAGTGCTCGGAATTCCCGGCCAGCGGCCGGAACTTCTCGAAGAAAGCAATGGTCTCGGCGGGCGTCTTGAACATCTTCCAATTGCCCGCCATTACTGGTTTTCTCATACGATTTGGTCCAGGAAACTGACGCCGTGGGAAATGCTCGTACCGAAGTTGGCGGCCACGGTTTGGCCGATGTCCGAGAGCGAGCCGCGCAGCCCCAGGTTCACGCCCGCGCGCACCTTGGGGCCGGAGGCCAACAGCGGAACATACTCGCGGCTGTGGTCGGTGCCCGGTATGGTCGGGTCGCAGCCGTGGTCGGCGGTGAAGATGGCGAGATCATCGGGCCGCAAGGCTCCCTCAAGCCGCGGAACCCAGTTGTCGAACTGTTCGAGCGCGGCGCCGTAGCCGGCAATATCGTTGCGATGGCCGAACTGCTGGTCGAAGTCCACCAGGTTGACGAAGATGAGGCCGGCGTCAAACGAATCCAGAGCTTCCCGCGTTTTGGCCATGCCGTCGGCATTGTTCCGGGTCTTTGCCGAGTCGCGGATGCCGCGGCCGAGGAACACGTCGAAGATCTTGCCGACGCTATAGGTCAGGATGCCGCGGTCATCAAGCTGGTCAAGCAGCATGCCGGGAGGCGGCGGCACGGCATAGTCGTGGCGGTTCGGCGTGCGGATGAAGCTGCCCGGAGACCCGAGGAAAGGCCGGGCGATCACGCGCCCGACTTCGCAGGGGCCGCGCAGAAGATCGCGGGCGGTCTCGCAGATCTTGTACAACTCCCACAGCGGGATCACCTCTTCGTGCGCGGCTACCTGGAAAACGCTGTCGGCGGAGGTGTAGACGATCGGTGAGCCGGTCCGCATATGCTCGGCGCCGAGCTCCTGGATGATTTCGGTGCCGGAGGCGGCCTTGTTCCCGAGCGAGCTGCGGCCGATCCGGCGTTCGAACTCGCTCATGATCCCGGGCGGAAAGCCGTTGGGGTAGAGCGGAAACGGGCGGTCGAGGTGGATGCCCACCATTTCCCAATGGCCGGTGGTCGTATCCTTGCCGGGAGAAGCGAGAGTACAACGTCCGTAGCAGCCTGTGGGCGCCTCCGAGGGAGAGATGCCGGCGAGCGGCTTGATATTGCCGAGTCCCAGGCGCGCGAGGTTGGGTAGCTCGAGTCCGCGGATGCGAGCGATGTTACCCAGAGTGTCGCCGCCGGGCGGATCGCCGTACTGCGCGGCGTCCGGCATAGCGCCGATTCCCACACTATCGAGGACGATCCAGATTACTCGTCGGAACACAACATTCGAGGGTAACACGCGTACAGGGAATCTCAGCTTATTCCTGATAATCCGGATCATCCACGCCAGCGGCCACTCCTACGGCCACGGTGTCTTGGTGCATAATGGATACCGGGCTCGGAAAAGGAGTTTGCATGGCTAGTGACAGTGTGGATCGCAGGGACTTCCTGAAGGGTGTGGCCGCGACCGGCCTCACGCTCGGGACGGCCAACTCCGCGTTTGCGGGAAAGTCGGCCACCAAGACGGCGGGCGGCCGCGTGATCGGCGCCAACGACCGCATTAACGTGGGACTGATCGGCTGCGGCGGGCGCGGCAGCTATGTGGCCGAACAATTCACCAGGTTCGCCGAGAAGAACAACAACGCCTGCCGGATCGCCGCGGTCAGCGACGTCTATGAACTTCGCAAACGGAAAGAGGGCGAGAAGTACAGCGTCAAAGGCTATCTCGACTACCGCGAAGTGCTGGCGCAATCCGACATCGACGCCGTGATCATTGCCACGCCCGACCATTGGCACGCCAAAATGGCGCTCGATGCCATGGACAAGGGCAAGGATGTTTACCTCGAAAAACCGATGGTCCACACCAACGACGAGGCACGGCAACTGGTGGCCACGGTCAAGGAGACCAAGCGGATTCTGCAGGTGGGCTCGCAAACCACGTCCGCCGATATCTGGTGGAAAGCGAAAAAGGCGATTGCCGACGGCATGATCGGCCAGATGATCATGAGCCAGGGTTCGTATCACCGCAACTCGTTCGGCGGCGAGTGGAACGACGGCTGGCCCATCAACAAGGATGC